>Ga0209785_1000191_pt1 | contig 23531 bp, 26 predicted proteins | sample WorMetG1BERMUDA2_FD_187403 | JGI IMG/M metagenome (GOLD analysis project Ga0209785, IMG submission 187403) | Marine gutless worms symbiont microbial communities from Max Planck institute for Marine Microbiology, Germany - Inanidrilus... ...
GCCGCGAGAACCATTGAGGAACTGTGGAGCGCCATCGCCGAAGGGATCGAGAAAGTCACGCCCACCGAATGCGAGAACTTCTTCGCTGCCGCAGGATACGACCAGGATTAAATCGAATCCGCGCTAGTAATTTTGAAATTATATATTGGGGTTGTTGTGGGGGTCAAGTAAATCACCAATCATTTCAATAAAATCGCACCAAAAGGCAGAATTGCGGTAAAACTTGTTTTAATCATTTCGCTCCCGAATTCATTTGCATTGTGGGAAATCCGACGGGTCGCCTACAAATAAATGACAAATGAAACACATGTATTTATTCAAAAATCCGGTTCCTGGCATTGCCAAGATATTTCCGCCTGGCAAGGAAATCGTCGAGGCGCCGTTTTTTGCGGAATATTTGCGCTTGCAGAGTTCGCACATAGAGCGAATTTCCACGCCGATCCGACAGATTGTGGTGGCTTGGCACGGGAAGCCGACATATGGTATCAACAACCCAACACCGGCCCACCATTCAACAGAAAAACAGATATGCCTGACCAAACAATCGCGATCGCCAGCGACCACGCTGGCTTTGACTTGAAATACACGCTGAAACAAGACATCGCCGACCTCGGGTTCGATATCCTCGACCTGGGCCCGGATGTCCCGGATTCCGTCGACTATCCCGACTACGGATATGCGCTCGCCTCGGCCATGAAAGACGGCCGCGCCGACATTGGCGTATTGATTTGCGGCAGCGGAATCGGTATCAGCATGGCCGCCAACCGGTACCCCGAAATCCGGGCTGCCCTGGTGCACGATGCCCTGGGCGCGCGCATGGCCCGCGAACACAACGACGCCAACGTCGTGTGCTTCGGCGGGTGTATGATCGGAGCCGACGTGGCGCGAGACTGCCTGCGTGTCTTTTTGGACACAAAATTCGCCGGTGGACGGCATGAAAGACGGGTGCACAAGCTGTCCAATCCGTACTGACCGACATCCAAGCTGAGGGGCCGCCGACCATGTCTGTTGCAAAAGCCGAATACCCGACCAGCGAGCAGAGCCGCTTTTTCAGCGAGTCCCTGCAGCAGGTCGATCCCGAACTGCTGACCTCCGTGCGCAACGAACTGGCGCGGCAGCAGAACCAGATCGAACTGATCGCGTCCGAGAACATCGTCTCGCGCGCGGTGATGGAAGCCCAGGGTTCGGTGCTGACCAACAAGTACGCGGAAGGCTACCCCGGCCGGCGCTATTACGGCGGTTGCGAATATGTCGACGTCTCCGAACAGTTGGCCATCGACCGCGCCAGGAAGCTGTTCGACTGCGAGTTCGTCAACGTGCAGCCGCACTCGGGCGCCCAGGCCAACGGCGCCGTGATGATGGCGCTGCTGCAGCCCGGCGATACCATCATGGGCTTGTCGCTGGCCGCCGGCGGCCACCTGACCCACGGCGCTCCGCCGGCGCAGTCGGGCAAGTGGTTCAACGCCGTGCAGTACGGCGTGCGCCGCGAGGACGCGCTGATTGACTACGACGAACTCGAAGCGACGGCGCGCGAATGCAAGCCGAAGCTGATCATCGCCGGCGGCTCGGCCTATCCGCGTTTCCTCGACTTCCCGCGCTTCCGCCAGATCGCCGACGCCGTCGGCGCCTACCTGATGGTCGACATGGCCCACTTCGCCGGCCTGGTCGCCGGCGGCGTGCATCCGAGCCCGCTGCCCTACGCGGACATCGTCACCACCACCACGCACAAGACCCTGCGCGGTCCGCGCGGCGGCATGATCCTCAGCAACAACGCCGATCTCGGCAAGAAGATCAACTCGGCAGTGTTCCCCGGCCTGCAGGGCGGACCGCTGATGCACGTCATCGCCGCCAAGGCGGTGGCCTTCGGCGAGGCGTTGCGGCCCGAGTTCAAGCTCTACGCCCAGTCCGTCGCCGAGAACGCCCGGGTGCTGTCCTCGACGCTGCTGGAGCAGGGCTTCGACATCGTTTCGGGCGGCACCGACACGCACCTGATGCTGGTCGACCTGCGGCCCAAGGGGCTGACCGGGCGCGACGCCGAGCACAGCCTGGAGCGGGCCCACATCACCACCAACAAGAACGGCGTGCCGTTCGATCCGGAGAAGCCGGCGGTGACCTCGGGCATCCGTGTCGGCAGCCCGGCCGGCACCACCCGCGGCTTCGGCCCCAACGAATTCCGCCGCATCGGCGAGATGATCGGCGAGGTGCTCGACGGTTTGGCCGCCAATCCCGACGACAACGGCGCGATCGAGAACGCGGTCAAGGAGCAGGTGATCGAGCTGTGCGGTCGGTTCCCGATCTACACCGAGACTTCGGCCGCCAAGTAGAGGCCGACAACAAGAGGGAAGTGACATGCGCTGTCCGTTCTGCGGCAATGACGACACTCAAGTCAAAGACTCACGGCCGACGGAGGACAACGCCGCGATCCGGCGGCGGCGCTACTGCCCGGCCTGCGGGTCGCGCTTCACGACCTTCGAGCGGGTGCAGCTGCGCGAGCTGACCGTGCTCAAGTCGAACGGCGACAAGGCGCCGTTCGACCGCGACAAGCTGATCCGCTCGCTGCACATCGCGCTGCGCAAGCGTCCGGTCGAGGAAGACCGCATCGAGCGCATCGCCAACAGCATCCAGCGCCGGCTGGAGACCCTGGGCGAGAACGAAATTCCGACCAAGGTGATCGGCGAGATGGTCATGGACAATCTCGCCGACCTCGATTCCGTGGCCTACGTGCGCTTCGCCTCGGTCTATCGCAACTTCCGCGAGGCCAAGGATTTCGAGGACTTCATCGGGAACCTGAGTGGCGACGACTGATCCGCAAGCGGCCGCCGCGGCGGTCGACATCGAACACATGCGCGCGGCGCTGACGCTGGCGCGGCGGGGACTGGGGCGTGTCTGGCCCAATCCCGCCGTCGGCTGCGTGCTGGTGCGCCCGGACCTGGACGGGGTCGTCGTCGGCCGCGGCTGGACCCAGCCGGGCGGCCGTCCGCACGCCGAGACGGAAGCCATCGCGCGTGCCGGCGACGCCGCCCGCGGCGCCACCGCCTACGTCACGCTCGAGCCCTGCGACCACCAGGGACAGACGCCGCCGTGCTCGCGGGCGCTGGTCGAGGCCGGTGTTGCCCGCGTCGTCGTCGCCCTCGAGGATCCCGATCCGCGGGTGTCCGGCGGCGGCCTGCAGACCCTGCGCGACGCCGGCATCGAGGTCGCGACCGGTGTCGCCGCCGACGAGGCCGAGGAGGTCAACGCCGGCTTCCTGACCCGGCTGCAACACGGCCGGCCGCTGTTCACCCTGAAGACCGCGACCACGCTGGACGGCCGCATTGCCACCCGATCCGGTGATAGTCAGTGGATCACCGGCGCCGAGGCCCGTGCCGCCGGGCATCGGCTGCGCGCGACCCATGACGCCATCCTGATCGGCATCGGCACCGCCCTGGCCGACGACCCGGCGCTGACCGTGCGGCTTCCGGGGCAGGAGGACCGCTCGCCGCTTCGCATCGTGCTGGACAGCGGCCTGCACCTGCCGCCCGACGGCCAACTGGCAACGAGCGCCAAGCAGACCCCGACCTGGGTCGTCACCTGCTCCGACGACAAGGCGCGGCGCCGGGCCCTGGAAGGGCAGGGGGTCGAGGTGCTGCGGCTCGACGCCGATGCCGACGGCCGTCCCGATGTCTCCGCGCTCGCCGGCGAGTTGGCGGCCCGCGGCCTGACCCGGATTCTGATCGAGGGCGGCGGCACGATCGCCGCATCGATGCTCGCCGCCGGACTGGTCGACCGCATCGCCTGGTTCCGCGCCGGCGGCATAATCGGCGGCGATGGGGTTTCCGCCGTGGGTGCTTTTGGTGTAAATGCTCTGGCCGAGGCGCCGAGGTTCGAACGCCGATCCGTTCGACGCCTCGGAGACGACATACTCGAGACCCTGTTCCGCATTACCTGAAAGCAAGACATATGTTTACCGGTATCATCACGGACTTGGGGGAAGTCCGCGCCGTCGAGCGCGAAGGCGACACCCGGTTCGAATTCTCCACCCATTACGACACCACCGGCATCGACATCGGTACCTCGATCTGCTGTTCGGGCGCCTGCATGACGGTGATCGAGACCGGGCCCGGCTGGTTCGCCATCCAGGCTTCGGCGGAATCGCTGTCCAAGACCACCATGGGCACCTGGCAGGCCGGCTCGCCGGTCAACTTCGAGCGCGCGCTCTCCGTCGGCGACGAGCTGGGCGGACACATCGTCTCGGGCCACGTCGACGGCGTCGGTGAGGTCGTCTCGATCACCCCCGAGGGCGAGTCGAAACGCTTCGTGTTCGAGGTTCCGGAAGAGCTCAAGCTCTACATCGCGCCGAAGGGATCGGTCGCCATCGCCGGCGTCTCGCTGACCGTCAACGAGGTCGAGGGCAGGCAGTTCGGGGTCAACATCATCCCGCACACGCAGGAGGTGACGACGCTGGGAAAACTGGCGCCCGGCGACGCGGTAAACCTAGAAATCGACATGCTGGCGCGGTATGTTGCGCGGCTTCTTGAAAGGGATTGACCGTGCCGTACAGCGACTACCTCTCGACCGTCGAGGAAATCTTCGAAGACGCCCGCAATGGGCGCATGTTCATCCTGGTCGACGACGAGGAGCGGGAGAACGAGGGCGACCTGGTGATTCCGGGTCAGATGGCGACCCCGGACGCGATCAACTTCATGGCCAAGCACGGCCGCGGCCTGATCTGCCTGTCGCTGACGCCGGACCGGGTCCAGGAGCTGAACCTGCCGCGCATGGCCGGCAGCAATGAATCCCGCCACGAAACCAACTTCACCATCTCGATCGAGGCGCGCGAGGGCGTCACCACCGGCATTTCGGCGTCGGACCGGGCGCGCACCATCGCCGTCGCCATCGACGGCTCGAAGAGCGCCCATGACATCGTCTCGCCCGGCCATGTGTTCCCGCTCGAGGCGCAGAACGGCGGCGTGCTGGTGCGCACCGGACATACCGAGGCCGCGGTCGACTTGTCGCGCCTGGCCGGGCTCAATCCGTCGGGCGTGATCTGCGAGATCATGAACGAGGACGGCACCATGGCGCGGATGCCCGACCTGGTGAAGTTCGCCCAGCATCACGGACTGAAGATCGGCACCATCGCCGACCTGATCGCCTACCGCCTGAAGCACGACCGCATCGTCGAGCGCAACCTGGAGACCAAGCTGCAGAGCGCCTACGGCGGCGAATTCAAGATGTACGTCTACGTCAACAAGACCGCCTATGCCGAGCACATCGCCCTGGTCAAGGGCGATGTCACCACCGACGAGCCGGTGCTGGTGCGCATGCACGCGCTGAACGTGCTCGACGACATGCTCGGCGACCACGACGGCGGCAAGGCCGGGGAGCTGCACCAGGCGATGCGCCAGGTCAGCGAGGCGGACAGGGGGGTCGTGGTGCTGATCCGCGAACCCAACCGGCGCAGCCTGTCCGACAAGCTGCGCCGCAAGCTCGGCCATACCGTCGAGCCGCCGCAGGGCGGAGAGTTGCGCGCCTACGGCGTCGGCGCCCAGATCCTGCTCGACCTCGGTGTCAAGGACATGGTCCTGCTGTCGAACACCCAGAAGACCATCGTCGGCCTCGAGGGTTACGGCCTGAAGGTTGTCGAGCAGCGCCCCATCCCCCTGGAAGAAGGATGATCCGACGATGAGCGAAACGCCCAACATCCTGATCATCGAGGCCCGCTTCTACGAGGACATCGCCGACGAACTGGCGCGCGGCGTGATCAAGGTCCTGGACGATGCCGGGGTCGGCTACGAACGGATCACCGTGCCCGGCGTGTTCGAGATTCCGGCGGTGATGCGCTTCGCCATCCGCTCGATGGAGATCCAGTCGGCCAGCCACCGCTACTCGGGCTTCATCACGCTGGGCTGCGTGATCCGCGGCGAGACCGACCACTACGATCACATCTGCCGCGAGTCCAGCCGCGCCTTGATGGATCTGGCCAACGAATACTGTGTCGCGCACGGATGGGGCGTGCTGACCTGCGAGAACTACGAGCAGGCCCGCGTGCGCGCGTCCGTCGAGCAGAAGAACAAGGGCGCGCTCGCCGCCGTTGCCTGTCTGCGCATGATGGAAATCAAGAAACAGATGCGTCTGTCGCCGCAATGAGCAAACGAAAGCCTGGCCGCAGCCGATCCGTCGCCCGGCTCTGCGCCGTCCAGGCGCTGTACGAACTGGACATCACCGGGGCACCGGTCGACCCGGTGCTGGGCGCCTTCATGCAGGACCGATGGGACCTGGCCGGCGGGATTTCCGACGACGACGAGGACGACGACGATCTCGACTTCGAGCGGTCGCAGCCGCGCCAACCGGTGGGCGAGATGCAGCGGCCGGAGACCGGCCTGCTCGCCACCCTGGTGCGCGGGGTCGGCGAGCGCCAGGGCGAGATCGACGAGATGCTGAAGGGCGGCCTGAGCGAGGACCGGCCGATCGAGCGCCTGGAAGTGCTGGTGCGCGCGATCCTGCGCGCCGGCGCCTTCGAATTGCTCAGTCAGTCCGATACCCCGGCGCGCGTGGTGATCAGCGAATATGTCGACGTCGCGCGCTCGTTCTTCACCGGCACCGAACCGGGGCTGGTCAACGCGGTCCTCGACCGGCTGGCGCGCGTCCTGCGCGCGGAAGAGTTCGAGGACTCCGAACAGCAGGGCGCCTGAGCCATGGCCGGCGGCCGCCGCTTCGACGAATTCGAGATGATCGCGCGCTACTTCGCGCTCCTTACCGCCCGCGAGCCCGGCGCCCTTGGCCTGCGCGACGACGCCGCCACCCTCGACGTCGAGACCGGGCGCGAGTTGGTGGTGACCAGCGATTGCCTGGTCGCCGGCGTGCATTTCCTCGCCGACACCTCGGCCGCCGACATCGCCTATCGCGCGCTCGCCGTCAATCTCTCCGATCTGGCCGCGACCGGAGCCCGGGCGCGGGCCTACATCCTGGCGCTCGCGTTGCCAAAAAACTTCGAAAATACAGAAGCATGGATCAAGAATTTCACGCAATCCCTGAACCAGGCGCAAGAGGCCTTTTCGGTGTCCCTGATCGGCGGCGACACGGTCGTCACGCCGGGACCGCTGACCCTGACCGTGACCGCCTTCGGCAGCGTCGCCGCCGGCACGGCGCTGCGGCGCAGCGGGGCGCGGGACGGGGATCGCGTGTTCGTTTCCGGCACCTTCGGCGACGCGGCGCTGGGGCTTCGCGCGCTGCAGGGACATCTGCCGAGTCTGGCCCCCGAGGCACGGGCTCACCTCGGCACGCGGCATCAGCGCCCGACACCGCGACTGGCCCTCGGGCAGGCGTTGGTCGGCCTGGCCAGCGCCGCCGCCGACGTCTCGGACGGATTGCTCGCCGACCTCGGGCATATCTGCGCCGCCTCCGGCCTGGGTGCGCACCTGCGTGCCTCGGATGTGCCGCTGTCGCCGGCAGCCGAGGCCGCGATCGCCAGCGATCCGGAGCTGGCAGACCTGCCGTTGACCGGCGGCGACGACTATGAACTGGTGTTCACCCTGCCCGAGAGCGCCGTCGAGGTTGCAAGCGCGGCCGCCGCCGACTGTGGTGTCGCCATTCACGAGGTTGGCCGCATGACCGTCAGCAGCGGGGTCGAGGTCGTCGACAAGACCGGCGCCGTCATCGCGCCGCAGCGGACGGGTTTCCGCCATTTCTGATTTTGCCCGGCGCGGAATCGCGGAATAACGCCAGTCGATTCGCTTTCGACACGGAGCCGGCGGCAGCCGGAAAGCGGCGCTGATGAAGAAACTCGTGATCCTGGTCGTGCTGATGCTGCTGATCGCGGGCGGTGGCGGCGCGGCGCTGTATTTCCTGAAGCTGGGTCCCTTCGCGGTACCGCCGGGCGAGGCCGCCGAGGCCGAGGAGCCTGACCCCGACCCGCCCAAGTTCGTCGAGCTGGCGCCGATGTCGGTGCCGATCATCCAGGGCGACCGCGTGGTCACCACGATCCAGGTGCAACTGGTCCTGGAAACCTTGGACCCCGAGGTCGAATACGCGATCAAGCGCGAGCAGACCCGGATCAAGGATGCTTTTCTGCGCGACCTGCACGGATTTATGCCGCGGTTGCTGCGTAAAAGCGACACCATCGACGTGGTGGTGTTGAAGAAGCGCTTGAAGATGATCGCCGACCGCACGCTGGGCAAGGGCAAGATCACCAATGTGCTGATCCAGTCGATCACCGAGCAGTGAGGCCGGCTCCCTTGTCACCGTTCTAATAATGGCGCCGTCCCGACCGGGAAACCGTCAATATCGAACCCTGCGTGCGAGAATAAGACCCCCCAATCAACACCTGAAATGGGTATAATCCGGCCTCCCCGGAGCGGGAATTGCTGTATTCGCCGAGCTTGTTAAAACTTTACACGGAATCAATTACTTCGAGTCGATCCGAAGATCCGTCCGCCGGCCTGAACAGGGGCCGCTTTCGTGTTGCTGCGTCGCAACATTCGCTTGTTGCTTTATGAATCCGCTTCTGGCATTTTCCCGTCGACTTTTACGGCGGCCTTGCCCGGCGTCCCCGCCATGACGCCGCCGGACCTCGCGGGACGCCCGAACGGAGAGGGGAATTTTTGGAATGTCGTTAGTTTACACGTTGGTTCTCGTATGCGGAGCCGTGGCCCTGCTGTATGGCGCCTATGCCATCCGCTCGGTCCTGGCCGCGGACGCGGGCACCGAGAGGATGCAGGAAATAGCCGGCGCCGTGCAGGAAGGTGCACGCGCCTACCTGAACCGGCAATACATGACCATCGCCATCGCCGGTGCCGTGATCGGCGTGCTGCTCGGCTGGCAGCTGGGCGTGACCGTCGCGGTCGGTTACTTCATCGGCGCGATCCTGTCGGGTGCCGCCGGCTACATCGGCATGAACGTGTCCGTGCGCGCCAACGTGCGCACCGCCGAAGCGGCCCGCTCGCAGGGCCTCGCCGGCGGCCTGGACATCGCCTTCAAGTCGGGCGCCATCACCGGCATGCTGGTGGTCGGCCTGGCCCTGCTGGGCGTCGCCGGCTACTACGTGCTCCTGCGCGCCACCACCGACCTGGGCTCGCCGGAAGGCATGCGCCACGCTCTCGAGGCGCTGGTCGCGCTCGGCTTCGGCGCTTCCCTGATCTCCATCTTCGCCCGTCTCGGCGGCGGCATCTTCACCAAGGGCGCCGACGTCGGCGCCGACCTGGTCGGCAAGATCGAAGCCGGCATTCCCGAGGATGACCCGCGCAACCCGGGCGTGATCGCGGACAACGTCGGCGACAACGTCGGTGACTGCGCCGGCATGGCCGCCGACCTGTTCGAGACCTACGCCGTGACCGTGGTCGCCACCATGCTGCTGGGCGCCATCTTCTTCACCGGCGAGGCGCAGGAGCTGATGATGGTGTTCCCGCTGCTGATCGGCGCGGTCTGCATCATCGGCTCGGTCGCCGCGACCTGGTTCGTCAAGCTGGGTTCCAGCAACAACATCATGGGCGCGCTGTACAAGGGCTTCATCGCCAGCGCCGTGATCTCGGCCGTTCTGATCGGCGGCGTCGTGTCGATCTGGATCGGCTGGGACGCGTCGTTCGACATGGCCGGCCGCGCTGTCACCGGCACCCAGCTGTTCGTCTGCGCCCTCGCCGGCTTGGGCGTCACCGGCCTGATCGTCTGGATCACCGAGTACTACACCGGCACCGAGCACCGCCCGGTGAAGAGCGTCGCAGAGGCCTCGACCACCGGTCACGCGACCAACATCATCCAGGGCCTGGCCGTTTCCATGGAAGCGACCGCGCTGCCGGTGATCGTGATCTGCGGCGGCATCATCGTCGCCTACCTCAGCGCCGGCCTGTTCGGCCTGGCGATCGCGGCCACCACCATGCTGGCCCTGGCCGGCATCGTCGTCGCGCTGGACGCCTTCGGTCCGGTCACCGACAACGCCGGCGGCATCGCCGAGATGGCCGAGCTGCCCGAGGACGTGCGCAACACCACCGATGCGCTCGACGCGGTCGGCAACACCACCAAGGCGGTGACCAAGGGTTACGCCATCGGCTCGGCCGGCCTCGCCGCGCTGGTGCTGTTCGCGGCCTACACCGAGGACCTGTCGCACTACTTCCCCGACGTCAAGGTGGACTTCGTGCTGCAGGATCCGTTCGTGGTGGTCGGCCTGTTCATCGGCGGCCTGCTGCCGTTCCTGTTCGGATCCATGGGCATGATGGCCGTGGGCCGCGCCGGCGGTCAGGTGGTCGTCGAGGTGCGCCGCCAGTTCAAGGAGATCCCGGGCATCATGGAAGGCACCGCGAAGCCGGAATACGGCCGCTGCGTCGACCTGCTGACCAAGGCCGCGATCAAGGAGATGATCGTGCCGTCGATGCTGCCGGTGTTCGCGCCGGTAGTGATGTACTACGTGATCAACGCCATCGCCGGCCAGGCCGCCGCCTTCTCGGCGCTGGGCGCGATGCTGCTGGGCACCATCGTCACCGGGTTGTTCGTGGCAATTTCCATGACCTCGGGCGGCGGCGCCTGGGACAACGCCAAGAAGTACATCGAGGACGGCAACCACGGCGGCAAGGGCTCGGACGCCCACCACGCCGCGGTCACCGGTGACACCGTCGGCGATCCCTACAAGGACACGGCGGGTCCCGCGGTCAACCCGATGATCAAGATCATCAACATCGTCGCCATCCTGCTGCTGGCGATCATCGCTTGATCCTGATCGGGGCTCCGGCCCCCTGAACGAGAAACCCCGGCGCCGCGTGGTGCCGGGGTTTTGCGTTGGTCCGGGCCGGCCGGGTGGGTCTATTCGGCCAGCTCGCCGCCGCCGAAGCGTCCGATGTTGCCGAGCAACTGGTCGATGACCGACAGCTCGTTGCCGGCGGTCGGGGTCTCGCGCTCGACCGGGTCGACTTCGCGGCCTTCGTCCAGGCCGACGGTGCGCATGTCGGAGAGGATGCCCTGTGGGTCGAACTTGAGAATGAGGATCTTGCGGTCGGCGACCTCGGGGGCGAAAAAGGCGGTGGTTTCGGTCCGCTCGGAAACGTAGAACCAGGTTTCCTTCTCGAACATCGCCACCGTCGAGGGCGATCCCAGGATCTCCTCGACCTCGAGGCGGGATATCTCGCCGGGCGTGATGTCGGCCAGGAGTTCCGCGTCGGGCAGGTTGCCGCGGGTATCGACGCGCGGCGTGCAGGCGGCGGCGCCGGCCAGGATGATGGCCGCGGAAAGCCCCAGAAGGGTTGGCCGCCAACGTCTGATAAGAGCCTGATGCTTCATGATCGTGTGCCTGTCAGGTATGGTATCCGGGCCGCTCAACGGGGCATAAATCGCATCTGCCGGCCGGTTTTGTCAAACTTTGCCGGCGGCACAACGGAGAGAATCGCCGGATGGTGAAGAAGTTCGCTTGGTTCAAGGGCGCCTCGCCGGCCGAACAGGCCGCCGACGGCCTGTACCGCGCCATCATCGCGCAGGCCCGGCAGCCCCGATTCTACCAGTCGCTCGAGGTTCCCGACACCGTCGACGGCCGCTTCGACATGGTCGCCCTGCACACCTTCCTGGTGCTGCGCCGGCTGAAGCGGGAGGGCCGCGACGCGGCCGAGCTGGCACAGGCGCTGTACGACCTGATGTTCGCCGACATGGACCAGAACCTGCGCGAAATGGGCATCGGCGACATGGGCATCGGCAAGCGCATCAAGGCCATGGCGCAGATGTTCTCGGGCCGGATCGCGGCCTATGACGCCGGTCTCGACGGCGACGCCGGGGGCGGGTTGGAGGAGGCGCTGCGGCGCGATCTCTACCGCAAGACCGAAGCCGGGGAGGGCGCCGTGGCGGCTTTCGCGACCTACATGCGGCGACAGGACCAGCATCTGACCGGCCAGGCATTCGCCGAGTTGGGGGACGGAAGCGTCGACTTCGCCGCGCCGCCGGAAGAACCATGATGGACTCGCCAAACAGTGAGTTTTCGCGCCCGATCGCGGTCGAGTCGCTCGACGCCGAGCAAACCAGACGCGATGTCGAGGCCAGCGAGGCCGAACGGCGATCCCTGGCGACACGGTTCGACGTGGTCGCGGTCAACCGGCTCACCGCCGTCCTGACCCTGCGCCGGCCGCAGGCGGGCCTGGTCGAGGTCAGCGGACAGATCGATGCCGAGGTCGTGCAGACCTGCGTCGTCTCGCTGCAGGAATTCGCCAGCGAGATCCGCGAGGACGTGAACCTGATCTTCACCGACCAACCCGAAGACGGCGGGCCGGAGGAGGACGGGGACGACGGCGATTTCGAGGACATCGAAACCGAGCCGCCGGAACCGATCGTCGACGGTTTCGTCGACATCGGCGAGGCGGTGGCGCAACACCTGTTCCTGAGACTCGATTCGTTCCCCCGAGCACCGGGAATCGAGTTCGAAGGTTACGAAACAGAAGCCGGTCCGGGGCCGGCGAATACGGCACAGGATGAGAACGCGAATCCTTTCGCGAAATTGGCGGAATTAAAGGAAAAACTTTGATTGCAAGCCAGCGTAAGCTTGCCCCTCTGTTGTTTTTCGTTTAAGGAGTCGCGCTTTCCGGATGTGCGCATTGTCGAGGATTGGAAACCATGGCTGTTCCGAAGAGTAAAATACCGAAATCCCGTCGTGGCCAACGACGGTCGCATGACGCCTTGAGCGCCTCCGCCTACGAGGAATGCCCCAGCTGCGGCGAACTGAAGCGACCCCATCACCTCTGTGCCGCCTGCGGCACCTACAACGGTCGCGAGGTCGTCGATGCCGAAGAAGTGGCCTAGCTGAGGTCTCGGCGGGGATATGAGGGCAGATCCCGTTGTCTGAAAACCTAACTTTATCCATCGACGCCATGGGCGGGGACAATGCCCCCGAGATGGTGATCGAAGGGTTGGTCCTTGCGTTGGACCGGCATCCGAACGCGCGCTTCCTGCTGTACGGCGACGAAGCGCGGCTGAAGCCGTTCCTCGACCAGCACGGCCGGCTGCGCAAAGTCTCGGAAATCAGGCACGCGGACGACATCATCACCAACGACGCCAAGCCGGCGCAGGCACTGCGCGGCGGCCGCCAGAGCAGCATGCGCCTGGCCATCAACGCGGTGAAGGACGGCGACGCGGTCGGCATCATCTCGGCCGGCAACACCGGCGCGCTGATGGCCATGGCCAAGTTCGTGCTGAAGGCCCTGCCCGGAATTTCGCGCCCGGCGATCGCCACCAGCTTCCCGACCATGCGCAACAAGACGGTGGTGCTGGACCTGGGCGCCAACATCGAGTGCGACGCCGACAACCTGGTCCAGTTCGCGGTCATGGGCGAGGTGTTCGCGCGCAACGTGCTGGGCCTGGACCAGCCCAGCGTCGGCATCCTGAACGTCGGCCAGGAAGACCTGAAAGGCAACTCCGCGGTCAAGGTGGCGGCGGCGATCCTGCAGGACGCCGACCTGCCGATCAAGTTCTACGGCTTCGTCGAGGGCGACGACCTGGCCGCCGGCATCGTCGACGTCATCGTCACCGACGGTTTCACCGGCAACATTTCGCTGAAAAGCATCGAGGGTACCGCGAAGATGTTCGCGCACTATCTGCGCAAGTCCCTGATGGGCTCGACACGCGGCAAGCTCGGCGCCCTGATCGCCAAGAAGGCGCTGCTCGAATTCAAGGACAGCCTGGATCCGCGCCGCTACAACGGCGCCATGTTCCTGGGGCTCAACGGCATCTGCGTCAAGAGCCACGGCGGTACCGACGGCCTCGGCTTCTCCAACGCGATTCACGTCGCCATCGAATTGATCGAGGACGGCGTCAACGAAGGCATCAAGGAAGACTTCGCCCACGTCAGCGAGGCCCTGCAGGGCGGCGACGCCCCGGAAGCCGAACCGGCGCCGGACGTGCAGGAAAAGAGCGGCCGGGCGGTGGGCGCATGACCGCGAGCTACCGTTCCCGGATCATCGGCTGCGGATCGTTCCTTCCCGAGCAGGTGGTCACCAACACCGAGCTGTCCGAACGGGTCGACACCTCCGACGAATGGATCATCGCGCGCACCGGCATCCACCGCCGGCACATCGCGCGCGACGGCGAGATGACCTCGGACCTGGCGTATCAGTCGAGCCTGCGCGCCCTGGAAAACGCCGGCATCGACGCCCAGGAGATCGACCTGATCGTTCTGGCGACGACGACGCCGGACAACACGTTCCCGGCCACCGCGACCAAGGTCCAGGCGATGCTCGGCATCCAGCACGGCGCCGCCTTCGACGTGCAGGCGGTGTGCTCGGGTTTCGTCTACGCGCTGTCGGTGGCCGACAACTTCGTCAAGACGGGGCAGGCCAAGACCGCCCTGGTGATCGGCGCCGAGACCTTCTCGCGCCTACTCGACTGGGAAGACCGCGGCACCTGCGTGCTGTTCGGCGACGGCGCCGGCGCGGTGGTGCTGCGCGGGGTCGAGGTCTCGGCCGACGACGACCCGGCGCGGGCGCGCGGCATCCTGTCGACCCACCTGTATTCCGACGGCCGCTACAACGACCTGCTGTACGTCGATGGCGGCCCGTCCTCGACGCAAACCGTCGGCCACGTGCGCATGCAGGGCAAGGAAGTGTTCCGCCACGCGGTCTCGAACCTGGCCGCGGTGGTCGAGGAAGCGCTGCAGGCCAATGGCCTGACGTCGGCGGATCTCGACTGGATCGTGCCGCACCAGGCGAACAAGCGGATCCTCGACGGCACCGCGCGCAAACTCAAGATTCCCGCCGAACGCGTGGTGGTCACGGTCGACCGCCACGCCAACACTTCGGCGGCGTCGGTGCCGCTGGCTCTGGACGAGGCGGTCACCGACGGGCGCATCCAATCCGGGCAGTTGGTGCTGCTGGAAGCCATGGGCGGCGGCCTCACCTGGGGCGCCGGGCTGGTCCGCTGGTGGAATTAGGCCCGGATCGGGCCTTGGCGAAAGACTTCGGTTGCTCTTAACGTAATCCGGCATCCCTTTGATATTGACGGATTTATCCGGCGACTGTACCCTTCTGCATTATAAATACACGGGGTAGGGTCAATGTCAGGAAGAACAATCACGCGCGCGCAGCTCAGCGAGGCTGTGTACCAGGAAGTCGGGCTTTCGCGCAACGAATCCGCCGAATTGCTGGAATTGGTGCTGACCCAGGTGTCGGACGCCCTGTCGCGCGGCGAGACCGTGAAGATTTCTTCCTTCGGAACGTTCTCGATCCGGCAGAAGGGGCAGCGCATCGGACGCAACCCGAAAACCGGCGAGGAAGTGCCGATCCTGCCGCGTAAGGTCCTGGTGTTCAGGCCGTCTCAGGTTTTGAAAATTCGGATCAACGAAAAGCGCAAACCTGACACGGCGATCTGAACATGGCCGAAACCCTGGATCGGACCTCGGGCCGCAGCGCGGACGGCAAGTCTGCCGAAGCCTTCCGAACGATCACCGAAGTCGCCAATCTGCTCGAGCTGCCGCAGCACGTGCTGCGATTTTGGGAAACCAAGTTTCCGCAGATCAAGCCGCTGAAACGGGGCGGCGGGCGGCGCTACTACCGGCCCGAGGACATCGCGCTGCTGCGCGAGATCCGCGCGCTGCTGTACGACGACGGCTACACGATCAAGGGCGTGCAGAAACTGCTGCGCCAAAACGGCGGCAAGCCGCCGGCGATGACGGCGAAGGGACGCGGCGAATCGGCCGCCGCGGCGGCGCCGGCGCAAGCCGCGATCGGCGGCGACATGCGCCAGGAACTGGAAGGCGTCCTGAAAGAGCTGGAATCGCTCAAGAAGCTGCTCAGCGAGGCCGGTGGCGGCAATTCCTAGGCGCATTGTCGGCACGGCGCAACGGCAATCATCCTGTTGCACGCGCCCCCGGCGGGGCGTATATTCGGCCCGATTCAAGACCAACGCAACGGAGCGTAGCGCAGTCTGGTAGCGCACCACACTGGGGGTGTGGGGGTCGTAGGTTCAAATCCTATCGCTCCGACCATTTCCGAACCGGGCGGCGACACAGGCGCCGCCCGTTTTCGCGCCGGCGGGATGGTCCGCTGCGGCGCCGGCGGGTTTGAACGTGGGCGACACTCTCGACAGCAGGACAAAGACCGAACTGGGCGAAGAGCTGGGCTCGTTCGTGCTCGATCGGCTGCCCGATCCGATCCTGCTGATCCGCGGCGATCAGAAGGTGGTCGAGATCAACCGTGCCGCCGGCAGCCTGTTCGGCGACGGCATCAAGGGCAAGAACCTGTCACTGGCGATCCGCCATCCCGAGATCCTCGACCTGGTGCGCGGCGTGCTCGACGGCAATCCGCGCGAGAGCGCGGTGGTGTCGCTGGGCTCCCCGGTGACCCGCTTCTTCGAGGCGCAGGCGGCGCCGTTGCGCGGATCCGGCGTACTGATGGGCGGCGCCGTGCTGATTCTCCACGACGTCACCGTGGTGCGCAACGTCAAGGAAATGCGCGCCGATTTCGTCGCCAACGTCAGTCACGAGCTGCGCTCGCCGCTGACCGCGCTGATCGGGTTCATCGAGACGCTGCGCGGCGCCGCGCGCGACGACGCCGAGGCGCGCGAGCGGTTCCTGGCGATCATGGAGGCCGAGGCCAACCGCATGGCGCGCCTGGTCAACGACCTGTTGTCGCTGTCCAAGGTCGAGGCCAGCGAGCACATCCCGCCGCGCGGCGAGGTCGACGTCGCGGCCATGATGATCACGGTGCGCGACGCCTTCGTCGCCCGCGCGCAGGAGAAGAATGCGAACATCGTGCTCGACGCGGCCGACGGCCTGCCGGCGATCGCCGGCGACGAGGACGAACTTGTCGAGGTCTTCCACAACCTGGTCGACAACGCGCTGAAATACGGCCGCGACGGTTCCAGGATCCTGATCACGGCGCGCGCGGTCGAGCGCATTCCCGACGTCGGCGGCGCCGGCGTGTCGATCACCGTGCGCAACGAGGGTGAGGGCATCGCGCCCGAGCACATCCCGCGCCTGACCGAGCGATTCTACCGAATCGACAAGGGGCGCTCGCGCAGCATGGGCGGCACCGGCCTGGGACTCGCCATCGTCAAGCACATCATCAACCACCATCGCGGCCGATTGAAGGTCGAGAGCACGCCCGGCAAAGGCAGTTCCTTCACCGTTTTTCTGCCGACCAGCCATGCGAATCCGGGGATTTCTTCGTCGTTGGTGGTGTCATAAAAGCATCATCGTTGTGTCACAAAAAGGAATCCGCCTCTCTCTATTTTGCGCTGCATCAAAGCTCAAAAAGAGAGAGGGCATTTATGCTGAAAAAGTCTTTTGTGGTCGCAGCTCTGGCTGCCGCCGTTTGGAACGCGCCCGCTGAAGCGCGCGACCAGATCCGGATCGTCGGTTCCTCCACGGTCTACCCCTTCGCCACCGCCGTTGCCGAACAGTTCGGCAAAACCACCAACTTCAAGACTCCGGTCGTCGAGTCGACCGGATCGGGCGGTGGCCTGAAGCTGTTCTGCGCCGGTGTCGGCGTCGAGCACCCCGACATCACCAATGCCTCGCGCCGGATCAAGAAGTCCGAGGTCGAGCGCTGCAAGAAGAACGGCGTCACCGACGTCATCGAAGTGCGGGTCGGCTATGACGGCATCGTCCTCGCCAATGCCAAAACCGCGCCGCAGCTGAAGATCACCCGCAAGCAGCTCTTCCTGGCCCTGGCCAAGGACGTGCCGGCCGGCGACGGACAGCTGCAACCGAACCCCTATAAGATGTGGAGCGACGTCGATCCGTCGCTGCCGAAGACCAAGATCGAAGTCCTTGGCCCGCCGCCGACCTCCGGCACCCGCGACGCCTTCGCCGAACTGGCGCTGGAAGGCGGCTGCAAGAAGATCGGCTGGATCAAGGCCATGAAGAAAAAGGACAAGAAGAAGTACAAGGCGATCTGCCACTCGATCCGCGAAGACGGCGGCTACGTCGAAGCCGGCGAGAACGACGTGCTAATCGTGCGCAAGCTGGAGGCCAACCCGAAGGCATTCGGCGTGTTCGGCTACAGCTTCCTCGACCAGAACGCCGACAAGGTGCAGGGCGCCCTGGTTGACGGTGTGGCGCCGGAATTCGAGCTGATCTCCAGCGGCGAATACCCGGTCTCGCGTTCGCTGCAGTTCTACGTCAAGAAAGCCCATGTGGGATCGGTCCCGGGCATCAAGGAATTCCTCACCGAGTTCACCGCCGAAAAGGCGTGGGGCGAGGAGGGCTACCTGGCCGACAAGGGCCTGATCCCGATGTCCGACAAGGAGCGCAAGAAGTGGAGCTCCGACGCCAGGGGCCTGATCACCAATGTCGATGAAAAGATGATGTAATCGACCGCATAACGGTCCTAATGCCGGAGGCCCCGGAGGCCTCCGGCACCCCAATAATAATAAGGTCCTTGAGTCGTGCAGATTCTGATCCTTGCCTGCGTTCTCCTGGTTCTCACCTATTTCGGTTTTCGCATGGGGAAGGGGCGCGCGGTCGGCCTCGCCGCCGGACAGACCCGCCCGCATTCCCTGGCCGGCTACTATGGCTACTATGTCGCGCTGTGGTGCGGCATTCCCGCCTTTCTGCTGGTCGTGATCTGGCTCTCGCTGGAGCCGTCGATCCTGACCATGCTGACCGTCTCGTCGCTGCCGGCGGCGATGCAGAACCTGCCGGAAAACGAGCTCGGGCTGATCCTCAACGACATTCGTAACCTCGCCGAGGGCAACGCCACGCGCGCCGGCATCTCGCCCGAGATCACCGGCACCGCCGAGACCTATTCGGCAATGCGCCAGACCGCCTTCGGCGCGATGGCCGTGGTCGCCCTGGTCGTCGGCATCGCCGGCCTGACCTACGCGCGCAACCGCGTCGCGCCCGAGATGCGCGCCCGCAACCGGGTCGAGAGGGCGGTGCGGGCGATCCTGGTCATCAGTTCGACGATCGCCATCCTGACCACCATCGGCATCGTGCTGTCGCTGCTGTTCGAATCGATCCGCTTCTTCCAGCTCGTGGCGCCGATGGATTTTCTGTTCGGCCTCGAGTGGAGCCCGCAAACGGCCCTGCGCAAGGACCAGGTCGGCAGCTCGGGTCTGTTCGGCGCGATCCCGCTGTTCGCCGGCACCATGCTGATCTCGTTCATCGCCATGTACGTGGCGGCACCCGTCGGCCTGCTGGCGGCGATCTACATGTCGGAATACGCGCACAGGAAAGTGCGCGCCGTGGCCAAGCCGATGCTCGAGATCCTGGCCGGCATCCCGACCGTGGTCTACGGCTTCTTCGCCGCCCTGACGGTGGCGCCGTTTTTCCGCAACAGCGGCGACGCGGTCGGACTGCTCATTTCATCCGAGAGCGCGCTCGCCGCCGGCGGGGTCATGGGCATCATGATCATCCCGTTCGTCTCGTCGCTGTCCGACGACGTGATCAACGCGGTACCGCAGGCGATGCGCGAAGGTTCCTACGGCCTCGGCGCGACCCAGTCCGAGACCATCAAGAAGGTGATCCTGCCGGCGGCGCTGCCAGGCATCGTCGGCGGCATGCTGCTGGCGGTGTCGCGCGCCATCGGCGAAACCATGATCGTGGTCATGGCCGCCGGCCTGGCCGCCAACCTGACCGCCAACCCGCTGCAGGCGGTGACCACGGTCACCGTGCAGATCGTCACCCTGCTGGTCGGCGACCAGGAATTCGACAGTGCCAAGACGCTGGCCGCCTTCGCGCTCGGCCTCGTCCTGTTCTGTGTCACCCTCGTCCTCAACGTGATCGCCCTGACGGTGGTCAATAAATATAGAGAGCGATATGAGTGAGGTCCTGCAGGTCGAACCCCCGGCGGCGCCGGCGCGAGTGATGCGGCGCGACGCCAAGGAACTGGTGGCGGCGAACCTGAAGAAGCGCTATGCCGCCGAGCGCCGGTTCAGGATGTACGGCATCGGCGCGATCGCCTTCGCCGCGTTCTGCGTCACGCTGCTGTTCTTCACCATCATCTCGAACGGCTACACCGCGTTCTGGCAGACCAACATGCGCCTCGAGGTCACGCTGTTCCCGCAGGACATCGATCCGGACGGCAGCCGCGATCCCCAGGTGCTGTCGACAGCAAGTTATCAGAAGCTGGTCAAACAGGCCTTCCGCGATTTGTTTCCCGAGGTCACGAAACGGCGCGACAAGCGGAAGCTGCAAGCGCTGATCAGCCCCGGCGCCACCTACATCCTGCGCGACATGGTGATGGCCGATCCGAACCTGATCGGCCAGCGCATCGAGGTCACGGTGCCGTTGTCCGACGACATCGACCAGTTCAACAAAGGCTTCATCAAAGCGGCAACGCCCGAAGCCGACCGCCGGGTCAAGGACAAGCAGATCGCCTGGTTCCAGCGCCTGCAGGACCGCGGCCTGGTGGTCACCGAGTTCAACACGACCTTCTTCTCCGCCGGCGATTCGCGCGAACCCGAGCTGGCCGGCATTTTCGGCGCGGTGATGGGCTCGCTGTTCACCATGCTGGTGACGCTGGCGATCAGCTTCCCGCTGGCCGTCGGCGCCTCGATCTACCTCGAGGAGTTCGCGCCGAAGAACCGCTGGACGCAGCTGATCGAGGTCAACATCAACAATCTCGCCGCGGTGCCGTCGATCGTGTTCGGCCTGCTCGGGCTGGCGGTGTTCCTCAACTTCTTCAACCTGCCGCGCTCGGCGCCGATGGTCGGCGGCATGGTCCTCGCCCTGATGACCCTGCCGACCATCATCATCGCCTCGCGCGCGGCGCTGAAGGCGGTGCCGCCGTCGATCCGCGAGGCCGCCCTCGGCATGGGCGCGTCGCCGGTGCAGGTGGTGTTCCACCACGTGCTGCCCCTGGCCATGCCCGGGATCCTGACCGGCACCATCATCGGCATGGCCCAGGCCCTGGGCGAGACCGCGCCGCTGCTGATGATCGGCATGGTCGCCTTCATCGTCGACATCCCGGGCAGTCCGGTCGATCCGGCGACGGTGATGCCGGTGCAGATCTATCTGTGGTCGGACAGCCCCGAACGCGCCTTCGTCGAGCGCACCTCGGCGGCGATCATGGTGCTGCTGGCTTTCCTAATCATGATGAACGCGCTGGCCGTCGTGCTGCGCAAGAAATTCGAACGCCGCTGGTAGGCTGACAAGGAACATGGAAATGACAAACGTCGCCATCGAAACCGTGGAGTCGCAAGAAGGCCTGATCTCGCACGGGCACTCGACCGCGCAGGGCGCGCCCAAGTTCGTCTCCCGGGACGTGACCGTGCATTATGGGGACAAGCAGGCGCTGTTCGGGATCGACCTGGATATCGCGTCGAACGAGGTGACCGCGCTGATCGGCCCGTCGGGCTGCGGCAAGTCGACCTTCCTGCGCTGCCTCAACCGGATGAACGACACCATTCCGATCTGCCGGGTCGGCGGCGGCATCATGCTCGACGGCATGGACATCTACACCCGGGAGGTCGACGTCGTGCACCTGCGCGCGCGGGTCGGCATGGTGTTCCAGAAACCGAATCCGTTCCCCAAGTCGATCTACGACAACATCGCCTACGGGCCGCGCATCCACGGCCTCGCCGCCGACAAGCAGGACCTGGACGAAATCGTGCAGTCGAGCCTGGAGCGCGCCGGCCTGTGGAACGAGGTCAAGGACCGGCTGCAGGAGCCGGGAACCGGGCTTTCCGGCGGCCAGCAGCAGCGCCTGTGCATCGCCCGGGCCATCGCCGTCGAGCCGGAAGTGATCCTGATGGACGAGCCCTGTTCCGCCCTCGATCCGATCGCGACGGCGAAAATTGAGGAACTGATGGACGAATTGCGCGAGAATTATACCATCGTGATCGTGACGCACTCGATGCAGCAGGCCGCGCGCGTCTCGCAGACGACCGCGTTTTTCCATCTGGGAATCCTGGTCGAGCACGGCAACACCGAGCAGTTATTCACGAACCCGACGGACGAAAAGACCAAGGACTACATTACCGGCCGGTTCGGCTGACGGAGACAGGAAATCTCGATGAGCAACGACCACATCGTCAAAACCTTCGACGAGGATCTGAGCCTGCTCGACAACAAGATCGCCGAAATGGGCGGTCTGGCGGAACTGCAGCTGGCCAACGCGATCGACGCGCTGCTGCGGCCCGACACCGAGAAGTCGGAGCGGGTGATCCTCAACGACCAGCGCATCGACGACCTGGAAAAGGAAATCGACGCCTTCACCGTGCAACTGCTGGCCCTGCGCCAGCCGATGGCCGACGACCTGCGCATCGTCATCGCGGCGCTGAAGATCTCCAGCGTGCTCGAGCGCATCGGCGACTACGCCAAGAACGTCGCCAAGCGGACCATCGCGCTGAACCAGAGCCACAGCGTCGGCAACGCCGCCAACACCATCGCGCGCATGGGCAACTTGGTGCAGGGGATGATCAAGAACGTGCTGGATGCCTATGTCTCGCGCGACGTCGAGCAGGCGCTCGACGTCTGGGAGCGCGACGAGGAGGTCGACCAGTTGCACACCAGCCTGTTCCGCGAGCTGCTGACCTACATGCTGGAAGAGCCGCGCAACATCACCGCCTGCACGCACCTGTTGTTCATCGCCAAGAACGTCGAGCGGATCGGCGACCACGCCACCAGCATCGCCGAGCAGGTGCATTTCATGGTCCGCGGCGACGTACCCGAGGACAAGCGTCCGAAGAGCGATCAGTCCAGCTTCACGGTCATCGAGCAGGAAGAGGTCCCCGCGAATGACGGAGGTCAAGACGCATGACGCCGAAAATCCTCATCGTTGAAGACGAACCCGCCCAGGTCGAGGTTCTGAAGTACAACCTGTCCAGCCGGGGTTTCGAGGTCCAGGTCTCGGCCCGCGGCGAGGAGGCGATGCTGCTGGTCGAGGAGGATCATCCCGACCTGATCATCCTCGACTGGATGCTGCCCGACACCTCCGGCATCGAGATCTGCCGCCAGATCCGCATGCGCAAGGAAACCCGCGACATCCCGGTGATCATGCTGACCGCGCGCGGCGAGGAGGAGGACCGCGTGCGCGGCTTCGAGAACGGTGCCGATGACTACGTCGTCAAACCGTTCTCGCCGAAGGAGATGGTGGCCCGGATCCAGGCCGTGTTGCGCCGCTCGCAGCCGGGCTTGGCCGAAGAAACGCTCGAATACGGCGGCATCCGCATGGACCTCGGCGCCCACAAGGTATTCCGCGACGAAAAGGTGGTCCACCTGGGTCCGACCGAGTTCCGCCTGCTGCGTATCCTGATGGAGCGCCCGGGCCGGGTGTTCTCGCGCGAACAACTGCTCGACAAGGCCTGGGGCCGTGACATCTATGTCGAGCTGCGCACCGTCGATGTGCACATCCGCCGCCTGCGCAAGGCGCTGAACGGCGAGGACGGCGCCGTCGACCTGATCCGCACCGTGCGCGGATCCGGCTACGCCATCGACATCGAGAACGCCAAGGCCCTCTGACAAAGCGGCGCGCGGCGAAGTGCCGCCGCAACACAATCCCTTAATATTTTGAATTCGCAGAAAAAAAGGGCCGGCGCTAGCGCGGATTCGATTTAATCCTGGTCGTATCCTGCGGCAGCGAAGAAGTTCTCGCATTCGGTGGGCGTGACTTTCTCGATCCCTTCGGCGATGGCGCTCCACAGTTCATCAATGGTTC
>Ga0209785_1000194_pt1 | contig 23364 bp, 23 predicted proteins | sample WorMetG1BERMUDA2_FD_187403 | JGI IMG/M metagenome (GOLD analysis project Ga0209785, IMG submission 187403) | Marine gutless worms symbiont microbial communities from Max Planck institute for Marine Microbiology, Germany - Inanidrilus... ...
ATCGCCGCAAAACCAAAAGCCGCTCATCGCGGCGATGCATATCTGCAGCCTTCAAAACCCCTCGGCACCACACTGGCTATCAAGGCCACAAGACACGCTTAAACCGTCCCGCCGTGAGAAATGCGGGCTAAATCCGTCGCAGCAGATCTTTTAATGTTTGTTGCTCCGCGGCGGAAAGCGGCGACAGGATGTCTGTAAGGACGTCGGCGACGGCGCGCTGAAGGTCGCCCACGGTTTCGTGTCCCCGTGCCGACAGCGCCAGCACGCAGACACGTGCATCTTTCGGGTCTTCTCGACGCTCGACAAGCCCTTTGGCCTCCAGGGTCTTAATCGCCCTGGTTATCTGCGATTTGTCCCGCCGCATTCTGCCGACCAGTTCATGCATTTTGGCCGGTTCGATTTCGGCAAGTGTCAGCAGCAGAATGCCTCCGGCAGGGCCTATCCTGTGGACATCGAATTCTGCTGCCTTCGCACCCAAGGCAGCATGAATGCGCCGCATGAATCGATCCGTGAGATGTGCGATGTCGATATCCGGCATGACGCTTTTTAGTTGACATAGTCCACAAAATGATAGTTGAATAAGTCAACTTATCGCGGCTTTCCCCTGGGTGTAAACCGGCGTCGCCGTATTGAAACGCCGCCCGGTTAATCGAGGAGATTCAGTATGACGAATGCGCAGAGACTCGCGCTCAAGGTTGCAGCAGTGCTCTGGGTCATCTGGGGTTTGGTTCATGCGCTTGCCGGCATTTCGGTTCTGGCGAGCGATGCATCGGGCGGATTTGCGCTCATCGCGGATGCAGTTGAGGCGGAAAGCCTTATGGCGGACTACCATCCGGCCGTCGGCGCGATTCTGAACCAGCACGCCTGGAACCTCCTGTGGGCCGGGGTGGCCACGACGGTCGGCGCGCTGTTCGTATGGCGGGCGAACCTGACATCCATTTGGGTCACCGGAATGGTGGGCGGCCTGTTCGACATCGGCTATCTGCTTTTCGTCGACATCCCCGGTTACGTGAATTTCTTTCCGGGTACGGTCATGACGTTCGTATCCGGGACTGCCATCGTCCTGAGCTTTTGGGTATGGCTTTCAAATCGGCCGAGCGGAGCCACTCAGGGCGCGACATAAAGACCCCGCTTGGATGCGAACCGATTAGGGCCATCGACCGGCCGACCGCACTCCGCCTTTGACGATAACCTGGATACCCTAAGCCCGCAGCCGCGCGCCGGCCGGATCGAAGGGCGGTTCGGCGAGCACGACGGCGCGGTGCGGCCGGCCGAGAATGGTGACGTCGAGAGCGCGGTCCGGCTCGGCATAGGCGGCCTTGACATAGGCAAGCGCCAGCGAGCGGCCCACCGTGTGGCCATAGGCGCCGGAGGTGACATGGCCGGCCGGTGTGCCGTTGGGCAGGAAGATGGGTTCGCCGCCATGGGCGTCGGCGGTGTCCGTCTCGATCGCAAGCATCACCAGACGCTCGCGCGACGCATTGGCGGCCACCGCCGCATAGGCGTCGCGGTTTAGAAATGGCCCCTTGTCCATCTTGATCAGCCGCTCCAAACCGGATTCCTGCGGCCAGTATTCCGGCGAATAGTCCCGGCCCCAACTGCCGTAACCTTTCTCAAGCCGAAGCGACATCAGCGCCCGTGAGCCGACCGGGCCAGCATCGTGGTGCTGGCCGGCATGCAACAGTGCTCGGTAGAGATCGCGCTGATCGTCGGCCGCGCAATGCAGTTCCCAGCCGAGATCGCCGGTGAAGGAAACCCGGATGGCGATCACCTCGATACCGGCGACGGCGAGACGGCGGGCGCGCATGAACGGAAACGCTTCCGTGCCAAGATCCGCATCGGTCAGGCTTTCAAGCAAGGCGCGCGATCGCGGTCCCGCGACGTTGAAGCCGCACAGCCGCTCCGTCATCGACCGGAATTGCGTGTCCGGCGGCAGCGGAACGGCGTTGAAGAAACGCCTGTGATAGCGTTCGGCCAGGCCGGAGCCGACCACCAGGAACTCGGTCTCCGCCAGCCGCGACACCGTGAAATCGCCGGCAACGCCGCCGCGTTTGCCGATCAGCGGCGTCAGGCAGGCGCGCCCCACCGCGCGCGGCATGCGATTGGCGAAGATGGCGTTCAGCCAGTCTTCGGCGCCGGGCCCGGTGACGGCATATTTGGCGAAATTGGAGATATCGATGATGCCGGCGCCGGCTCGCAGCATCTGGCATTCGCGTCCGACCGGGCCGAACCAGCCTTGCCGCTCGAAGCCATAGGTCTCATGCGCCCTGTCCGGGTCGCCGACGAACCACAGTGGATGCTCCCAGCCGTAATTGAGCCCGAAGACGGCGCCCAGCGCCTTTTGGAACTCATAGGCAGGCCGCGTGCGCGCCGGCCGCCCGGCAGCGCGTTCCTCATGCGGGAAATGGATGTCGAAACGGCGCGCATATTGGTCGGCCACTCGCGCCCTTGTGAAGCCGCGGTCGGCCCAGGAACCGAAGCGGGCGACATCGAGGCTGAACAGGTCGAGCACCGGCTCGCCTTCGACGATCCATTGGGCGACGTGGAGGCCAAGTCCGCCAGCTTGCGAAAAGCCCGGAATCAGGCCGTTGCAGCAGAAATAGTTGCGCCGTTCCGGCACCGGTCCGACCAGCGCCGCACTGTCGGGCGACCAGATCATCGGGCCGTTGATGACCCGCCTGATGCCCGCCTTGCCCACGGCCGGAACGCGGGCGATGGCGCGCAGGATATTGTCCTCGATGCGGCCGAGATCGTCGTCGAAGAGCTCGTGACCGAAATCCGGCGGCGTGCCGTCCTCCGCCCAGAAACGCATGTCACGCTCATAGGCACCGACAAGCAGCCCCTTTCCCTCCTGCCTGAGATAGTATTCGCCGTCGCGATCGGCGACGGACGGCAGGCGCCGGTCGAGCGCCGCGACCTCGGCGATGGTCTCGGTGACGAAATACTGGTGTTCGGTCGGTATCAGCGGCAGGTCGATGCCGGCCATCGCCCCCACTTCGCGTCCCCATAGGCCGGCCGCGTTGATCACCCATTGCGTGCGGATCGTGCCGTTCGGCGTCTCCACGATCCAGCCGCCGTCCGGCTGTTGAACGGTGGCCGTCACCGGTGTGAAGCGGTGGATCTCAGCGCCGGCGGCGCGCGCGCCGGCGGCGAAGGCCTGGGTGACGCCCGAAGGATCGACATTGCCGGCATCCGGCTCGAACATGATGCAGCGCACGCCATCGAAATCGACGAGCGGATGCAGGCGTTCGGCGTCATTGCGCCCGATCGTGTGAAAGCGCATGCCGTAATAGCGCGCCTTGGCGGCCTGCAGGCGCAGTTGGTGTTCGCGCGCCTCGGTTTGCGCCAGATACAGCGATCCGGGCTGAAACACGCCGCACCCCTGGCCGGTTTCGGCCTCCAACTCCTTGTAGAGCTGCATCGAGTAATGCTGCAGTCGGGAGATGTTGGTGCTGTCATGCAACCCGTGAATATTGGCGGCCGCATGCCAGGTCGAGCCGCTGGTCAGCTCGTCGCGCTCAAGCAGCACGACATCCGACCAACCAAGCTTGGCGAGGTGATAGAGAACGGAACAGCCGATAACTCCGCCGCCGATGACGACCGCCTGGGCGTGACTGCGCATGGTTTGAGGAGCATCCCCTGTTGTTTGTCTCCACTTTCAGCGGAAATCGCTCGCCTGCAAGCGCAAAAAGACTCATAGTGGGATGAACTGCATTCACCCGTGGATGTTTCATGGCGCGCAAACACTACAATCTCCCGCCGCTCACCAGCCTGGCCTCTTTCGAGGCGGCGGCGCGGCATCTGAGCTTCAAGGAGGCCGCAACCGAACTCAATGTGACGCCCGGCGCCGTCAGCCATCAGATCAAGGCGCTGGAAAGCGCGCTTGGCGTGGCTCTGTTCCGGCGCCGCCATCGCGGCGTGGTGCTGACCGACCAGGGGACGATGTTGTTCGACACGCTGGAGAGCAGCTTCGCCCGGATCTCGGCGACGCTCGCACGTTTGCGGCGTTCCGCCGACACGGCCACCGTCACCATCGCCGCGACAACGGCGGTCTCCTCGCTGTGGCTGACGCCGCGTCTCACGGCTTTTTGGAAGGTTCACAACGGCATCGCTGTCAACCAGCAGCTTTCGGACCGTCCCGAGAGCCTGCTGCCAGACGCCGATCTCCATATCCGTTACGGCAATTTCGATGCCGACCATGCGGACACCTTTCCGTTGTTTCGCGACGAGCTTGTGCCGGTGTGCAGCCCTGCCTTTGCGGCCCACGGTGATATCGAGCTGGAGGCGCTGGCGCGCCTGCCGCTCATCCATCCCGATGCGGACGACAAGAGCTGGACGACGTGGCGCACCTGGTTTTCGACGCTCGGCTACCGTGGCGAGATCGCGCAGGGGCTGAGGGTCAACAACTACACCATTGCGCTGCAGGCGGCGCGCGACGGCGTTGGTGTGGTGCTCGGCTGGCGGCGGCTGGTGCGGCCCTTTCTTGACCGCGGTGTGTTGGTGCCGCTCGGCCGGCGCAGCCTCCAGGCACCGGCATCCTTTTACATCGTCTCGGATCCGGAGGAGGCGATCAGCGGCCCCGCGCGTCTGGTGCGTGACTGGCTGCTCGACAATGTCTGACATCCGCTCGGTTTAGCTGCGCTCATCCGTGCGCGAAGTTTTTGACGCTTGAACGCGTGTTCGGGAACAATCAGATTGATGATCGACACCGTTTTCCGACGCGAGGATGAAGAGGTGAACGTGCAAACCGATCTTGCCGGAATCGACGCGCCGGTCGGCCGGGCGCGAGGGCTGCCGAACGCCCATTATGTGTCCGAGGCGGTTTTCGAGGAGGAGAAGCGCGCGGTCCTGTTCGCCAACTGGTCCGGCATCGGCTTCGGCAAGGATGTGCCGGCGCCGGGCGATGTGATGCCGGTGGACTTCATGGGCATGCCGCTCCTGATCGTGCGCGACCGCGACGGGGCGATCCGTGTGTTCCAGAATACCTGCCGCCACCGCGGCATGATCCTGGTCGACGCACCGCGCAACATCAGCGGTGCCATTCGCTGTCCCTATCACAGCTGGTGCTACGCGCTGGACGGCGCGTTGCGGGCGATGCCGCATGTCGGTGGACCCGGCCATAACACCCACGCGGATATCGACCGGTCGGAACTCGGCCTGTTTCGCATTCGCAGCCATGTCTGGCATGACGTCGTCTTCGTCAATATCTCGGGCGACGCGCCCGCTTTCGAAGAGGCAATGGCCGATCTGATCGCGCGCTGGCAGGAATTCGACCGGCCGCGCTTCCATGGCGGCCTGACCGCCTCGTTCAAGCTCGATGTGCGCACGAACTGGAAGCTGGCGGTCGAGAATTATTGCGAAAGTTACCATCTGCCCTGGGTGCATCCAGGTCTCAACAGCTATTCGCGGTTGGAGGATCATTACAATATCGAACAGCCGGGCGCCTATTCCGGACAGGGCACACTGGTCTATCGCCAGTTGAAGGGGGAGGGCGGCACGATGTTCCCGGATTTCGAAGGCCTGTCCGAGCAATGGGACACGGGCGCCGAATATATCGCCGTCTATCCCAATGTGCTGCTCGGCGTGCACCGCGACCATATTTTCGCCATCGTACTGCAGCCGATGGGCGTGGACCGGACGGTCGAGCATGTCGAACTCTACTATGCGCGGGACATCGCCGGCGATGAGGGTTTCGCCGAACTGTGCGCCGCCAATGGCGCGCTCTGGAAAACGGTTTTCGAGGAAGACGTCTTCGTCGTCGAAGGCATGCAGAAGGGCCGGCACGGCGTGTTCTTCGACGGCGGCCGCTTCTCGCCGGCGATGGATCCGCCGACGCATGCTTTCCACCATTGGGTGGCCACTCAGGTGGAGCGCGCCCGCGCCAGCGCATGAAGACCGATGTTGGGACGCTGGACCGCCGCCTGCTGGCGGCCCATGCGTGCGGGGACCCGGAGGAACTGACGGCGCTTTATGCCGAGGCCGGCGACCTGTTCGAGGCCGCGGGCGATATCGACGCCGCCTGTTTCTATCTTACCCAGGCGCTGGTCTATGCGCTGGAGGCGGGCGGCGACCGAGCGGCCGCGCTTCAACAGCGGCTCTGCGTGTATGGCCGCGCCGATTGCCCGCCCGGAACGGGAGACGGCGGCGGTTAGCGCCCCATCCAGCCGCCATCGACGGTCAGGATCGTACCGTTGACATAGTCGGATGCCGCCGAGGCGAGGAAGACCACCGGTCCGGCGAAATCCTCCGGCTCGCCCCAGCGGGCGGCCGGGATGCGCTCCAGGATCGCCCGGTAGCGCGCCGGATCGTTGCGCAACGCTTCGGTGTTGTCGGTGCTGATATAGCCCGGCGCGATGGCGTTGACATTGACCCCCCTGGCCGCCCATTCATTGGCGAGCGCCATGGTCAATTGGCCGATGCCGCCTTTGCTGGCCGAATAGCCGGGCACGTTGATCCCGCCCTGGAAGGTCAAAAGCGAGGCCGTGAAGATAATCTTGCCGCCGCCATTGTCGACCATGCGCCTGCCGATCTCGCGCGACAGGATGAACTGGGCCGACAGATTGACCTCGATCACGGTGTCCCAGTCCTCATCGGGGTGTTCGGCCGCCGGCGCCCGTTTGATGGTGCCGGCATTGTTGACGAGAATGTCGATGGCCGGCTCCGTGGTGGTGACCTCCGCGATGAAGGCCCTCAGCGCCGCCCGGTCGCCAAAGTCGCAGCGATAGGCCACAAACCGCCGCCCGGTCGCGGCCACCGCCGCACCGACCGCGCTGTCTTCCGGCTCGAGACTGGCGCTGACGCCGATGATGTCGGCGCCCGCCTCGGCCAGCGCCACGGCCATGGCCTTGCCGATGCCGCGTTTGCAGCCGGTCACCAGCGCCGTTTTGCCGGAAAGATCGAAGCGATCGAGCACACTCATGATTGCGCCTCCGCCGTGCATTTGATCAGGGTCTTCATGGCTTCCGGATTGCCGCTGAGCGCGGCGAAAGCGTCGCCAATCCGCTCGAGTTCCCGGATATCGGTGATCATCGTTGCCGCGTCGATGGCGCCCGAGGCGACCAAGCGGATCGCCTCGTCATAATCCTGCGGCTCATAGACCCTGGCGCCGAGCATCTCGATCTCGCGCCAGAAGAACTGGAACAGATCGACCTGCGGCCGGGTTGCGTGGATGGCTACCATGACGATGCGGCCGCGCGTCGCCGCTGCGGCGGTCATCAGGTCGACGCCGGGCTGCGTTCCCGAGACCTCGAAGATCACGTCGGCGCCCTTGCCACCGGTGGCCTCGGTGATCGCCTTGGCGGCATCAGTGGTCTTCGGATTGAGCGCCGTGAAACCGAGTTTTTCGGCGATGGCCAGACGGTGCGGGTTGATCTCGGAAACGGTGACCCTGGCGCCCTCCTGTTTGGCCACCATGGCGATCAGCATGCCGATCGGGCCGCCGCCGATGACCAGCACGTCCTCGCCGGGCTGCACCCGGCCGCGCCGGACGTCATGGCAGGCGACCGCCGCCGGCTCGATCAGCGCCGCGTGGTCGAGTGGCAGACCCTCCGGTAATTTATGCACGGTATGGGCCGGGACCGTCCACTGTTCCTGAAATGCGCCGTCGGTGTCGAGGCCGAGGAATTTCAGGTTCTGACAGATATGCTGGTGTCCGCGCTTGCAGGCCGGACAGACCCCGCAATGGTCGAGCGGGCGCACCACCACCCGGTCGCCGACCGCGATGTTGCTGACGCCGTCGCCGACGGCCGAAACGACGCCCGACATCTCATGTCCGATCACCCGTTCGAAACCGACGCGCTGGTCCATATGGCCGAGATAGACATGCAGGTCCGTGCCGCAGATGCCGCAATAGGCAACGCCGATCTGCACCTCGTTCGGGCCCGGTGGCCGCGGCGCCACCTGCTCGATGGTGAACTGCTTGTCACCGCGGTAATAGGCCGCCGAAATCGACATGTCCTTCTCCTGTCGCTTACACCTCGTCTTTGCCGGTCCGGTCGCGAGCAACTGTTACCTCGGCACCGGCCTGTATCTTTAAACGCCTGACGATCTCCTCGTCACGCCGCCTTTTGAAGGCTTCGGCATCCCTCTTGCGCCAGTCGTAGAAGCCGCGGCCGCTGCGCATGCCGGTGTGGCCGTCGGCGAAAAGCGCGCCGACAGGCGTGTCGGTCGGGTCGGCGGTGTTGGCAAGATCGGCCCAGACCGCCTTCGCGGCCGTGCCGTTCATCAGGTCGAGCCCGGCGAGATCGGCATGTTCAAACGCGCCCATCGCCGGCAGGCGGCAGCCATAACCCTCCTTCAGCACCAGGTCGCAGGCCTCCGGCGTCACCAGCCCGCGACCGACCAGGCTGGCGACTTCGCGCAAGACCGCATGCTGGATGCGCGCCCACAGAAAACCCGGAACATCGGGACACGGGACCGCTGTCTTGCCCGTGGCTTCGAGCAGGGCGATGGTGGCGTCGCGGGTGGCATCCGATGTCTGGGCGCCGGGCACGACTTCGACCAGCCGAACCAGATGCGCCGGCTGGGCGTAATGCGCGATGCAGAAATTCCGCGGCCGTTTCAGCGCCGACTGAATGGCTGTGGCGCTCAGCGCCGACGTGGTCGATGACAGGACCGCGTCGTCATCGGCCAATGCTTCGATACGTGACAGCAGTTCCTGTTTGACGGCCAGGTCCTCCACTATCGCCTCGATCACGAAACGACAGCCGCTGACGGCGGCTCCAAGGTCTTCGACCGGAATGATTCGGGCCAGCGTTGCGTCGCGTTCGGTGGGGTCCGCAAGGGCTGACCCGATCACGAAGTCGAGGTCCGCTTCAACCCGCTTTCGCGCCGCGGCAAGGCTTTCACTGCGGCGCGCCCACAGCCGCACGGGGCAGCCGCCGAGCGCCAGCGACAGGGCAATCTGCGCGCCCATCGTGCCGGCGCCGAGCACAGCGACGGCACGGCCGGTATCATCCGACATGATACCACCCGTCGCCCCGACGCTCGATGGTGCCGGCCGCCTCGAATGCCTTCAAGCTGGCGTCGATCGACACCAGCGCGCGCCACTCGCGTACCTTGTCATGTGCGTCGCAGACGACATCGCGCAGCGCGGTGAAGCCGATGCCCGGCTGTTCGGCGATGGCGCGCAACATCGACGCTTCGATGCTGTCGAGCCGGCCGCGGCAATCCTCGATCAGCGCCACCGTGCCGGCCGCATCCTTCGGGTCGTCGTGAGCGAACAACACCGTCTCGACGTGGCGTTCCGCAAGGAACCGCTCGAGTTTGTCGAAAGTGGCGCGCATGACGGCGGGGTCCTCGTAGAGATAGAGCACCGGGTTGAAGACCGGCAGCAGCGGGTCGGCGATCACCAGGGTCCGGGTGGAACGCTCGAAGAAGCCGATCTCGCTCATCGAATGGCCGAGACATTCGACCACCTCCAGCACCACGCCGCCGCCGAGATCGATCGTATCGCCATCGGTAACGAAGCGGTCGATCGGCCCTTCCTCCGGCGCCATCCAATCGAGATATTCGCTGTTGAGGTCGAAGGACTCTCCTTCCGGAAAGGCGTGCACGATGGCCCTGGCGTTGAGCATATTGTCGGCGATGCGGTCGGCCCGGCCCGGATGACCGATAATGGTACAGCCGCATTCGCGCTTCAGTGGGCCGTTATTGCCGACATGGTCCATATGTTCATGGGTGATGAGAAGCAAATCGAGATCGGTCTTGTCGTGACCGAGTTCCTCGAAGGCCCGCTCCAACGCCGGATAGCCAGCATAGAGACCGCTGTCGATCAACGCCAGCCGGTCGGCGCCCTGGACGAAGAAGACCCGCGTTGCCGTCTTGCCTTCATGATCTCCGGGAAGGCCCATGCTGACCGTGGTGAAAGGGCCCGACCGATAGCTGATGACGCTGTCTGCCGCCATGAAAGAAACCTCCTACTGTCCTTTGAAGACGGGATCGCGCTTTTCGATGAAGGCGGCAATGCCCTCCTTGGCATCCGCAGTGGCGTAGAGCGCGCCCAGTACCCGCTGCTCGAACGTCAGACCGGCGGCAAGGGACGCCTCGATGCCGTCATCGATCACCCGTTTGCCTTCCGCCAGCGCGATCGGGGCCTGTACCGCCAGGTCCGTCGCCAGTTTTTTTGCATGTGGCAACAGATCCCCCGGCGGGACGGCGGCCAGCGCCGCGCCGTAATCGACGGCTTCCTGCGCGCTGATGAAGCGGCCGGTGAGCAGGATCTCCTTGGCGCGCATCGCGCCGACCAGGCGCGGCAGCCGCTGTGTGCCGCCGCCGCCCGGCAACAGGCCGAGCTTGATTTCCGGCAGGCCGAGCCGGGCCTTTTCCGACACCAGGATAAAGTCGCAGCATAGCGCCAGTTCGAAACCGCCGCCGAGCGCGTAACCGTTAACCGCGCAGATGGTGATCTGTGGCAGCGCCGCGATGGCGTCGAATGTACGGCGGGAACGGCGCTGGAAACTGTCGAAGGCAGCCTGGCTGGCACCGTGATAGCCGGTGATGTCGGCGCCGGCGACGAACCCCTTGCCGGTCCCGGTGATCACCAGGCAGCGCACGGACGCGTCGTCCGCAAGCGTTGTCACATAGGCGCCGAGCGCTTCCATAATCTCGAAATTGAGAGCGCCCAATGCCTCCTCGCGGTCGATCCGCAACAGATGCACGGCGCCGTCGCGGGTGAGCGCCAGATTGGGATGGATGCGCTCTTCGCTCATTGGATCACGCCTTCGGTGCGCAGCGCCCGTTTCCGATCCGGGCCGACGAGATCGTCCAGCACCTCGTCGGTGTGCTGGCCGACCAGCGGCGCCGCCTGCCGGCGCGTCGCGGGTGTTTCCGTCAGCGTGATCGGGCACGCGATGGCGGTGACCCGGCCGGCTTCTGGATGATCGAGCTCCACAAGCCGGTCGGATTGCATGGCAAGCAGTTCATCGAGCGCTTCGCGCGTGGTGCGCACCGGTGCGCACCAGACATCGGCCTCCTGCAGAAGCGCCAGCAACTCGGCGCTGGTCATGCGTTGCGTGAGTGCGTCGATGCGCCGCTTGACGGCGTCGCGCTCATTGAAACCGTGCATGACGGCAAGATCCGGATCGCCGAGCAGGGTGCCGAGCGTGTCGAGCGGACACATGGCGATGGCGACATAGCCGTCGCTGGTGGGATGCGGGCCATACGGTGCATCGTTCCAGCAGGAGGCTACTCCCGCCTCCGAGCGTTGCAGGTCGATATCCTGGTTGAGCACCGCGAAATTCTCCTGGGCCTGCATGTTGAGCGTCGAGGAGTAAAGATCCACTTCGACGCGCTGGCCGACGCCGTGGCGGTCGCGGGCCAGCAGGGCCGCGAGAATGCCGCTGACCATGGATTGCGCGGCGGCGAAATCGGCGATCGGCGTGCCGCAGGCGGTCGGCGGATCGCCGGCGCGGCCGGTATTGTACATCACGCCGCACATCGCCTGGATGAGCAGATCCTGACCGGGCCGGTTCTGCCGGGCAAGCTCGGTCCGCTGTCCCCAGCCCGATCCCGAGGCATAGATGATATCCGGCTTGACGGCCTTGAAATCCGCGTAGCCGAGGCCGAGCCGGTCCATGACGCCGGCGCGGAAATTCTCGGTGACCACGTCGAAATGCCGCGCGAGGTCGAGCAGCAGCGCCCGACCGTCCGGATGTTTGAGATCCACCGTAATCGACCGCTTATTGCGGTTGAAAGCGTGGAAGGCGGCGGAGTCGCCGCCGACGAATTCACCGAGCATCGGCATGCCGCGCATCCATTCGCCCTTGCCCGGCCGCTCCACCTTGACCACGTCGGCGCCCAGATCGGCAAGCGTCTGGGTGCACAGCGGTCCGAGCATCATCTGGGTGAAATCGAGGATGCGGACGCCATCCAGCGCCTGTCGGGATGTGCTATCGCTCATGCCACTCTCCTGTCATATCCGGCGCGGATGCGGCCGTGGATGTCTTCGAGATCGGCGACGATGGCGGATGCCGGCGCACCGGCGCGCATCGCCGCCACAAGATGTTCGCCCGCCGCCTTCTGGACGTCCGGCCACCAGGGCGCGCGCGGCCGCACATAGGCCCGCTCCTGGGTGGCGCGCGTATCGCTGAAGAAACAGCCATTGATGCGATCGGTATCGGCGTCAATCCAGGCGGCGCGGCCGGCCGGCTGGCCGCCGTCGAAAGCGGCCTGAAGCTGGCTGTCCGGTATGCAATACCATGCGGCGAAGGCCGCCGCCGTCGCCCGGTCGTCGGCCGCGGCCGATACCGCCATGCCGGCGCCGCCGAGGAGGCTGCCGCATCCGGCCGGCGGCGCCGCGAAGCGCCAGCCGCCTTCATCGTTCCGCGTCAGCCGCGTATAGCCGAAGGTCAGCGGGATATAGGCGATCGCGTCTATCCGATGGGCCTCGGCGTAGAGCCGCTGCGGTGTGCAGTCCCAGCACAGCCGATCGACATGGCCGGCGAGCCGGATCAGTGTTTCGAGGGCTTCACGCGCCGCGACCGCGTCGGGAAACAGTTTCGTCCCGCCGTCCGGCGCGGCGCCGGCCCCGGCGGTAAGACTGAGGACGCAGGAGATGGCGTCCGTGTGGTAGAGCGGCACCGCGACGCTGCCCGGCCGCCTGTCGGCAAGCGCTATCACCGCCTCCCAGTTCTGCGGAACGTGCTCGCCCCGGGCGGCCAATCGGTCGGGGCGGTAGGCCGCCACCTGGCAGGCGGCATCCGAGGCGAGCGCCAAGTCGCGGCCGTCGACCACGAAGGACTCCTGCGCCGCGCCGATGGCGTTATCGCGAACGGTCTTGATCGATTCGGCAGGCAACAGATCGCAAATGGCGGTGATTGCACCCTCTTCGCGCGCCTGGGCGACATGCGGATAGTCGATGATCATGACGTCGCAAAGCGGTGCCAGTTCCGACAGCGGCTGATCGTTGAAGGCGGTCAATGGCCGCCGGATGATGGTGCAGTCCTGCCCGGTCTTTTGCCGCCACCGTTCGCAGGCCGCCTGCAGTGGCTGCACGCATCTCGGATCGTCCCAGGCTACAATGCGCAACAATTCAAACCTCGCCGTCTTGAAATCATCGATGGTAAAATGATTTACTTTCAGAAAATCATGCTATTTTTTAACTGGTAAAATGATTTACCAAAAAACAAGCAAAATTTGCCTCTGGTGTCAAGCGCTGTATAAACGCAGGGCATGTCGTGGCTAGGGAGACGCGGTTTTGACGACGCTTGCCGACATCGCCAAAGCGGCCGGTGTATCACCGGCGGTGGTCTCGCGGCTGATCAATGGCGATAAGACACTGCGCATCAGCGCGGAGACCCGTAAGAGAGTGCTCGGCCTCGTTGCGCAAATGGACTACACGCCGAACGCGGCGGCGCGATCGCTGCGCTCGTCCCGGTCAGGTCTCTTCGCCCTTGTCGTGCACGACGTGTCCAACCCGGTCTATGCCGAGATCATTCGCGGCGCGCAACGGGCGGCCGCCGAACACAACAAGGCGCTGCTTCTTGGCGACGCCTCGGGCGGAACGGGCAGCACCGACCGGGTGGTGGAACTGATCAATGGCGGCGGCCTCGACGGTTTGATCCTGCAGGCCCAGGGCGACGCCGCGGACCGCGTGTTGGCCAACGCCGCCAAACGCCGTATTCCGGCGGTTCTGCTGCAGGCCGACATCGATGAGGATGCGCATCTGCTGAGCCTGCCCGACGCCGAGGCCGCCGCGCTGGCCACCGACCATCTGCTCGACCTCGGACACCGCGACATCGGCTGTCTGTGCACCACAAAGGGGCTTGCCTTTTCCGAGCAGCGCCGGCGCGGATGGCAGGATGCGCTGAAGCGCCGCGGCCTCGCGCCGCACACCGATCTGCTGATATGGGGGCCGCCGACGCTTGCCGAGGGCGCACGCAATGCCCGGCGGTTGCTGGACAGGGCACCGGATCTGACGGCGATGGTGTGCTGCAATGTCGTTGCGGCGATCGGCGCCGTCGGCGCTATGCAGCGCATGGGACTGCGTGTTCCGGAAGACATCTCGGTGGTGGCGCTGCACAACATCGAGATGATGGAATATCTGAATCCGCCGATGACCGCGGTTGCCTTGCCATTGCTCGAACTCGGCAAGGCTGCAGTGGATTTCCTCAGCAGCGATGAGAGGCCGGCACCCTCCCGGCATGTCGTCGCCGAGCCGGGACCGCGGTTGATCATACGGGACAGCACTGCGCGGATGACCGCTTAGAATGCAGCGGCCGCACCGGTTGATGCCGGCTGGACATGGTGATCACATTGTCGCTTCCGACACCTGAAATCGCGGTGGCGGGTGTCGCGTCCAACACCTTTCTGCGTTACAGGATGAGACTTCGAACGGCATGGAAAGGGCGCTGCCGTGCGCCGCCGCCAAAGGAGCAGGAGCGATGAACGCGACCGAACTGTTGATCAAGATCGGATTGGACAGCAATGCCATCACCGGCGGCACGTTGGCGGTGCATTCGCCCATCGACGGCGCGCGGATCGCCGAAGTGGCTGAGACGGATAGGGCAGAGATGGCGGCGGTCATCGCCCGCGCCCGGACCGCTTTCGACGCCTGGCACCGGGTGCCCGCGCCGCGCCGCGGCGAATTGGTGCGGCTGTTGGGCGAGGAATTGCGCGCCGCCAAGGAAGATCTCGGGGCGCTGGTGTCGCTGGAAGCCGGCAAGATCGTGTCCGAGGGACTTGGCGAAGTGCAGGAGATGATCGACATCTGCGATTTCGCCGTCGGCCTGTCGCGGCAGCTTTACGGGCTGACCATCGCCTCCGAGCGGCCCGGTCACCGGATGATGGAGACCTGGCACCCGATGGGCCCCTGTGGGGTAATCACCGCCTTTAACTTCCCGGTCGCAGTGTGGTCATGGAACACGGCGCTTGCGCTCGTCTGCGGCGATCCGGTGATCTGGAAGCCGTCGGAAAAGACGCCGCTGACGGCACTGGCCTGCATGGCCGTGCTTGACCGGGCACTGGCCCGTTTCGGCGACGATGCGCCGAAAGGGCTTGCGCAGGTGGTGGTTGGCGGCCCTGCAGTTGGCGAGGCGCTGGTGACGTCGCCCGATGTGCCGATCATCTCGGCCACCGGATCGACCCGTATGGGCCGGGCCGTCGGTCCGCTGGTAGCCGCCCGTTTCGGTCGCTGCATCCTCGAACTCGGCGGCAACAACGCCATGATCGTCGCCCCCAGCGCCGATCTCGAAATGGCGGTGCGTGCCATCGTCTTTTCGGCGGTCGGCACAGCGGGTCAGCGTTGTACGTCGCTGCGTCGGCTGATCGTGCATGAGCGCATCCGCGCCGATCTGACAGCGCGGCTTGTCAAAGCCTATGCCAGCCTGAAAGTCGGCAACCCGCTCGATGCCGATACGCTGGTCGGTCCGCTGATCGACGCACGGGCGTGCGATGCCATGGAGACCGCACTGACCGCCGCGGAAGCGGCAGGCGGAACCGTTCATGGCGGCCGGCCCGTGACCGAGGGCGTTCCGGCCGGCGGCGCCTATGTCACGCCGGCGATCGTCGAGATGCCGAAACAAGCGGATATCGTCTGCGAGGAGACGTTCGCGCCGATCCTCTACATCATGGGCTACGAGGATTTCGACCAGGCGATGGCGATGCACAATGGCGTGCGCCAGGGCCTGTCCTCCTGCATCTTCACCATGGACGTGCGCGAGGCCGAGCGTTTCGTCTCCGACACCGGTTCGGACTGCGGCATCGCCAATGTCAATATCGGGCCGTCCGGCGCGGAAATCGGCGGCGCCTTCGGCGGCGAAAAAGAAACAGGCGGCGGCCGGGAAAGCGGCTCCGATGCCTGGAAAGGCTACATGCGGCGCCAGACCAACACGATCAACTATTCGGCTGAATTGCCGCTCGCGCAAGGCGTGACTTTCGACTTCTGAAACCGCCGACAGAAAGCGGTTCCCGATTCTGATTGATTTTGCCTTCGAAAGTGTGGCCGCAACCGTCTATTGTCAGCGGGAACCGTCTATTGTCAGTGGGAACCGTCTATTGTCAGCGGGAAACGGGAAGGGAGGGAATCATGGATCAGGTTCTGCAAGCGGGGGAGGCTGTCTGGCTCGACGAGTCGTCCTGTTCGCTCGATGATTTTCGTGCGCTGGTCGAGGTGGAAACACCTGCCGACAGCGTGCCGCTGGCAGACGATATCGTTGCGAAGATCCCGCTCTACGATGCACTGCGAGTGCGCGCCATCTATGACCACGACCGGCTGAAAACCTATATGGCGGAGTGGAACCGCGTCTTTGCCACCGGTCCCGGTATCGTCGTCTTCAGGGGCGCTTTTGACGATCCGGTCCTGATCGACGCGGTGACGGAGGTGCTCGACGGGATCATCCGCGAGGAGGAAACGGCTTTTGCCGGTTCCGGCGATCATTTCGCGCCGGCCGGCGCCAATAGTCGCGTCTGGAACGCCCATGAGAAATTGTGCATGGCCGACCCCAGGCTGTTTGCCCGCTACAATGCCAATGCCATCATTCCGGCGGTCAGCCGCTCCTGGCTCGGGCCCTATTACCAGATCACTACCCAGGTCAATGTGGTGCGGCCGGGCGGCAAGGCGCAGACCTGCCATCGCGACTATCACATGGGTTTCCAGACGGCGGAGGAACTGGCGCTGTATCCGGCGCTGGTCCATCGGTTGAGCCCGCTGCTCACGCTGCAGGGCGCGGTCGCCCATTGCGACATGCCGGTGGAGTCGGGACCGACGAAGCTGCTGCCCTATTCCCAGACCTGCGGGCCGGGCTTCATCGCCACTCTGCTGCCGGCCTTCCGGGACTATTTCGAGGATCATTGCGTGCAACTGCCGCTCGACAAGGGCGATGCGCTGTTTTTCAATCCAGCCGTGTTTCACGCCGCCGGCGAGAATTGTTCTGCCGATATTCAGCGCTTCGCCAATCTCATGCAGATCGGATCCGGTTGTGGACGTTCGATCGAGATCGTCGACCGGCTGCGCATGAGCCGTAAGCTCTATCCGGTGCTGGCCGACATGAAGCGCAGCGGCGCGCTAAACGCAGCCGAGATCGACTATGTCGTGGCCGCCTGTGCCGAGGGCTATCCGTTTCCGGCCAATCTGGACATCGATTCGCCGCTGAGCGGCATGGCGCCAGAAAGCCAGCAGGGCCTGATGCGCCGGGCGCTTTCCGAGGATTGGGAGACCGCCCGTTTCCTGACGGAACTCCAGGCGCAGGCGGACCGTAAGCGCTCACACTGAACAGGCCGTTTGCCGGTGTGTGACCGGGCCGCTATCGTGGTGGCCGACGGTTTGACAGAGGAGAAGAACGATGGCCGCCAGCGAGCAACCGCGAATGCCGTTTGCCGTGCCGAAAATCTGTTTCGGAGCGGCGCCGCTCGGCGATGTGCCTGGCATCTATGGCTATTCGGTCGATGCCGAACAGGCGATGGATACGGTTCGGGCGATTTTCGACGGGCCGGAGCCGTTTCTCGATACGTCGCGCAGTTACGGCCTTGGCCGCAGTGAGGAGCGGATCGGCGCGGTCATTCGCGAAAGGGGCGGCTTGCCGGATGGGTTCGTGTTGTCGACAAAGCTCGACCGCGACATGGAGACCGGCCGTTTCGACGCAGCCCGCGCCCGTCGTTCGCTGGAAGAGAGCCTGTCGACCCTCGGGCTCGACCGCGTTCAGATCCTGCATCTTCACGATCCGGAATATGCAGCCGATCTCCAGGAGGTCACCCGTTCCGGTGGAGCGATTGACGAATTGTTCAAGATGAAGGAGGAGGGGCTGGCCGACGCCGTCGGCCTCGCCATGGGACAGATTGGCCTGATGTCCGACATCCTCTTCGACTGGCCGTTCGATGCGATGATCACCCACAACCGTCTCACCCTGGTCAATCGCCAGGCGGACGACCTGGTCGCCCGGGCGCACGATCAGGGCATCGCCGTCTTCAACGCCGCTCCCCATGCCAGCGGTGTGTTGGCCAAAGGGGCCGATGCCAACCCGCGCTATGTCTACCAGCAAGCCTCCGAAGCCAATCTGGAACCGGTACGGGCGATCGAAGGGATCTGCGCCCGATATGACGTCCCGCTCGGTGCTGCGGCTCTGCAGTTTTCCTTGCGTGAGCGTCGGGTGGCGTCCACCATTTGCGGCGTGACCAGGCCCGAGCGGGTGACACAGACGGTTGCATGGGCGAATTGGCCGATCCCCGAAGAGGCCTGGGAGGCGCTTTACGCGTTGCCCTATTCCGTCGAGGATCCGGAGGCGAACCGTACCTTCACGCCGGAGTGAGCGTCCTACACAGAACTGAGCAACAGGCTCGTTTCACTGTTCAAGACGCCGTCGATCGTGCGCACCTCCCGTAGCACGCGGTCGAAGTCGGCAAGGTTCGAGGTTTGCACCTCGGCCACCAGGTCCCAGGCGCCATTGGTGCTGTGCAGCGCCTGCAGTTCCGGCATGCGGCGCAGCCGCCGGATCACGTCGGCCGTCGATTTGCCCACCACTTCGATCATCATGATGGCACGCACGGCGTCGAGCCCGTCATCCTCGCGCATCCGCACGGTGAAACCAAGCAGGGCGCCACTCTCCATCAGCCGGTCCAGCCGGTTTTGCACCGTGCCGCGCGAGACGTCGAGAATGGCCGCGATTTTGGACAGCGGTGCCCGTCCGTCGTGCCGCAGAAGCGCAATCAGATCGCGGTCGAGCCGGTCATAGACATGCCGCCGTGGCGTGTCATCGTTTAAGGGGTGACGTTTGCGCGGCTTTGACATTGTATTTTGTCTAAATGCTCTGGACAATTTGCACAAACCGCTTAGCAGATCATACGCATTTTTGGCATATTTTTTGGAAGGCCGATGCCCTATCTTTTAGGCTGCGATAGCGGCATTCGAAGCGGTAACCCGGCATGACCATCGAGATTCGGAAAAACCTCAACCTCGTTCCTTTTGTCAGTGTCGATCACATGATGAAGATCGTGCTCAAGATCGGTTTCGAGCCGATCCTGCACGGCCTTGCCGCCTATATCGAGGAGGATTTTCGCCGCTGGCAGCATTTCGACAAGACGCCGCGCGTCGCCTCCCATTCGGCCGAGGGCGTCATCGAACTGATGCCGACCAGCGACGGCAAGGTCTATGGGTTCAAATATGTCAACGGCCATCCGAAGAACATGCGCGAGGGGCTGCAGACGGTCACCGCGTTCGGCGTGCTGGCCGATGTCGACACCGGCTATCCGGTGCTGCTGTCGGAGATGACCATCCTGACGGCGCTGCGCACCGCCGCCACCTCGGCGCTTGCCGGCAAGTATCTCGCACCGAAAGGGGCCGATTGCATGGCGATCATCGGCAATGGTGCCCAGGCGGAATTCCAGGCGCTCGCTTTCCGGACGCTTCTCGGTATCTCGAAGCTGCGGCTCTACGATATCGACACGGCGGCGACGGAAAAATGCATGCGCAATCTCGATGGAAGGGGCTTTGCCATGACGGCATGCGGTTCGGCGGAAGACGCCGTCGAAGGGGCGCAAGTGATCACCGTGGTCACGGCGGACAAGCAATATGCGAAGATCCTGACCGACAACATGGTCGGTTCCGGCGTCCATATCAATGCGGTCGGGGGCGACTGTCCGGGCAAGACCGAACTGCACAAGGACATCCTGCTGCGCTCGGACATCTTCGTCGAATATCCGCCGCAGACCCGCATCGAGGGCGAGATCCAGCAATTGCCGGAGGATCATCCCGTTATTGAGTTGTGGCAGGTGGTGCGCGGCGAAGTGGCGGGCCGCAGCGGCGACAAACAGATCACCCTGTTCGACAGTGTCGGCTTTGCCATCGAGGATTTTTCGGCGCTGCGTTACATCCGCGACCATCTGGAAGAAACCGGCCTCTACGAGAACCTCGACATGATTGCCGATCCGGACGAGCCGCGCGACCTCTTCGGCATGATTCTGCGGGCGGCCGAGACGCCCTGACCGCGCCGGCCTGAATCTTGACAAGTCGGGGGCGGCGCGCATGATAACGTCATGATTGAGGCGAGGGCGCAATAGTGGATCAACCCCGGAAGGTACTCGTCCTGTTCGCTCATCCGGGGCAGCGTCATTCAAAGGCCAATCGACAACTTGCGGAGGTGGCAGGCGGCATGCCGGGCGTCACCTTCATCGATCTCTACGCGGAGTATCCGCGCTTCAAGATCAGCATCGAAACCGAACAGAGACGGCTGCTGGCGCATGATGTCATCATCTTCCAGTTCCCTTTGTTCTGGTATTCGACGCCGGCGCTCCTGAAGGAGTGGCAGGACCTCGTGCTCGAATATGGTTTCGCCTATGGCGAGGGCGGCGACCGGATCGCAGGCAAGCTGTTCGTGCCGGTGGTGACGGCCGGCGGCCCGGAACAATTCTACCGGCCCGGCGGCCGCAACAACTATCCGCTGCGCGATTTGCTGACCCCACTGGAACAGACCGCCCACCTGTGCGGCCTGCGCTTTGTGCCGCCCTATACGCTGTTTGCCGCGCTGAAGGCGCCGGGCGATGAGCGGCTCGAGCGCCACGCCGAGGGTTATGCAGCGCTGCTGAGGGCGCTACGCGATGATCGGCTCGACATCGAGGCGGCCGACTCGATGGCGCTGCTGTCTGCTGAAACGCTGCCTTTGCGCGAGACCGCGCGGGCATGACCGGCCTCCTGTTTCAGGTGTTCATCTATCTCTGCGCGGCTGTTATCGCCGTGCCGCTGGCCAGCCGCTTCGGCCTCGGTTCGGTGCTCGGCTATCTGATCGCCGGCATCGTCATCGGGCCGGTGCTGGGCCTCGTCGGTTCCGAGACAGAGGGCATTCAGCACATCGCCGAATTCGGCGTCGTCCTGATGCTGTTCCTGGTCGGTCTGGAGTTGGAGCCGCGCAATCTGTGGAACATGCGCGCCCGGCTGCTCGGCCTCGGCGGCTTTCAGGTCGGGCTCACCACGGCGCTGACAATGGCCGGGGCGATGGCGCTCGGCCAGCCGTGGACCGTGGCGCTGGTCATCGGCCTGATCCTTTCCCTGTCGTCCACGGCCATTGTGCTGCAGACGCTCAACGAAAAGGGTCTGATGAAAAGCGACGGCGGCCAGGCGAGCTTTTCGGTGCTGCTGTTCCAGGACATAGCGGTCATTCCGATGCTGGCGTTGATCCCGCTGCTGGCGCTGCCGGAGTTGGTCGGCCATGGTGGCGTCGGTCACGGCGGTGACCATGGCGGCGGGCACGGTGCCGAGATGAGCCTGGTGGCTGGCCTTTCCGGCTGGCAGGTGGCGCTGGTCAATCTGGCGGCGATCGCCGCCGTTGTTGCCGGGGGACATTTCCTGACGCGACCTATGTTCCGCTTCATCGCGGTGGCCAAGCTGCGTGAAATGTTCACCGCCGCGGCACTGCTGCTGGTCGTCGCGATTGCGTTTCTAATGACGCTCGTCGGCCTGTCGCCGGCGCTCGGCGCTTTTCTCGGCGGTGTGGTTCTTGCCAACAGCGAATTCCGGCATGAGCTCGAAAGCGATATCGAACCATTCAAGGGACTGCTGCTCGGCCTGTTCTTCATCACCGTCGGGGCAGGGATCAATTTCGGGCTGCTGTTTGCCAACATCCTGACCGTTCTCGGCCTCACCGTCGGACTGATCCTGCTCAAGACGCTGGTGCTTCTGGGCCTCGCCTTCGTCTTCAAGCTGCGCGGCTCGGACCGCTGGCTGTTTGCGCTGTCGCTGGCCCAGGCCGGCGAATTCGCGTTCGTGCTTCTCTCCTTCAGCGTGCAGAACGCGGCCATTCCCGGCGACTTGTCCGATCTGCTGCTGCTGGTGGTCGCTCTGTCGATGCTGCTGACTCCGGCGCTGTTCATCCTGTTCGACCGTGTAATCCTGCCGCGCCTGACCGACGAGCAGGGCCGGGAGGCCGATGACATCACCGAAAAGGGTGTGGCAATCATCGCCGGCATGGGACGGTTCGGCCAGATCGTCAACCGCGTCCTGAAGGGCAACGGCTACAAGACCGTGGTGCTCGATGTCAGCGCGGAGATGGTCGATGGGTTTCGCCGGTTCGGGATCGCTGCATTTTACGGCGATGCGTCCCGGCCGGACCTGCTGCACGCCGCCGGCCTTGCCGAGGCACGGCTTCTGGTCGTCGCCATCGACGATGTCGAACGGGCGACCGAGATCGTCCGGCTTGCGCGCCGCCGACGTCCCGACCTGCACATTGTTGCCCGGGCGCGCAACCGCGGCCATGTCTACGAGCTCTACAAAGCCGGTGCTGACGATATCGTGCGCGAGACCTTCGACAGTGCCGTGCGGGCGGCGCGTTATGCGTTGGAGTCCTTCGGGGTGCATCCGCATGAAGCCGAAAAACTGATCACCGTTTTCGTCGAGCGCGACCGCGAGGGCGTGCGCCGTCTCGCCGCGCTTTATGACCCGGATCTGCCGCCCTTCGAAAACGAGCCCTATATGAAACTCGCCCGCGAGATCGAGGACGAGATCGAACAGTCCCTCTCAAGCCAGTCCGAGGATCCGCATGACGCGGTGCGGCGCGCCTGGCTGCCACCGGGCAGCCGGGACGAATAGCCGCGCCGCGTTGGCGTTTCGGTGCCGTCAGTTCGTCGCGGTCAGGCCCTTGTCCATCAGCGCCTTGATAGCACCGGTGCCGGTGCCGGCAACGATCCGGCCCAGTTCCTCGTCGCCGCGCAGCACGACGAGGGTGGACCGGCGCGGAATGTTGCGCGCGGTGGACACGTCGTGATGGCGATAGGTATCCCAATCGACCCGAACGAAGACCATGGCCTGGTCATATGCTGGGTTTTCGGAGCGCAGGGCCTGGATCACCCGCTCTTGGCGCGCGCAGGTCGAACACCAGTCGGCGGCATAGTCGACGAAGACGGTCCTGCCGTCGGCCAGAGCGTCGCGGATCATGCCAGGCGCGTAGGGCCGCATGTCTGCAGCAATGGCCGGAGCCGCCGCCGCGGCGACAAGAAGGGTCAGGAAGGTACGTCGTATCATCTGTTCATCCTTTCGGAAGTTAAAGGGCAACGGAAAGGTCCTGGAACCAGATCGGCAGACTGCGAACGGCCCAGGCTTCTATAACGTGATGGACACCCGACAGGATCATCGCCCCGACGGCGATGAACAGGATGCCGATGAGCGGCTTTGCATTGTGGGACAGTGCCCGAAGCCGGTCGGAGCGCATGGCGCGGCTGGCGCCATGGCCCAGGGTCAGGATCAGTGTGGAGACACCCATCGCAAAGGCGATCATGATCGTCGCCGCCTGGAACAGGCTGCTCCCTTGAGACGCTAACCCGGATCTCTCAAAGTAGGGGGTGCATCGGCCCCAAGAATCTGAGAAACTAGTTTTGCAACAAACAGTTACCAGGTTCAAGGACGGGGTCCGATGCCAACACACTGTATCTCTGAACAGCTCGAAT
>Ga0209785_1000197_pt1 | contig 22961 bp, 21 predicted proteins | sample WorMetG1BERMUDA2_FD_187403 | JGI IMG/M metagenome (GOLD analysis project Ga0209785, IMG submission 187403) | Marine gutless worms symbiont microbial communities from Max Planck institute for Marine Microbiology, Germany - Inanidrilus... ...
CGGCCGTCGATACCGCAACGCTGAACCGCTCCGCCGCATCGCGATGGCTCAAGCCACCCTCAATCGCATCCACCACACGCTGCCGAAGATCAATCCCGTACGCCCAGCCCATGAAAACCTCCCTGGCGAAAAACACCAGGGCAGGGAATCAGACATCGGTTAAAAACGATTCTACGTTCGTCAAATGTGCTCTAGGTCACCGCCTATTTCAGCTACGCCAACAGGACCGTCCTGGGACTCGGCTGCTCGACCGAGGGCGATATCCTCGGGCTGTCACCGAACAACTCCGACAACCCCGACGACTGGTCGTACAGCTGACCGTTCCCTGATCGTCATGCCCGGGCTTGACCCGGGTATCCACGAAACACTCGGCACGACGTGGATGGCCGGGACAAGCCCGGCCATGACGGTTGTTGATGTGCAGGCAGACTATCCGCGCAGCTTCTCCAGGATCCGCTTGGCGACGTCGACGCGGACGTGGCCGTCTTCCAGCATCGCTTCGACCACGGCGTCGACCTCGGCCTCCGAGGTCCCGGCCATCATCGCCATGTTCTTGGCGTGCAGCTTCATGTGGCCGCGCTGGATGCCTTCGGTCGCCAAGGCCTTCAAGGCCGCGAAGTTCTGCACCAGGCCGACGGCGCCGGCGATGCGGGTTAGATGATCGGCCGAGCGGATGCCCATGATCGAGAGGCTGGTCTTCGCCGTCGGATGCGCCTGGGTCGCGCCGCCGACGATGCCGACGGCCAGCGGCATCTCCAAGACCCCGACCAGGTTGCCGTCGCCGTCCGCCTCCCAGCGCGACAGCGCCGTGTACTGGCCGTCCCGCGCGGCATAGGCATGGGCGCCGGCCTCGACCGCGCGGGTGTCGTTGCCGGTCGCCAGCAGCACCGCCGAGACCCCGTTCATGATGCCCTTGTTGTGGGTGGTGGCGCGGTAGGGATCGGCGGCGGCGAAACGGCTGGTACGCAGCATGCCGTCGCGCACCTCGGGGCCGCCGATGTCGTCGAGCAGCCAGGTGCCGCGCACCCGCACCAGCCGCTGGTCGGCAAGGTTGCTGAGGATCTTCAGCCCGACGCGGCCGCCGCTCCACTGCGCGATCATCGGCGCCACCGTTTCGGCCATGGCGTTGACCGTGTTGGCGCCCATGGCGTCCTTGGTGTCGACGATCAGGTGCACGACCAGCAGCACGCCGTCCGGCGCACCGGCATCGATGAGCCGCACCTCGACCCGCCGCATGCCGCCGCCGACCGCCTTCAGGGTCGGGTCGACCTCGTCGCAGGCGTCGCGCAGCTCGCCGCGCCGGGCGATGATCTCGGCCCGCGCGAACACCGGATCGGGCACGTCGCTCAATTGCACCTGGGCGATCATCAGGGTGCCGCTGGTGTCGGTCTGCAGGCCGCCGCCCGCGCGGCACTGGCGCGCGCCGTTGCACTGCGCCGCGATCACCGAGGACTCCTCGGTCGCCATCGGCACCAGCACCTCGTCGCCGTCGACGATCAGGTTGGTGGCGATACCGATCGGAACATTCAGCGTGCCGATGACGTTCTCGACCAGATGGTCGACGGTCCCCGTCAGGGCGGCGCCGGCGGCCTCCAGGCCCTCGGCCTGGGCCGTGTGCAGCACACCGACTTCGCGCAGCTTGGCGATGCGCTCGGCCGGCGACAGGCGCTGGAAACCGGGAAGGCGTGAAGTGGCGGCGGACATCGAATTTCTCCCCCAGAATCGGACCCGCGCACGATAGCACCGCGAGCCCGATTGGTGCGGGAAAAATCAGCCGCTCAGGTCGAGTTCGCGCATCGCCGCGACGTCGGGCAACACCGCCGAGCCGAGCCCCGGGGTGTCGAGCGAACCGATCGCGATCTGCCCGCCCGCGATGGTCAGTCGCGCGACCCCGCCAGCATCGTGGTAGAGGTGGCCGTGTGCCGCGAGGAAAGCGCGCTGCTCCTCCGCCGGCACGCCGTCCATGCCGTTGACGTAGTGGTGGCCGTTGCGCTCGACGTGGGTACAGCCGATCAGGGTCGCCAGCGCCAGGTCGCCCTGCACGCAGAGCCCGGCCTGGGTGGTCAGATCCTCGGCCGACATGAAGAACCGCTCGGCGCCGGCCTCTACGTTCCACTTTGCGACCCGAGCGCGGTTGAGCAGCGAGTGATACAGGCCCTTGCAGGATTTCGACGACACGCCCTCGTAGCCGAGCGCACGAGCCTCGACGAAGGAGTCCATGGTGGCGTCGGATTCATCGATCTCGACCGGTTTCAGCGCGGCGAGGTCCGAAACCTCGCGGGCCAGGGCCTGGCTGCGCATGATCGGCTGCTCGAAGAACAGGATCGCCTGGCACAGACGATCAAGCGCCGGGTCGGCCTGCATGCGGTGCCAAAGCTCGATCACCGGCTCGACCGAGTCGTACTGTTCGTTGCCGTCCAGCGTCGCCCAGTAGGGCGCCTCGGACCGGTCGAGCACAGCGGCGATCCGGCGCAGCCGGTCGAGGTCGGCCTCGATGTCACCGCCAACCTTGAGCTTGAAGTAGGTCAGGCCGTAGAAGTCGACCGCCGCCTGCAGGCTTTCGGGCAGGCCGTCGCCGACCCGATCGTCGGCGGCGATGTCGGCTTCGGTGATGGCGTCGACCAGGCCGACGGTGTGACGCGCGCCGATGGTGTCGGCGGGACGCAGGCCGGCGAGGAAGCCGCCGAGGTCGAAATCGCCGAGGTCGGGCGCGGTGCGGCCGTCGATGCCGAGCGCGTTCGAGGCAACCAGGTCGAACACGCTGATGCCCTGAAGGCGCCCCAAACCGTCGATCACCGCACGGTCGAGCAGCGCCGTGCCGAAACCGGCGACCAGCGGATTGAGGTCGTGCCCGGCGCAGGCCGCCAGGTGGTCCTGGGCCAGGCCGGCGTGCAGGCCGTAGGCGGTGCCGCTGCCGGCGCCCAGATACAGCCCCGCCGCCGTCGCCGTGGCCAGGCGCAGCTGGTCGAAGTTCTGTTCGTTGCTGAGATCCGGGTTCTTGTCGAACCACTTCGGAGCCAGCATCTCGGCGGCCATGCCCTGCCCTTCGCGGCCGTCGGCGAGGCGGATGGTGACACGTAGGAACAGCTGCGGCGCCTCGCGCAGGGTGACGATGCCGAACTTGAAAGGCATGCGCAGGGTGACGTCGCGCTCCCAGGCCTCGACGCGGGTGACGGTGAGCGAGGGGGAGCTCTCTGGCGCGCTCATTCGGTGGCCTCCAGCATGGCTTGCATGAAACCGGCGGCGCGGGCGGCGCAGGCCGGACCGTCGGGCTCGTAGACGAAAGGTTCGGCGGCGATCCAGCCGGTGTAGTCGTGGCGCCGCAGGGCGCGGAAGAACGGCGCGAAGGGCACGTCGCCCTCGCCCGGGCCGCGCTGGTTGGCGTCGTTGACCTGGACGTGCACGACCAGGCCGGTCGGCAGCCAGGCATCGACGATCCGGTCGAGCGGATCGTCGTAGGCGAGCGCGGTCGCCGAGCAGTCGATCATCGTGCGCAGCGCCGGGCTGTCGACCTCGCGCACCACTTCGGCCGCCTCCTCGATCGAGTTGAGATAGTCGGTTTCGCGCTCGGCCAGCGGCTCGATACAGTAGACCACCCCGGCTTGCTCGGCGTCCTCGGCGATGGCGGCGAAACAGTCCCGCGCCCGCCGGCGGCTGCCGTCGGCGTCGCCCGGGACCAAACGTCTTTGATGCGGCGATCCGTGCACCAGGACATCGGCGTCGAGGTCGGCGGCGAGCCCGATCAGCCGGCGCATCACGTCGACCGTGTAGGCCCGCGTGGCGGTATCGTTATCGGTGATCGACAGGCCCTGCGGCGTGACCAGCAGCCAATGCAGGCTGGAGCATTCGAGCCCGGCTTCGGCGTGGGCGCGGCGGATTTCGGCGCGGCGCCGGTCCGACAGCAGGTGCGGCTCGTCATCGAGGGTGAACGGCGCCACCTCCAGCCCCTCGTAACCGACGGCGGCGGCGAAGGCGCACTGCTCGGCGAACTCCATGTCGCGGATCACCTCGTTGCACAGCGATAGTCTCATGGCCCGCTCCTGTTGAAGGGAAGTTTCGATAGCAGACCGAGTATACGGCGCCGCACCGGGGGAATCGCCAGTCAGATCACGGAAATCGTGATCACCGCCAAAACGGCGCTGATCGGGCGGGTGAACAGCGGCTCGACGCTGCCGTCCGACAGCACCATGGCGCGGCGGAAGTTCTTGTCCAGGATGTCGCCCAAAACAATCCCCAACACCAAGGGCGCCATCGGGTACTTCATCTCGCGCAACAGGAAGCCGACGATGCCGAAGCCGAGCATCACCCAGATGTCGAAGATGCGGCTGGCGATGGCGAACGAGCCAATGGTGCACAGAACGAAGATCACCGGCATCAGCCGCTCGCGCTTGACCTGCAAAACCAGCAGCAGCGGCCGGGTCAGCAGCAGCCCGAGCACCAGCACGCCGATGCTGGCGGCGAGCACCATCGCCACCACCTCGAAGACGAAGCTGGGGAACTCGATCATGATCAGGGGGCCGGGCCGCACGCCGTGGATGAACATGGCGGCGAGCAGCACCGCGGCCGGCGCCGAGCCGGGCACGGCCAGGGTCAGCACCGGAATGATGGCGCCGGGCACGGCGGCGTTGTTGCCGGTCTCGGACGCCAGCAGGCCCTCGAGCGAGCCCTTGCCGAACTTCTCCTTCTGCTTCGAGGCGCGCCGCGCCGCGGCGTAGGAGGCCCAGGCGCCCATGTCCTCGCCGACACCCGGCAGCAGGCCCATGAAGGTGCCGATCAGGCCCGAGCGCACGATGGTGCGGGCATTGGCGAACAGCTCCTTCAGGCGTGGCAGCACGCGGTCGCCGGCGCCCTTCACGGTCTGGTAGTTGCGGTTCTTCATCACCTGCAGGATTTCCGCGAAGCCGAAGGCGCCGACCAGCGCCGGAAGCAGGCCGAAGCCGCCGGCCAGATCCGTATTTCCATACGCGAAGCGCTGGTAGGCGTGGATGCCCTCCTGCCCGACCATGGCGACGAGCAGGCCGAGGAAACCGGCGATCCAGCCCTTCAGCGGGTCATCCACCGCGGTCAGGCGACCGGAGATGACGATGCCGAACAGCGCCAGCCAGAAGAACTCGGGCGAGCCGAACTTGAGCGCGAACTCGGCCAGCACCGGCGCGATCAGCGCCAGCATCAGCATGCCGACCATGGAGCCGCAGAACGAACCTACGGTGGCCAGGCCGAGCGCGTGGCCGGCCTTGCCGGCGCGGGCCAGCGGAAAACCGTCCAGCGCCGAGGCGGCGTTGGCCGGGGTGCCGGGGATGTTGAGCAGGATCGCCGAGCGGCTGCCGCCGAAGATGGCGCCGGCATACATGCAGATCAGAATCAGGATCGCGTCGCCGGCTTCCATGCGAAAGGCCAGCGTGGTCAGCAGCGCCACCCCGAGCGTCGCGGTCAGCCCCGGCAGCATGCCCACGGTCATGCCCAGCAAGGTCGCCCAACCGACGCTGAACAGGGTGCCCGGCTGCATGAACGAAACCAGCGCGTCGAGGAAGTATGTCAGACCGTCGGGCATGATCAGGGCAGACGCACGAGAAAGATTTCTTGAAAGATGTAGGTCACCGCAGCGGCGACGATCACCGCCTGCAGCGCCGATGTGACAACGGCGCGCGCGTGTCCGGCGGCAGACCTGTCTCCCTGCCATTCGAACAGCAGGATGAAGACGAAGACGAAGCCGCCGGTGGCGGCCCAGAACGGCAGGTTGCCGACAAGCCCGACGGCGTAGCCGATGCACAGCACCAGGGCGACGAAGAAGCGTTTGGTCTGGCGCGCGAGATCATCTCCCTCCTCCGCCCCGCCGCCGAGGCGCCAGCCGCCGGCACGTGCCGAGCGCAGAAAGAGAATTCCACCCAGCACGAAGATGACCACGCCGAGCAGCCCGGGGACTAGGCCCGGCGCGGTCATCGGATGCACGTTGAGTTCGGTCAGCCGCGGCATGCGCCACGACTCGACGGCGACGGCGAGCCCGAGAACCACGAGTCCGAGGCCGAACCAGAAGTCGGCCCGCACGCCAGGTTTCGTCGCGGGCTCGCCGCCGCCCGTCATTTCCCCCTCTCCCGCGATCAGCTCAGGGCTTGGGAATGCCCAGCTTGTCGGGATGGACCTTGGCCCGGCCCGCGGCCTGGAACGACCAGGCGTCGGCCTGGATTTCCGGCCACACCCGGTCGCGCGCGGTCTGTCCCGAGGACGGCGCGAACAGGGCGCCCTTCTTCAGCGCGTAACCCTTCAGTTCGGGGCTGTTCGGGATCACGTTTTTCCAGATCACGTCGAAGGTGGCGAACACCTCCTTCGGCGTGCCTTCCTTGGGAATGAAGATGCCGAACGCGGTCGACAGGATCGGCAGCGGCTTGTCGATGAACTTGGTGATCGGCGGCACGTCGCCGAAGCCCTCGATCGCCAGCGGCTGGCCGGCGAGCACCGCGAGCGGGCGCAGGCGCTTACCGCGCACCATCTCGGCCTGCTCGGAGGCCAACTGCGTGGTCACCTCGGTCTCGCCGCCGACGGTGGCGATCACGGCCGGATTGCCGCCGTCGTAGGTGACGTGCTTGTACTTGATGCCGGCGGCCGACTTGATGCCCTCGATCGCGGCGTGGCCCGACGAGCCGGCGCCGGCGGTGGCCACCGAGACGTCCTTCGATTTCATCGCGCTCAACAACTGACCCATGTCCTTGTAGGCGGTGTTCGGGTTGACCGAGACCAGCGGCACGTTGGTCACGGTGACGTAGAGGTGCCAGTCGTCGATCCAGGTGTCCCACTGGCCGAGAAGCTTGTAGGTGCCGAGCTGCTTCGGCGCGCCGGCGGCCCAGGTGTAGCCGTCGCGCGGCGCCTCGGAGGCGTTCTTCTTGCCGATCGAGCCCGACGCGCCGGGCTGGTTGACGATGACCACCTTCTGGCCGAGTTCCTTCTCCAACACGCCGGCGGTCACGCGGGTGACTTGGTCGGTGGCGCCACCGGCGCCCCAGGGCACGATGATGGTGATCGGCTTCGACGGCTTCCACGGGTAGTCGCCGGCCCATGCCGGCAACGCCATCGCGACAAAGGCGGCGGTGGCCACAAGTAAGCGTTTCATGAAATCCTCTCCCTATGATTTGCCTTAGTTCCGAGCCGAATTTTCTATCGGCTTGCGATTGCCGCTCCGGTTCGTCCGAATCGACGGCAATGAACCAATTGGTTACTTATTGTGCACCGTTTGGTTACCTGCATCAAGGGGCCTTTACGCCGCAACGGCCAGGGGGAACAATCGATGACAGATCAATCACGGGGAAAACCCCGGATTCTCAGGGAGGAGACGTTCGATGCTGGGCCTGATGCAGTCCAAACAACTGATGATTTCGTCGATCCTGACCCATGCCGCGCGCGAGCACGGCGAGCAAGAGATCGTGTCCGCCGCGATCGAGGACGGCCTGCACCGCTACACCTACGCCGAGGCCGAGAAGCGGACCATGCAGCTGGCCCATGCGCTGAAAAAGCTGGGCGTCGAGACCGGCGATCGCATCGGCACCCTGGCCTGGAACGGCTACCGCCACTTCGAGCTCTATTACGCCATCTCCGGCATCGGCGCCGTCTGCCACACCATCAACCCGCGGCTGTTCCCGCAGCAGGTCGCCTACATCATCAACCACGCCGCCGACACCTACCTGTTCGTCGACCACAACATCCTGCCGCTGCTCGAGGCCCTAGCGGCGCACCTGACCCAGGTGAAGGGCGTGGTGGTGATGACCGACGCGGCGCACATGCCGGAAACCCCGCTCGCCGAAACCCATGACGTGCTTTGCTACGAAACCCTGATCGGCGGCGAGCCGGAACATTACGCCTGGCCCAACTTCGACGAGAACACCGCCGCCGCGCTCTGCTACACCTCGGGCACCACCGGCAATCCCAAGGGCGTGCTGTACAGCCACAGATCGACCCTGCTGCACGCCTACGCGATATTGCTGAAAGACGTCGCCTCGGTCGGCGCCGCCGATTGCGTGCTGCCGGTGGTGCCGATGTTCCACGTCAACGCCTGGGGCATTCCCTACGCCGCGCCGATGGTCGGTGCCAAGATGGTGATGCCGGGCATCGGATTGGACGGCGAAAGCCTGACCCGGATGATGAACGACGAGGGCGTGACGGTTTCCTCGGGCGTGCCGACCATTTGGCTGGGCCTGCTGCAGTACCTGCGTGACTCCGGTGCGCGTCTGGAAACCGTGACCAAGCTGAACGTCGGTGGCGCTGCCTGTCCGCTGGCGATCATCGAAGGCTTCGGCAAGGAATACGGCATCGACATCATCCACGGCTGGGGCATGACCGAATTGAGTCCGCTCGGCACCCTGAACGCGCCGACGGGCGGTATGGAGCACCTCCCCGACGACGCACGATATCGCCACCAGACCAAGCAGGGCCGCGTGCCCTTCGGTTTCGAGATGAAAGTGGTCGACGCCGACGGCAACCCGCAACCGCGCGACGGCGCGTCCTTCGGCCGGCTGCTCTGCCGCGGCCCGTGGGTCGCCTCGGCTTACTACAACGACGAAGAAAACCCGGACGGCATCCTCGACGCCGACGGCTGGTTCGATACCGGCGACGTCGCCACCATCGACGCGCGCGGCTTCATGCGGATCACCGACCGGACCAAGGACCTGATCAAGTCGGGCGGCGAGTGGATCAGCTCGATCGAGCTCGAGAACATCGCCGTCGGCCATCCCGGGATCCAGGAGGCCGCCGTGATCGCCCTGCCCCACCCGAAGTGGGACGAACGGCCGCTGGTCATCGCCGTGAAGACGGAGGGCGCGGAGATCGACCGCGACGGCCTGCTCGACTACTTCAAAGGCAAGATCGCCGACTGGATGATCCCCGACGACGTGGTCTTCGTCGACGAATTGCCGCACACCGCGACCGGCAAGCTGCTGAAGACCGAGCTGCGCGAGAAGTTCGGCGGGCATAAGCTGCCCACGGCGTAGCGTTCCCATCCCCTGTTCGTCATGCCCGGGCTCGACCCGGGCATCCACGGAAACACCTTCGACGCCGGCACGACGTGGATGGCCGGGACAAGCCCGGCCATGACGGGAGGGTATGGCGGCGATGAGAGGGGACTGGCGGCAGCCTCAGTGCGAATCGGCCAGGCAGTTGTAGGTCGGGCTGATGATCACCTCGTTGACGCAGGCGCGCTCGTGCAGGCGGGCGAGGAACAGGATGGTCTCGGACATGTCCTCGATCTGCAGCATGGTGGCACGGGCCTCCTGGCTCGGCGGTTCGGGCCGGGTGTCCATGATCGGCGTCGCCACCTCGCCGGGGCAGAGCGCACAGGCGCGCACGCCGTTCTTCCATTCCTCCAGGTTGAGGCTGGTGCTCAGCGCCACCACGGCGGCCTTGGCGGCGCTGTAGCCCGGTCCGGTCAGCCGGGCCGGGAACTTGCCGGCCCAGGACGAGACGTTGATGATCAGCCCGGTACGCTTGCTTCGCATCTGCGGCAGGGCGGCCTGGCAGCAGTTGAAGGTGCCCTGCAGGTTGGCGTCGATCACCGACTGGAAGCCGGCCGGCGAGGCCACCGGCCAGTTGCGCTCCAGGATGTTCATGCCGGCGCTGTTGACCAGGGTATCGAGCGGCCCGTCCAGCTCGGCGATGCGCTGCGCCACCGCGCCCACCGCCTGGGCGTCGGTGACGTCGAGCACCTCGACGGTAGCGCTGCCGCCGACCCCCTCGATCTCGCGCGCGGTCTCCTCCAGCGCACTGCCGCGGCGGCCCGAGAGGATGCAGTGCATGCCGGCGCGGGCCAGTTCGACGGCGGCGCCGCGGCCGATGCCGCTGCCGGCGCCGGTGATCCAGGCCTTCTTTCCGGTCAGGTCGCGCATCTCGAACCTCCCTTGTCCATGATCAACCGAGCACCGAGAAGCTGCTCTCCTCGTTGATCTCTCGCTTGCGCGAATAGAAGCCGACGTCCATGTCGCGACCGATGTGCTTCAGGTGGAAGGTCATCGGATCGGCATCGTGGTCGCGGCCGTTCTCGCACTCGTCGATCAACTGCGCCATCATCGCGCCGGCCACCGGCGCGTTCTTGAACTGGTTGCCGCTGGTGCCGATGGCCATGTAGAAGCCGGGCAGGTCCGACTGGTCGTAGATCGGGATCCAGTCGTCGGAGACGTCGTACAGGTCGACCGCGCCCTTCGGACTGCCGGGGATGCCGAGACCGCCGATCCGCTGCGCCCCGCGCATCGCCTGGGTGATCGCCTGGTCGGTGAAGTTGTCGTCCCAGTCGTCGGGATCGACCCACAGGCGCTCGTCGCACTCCGGGTCCTCGCTGCCGATCAGGATGTGGTTGCCCTTCTCGGGCCGGGTGTAGCAGCCGATGTCGCTGTCCGACGTGACCATGCCGATGCCGTCGTAGTCGACGCCTTCGGGCGCCGGCACTTGCACCACCTCCTGCTTCAGCGCCCGGGTCTTGATGGTCATGCCCTCCTCGACCCCGGCCATTTGGTTGATCTTGTAGGACTGCGGCCCGGCGACGTTGACCACCACCGGGGCGCTGAGCTCGCTGCCGTCGTCCAGGGTCACCCCCTCGACCCGCTCGCCTTTCTTGATCTCCATGACCCGGCGGTTGAACAGGAACTCGGCGCCGTGGGCCTCGGCGGCACGCTGCACGTTGTGGGTGGCCAGTTGCGGATCGCTAATGTAGCCGGCGCAGGGGAAGAACACGCCGCCGGTCATCTCGCCGCCCACGGGCTGGCCGAAGCCGGGATCGTCCGGTGCCTTGGGCGGGCCGTAGCTGCGCAGGTCCATGTAGGGCAGGCGCTCGCGGATCTTCTCCGGGCTCCAGTCCTCCCAGGGGATGTCCAGCCTGTCCATGTTGCCGGTGATGGTCTTCAGGAAGTTGTTCGACTCGGTCTTCATCACCATGCAGCCGGTTTCAAGAAACTCGGCCCAGCCGCGCTCGTCCTCGACCCCCAGGTATTCGCCCCATTTCTTCCAGTAGAAATATCCCTCGTAGGCGAACAGCGCGCCGTCGAAGGTCGAGTAATGGGTGCGGATGATGGCGCATGAATTCGCCGTCGGGCCGTAGCCGGCGGCCGGCAGTTTGTCGACACAGGCGACCCGGCGCCCGGCCTTGGCCAGTTCGAAGACGATGCTGGTGCCGATGATGCCGGCACCGATGACGATGGCGTCATACTGCATGAGCCCGATTCCTTCCTGCTGGGCGGCCGTAGCATGTCAGCGGCACGCCTATTTCAAAACCGACTTGGGCGCCAAAATTGACGCCGGACGCAAGCGAATTTTCTTGACGGCGATCGCGGTTTGATTTTGAGATTTTTGCGCGCGTCGAAAAAAATGTCTCCACGACCCTCTTAGCCGGGTCGGGACGGTGCGGCAAGAGGCAACGAACCGACCGGCGAGCATTGACAACCGGCATCGGTCTGGGAAACGAGGAGTACGCTGCGTTGACTGGATCACCCGTCACGGCCGGGCCGCCGGCCGCCGCCCCGTCACATGGCCGCCAACCACACGACCGCCTTCCGTCCATTCCGCTGGCGCCGGCGCTGGAACACCGCTATCCCGCGAACCACGGCGTCGACGTGCAGTCGATGATCGACTACCGGCTGCGGCGCGTGCGCGAGGAGCTGATCCGCGAGGACATCGGCGCCTGCGTGCTGTTCGACCCGCTGAACATCCGCTACGCCAGCGACACCTCGAACATGCAGGTATGGATCCTGCACAATCCGGCGCGCTACTTCTATGTCCCGACGCAGGGGCCGACCGTGCTGTTCGACTTCCACGGCTGCGAGCACCTCAGCGACGGCCTCTCCACGGTCGACGAGGTGCGCCACGGCAAGTCGCTGTTCTACTTCGAGGCCGGGCCGCGCACGCTGGAGCACGCCGCCGCCTTCGCCGCCGAGATCGACGAGCTGATGCGCCGCGACTGCGGCGCCAACCGGCGCCTGGCGCTGGACCGCATCCACTTCGGCACCGACATCGCGCTCGCTGGCCTGGGCATCGAGATCTGCAACGGCCAGGAGGTCATGGAGCTGGCGCGCAAGATCAAGTCGGCGGACGAGATCGACGCCATGCGCGCCGCCATCGACGTCTGCGAGATGGCCATGGGCAAGATGCACGAGGCGCTGGTCCCCGGCATCACCGAGAACGCGCTGTGGTCGGTCCTGCACGCCGAGAACATCGCCGCCGGCGGCGAATGGATCGAGACCCGGCTGCTGGCCGGCGGCCCGCGGACCAATCCGTGGTTCCAGGAATCCTCGATGCGGCCGATCCAGGCCGGCGAGATGGTCAGCTACGATACGGATCTGGTCGGCCCGTTCGGCTACTGCTGCGACATCTCGCGCGCGCTGGTCTGCGGCGACGTGACGCCGACGAACGAGCAGAAGCACCTCTACCGCATGGCCCACGAGCAGATTCTCTACAACATCGACCTGCTCGGCCCCGGGGTCAGCTTCCGCGAACTCTCGGAGAAGAGCTTCCAGCTGCCGCCCGAGTACCTGCCCAACCGGTACAGCGTTGTCGTGCACGGGGTCGGGTTGTGCGACGAGTATCCGTCGGTCCGCTACATGGCCGATTTCGAGGCCAGCGGTTACGACGGCATCTTCGAGCCCGGCATGGTCATCTGCGCCGAGAGCTACATCGGCCGCGAGGGCGGCGGCGAAGGGGTCAAGCTGGAGGACCAGGTGCTGATCACCGAGGACGGCGTCGAGGTGCTGTCGAAATTCCCGTACGAGGAGGCGCTGCTTGGCTAACCGAGAAAACATGGGACGGCGTGGCCGCCGGCGCCAAGGCGGCCGCGCCGGCGGCGCCGCGGCGCAGGCGCAGACGATCGAGCAGCGGCCGTGGAAACAGCCGCGGCTGCGCTACGAACCGACCCGAGTGGTCTCGGACGACGAGCTGGAATCGATTCACCAGGCATCGATGCGCATCCTCGAGGACATCGGCATCGACTTCCTGCTGCCCGAGGCGCGCGACATGCTGCAGGCCGCCGGCGCCGACGTGAAGGCGGACAGCGAGCGGGTACGCTTCGACCGCGGCCTGGTCGAGCAGGCGATTTCAACGGCACCGTCGCAGATCACCATGCACGCGCGCAATCCGGCGCACAACCTGGAGATGGGCGGTGAGCACATCGCCTTCTGCGCCGTCGCCAGCGCGCCGAATGCCTCCGACATGGACGGCGGCCGCCAGCCCGGCTGTTACGAGGACTTCAGGAACCTGGTCAAGCTCAGCCAGGCGCTGAACATCGTGCACCTGAACGGCGGCTATCCGGTCGAGCCCGTCGACCTGCCGCCGCGCACCCGGCACCTGGACGCCCTCGCCGACATCGCGACGCTCACCGACAAGTGCTTCCACGCCTACTCGCTCGGCGCCGTGCGCATCAAGGATGCACTCGAGATCGTGCGCATCGCCCGCGGCGTCAGCGCCGAGCAGCTGGAGAACGAGCCCAGCCTGTTCACCATCATCAACACCAACTCGCCGCTGAAGCTCGATGGACCCATGCTCGAAGGCATGACCGAGATGGCGCGGCGCAACCAGATGGTGGTGGTCACCCCCTTCACCCTCGCCGGCGCGATGGCGCCGGTGACGCTCGCGGGCGCCTTGGCGCTGCAGAACGCCGAGGCCCTGGCCGGCCTGGTGGTGACCCAGACGGCGCGGCCCGGGGCGCCGACGGTCTACGGCGGCTTCACCTCGAACGTCGACATGAAGAGCGGCGCGCCCGCCTTCGGCACGCCCGAATACATGCGCACCGCGATCATCGGCGGCCAGCTGGCGCGGCGCTACGGCCTGCCCTACCGCTCCTCCAACGTGACGTCCGCCAACACGGTCGACGCCCAGGCCGGCTACGAATCGGTCTTTTCGCTGTGGGGCGCGATCATGGGCGGGGTCAACCTGGTCAAGCACGGCGCCGGCTGGATGGAAGACGGGTTGTGTGCTTCTTTCGAGAAGATGGTGCTAGACGCCGACCTGCTGCAGATGGTCGCCGAGTTCCTCGAGCCGATCGACTTCTCGGACGCCGCCTTCGGCATCGAGGCGATCCGCGAGGTCGGCCCCGGCGGCCACTTCTTAGGCTCCGAGCACACCATGGAGCGCTACCGCGACGCCTTCTACGCCCCGATCCTGTCGGACTGGCGCAACTTCGAGACCTGGCAGGAGGCCGGTTCGCCGGACACCATGCGTCACGCCAACCGGGTGTTCAAACAGCTGCTGCAGGACTACGAAGCGCCGCCGATCGATCCGGCGATCGCCGAGGAACTGGCCGCCTTCGTCGCCAAGCGCAAGGAGGAAGGCGGGGCGCCGGCGGACACCTGAGCCGCGATGGCCGTCACGCCGCACGGTGGACGAACAGGAACCCGCGCTTCTCGAGTTCGATATCCCAGCGACCCTGCGAATCCGCCAGGACCTGTTTGAATCCCGGGATGTTCGATTTTTCGTCGGCGATCAGAACGTACCCGCCGGCGGCGACGAACCGGAGCAGGCTTGCCAGGACGTCGTCTCGCTCCCCGGCTGGAATCATATACAGCGTTCGATCGACGACGATGACGTCGAACCGCCCAGTGGGCGTGTAATGCCGGTTATCGGCAGCGAATGCCTCGATCCTCAGCCGCTCGCGCGCGGCGTCCTCGAGCAGGTCGCGGACGCCACTCTCGGACAGATCGACACCGACCACGTGATGTCCCTGGCGAGCAATGAACAGGGCATCACGGCCCTGGCCGCAGCCGACATCGAGAACCCGCCAGCGTTGATCCGCATGATCGGTGAAGAAGGACACGAACTCCTGGGTTGGCGGACCCAGGGCATGTTTTTGTCCGGCGTAGATTTTTTCGTATTTCGTCGACATTGAGACTCGAGGATGCGGATCTAGATCGCCGCGGCCGCGTTCATCACCTCGGTCGAACCGCGCCAGATCATCTCCAGCGCCACGTAGGCGACGATCAGCAGGCCGACGATGGCCAGCCATTTGTGCTTCTCCAGCAGCTTGGCGACGAAGTTGGCGGCGAAGGCCATCAGCGCGATCGACAGCACCAGGCCGAAGATCAGCATGCCCGGCGCGCCGTGGGCGGCGCCGGCGACGGCGAGCACGTTGTCCAACGACATGGTCACGTCGGCAACGATGATGCTGATCATCGCGCGCGCACGGTCTTGGGGTGGGTCAGCGGATCGGCGTCGGTGCCGTGCTCGTCGGGATGGCCCGACAGCGCGCCGCTCTTGATGTCGCGCCACATGCGGTAGGCGACCCACAGCAGCAGGATGCCGCCGGCGAGCGTCAGGCCGATGATGCTCAAGAGCTGGTAGGTGATGGCGGAGAAGCCGATGCGCAGCACGGTCGCCGCGATGATTCCCCACATGATCGCCTTGCGGCGCAGTTCGGGCGGCAGCCCGGCGGCGGCCATGCCGATGATCACGGCGTTGTCGCCGGACATCACCAGGTCGATGAAGACGATGGAAGTGAAGGCCTTCAGATCGAATTCCAGAAGGGTGTCCAGCCACTCCATCGTTTGTCCCTTGTCTCGCTACCCCGGTGAACCGGCCCCATATATAGAGGCTCGCGGGGAGCGGCGCATCCCCCCAGTTGCATGAACCCCTTCAGGCGCCGCGGCTGTCCTCGAGAATCATGTCGGACGCCTTTTCGCCGATCATGATCGCCGGCGCGTTGGTATTGCCCGACGTCAGCGTCGGCATGATCGAGGCGTCGACCACGCGCAGACCCTCAAGCCCGTGCACGCGCAGGCGCGCGTCGACCACAGCCATCGGGTCGGGCCCCATCTTGCAGGTGCCGACCGGGTGGTAGATGGTCTGCGACAGCGCCCGCGCCGCCTCCAAGATCTGCTCGTCGGTCTGCGCCGCCGGTCCCGGCCGGATCTCTTCCGATACATGCGGCTTCAGCGCCGTGGCCTCGATCAGGCGGCGGGTGAACTTGATCGAATCGATCGCGGTGCGGCGGTCGAGTTCGGTCGACAGGTAGTTCGGATGGATCGCCGGGTGGTCGTCCGGGTTGGAGGTCTTCAGCTCGATGCGGCCGCGGCTTTCCGGACGCAACTGGCACACCGACATGGTGAAGGCGGAGAACTTGTGCGTGCCCTCGCCCGGCGAATCGGCGCTCCACAGCTGCACGTGGAACTGGATGTCGGGAGTCTGCAGGTCCGGCCGGGTGCGCGCGAAAATGCACACCTGGCTGGCGCCCATGCTCAGCGGCCCGGTGCGGCGCAGGCCGTATTCGATGCCCATCATCATCTTCTTCAGCGGATTGCGCAGGTCGTCGTTCATGGTGATCGGCTTCTTGGTGCCGTAGATCAGCCGGATCTGCAGGTGATCCTGCAGGTTGCCGCCGACGCCGGGCAGGTCGTGCACCACCTCGATTCCTGTCTCGCGCAGATGGTCGCCGGGACCGATCCCGGACAGCATCAGGATCTGCGGCGAGCCGATGGCGCCGGCCGACAGGATCACCTCGTGGCCGCAGCGGACCTCGCGCGGCTGACCCCTGACGGTGTAGCTGAGGCCGACGCAGCGGCCATCCTCGACCAGCAGCTTGCGGGCCAGGGCATGGGTCTCGATCTTCAGGTTGTCGCGCCCGCGCGCCGGCTTGAGGTAGCCGACCGCGGTGCTGCAGCGAAGCCCCTTGCGCGCGGTCAGTTGGAAATACCCGGCCCCTTCCTGCTCGGCGCCGTTGAAATCGTCGCGCCGGGGCAGGCCGACCTCGACCGCGGCGTCGATCACCGAATCGCAGATGGTGCGGGTGTCGCGGATGTTGGAGACGGCGAGCGGCCCTTCGGCGCCGTGGTAGTCGTCGGCGCCGCGCTCCTGATCTTCCGAGCGCCGGAAATAGGGCAGCACGTCATCGTACCCCCAGCCGGCATTGCCCATCTGCCGCCACTGGTCGAAGTCTTCGTGCTGGCCGCGGATGTAGAGCAGGCCGTTGATCGAGCTGGAGCCGCCGAGCACGCGGCCGCGCGGCCACTGCAGCGAGCGCCCGCCCAATCCCGGGTCCGGCTCGGTGGCATAGCACCAGTCGGTCATCGGATTGTGGATGGTCTTGAAGTAGCCGACGGGGATGTGGATCCAGGGGTACCAGTCGCGGCCGCCGGCCTCGAGCAGCAGCACGCGCTTGGCGCGGTCCGCGCTCAGCCGGTTGGCCAGAACGCAGCCGGCGGAACCCGCTCCGACAATCACGTAGTCGAAGGTCTCCCCGCTCTCGCTCATCCTTCCACGCCCCCAAATCCCTTTTCCCGGCACGCCCTGCACGTGACCCCGGGACGGTCTCCCCGTCAAGATAGGTCATGACGGGTCCTTTTTTGCGAATTGTTATCAGTGTTGCAGATGCCTGACCACTGTGCAATAACGAAATCAATAAGTATCAATAATGAGAAAAACAAATTTTTCTTGCATCATTGCCCGGCGCGTCAGCGCTGAATCCATACGGCGGGCAACTTCGGGGAGGTGACATGGCCCAAGGTACCGTTGCCGCAACGGACCGTCCGCGCGCAGCGTTCGCGTGCGTCGGTGACGTCGTGCCGGCATCGCGCCCTCCCCTTCTTGATCACCGCAAACGTGACGCCATCGCCGACGCGCAATCGGTGAAACGGGAAGTGCCGTCCGATCCCCCCCTCAGAACCAATGACGGACGGCTGTGCCAGCGCCGCCGGCGGCCCACCCGCCGCGCGGCGCTGCGCATTCGAGTGTTGAGCAACTGCAATGGGAGGCACCCTTTATGAAAACGCTCAAGAAGATACTGGCCGGTGTGGCCGCCGCAGCGGTAGCGGTCACACTGATCGCCGCGCCGACCGTATCCGAGGCCAAGAAGGTCAAGATCCGGGTCCAGTCGGTGATTCCGTCGAAGGCCGACGAAGTGACCATGCTGAAGGACTTCGCCGCCAACGTCAGCGCCCTGACCAACGGCGAGGTGACCATCGAGGTCCTGCCCGCCGGCGCCGTCGTCGGCGTCAAGGAGACCCTGGAAGCGGTCGACAAGGGCCTGGTCGAGGGCGGCTTCGCCTGGACCCACTACTGGTCGGGCTACCACCCGGCGGCGATGCTGTTCGGCTCGCCGGTCGCCGGTGCCGGCGTCGGCATCGACAACATCGCCTTCGTGTCGTGGTTCATGTACGGCGGCGGCAAGGAGCTCTACGACCAGCTGTGGACCGAGATGGGAATGAACGTCAAGGGCCTGATGCTGCAGCCGGTCGGACCGGAGGCGCTGGGCTGGTTCAAGGAGCCGATCAAGAACATGGCGGACTTCCGCAAGTACCGCTTCCGCACGCCTCCGGGCATCCCGGGCCAGACCTACAAGGACATCGGCGTCGCCTCGGTCGCCATGGGCGGCGGCGACATCCTGCCGGCGCTGGAAAAGGGCGTGATCGACGCCGCCGAATGGTGCTGCCCCAAGCCTGACAGCGTGTTCGGCTTCCAGAAGGTGCTGAAGCACTACTATCTGCAGGGCCTGCACCAGGTCGTCGTCAACGCCGACATCTATATCAACGGCGACGTTTGGAAAAGCATGACCCCGCACCAGCAGAAGGCCATGCAGGTGGCCGCCGACGCTTCGCTGATCCGCTCGCTGAGCTATCGCATCTACGAGAACGGCAAGGCGCTGAAGGACCTGACCGAGAACCACGGCGTCGTGCTGCACGACACCCCGGCGGACTACTTCACCGAGTACATGAACGCCGCCAAGGCGAGCCTGGAGAAGAACGCCGCCGAGAACGCCTTCTTCAAGAAGGTGTGGCAGTCGCAGAAGGACTTTGCCGCGATCGCGGTGCCGTTCCGGGCCGGCGCGCAGATGTCGAACGCCAGCCTCGGCATGGCCTTCGTCAAGGGCCAGAAGAAATAGCAAAGCAGTCGGGCGGCTCCCCTCGCCCGCAAATGGGGGAAGCGGACTCGTCATCCGCTTCCCCCCGACCCGATTTCGTTTAATCTGATTGGCTCGAAACGCATTGATCGAGCATGCCGAGGGGCTTGCCCCCTGCGCCGGCCGGGCGAAGGCGAGGACAGCGATGGCGGAAGAATTCGACAACCTGGACATATCGGACGAACTGATCGCCGAACGCCGGTCGGGCGGCCCCGGCGACCTGCCGCACGACATGGCCCCGTGGATGGCCAAGACCATCACCGCGATCGACACCTTCAGCCTGTGGGTCGGGCGCATCGTTTGCTGGATCACCCTGCCGATGATCTTCGTCATGGTCTACGAGGTGGTCGCGCGCTACGCCTTCGTCGCCCCGACCATGTGGGCCTATGACCTCAGCCGCATGTTCTACGGCGCGCTGTTCATGCTCGGCGCCGGCTACGCGCTGAGCAAGGGCGTGCACATCCGCGCCGACTTCCTGTACCGCAACTGGTCGGCGCGCAACCAGGGGCGCATCGATACCTTCCTTTACGTGCTGTTCTATTTCCCCGGCATGATCGTGCTCCTGTGGATGGCCTCCGACTTCGCCTACCTGGCCTGGTTCCGCGGCGAGAAGGGCATGGACACCGCCTGGATGCCGCACATGGGCCCGATCAAGACCGCCCTGCCCGTCGGCGTCGCGCTGCTGATCATCCAAGGTGTTTCCGAGCTCCTCAAGAGCTACTACGCCGCCACGAAAGGACGTTGGCCGTAATGGAAAACGAAATCCTCGGCCTGATCCTGATCGGCTGCATGCTGTTCGCGATCTTCATCGGCTTCCCGATCTCGTTCACGCTGATCTTCCTCGGCTTCGTGTTCGGCTACCTCGGCTTCGGCAAGGTCGTGTTCTACCTGATGACCTTCCAGTTCTCCAACGTGATGCTGGAACAGACCCTGGCCGCGGTGCCGCTGTTCATCTTCATGGGCATCCTGATGGAGCAGGCCGGGCTGATGGAGCGATTGTTCGAAGCGGTGCAACTGATGCTGTCGCGCGTGCGCGGCGCGCTGTACATCGCCGTGTTGTTCGTCTCGACCATCTTCGCCGCCGCCACCGGCATCGTCGGCGCCTCGGTGACCATCCTCGGCATCATGGCGGCGAAGACCATGAACAGCTCGAACTACGACGTGCGGCTGGCCTCGGGCACGATCACAGCCGGCGGCACGCTCGGCATCCTGATACCGCCCAGCATCATGCTGGTGGTGATGGGGCCGGTGCTGGAGGTGCCGGTGACCGACCTGTTCGCCGCCGCCATCGTCCCCGGCATCATGCTGGCCTTCCTGTACACCGCCTACGCGCTGGTCCGCTGCTGGCTCAACCCGGCGATGGGCCCGGCCCTGCCCGAGGACGAGCGGGCCGAGAGCATGGGCCACATCGTGCGCGAGTTCCTGCTCGGCCTGGTGCCGCCGGCGGCGCTGGTCGCCGCCGCGCTCGGCAGCATCCTGTTCGGCTTTGCCACCCCGACCGAGGGCGCTGGCTGCGCCGCCGCCGGCGCCTTCCTGCTCGCCCTGGCCTACCGCAAGATGACCTTCGGGCGGCTGTTCGAGGCTCTGATCAAGACGCTCGAAATCTCGGCCCTGATCCTGATCCTGGTCGCCGCGTCGAACTTCTTTGGCGCCGTGTTCTCGCGCCTCGGCACGCCGACCATGCTGACCGAGCTGCTGCTCGACCTCGAACTCAACCGCATGGTCATCCTGTTCATCGTCATGGCGCTGATCTTTTTGCTCGGCTGGCCGCTCGAATGGGTACCGATCGTCTTGATCATCGTGCCGATCCTGTTACCGTTGATCGACCAATTGGGCTTCAACCTGACTTGGTTCGGCATCCTGGTGGCGGTCAATCTGCAGACCGCTTGGCTGTCGCCACCGGTTGCCCTCTCAGCCTATTTCCTCAAGGGAGTGGTACCGGAATGGGATCTCAAGGACATCTACCTCGGCATGATGCAGTTCATGGTGATCCAGCTGATGGGTCTGCTGCTGATCATCTTCTTCCCGCAGATCGCGCTGTGGCTGCCGAGCGTCATGTATGGGGACTGACCTATGCCGCGTGGTGAGCAGGACAATCGCGGTTCACGGTCGATCCGGGCGCTCGAAGTGCTCGAGGCGGTGGTCTCGGCCGACCGGCCGATCACCATGATCGAGCTGGCGCAGGCCACCGGCCTGCCGCGCGCCAGCCTGCACCGGATCGTCAACCTGCTGGAGGACGAGGGTTTCCTGCGGCCCGAGCCGGGTAGCCGCGGCCTGATCGGCGGCCCGCGCCTGCTGCGGCTGTCACAGCGCACCCAGGCCGCCTCGCCGCAGATGAGTCACTGCCACGGCATCCTCGCCGCGGTCTCGCGCGAGGTCGGCGAGACCTTCAACATCGCCGTGCCGGCCGGCGACGGCATGATGTACCACGACCGGGTCGAGACCGAATGGCCGCTGCGCCACCAGCTGCCGATCGGCAGCCGTGTGCCGTTGCACTGCACCGCCAGCGGCAAGCTGTATATGAGCAGCCTGCCCAAGCGCGAGCGCGAGAAGCTGGCCTCGATGCTGCCGCTGGAGGCGCACACGCCGAAAACCATGACCACGGCGGAACAGCTTCTGCCGGCGCTGGTCGAGGTCCGCCGCGCCGGCTACGGCGTCGACGACGAGGAGTTCATCGACGGCATGGTCGCGGTGGCGGTGCCGGTGACCGACGGCCGTGGGCGCATGATCGCCGCTCTCGCCTTCCACGCACCGACGCAGCGGATGTCGCTGGCCCAGGCGCAGGCGTACCTGCCGGTGGTGCGCCGGGCGGCGGCGGCGATGTCGGAAGATCCCGAGTAGCCTCGGCCCCGGTAAGCCGGCGGGGTCACCCGTCCGCGGGCGGGGCGCCGGTGCTGCCGCGCACCACCAGTTGCGTCGGCAGCTCGACCCGGCTCCGTGGCGATCCGCCGGCCAGGCTATCGATCATGAATTCCGCCGCCAGGCTGCCCATGCGCTTGGCCGGCACGTGCACCGTGGTCAGGCCGGGCAGCAGATGCTCGCACAGCGGCAGGTCGTCGAAGCCGGCGATCGAGATGTCCCCGGGCACGCGCAAGCCGGCATGCAGGCATTCGAACAGGCAGCCGAAGGCGAGCACGTCGTTGCCGCAGATGATCGCCGTCGGGCGGTCCTGGCGCGGCCGGTCGAGCAGGAAGCGGGCGGCATGGCGGCCTTCCCAGATGCCGTAGCTCTTCTCGACGAAATGGCTGTCGGCCAGGTCCAGTCCGCGATCCGCCAGGGCGGCGCGGACGCCCTGGACGCGGTGCCGGGCGCGGTCGTTGTGCAGCGTCTGTCCGGCGATCATGGCGACGCGCCGGTGCCCGAGCTCGAGCACGTAGTCGGTCAGCTGCCGGGCCGCCGATACGTTGTCGAAGCCAACGCAGGGATGCGGTGAGTTTTCGTCGTAGGTCCACATGTAGGCGAACGGCCGTTGATGCTGGCGCAGGAGGTCGTAGACCTCGGGCGGGTGGTCGCTGCCGATCATCAGGATGCCGGCGGCGCCCCGCTCCATCAACGCCCGGACCTGCCGGATCTCGTTCGGCCGGTCGTAGCCCGAGACGGCGACGAACAGGGTGTAGCCGTCCTCGTCGAGGCGGCGCTCGAGGGCGTTGATGCCGGAGGCGAAGATCTCGCTGTCCAGCGTCGGCACCGAGGCACCGATGGTGCGCGACTTGTTGGAGGCGAGCGCGCTGGCCACCCCGTCGCGCAGGTAGCCCAGGCGCGAAATCGTCGCCTCGACCTTGGCGCGCAGTTCGTCGCGGACCTCGCCGGGCCGGTTCAGGACCCGCGAGACCGTCGCCGTGGAAACCCCCGCCTCGCTCGCCACGTCCGCCAGCGTGGGCCGACTCCGATCCGCATTTCGAAAGCGTTTACGCTGCATCACGCAAACATTTCACCTCCGTGAAATTCCGTAGAATTCTCAATACACATCTATTTTTATCAATCCAAAACAACAAGTTAGCGCGGGTTCGATTTAATCCTGGTCGTATCCTGCGGCAGCGAAGAAGTTCTCGCATTCGGTGGGCGTGACTTTCTCGATCCCTTCGGCGATGGCGCTCCACAGTTCCTCAATGGTTCT
>Ga0209785_1000198_pt1 | contig 22765 bp, 14 predicted proteins | sample WorMetG1BERMUDA2_FD_187403 | JGI IMG/M metagenome (GOLD analysis project Ga0209785, IMG submission 187403) | Marine gutless worms symbiont microbial communities from Max Planck institute for Marine Microbiology, Germany - Inanidrilus... ...
GCGGGGGGCAGACCCAAGGAGGACTTGATTTTAGCCGGATAAAGGCATGTGTATGGTATAACTATTATTTGTATGAGCATGTGTTATATATACATACACATACATATATATATATATATATATATACATATATATATATATATATATATACATATATATATACATATATATATGTATATATATATGTATATATACATGTTTATTTAATTATTCTGGTTCACTTATTAAACAGATAATAATATAGAATAAAATACATAAAATAAATTATACTAAATATTTGTCCGATTATTATGTATGGCTCTTCAACAGGTCTTATACCAATTCAGGATAAAAGTCACGAGCTAATTATAGAAAAAAGGAAAGTTGCACGGGTGGACAAAATGAGGCAGATAGGCTATTTAATTGAAATATTGGGGCAAAAAGAGAATAAAGATTACAGATAAAAGAGCAATTACTTCACCTAATTTATTAGGAATAGATCGTAAAATTGCATATAATTATAAAAAGTATCATTCTGGTTGAATATGGGTAGGGGTTAGCAATCTATTGGCTTCTATGAAATTTTCTGGGTCTATTAGTATGTTTGGTAATAATGTAGTAATTATAATAAATATGGTAATGACTAATATAAATCCTATTAGATCTTTTCTTGTAAAGTATATATGGAATGATGCACGATCACTATTTGAGTTAATTCCTAGAGGATTATTTGATCCGTAGTTATGCAGGAATATAAAGTGTAACAGTATTAATATAAAAATAATTAGGGGAGTAATAAAGTGTATAATAAAGAAGCGATTTAAGGTTGGACCTGAAACAGCAAATCCTCCTCAAATTCATTGTACTAATAGTTCTCCAATATACGGGATCGCAGAAAAGATATTAGTAATTACAGTAGCTCCTCAAAATCTTATTTGTCCCCAAGGTAGTACGTATCCCATAAAGGCTGTAGCTATGGTTAGAATAAAAATTATTACTCCAGTATTTCAAGTTTCTTTTATATAGAAAGAGTTGTAATAGATACCTCGAGCTATATGAAGATATATAAATAGTATAAAGAGTGATGCACCATTTATATGGGAATTATGAAGTATTCATCCTCAATTTACATTTCGGGTAATATGGATTAAGGATGAAAAAGCTAATTCAGTTCTTGGGAGATAGTGAATAGATAGTATAATTCCTGTTATGATTTGTAAAAAGAGAAATAGGCCTAATAAGGAGCCGAAGTTTCATAACAGAGAGATATTTATAGGTGCAGGAAGATCTGTAAGTCTTGTTGATATGATTTTTATTAGTGGATGGAGTTTTCGAACAGGTTTCATAGTTAACATGATATTATAAATCTATTGTTTTATGATATTTCATGTTGAGATATTGGACTATTTATCATATTTAATTTCATCAAAATTATCCGTTCTGCCGGCGCAATATCATCATATATTCGGTAGAAGTAAAATTTATAGGCTATATTTATATTAAGAAAGGATTCTTATTTTTAGAGCTTAAATCTAATGCATTTATTCTGCCATCTTAATATTTTTAGTAGTTTATATAAGGATCGCAGTTTAGTAACGGAGAGTTATTTATTAGGAGAGAAATATGTATGAGTATTAGTTTTGGTTTAATGGCTTAATTAGTATCAATTTCATAGTATTAGTTGTGGTTTATAAAAGCTGTTTATTTTTTTTATGTAGTTTCTTTTGTAGGTATAGTTATTAATGATAAACAGATTTAGTAAAAATCATGTACCGATAAATATGGTTATTCATTGTATTGGAGATATGTGTGGCATAGTAAGTTTTTAAGTAGTTATTGTTAATTCATTATATTTATTGAATACTAGATTTTAGTAATGGCAATAGTTTCATTTAGATTATGATATCTTAAAGGTAGTATTTGTTCTCATTCTATCGATGTTCTTATATTTCTAGTACAGATTAGCATTCGTTTTCTTATTAAGGCTTCCCATAAGATTATAATAAATATTAGTAAGGCAGTAAATGAAATTATTGCACCGATAGAGGATATTATATTTCATGTTGTATATGTATCCGGATAATCGGAATATCGGCGTGGCATGCCCCTCAATCCTAGAAAGTGTTGAGGGAAAAATGTTGTATTTACACCGATAAATATTAGTATAAATTGAATTTTTATTCATCGTTCATTTAAGGTTAGTCCTGTTAGTAGTGGGAATCAATGCGCTGTTCCAGCAAAGATAGCAAATACAGCTCCTATCCTTAGAACATAGTGGAAGTGTGCTACTACATAGTATGTGTCATGAAGAGTAATATCTATGGAAGAATTTGATAGACAAATTCCAGTTAGACCGCCTATTGTAAATAGGAAAATAAATCCTAATCTTCAGAGTATTGGTGAGTTTAGTTTTAGGTTTGTACCGTATAAGGTAGCGAGTCAGCTAAAAATTTTAATTCCTGTAGGAATTGCAATAATTATGGTTGCTGTTGTAAAATATGCACGTGTGTCAATATCTATACCAATAGTAAATATATGATGTGCTCAGACAATAAATCCAATTGTTGCAATTCTGATTATTGCATAGATTATGCCGAGCGAGCCGAAGGGTTCATTTTTATATGTATTATGGGCAATGGCATGAGAAATTACCCCAAATCCTGGGAGAATTAAAATATATACTTCAGGGTGCCCAAAAAATCAGAATAAGTGCTGGAATAAAACAGGGTCGCCCCCCCCCGCGGGGTCAAAAAATGATGTATTTAAATTTCGATCGGTTAAAAGTATGGTAATTGCTCCTGCAAGGACTGGTAGTGAGAGAAGTAGTAGGATTATTGTTAATAGAATTGATCAAATAAATAACGGAATTCGTTCTAATTCTATACCTCTAGATCGTATATTTATAATAGTAGAAATAAAGTTAATTGCTCTTAAGATTGATGATACACCGGCAAGGTGTAGAGAAAAGATAGCTAAGTCTACTGATGGTCCTCTATGTGCAATATTACTTGCTAGAGGAGGGTAAACAGTTCATCCGGTTCCTACTCCTCTTTCTACTAGTCTTGATAGCAATAATAAAAGTAATGATGGAAATAGTAATCAGAGTCTTAGATTATTTAGTCGAGGAAATGCTATATCTGGTGCCCCTAATATTAATGGAAGTAGTCAATTTCCAAATCCACCAATGAATACTGGTATTACAAAGAAAAAGATTATTAAGAATGCGTGTGCTGTAACTATAGTATTATATAGTTGGTCGTTTATGATTAAAGACCCTGGTTGAGTAAGTTCTATTCGAATAATTATGCTTATGGCTGTTCCCAGAGAACCTGCTCAGATCCCTAGAATTAAGTATAGTGTTCCAATGTCTTTATGGTTTGATGAAAATAGTCAACGCATGAGAAATTTAGAGTAGTTTATAGAGGCCTTGGTCTCATATTATTAATAAATATAATAATTATTAAATTTTGGTCCTTTCGTACTAAAAATTTATGGAGGTAGGATGTAGAGTATCGTAGATAGAATCTAACCTGGCTTACGCCGGTCTGAACTCAGCTCATGTAATTTTATAAAGATTGAACAAATCTTTTATCCTAGCTTTTGCACTAAGTAAGTTTATAAGCCAACATCGAGGTGCAAATCTTTCTTTTTAATTAGAACTTTTAAAGAAAATATGTCTGTTATCCCTGAGGTAGCTTTAATTAATGGTCGCTGATATGGATCAAGGCATGATTTATTAATCTTGTATTAGAAGATAGTTTTATATATCTAGGCCACCCCAGTCAAAGTTTAGTAAGATTTATGTATTTTAGATAATTTAAGTTCTACAGGGTCTTCTTGTCTTACGAGATTATAAAAGCTTCTTCACTTTTATATAAAATTTTAGGTTATTTTAAGAAACAGTATAAATCTCATTTATTCATTCATTCTAGTCTGCAATTAATAGACAAGTGATTATGCTACCTTAGCACAGTTTATATACTGCGGCAATTTATAAGTACATTGAGCAGAAGATACTAGAAATTATTTGCTTCTAGCTATGTTTTTGGTAAACAGTTGGATTTTATTTTTGCCGAGTTTTTTATAAAATAGGTTTTTGGATACTTATTTTTACATTTTAGGAAAAATAAATATATTATATTTTTTTATTCATTAGTATTGCAGTGATTAGTAGTTATTATTTCATAAAAATTATAAAATATTGTAAATTAGTCAGTATTAGATTAATATTTAGTTTAATTTTTAGTCTATGGCGTAATTATAAGGGCTTATCCTCTTATAAGTGTAGTTTACTACAAGTAAATTTTTTATTTAGTAGGTGTATGAATAACCAGGTATAAGTTTATGCGGTAAGTATGTAGCCCCTAGACTATAATTTTATTTAATAGTGAGACATTATATAATTATAGTTCTTAACAATAATAGTCTAGCTCATAAAATTTCGGGTTAGTATGTGATTAATTTTTCTTGTATAACCATAATGCAAAAGGTACTTATATTTACTATTTGTATTAAATTTATATTATTTATCTTTTGATATTTTATATTTTATAGTAAGTACAGATAGGTATTATTTTGTATATGTAAAATTATAGAACGTTAGTTGATTTTAAGGTATTTATAGCTTTAGTGTTCTAGATAGAAATTATTGCGTATATCAGTTTTATGTGTATTAATATAATTTATAAAAGTATATAGATGAGTTTAACAATCTTTTATAGTCTTTCAAGGACTAGTGTTTTCGAAACGATATACTAGATTTTTATATATTAAAGTAACCAGAATTTTATTATTTATCTTAATTAAAAGTTAAGTGCTTTAGAGAGTATAAGCTATCTAGTTAATTTATATAATTGGTCTAGTATTTTATTTTATTGATTCAGATCAGTTAATAAATGATTTTACATTAACTGATTCTATTACGATTGGTATAAATGAGTGATTTGCTCCACAAATTTCTGAGCATTGTCCGTAGAAAACACCCGGTCGATTTATATATATAAATGATTGATTTAAACGACCTGGGATTGCATCAATCTTAATTCCAATAGAGGGAATTGTTCATGAATGAATAACATCTGAGGCTGTAACAAGGAGTCGAATTTCTGTTTGTATTGGAATAATTATTCGATTGTCTACTTCTAATAGTCGAAATATTCCAGTATTAAGAGAGTTTTCATTTAATATAAATGAATTAAAATTAATATATTTAAGGTCTCTATATTCATAATTTCAGTATCATTGATGTCCAATTGCTTTAATTGTTATAATTGGGGGTGTGGACTCTTCTATTAAGTATAGGAGTCGTAAAGAAGGGATAGCTAATAAGAGGAGAATTATAGCTGGTATTACTGTTCAAATAAATTCAATTTTATGTGCTTCCTTAAATATGCGGTTAGACAATTTATTTGATATAGTAAATATTAATATATAGAAAATAATTGATAGAATTAGTATCATGGTAGTTAGAATAAGGTCGTGAAATGATAATAATATTGTTATTGTTGGAGTTACCCTATCTTGTAATTGTAGTTGTGCTCAAGATCTCATTTTAAGTTATTTATTTTATAATTTTTAGATTTGGATTAACTTAATATTGGGCGTTAGAATAGAGTTTAAAGATCATAATTTTAGTGTAGGTAAAAGGCATTAAGTTATGCTATATTCTAAGATACAGCTTCTGCTATATCTACTTTGTTACGACTTATTTCATTTTTCAACGAAAGTGACGGGCGATATGTACATGTATTATTGGTAATTGATAAATTTATAGTAAAACTTTATTACTGTCAAGTTCTAAGATTATTATTTATTTTAATGTTTATGTAGTTAAGTGTAGCCCATTTTTCACACATGTTATTAGTTGCACTATGGCCTGTTTTATATTTGAGTATAAGATATTATTTATTGTTTAGATATTTAAGCTAAACTTTACGGTAGTATACAAACTGGTAATTTCAAAACATGGTAAGATATTTGTGGATTATCATATTAAGTAACAGGCTCCCCTGATTTTATAAAACACCGCCAAGTTCTTTGGTTTTTAAACTATGTTATTATTAACCGATTTAAGTAATTATATAAATAGAAGGGTCTCTAATCCTTGTTTTAGGTTATATTTTATTATTATTATTATGTATTTTTGAGGCAGAAAGGATATTAATTTGATTTATATGAATATTTTATTATATGAGTAATTTTATTCTTTATTAGTAACTTAAGCTTTTTGTTTAACCGCAACTGCTGGCACAAATTTTGTTATCTTATGGAACAATATCTAATTTCTTGCTTTAGATTGATTAAAAATTTTTACTGATTTAGTTTAGTATTTATTATAGTAGGTCATGTAAGATTATTATTATAGTTAATATTTTTAGCTAGAATCAAACTATTGTAGTAGTAGAAGAATAGATCATTGTTGGGGTATGGGCCCAATAGCTTAAATTAGCTTATTCTACTGTAAATGTTTATATAACTAGCTTGTTATGAAAATAACTTAATTTATTATGATTATGGTGATATAGAAGCATTTATTAGAATAAGTTTAAGATTTATAGTTATGTTATTATTTTTGCTATAATTGGGATAATTAAAAGAAGTAATATTAGGGTAGCAGGTAAAATTTTTTTTCATAGGCAATTTATTAAAATATCGTATCGTAGTCGTGGTAGAGCTCCGCGAGCTCAAATAAAGATTATAGAAGTGGCTGTAGTTTTTATAGCTAGCTCAGTATTTGATATATTTTTTGTAAGTATTGATATTGTCAATAATCTTATAAATAGAATGTTTATGTATTCTGCTATAAAAATTATAGCGAATATTGAACTCCTATATTCAATATTAAATCCTGATACTAGCTCTGATTCTCCTTCTGTGAAGTCTAAGGGGGTTCGATGTGTTTCAGCTAAAATAGAGATAAATCAGGCAATTGTTAGAGGTAGACTTACTACTATAATTCAGGTGAATTCATTTTGTATAATTGACAAGATATTTATTTTTCTAGAGTGCATAATAAAGTAGATTAGAATTAGCGATATTCTTACTTCATAAGAAATGGTTTGAGCAATTCTTCGTAGTGCCCCGAGTATTCCTCATTTTGAGTTTGACCCTCAGCCAGCTATAAATGTAGTATAAACTCTTATTCTTGTAATACATAAGAAATAAGCAATTCTAAATTTTATAACGAAGGATTGATTAAAATGAGGGTATCTTGGTCATAGTAGTAGAGAAAGGCTGATTATTATAATAGGGGCACCAGAATAGTATTTAATATTAGAGATAGTAGTAGTTTTTTCTTCTTTTAAGAATAGTTTTCTAGCATCTCCTATAGGAACAGCTAGTGCTAGAATTCTTGGTTTATTTGGTCCTTTACGGTATTGTATATATCCTAAAAGTTTTCGTTCTCTTAAGGTATAAAAGGCTATTGCTAGAAGTGTAGAGATCATTATTATTATTAGGCTAATCATTTAGTGGCAATTGAAATTTCTCTTTTTAGGTGCTAGTTAATTGTTCTTTATAAACTAAATTGCATTTTAGGTGAGTAGTTTTATGTATAGAATTTTTAGCAGTAACCATAATAAATATTTTAGATTATTATAGTATAATTAATATTAGACCTAATGATCTTATTCTAAGGGCTATATTGGTTGGATTAGGGATATTTTTAGAATTTTCGTAGAGTTTTTTTATTTTAGTAGTAATGAGTATATTTAGTCTAATATTTAGATAGAAATATAAATTTAGCAATGAAGCGAAAATTAAAATAATTGTTAGCATTATTGAGTATTTTAATAAGATATTAATTATGAGAAGTTTTGGTACGAACCCTGTTAATGGAGGAAGTCCCCCAAGTGATAGTAGGAGAATTACAGTACAAATTTTTAAGTTATTAGGAGTATTTTGTTTTTTTCATGGTTGGTATAGAGTATTTATATTTGTTTTATTTAATATAGTAAACAGAGGAATTGAAATTATTCTATATAGGATTAAGTAGGCAATTGATATACAAGGAGTTTTAGTTGCTGGTCCGACTAGTATTCATCCTATATGTGTAATTGATGAATATGCTATAATTTTTTTTATATGTGCTTGTCTTAATCCTATAATTCTCCCTATTAATGCGTTTAGAGCAGCCATTAAAGTTCTTATATTAGTTTTGGGCTTAATGATGTAAACTATAATAAATAATGGAGCAATTTTTTGTCATGTTGAGAGAATAAGACAGTTTATTCATCTAATTTTTTCTATTGTTAGTGGTAGTCAGTAATGGCATGGTACTATGCCAAGTTTTATCGCTATGGCAATTGTCATAAGAATATTTATTTTTTCATGGAATCAGTGGAAATTAAGAATAATTCTGCTGCTTATTAGAAATAGTATTGAGCCTAATGCTTGGGGTAAGAAGTAGTCAATTGAGGCTTCAATTTCATTAGTTGTAGAGTTATTTATTAATAATAGAATAAAGGAAAATAGATTAATTTCTATGGATAGTCAGACTATAAGTATATTTCTGGAGGAAATTACTATTATAGTTGAGATAACAGTAATCGTGTACACTATTAATTTTAGGTTTATGCTAATTTTCATATAGACCAGTTATAAGGTAAGTTGTATATGGCCGATAACAAGTGTGTTTGGTAGATGAGGTTACTTATATATTTATTTATCTTGTTATTATGCATCACTATTTCTAGATTTTTAAATTTGCAATTTAATGTTATTTTTAACTATGACGCTTAGCATCAGTTTATTAGTTTAGTTGGTATGACTAAGAGTATTAATAGGGGTCAACTATGTGAAAATCAGGATGTAAGAATTATTGAATTTGGCTGGAGTATATGATTAATTATTTTTAATTTGTTTCCGTGATTAATTATTGTATATATATAGAGAGAGTATCTTGCAGTGGTTAGGCTAGCTATTATTAGTATAATTATGATTGTTTTAGAAATTATTAGTGAAGATATTATAATTATAATTTCTCCAAGAATATTAAGACTAGGCGGTAGGGCTATATTTAGTCTAGTAGAGATTATTCATATAATAGAGGTTATCGGAGCAACCACAAGTGTTCCTTTTATTAATAGAATATTTCGGGTGTTTATTTTTTCATATATGAGATTTCTTAATATAAAAAGGCAGGAAGATGTTAGTCCGTGGGTCAATATAATTATTAGTCTTCCGTATTGTCCTAACTTTGAGTTTGAAAGTAGTCCGATTATTATTAGTCCTATGTGTCCTACTGATGAGTAGGCGATAAGAGATTTTAGGTCTGTTTGACGGAGACAGATAATATTAGTAGTTAGAGCTCCTATTATTCTAATTGATAGGATAATATTGGGGATATTTAGTGAGCAATAGGTAATTATTTTATTTATGCGAAGCAGACCATAGCATCCTAATTTTAATAAGATTGCTGCTAAGATTATTGATCCAGCGAGGGGGGCTTCTACATGGGCTTTAGGTAATCAAAGATGCAGTGAAAATAAAGGTAATTTAACGAGAAAGGCTAATATTAATATTAATCAGCTTATATTATTATTGAATATTATAGGTAGTATATGGTTTATATAGGACAAATTTGAGTGAAAGTTTATCTTTATTAGTGCCAGTAATATTATTAATAGGGGAAGAGAAGCTGTAATAGTATATATAATAATGTAGAATCTTGCTATTATTCGTTCTGGCTGATAACCCCAAATTATGATTAAAAAGAGAATGGGGATAATAGAGAGTTCAAATATAATATAGAATATAATTATATTATTTATTGAGAATAATATAATTAGAGAGATTGAGAGGGCTATAATGGTGGCTATAAATAGATTTTTTTTATTTTTGATTATGTATCTAGATGAAATTATTAATGTGGAAATTCAGACGGTTAGTATAATTAGGATTATTGATATTGAATCTAATATAAGGTTTTGGGATAGAAGAAAAATATGATCTTTTATTGGCAGCATTATAATAAATATAAAATTAATTATTATTATTGTAATAATTATATTTTCTCAGGATTTTTTTAGGTTTATTAATAGCATGATTGAGATAAGACTAAATAATATGATTATTAACATGATCTAATTGTATAACTTAGTCTTGAATCTCTTCCATTTTTTCGACTTATTATGATTAGTAGTGTTAGACCAATTCTTGCACTACATACATTTAAAGTTAGAAGAATAATTGTAGAGGCTCTTATATTTATTGATTGGTAGTTGCAGTGTAGGGGTAAATAGGTAATTATAATTAATATTATGTTTTCTAGACAGAGTAGTATTGATAGCAGGTGCTGCTTCCGTGAAATTAAAGTTAAGAGTGTTATAGTTAGAGATAGCAGGAGAATAAAAGTGATAGGTTTATTCATATAATTGATTTTTATAAAATTTATTTTGTTGTTTTCAATTATTAGCAGGACAAGGCCCTTAGAGCGAACTCTGAGTCGAAATCAGAGCATAGATGAATTTCTTGTCTATATTAGTAACAAGTAATAATTTTATTGTCTTCAGCAATATGTTTTGTAATTAAACTATCTTGTTTAAATTGAGTTAAAATTGAGTTAACATAGTATAAGTAGCCTTATTATAATAATTCTTGATATAATTGAATTTAGTAGGGTATTTTGCGGATATTTCGGTAATAGTAAATTGTTATGGAGGCTTAAATTAAGAAGTCTATTAGGTAGCCCTAGTCTAAATAGTTTTTCTAGTCATGACTGGTCAAGGTATTTATATAGCGATAGTGATAAATTAAAGTAGGCAGGTAGAATGAATTGAGTAGAAATTGGTGTAATAAATATTATTGAAGTAAAAAGTTTATTTGTTATAGAATGTTTTTTATTTTTATAGGCAAAAGTAATTATGCTAATTGCAAGTATAGTGCTGAATAGTATAATTATATTTGGTATAGTTTGTTTTAGATTTTCATTTATTAATAGATGTATTTCTTTTATAGGGGTGAGTCATTGAATAATTCTACCAACTCAGATTCTTATTAGGGACATGGTAATTATTGGAGTGTTATTATTTTTTGATCTAATTTGTTTCATAGTTGTAGATTTTTTTATTGGGAGCATTATAATAAAAATTAATAATCGTGTAGAATATATAGAGGTTAGGGCAATTATTAGTATTAGTATGGTATAAATAGTTAGGTTTATGTATATTCTTGAAGATCATTCTATAATTTTATGTTTGGAGTAGTATCCTGTTATAAATGGAATGCCAATTAGGGCTATTGAGGAGATTATTATACTAGAGGATGTTAATGGGGTCAATTTAGAAAATGATCCAAATAGTCGTATATCTTGTTTGTGGCAGTTTTGTATAATTAGTGTTCCTGCACTAATAAATAAAAGGGCTTTAAATATTGCATGAGCAGCTATATGAAAGAATCTTAATATAGGTATATTTATTGTTATGGGCATGGCTATTAAGCCTAGTTGACTTAATGTAGAGAGTGCGATAATTTTTTTTATGTCGTTTTCATATATAGCCATAGTGCCAGCTGTAAGGATAGTTAATATTCTTGAAATTATAATAATAAGTTGTATTATTTTTGAATGAGTAATAATTATGTTAAATCGATATAGGATAAAAATTCCTGCTGTTACTAAAGTCGAGGAGTGTACTAATGCAGATACTGGAGTGGGAGCAGCTATTGCTGCTGGGAGTCAACTAGAAAATGGTAGTTGAGCTCTTTTTGTTATAGCAGCTACTAGAATTCCAAATCATTGATAGAAAAAGTATTTATTTGTTACCAGGTGAAAAATTGGTAGAAATTCTCCTGTATTCATAGTTATTCTAATTGATATTAACAGAAATACATCACCTAATCGATTAGTTATTATTGTTAGCATACCCGCCCTTAATGATCGTGGGTTATTATAGTAAATAATTAGAATGAATGATGTAATTCCAAGACCATCTCAGCCGATAAGTAGACATAAAATATTTGGAATATAGATTAATATGTTTATTGATATAACAAATATTAGTACGAGATAGGTAAAACGTAGATTATTTAGGTCATTTTTTATATATTCTTTAGAAAATTTTAGAACATTTCTTGAAATAAATAGTACAATTATAGAAAATAGTATTCTTCTTCATTCTAGTATTATTTCTAGTTTTATGGCTGTTCTAAGTATTGAAGCTATTTCTCATTCAATAATGATAGAGTGGTTTATGTGTATAAGTAGTATTATTGGCGGTAGAGTTACTGCGGTAAGAAAGTAAAGAAATCTTGGAATAATATTTATCATGTGAATATAGATAATAGTAATAATATAATTTTGAATCCACAGTTCAATAGTTTATTTAACTTACTATATTATGAGCTTTATTAGGTATATTTATAGTAATTTATATTTTATTATTGCAGATATATAAATATTCGTATTGTAGGACAGTGAGTAAGAATCATAATTTTTATGATAGTATAGATTAAATAGTGTTTTAGGCGATATTAGTTTATAATATATTACAGATATATGGTTGGCATATAATGTATTATAGAAGAAGTTTAGGTTTTAGTGTAGTTTAAATAGTTGATATAGTTTAAAGTATCTGGTGGTTGGACTTAAACTGGTAGGAATAATTGTAATCTATTAAGAATGTAGTTTTATATTGTGAACTGTTGAGAGTTGAATGATAAGGATTTTTATATTTAGATTTATTAGTTGGTGTGGTTATATCCTCGTAAAGGGCCATTATTGGATTTTACTATTTTAATTACAATAATTATTATATAGAGTAAAATTATTGTAATAACTAATAAAATAATTATATTTGAAGAGAGATATAGTTTTAATAGTTGTAGATTAATAGCGGGGGGGGCAAACATTTGTAGGTTTAGGCTCTTAATTGTGATTAGAGGTAATAGGAGTAGTTGAAGTTTTCTTTTAGCTCATATTGAGTCGTTTGATCTGAATCTTACAAAGTAAGAAAATATAGTTATTATTCCGCCAATGTAGATTAAGTATAGAATTATTGCGTATCATGTTGATATTAGAAGGTTAAGTATTAATGAAGAGCAAATTGCTAGTGTAATAATAATAATACTTAGGGTTAGCGGGTTATTTGAGGCAAGTAAGGATCAGGCTATTATAATCATAAGTATGGAATAGAGTTGTAGTATCGTCATTTTATAGTTTTCAGTTTAGTGAGCCTTCATTTCATTCATAGATAATTCCTATTGAAAGAATCACAAAAAATATATTTAAGAATATTATTATTTGGACAGATCATGATTGAATTAGCGGCATAATTAGAATTAGAGCAATTTCAATATCAAAAATAATAAATAAGACTATTAGTAAGAAAAATCGTAAAGAGAATGGTTTTCGAGGTATAGAGTTTAGGTTTATACCACATTCAAAGGTTATAAATTTTTCTGATCATTTTTTAGTTAATTTTATGAAAAATAGAGGAAATAGTACTATAGTTATTGTAATGAGAATAATAATTAATCTGTATATGGTTAGTTGTATCATTAAAGTTATCTATGATCATTTGCATATAATGATAGTAGAAGACAAAAGATATATGCTTGAATCATGCAAATAGCAAGTTCAAATATTAGATATATTCTAGATATTATTCTTATTAATAAAAATGTTTTTATTATGTATGAAATACTATATATGAAAATTAAGTTTATAATTACATGTCCTGCAGTTATATTTGCTGCTAGTCGAAAGCTTAGGGTTAGTGGACGGACTAAGATTCTTGTTAGTTCAACAAGTACTAGAAATGGGCTGAGTCATATTGGTGCACTATTAGGTAATAGGTGTGCTATAAAGTTTTTTGTTAGGAAAGTTGCACTTCTTATTATTAATAGTATTCATATTGGAAGTCCCATAGATAGGGTAAATAGGATATGACTAGTAATTCTAAATAGATAGGGTATTATACCAATAATATTTATAAATACAATTAATATGAATATTCTTCTAGTTATGGATAAAATTATTTTAATATATTTTAATTTTGTGAGTATTAATTGATTAGAGACATAAGAAATTATTGGTATGAGTCTTATAATAATTTTATTTTTTTTTAGTCAGAGTATTCTTAGAACTATAACTGGTGGTGTAGTTACAGCTATTAAGTTTTTATAGCATAGATTAAATCATGTAGGATCGAAGTTTGAAAAGATATCTATTAGCATTCAAGAACTGGATTTCAATTTTAACTTTGAAGGTTAATAGTTTTTTTAACTTAAATTCTTAAATTATTTAGTTTTGATGTTATGAACCTCATCAGTAAATACAAATGTATAGGCAGATTCATACTACATCGACAAAGTGTCAGTATCAGGCTGCTGCTTCAAATCTAAAGTGATGTCTTATGGAGAAGTGTGATTTTATTATTCGAATCAGATTAATAAGAAGAAATAGTGTCCCAATTATTACATGAAGACCATGAAAGCCAGTAGAGATAAAGAAAATTGAGCCATAGATTCTATCAGCAATTGTAAATCTACAGTTTATGTATTCTGTAATTTGTAAAAAAGTAAAGTAGGTTCCAAGAATAATAGTGACTAGTATTGTTTTTATTGCGGTTATTCGTTTACCTAATATTAGTCTATGATGTCTTCAGGTTACTGTAAATCCCGATGCTAGTAGAATTGTTGTATTAAGCAGTGGAATTCTTATAGGATCAATAGTTTTTATTCCAACAGGTGGTCAGGTACACCCTAATTCTGGTGTTGGAGCAAGACTTCTATGAAAAAATCTTCAAAAGAATGAAAAAAAGAAGCATACTTCTCTAATAATAAATAACATTATTCCGATACGTAGGCTTTGTTGTACAGATAATGTATGTTTTCCTATTATGGTGGCTTCTCGAATTATATCTCGTCATCATTGAATTATACATATAATTATTAGTATTATACTTAGTAGCAAAAGGTATAGATTATTGAAGTGAAATCAGTTAATAAGTCCTATAGCAAGAAATATGGAACTCGCAGCTGATATTATTGGTCATGGACTGAGCTCAACTAGATGGTATGGGAGTCGTGGCATATTGGATATACTTTAAGTAGTTTTTATTTGGAAAATAAATGTATTTATATTATACTAAAAGTATTTATATAGAACTAAGTGAACATATAGAAGGTATGTTATTTCCTAGTTAACAGGTAGGTGCTTAAAGCTTTCACTTATAGTGTAGAGTTATTAAGAATTGAGAGGGTATCTTTTTTGATTTACAAGATCATTGCTATTTAAGTATTAGCTTTCAATTCCAGAGAGCTCAATAGAGAATTTTAGTTCCCAGGACTAGTATTTTAGTTAAATTACTCTCAGAATTAGATAAGATAATTTCATAGTTTAAACCGTATATAATAGTTTTTAGTTTTAATGTTATTTTATTATGAGACTGTATATTAATATATTTTGAGTTATAGATAGTTTATGAGTAGGAATTTAGGTTGTCACTGATATTTAGTGTTATCGGTATAGATGAGAGTTATTTTAGAGACTTGTAGTGTTTATTATTACTGTGGTTAATAGATTTATTTTACAGTAAGCGTTTAATTGATAGAGTAAGTAAAATTTGTTTGAATATTACAGGGTTAAGTTATTTTGTAGTATTTGTTAGTTTTAAGTATGTTATTTTTAGGTTTATAGGTGTTGAATTAATTGGTATTATGGAAATAGGTAATACAGGTAGTAAAATGTATAATTTATTTAATAAATAGTTAGTTTTGTTTATTAGTATGGGTTGAGTGCAGCAAGCTTAATTGTATGAGATTAGTTTTAGGTATATTTGATAAATAGTGTAGTTATAGTTATAAGTAATTTATAATATTTAGTAGTAAATATTTATTGTCATGCTATATTAGATTTGGGCTTAGTGAATATATTAGCTAAGCAGTATTTATTTGATTCATGTTTGCTTGCTAGAGCGTGTGAGTATTTATTATAGTAGAATATAAATATTTTATTGGACACAGGTTTAGTACACTAGTTTATGTACAGAATAAATTAAATTTGGGTAAGTATGGTAAATATTACTTATAAGGTTAGTGGATTGTTTGGTGCTGTAAGTAGAATTATGGACGTTGTGTATTTTATATAGAGTTAGAGTTAAATTTTAATCAGTTTATGTTAGATTTGATAATAAATATAGTATACTATGCTATAGGTATATAGAACTATAATTTTATTTTGGTAGTGTTTGAATTTAGTTAGTTTATTTAAATTGAAGGAATAATGGGTATTTTATAGGTTTGTATTTTGATAAAGTTTGAGCATAAATTTAGGTAAGGTATTAGATTAATGTCGTATAGTAGATTTTTATATAGTTATTATAGCTTACTATATAAGTAATTTAGATTTGACAAATCTATGTTATTATTTAACTAAAGGCTATTTGTTAATATGAGCTACTAGTAGTATGTTAACATATTATAGATTTTAGTATATTTGTTTAATGTGTAGATGATATAATGTAGTTGCTAGAGTTTAAGTAGGAGTGTTTACTTTAGGTTTTATATAGTTTATAGTTGTATATTAAATTTGTCTAATGTAGTTATTTAATTAATTTATATTGAAAGAAAAATAGTTGTATGATTTATTATAATTCAGCATAATATGTGAGAGGTAGTAAGGTTAAGATAATGTAATAATGATTTGTAATATATGATGTTTATTGTAATATTGATGCGGGCATTTAGTTTATTTAAGAGGTGTTTATATGATAGTATTATTAGTTTTATAATTAATGTATTTTAGTTGTAGTACCTGGTAATAGTTTTATAGCTTTATTAGGTTAGTTGGAGTTAATAATAGTTTAGTGAATATAGATTTGTTATAGTAATTATTATTTAATTGTATAGTGTGGTTGATTATTTTTTATTATTAAGTTTATTATTGGATTTGTATAAATATACTATAATGGTCATACTTTATTATGAATAATATGATTATTTGAGAATTATTATTTTATTGTAGTAGATTTGCGAGTATGGATAAGCTAGGGCTTGTATTTAGTTAATATGGATGTTTATATAATGTGATATTATAGTAGTATAGATGTTTATCTTGTTAATAGAGTGTTTTATGGTTTATTTATGTTTAATATTTTTAATATATAAAGATCTTAGTTTGTATGTTGATTTATTTAATTATTGGTTTCATGTTATTTTTATTTTAGTTTATAGTAATTTATATTTATTGATTTTTAGATTTGTTCTTAGTTAACAGATAGTAGGAGACTTGGATGTAGTTTATGGAAAAATAGTATTGATAGTGGAATAGTTATATTTAATTAATATACATGTTAAAGGTAGTTTTAATATGTAGTATAGTTGTTTTATCTTGTATCAGAAGATTATATGGTATTTTAGTTTGTAGTATGGTTGTTTTTGAGATATTTATTTTATAAAGAAGTTGTGTATGAGTTTCATTTTATTGGGGTTAGCCATAAAAATAGTTTGATTAGAAGATTAAATTTAATGTTTATAGTTTATATGTTATTTAGTATTATATAATAATATAGTTTATTTATTAGAGTTGGTTGAAATTTGGTTTTTTATATTGTATTAGTGTTATTATAAATAGTGGAGGATCAGCAGGTATATATGATATAGCTTATGCTATTTGTTATAGAGAATTGAGTAAAAGATTATGTAGGGTTTATTATAGTATTGATATATGGCAGGACGGGTAAGTAGTGTATTGTAGTTGTATAAGGTGTTGTCAGGGACCTAGGCAATAAAAATAATTTTTGTGTTATGAAGTATAGGGGGCACCATATAAGTTTATTAATGGTAGTTGTTATTTACTTGATTTGTTTTGGATTTATTTAGGTAGTGACATTTAACATTTATTAGTGAGAATTAGAGTATTTTATAACCTTGTTTGTAGTTATATGGATTAACTAGATTATACGAGTAGTTTATATATGTATAGCATAATATATTATTTATTTAATTATTTAGTGATTATTTTACTTTATATTAGCATTATTAGTGTGGTAAACTAGATACAGGTAATTATTTGATTTTATAGGGCATTTATATAATAGGAAGATTTATTTTTGGATATGGAAATTATTTGTTTAGGCTAGGTATAGATTTTATAATAAATTTATAGTTAATTTAAGTTTGTGGTTTTGAGGAGGATATTTTTAGAAGTTTATTTCATTGATGTGGTAGTTTGTTGTTTTTAGTTATATAAAGTTTGTATAGAGGTGTTGATTTTGTGTATTAATATATTGTGATATTAGTGGGTTGTAGTAATAGATGGGAGGTTAGAAAAGTAATCTAAGGAAGCGTGGGTATAGAGTATTTTGCGTATTGATAAATTATTAAGTAATTGTTGGTGTTGTGCAGAGGTATAGTGATGCTATATGTTGTTGGTAGAGCTTATTGGGCTTTTTAGTAGTTTAATTTTATTAAGTGGGCAGTAGAATGAGATTATATAGATTGATAGTATTATATTGAGTAGAACATGTAAGAATTTAGGATGATTTCGATTATATTAATAAGAAGGTATGTTTAGAGGATTTAAGATTTGTTATTTAGTAAGTTCTGTTTTTAGTTAATTGTTTGGGGTCGTGGACGGGAGCAGGATATAATAATTATAGTATATTTTTATTTTGTTTAGTTAGTTTAGTAGTTATTATGGTATTTATTGTGATTAATGTATGGATTAGATTATCATGCTCGAGGATAGGATATGATTAGTAATTAAATAGTCGGCAATGGATATATTATGATGTATATCAAGTATACAATGTAGTGTTGTAGATTGATAGTGATAATTTTTATTGTTTATTATATAGGATTAAAAAGTTTTAGATTTATTGTTATTTTATTGGGTTAGTTTAGATAGAACAGGTATAAATAATATGTAAGAACTGGATAATTGCAGGATAAATAGGCTTATTATTGCGATATTTATATTGGTACAGTTTATTTTATATATAGTATAGGTTAAAGTAATAGGGATTTATTATATATTAAGTATATTTATATTTATTTATTTTATTGTGTGTTATTTAGAAGTGTAAAGCGGTATAGGTTAGGTATTATATAGTAATTGATAGTGATTAAGGTTATTATTTTATTTGGATTAGGTGTTTTATATTTTATAGTATATAAAATTTATTGTCTATTAATCTGGTTTTATTAGGATTTAAGGTGGTGGAGTGTTGGTGTTGATGGATTGTATGGTATAATTTTTGAGTATTGAGGTTGGAATATAATTTAGGCTTAATTGATTTATTTTAATTATTAATTTTGGTTATGTGATTAATAATAGGCAGATTATATTGTATTATAGGAGATTATAGTTTATTTAGATTTGGTAAGTAGTGAGTATTATAGTGAAAGGTATTTGCTATATGGGAAGGATATTAATTTATTGGGTAAGAGTTGCGGTATTAATGGTTATCTCATTATAAATGGTAAGCTATTATTGGTGGTTGTTATGAGTAGTTAATTGAGTCAGAGGCATTTTTGGTATTATATTAGTTAGTTTGGTGTTATAATAATTTTTGTATTTGATCTTTTTGATTTTAGTTATTTAGTGTGTAAGGAGGAGCTATATTTAGTATTTTAGATTTTTAGGTATTTTAAATTGAGGGTAGTAGTTGAAAGAATAACAGGTGTAGAGGCTTGGAAGTAAATATTAAGTACAGGATTTTTATTTATTTTATTAGGTATAGTTATGTGGTAATTATTAGCTGTAGTAATTGTTTATTAGCTGGTCTTAAGTATTTTAGTGTATATTGGGGTTGTTGAGTAGTATATTATCTATGAGTTAATATATGTATTAGTTTATGTTTTATATTAATGTTTAGGGTATGTGGTAATAAATTTTTGGATATTGTTGATTTCATGTAGGTATTTGTATAGTATGTGGCGGTATATAATATGTAGCACATAATATATAATATTTGTGATATGCATATCATGTATTATATGTAGTTTATATGTTATGCATTATATGTATATTATATGTTGTATGGTATGTATGGAATTATAGGATATATAGTATGTATAGTATATATGGTATATATTATATAGGATATATGGTGTATGTGTAGTGTATGTGGTATATGTGTAATATATTATGTTTGTAGTATTTATGCAGTATGTCTGTATTATATAGTGTATATATAGTGTATATATAGTGTATATATAGTGTATATATAGTGTATATATAGTGTATATAGTATACATAGTGTGTATAAATCTAGTTATTTTAATAAAATTGTAGAGAATTATATTAGAATATTGATTTATTTTATATGCTGTTAAATTTATTTATATTGATTATGAATATAGTAAATAGATAATTATTTATAGGTTCATAGATATATTGTAGTTTAGTAGCAGGTAGTAGATTTTTAAGTTATTTTGTAGAGTTATTTACTTAAAAATAAATATTTTATAAGTTTCTTTATTTATTTTGTAGTTATTATTTTGGTATTTTATTTAGCTAATATAGATATTAATATATAGTACTAGATATATTTCTAGAGATATAGGTTCAAGGTCTATATTTTATTTACTATAGTGGTATTTATTGGATTTTTATTTAATTAAATATATTAGACTATGCGAGTAGTTAAGCTGAATTTTATTTATTAAGTAGATATTTTATAATATTTAGTGCCATTAGATTTAAAGTTAGGTGGATATATAAGTATTTATTTAAATTAATAAAATTATGCATTTTAGTAGTTATATAAATTTGGCAGGTTCAGGGATTTCTTGGGTTTATTTATATAGGCATAGAAGTAGTATTGAAGTATAAATGTAATATAAAGTTAATATATTATTTATTTTATAAAAGATTTTATTAGTATATATTAGATTTAATTATTATGGTACAGGTTTAGTTTATAAGATATAGTTTTATAGGATATTTTAATTAACTACATTATAATATATTTATTTTAATAAATATATGGAGCTGTATTTTGTAGCTAGATAATTTATATAGATTATAAATAGTAGTATATATTTATTTCAAGAGGTGTGATCCATTTATAAATTTACAGTTTATTACTTTTAGTTATCTTGAAGTATAGATATAGTGGTCTATGTAGAAGTAAATAAATATAGGTAAATAAGTTTATAAAATTTAGTATAACATGTTTTTACAATAGCATAGATAAGTTAATTTAAGGTTTTGGATATATATCCGATGAGTGATTAGAAGTCACTGTGAATAAACCTTTTGTTATAATTAATTTATTTAGTATTAATTTATAAGTATAGTAGTGTATAAGTATTATTCGAGAGTGTATATAGATCTATATTTATTAATTAAGAGAGTATAACAATTATCGATCTTTTGAGTTCCTGAAATGAAAAATCAGTGTATTAGTAGCTTATACTATCGATAATTTTATTTTGATCTTAGTTATTAAATAGATACTTATTAAGCAATCGATGTTATTTTTAAGTATTTATGGAATTTAGTGTTGTAACACAGTTGTCATAATTATTTATTGATCTTTATAATAAGTAGTTGAGCAAGTTAGTAAATTTAATTTGGTTGTATTGACTAAGTAGTTTAATAATAGAATTCGTATAATTTTTAGAGTATTTAGAAGGGGAATAAGTAGTGAGTAGTGTATATGTAGTTTTATAACATATTACTAGATATTGAGATTGATAGTAGTTTTAGACTATTATTCTTGTAATTTAAATTTTAGCAAGTATAATTTATATTATAAGAAGTGTGTTATATTAATTCAGGTATATAGATTTAATTTTATTTTAAGCTGATTTATAGTAGAATCTTATAGTTTTAATTATAATTATTAAACAGTTGATTGCATAAGTAGTAAAATTATAATATTTCAGGCTTAGTTCTAAATTTAATAGTTTATAGTAACGATATTATAGATAGATTGTAAGATAAATATTAGTAGTTAGCTATTGTTTGTTTTAGAATAGCAGATTTTTATTGAAATGGTATATAGAAAATTTATGAGTTATTAGTTGGTGTTGGTCATGCATATTTATTTTGCAAATATGATAGTATCTATAGTTTTACAGGTATTGAAGTTTATGCATTTAGGTTTAATAACAAGTAGGTTAACCTATTTAATAATTCTAAGTTATTTACATTTATCTGTCAACTTGTTATAGAGTTGAGATAGTATTAAGATTAAAGATTATTTTTTAGGTTTAATTTTGTGGTTTAATGTTATTTTATATTATAGTGTTAGGGTTATTAAAGTTTGGCTTGAAATATTGGGGCGAACAGTAAGTAGATGATTATTGTTTGGTTTGATAGGATATCAGTTATTTTATTTTACTTATAGTTAAATTTATTATATATCATTTAGTAATAATTGATAATATGAAGTTATTAGTATTTAATCAGGGTTATATAGTTGTTTTGTAATTATTTATGAAATATAGAGTTGTTAGGTATAAGCATATGTTTTTAAATTATTAGAGCTATTTGGTTTATATGGTTGTTGGTAGTATATATTCTTTAGGGTCATGTAGTTTTGTGATAGGTAATTATTTATATGTTTATATGATATAGTATTAATAATGCAAATATTATGGATTTGTGGGGAAAAATGTTGTTAAGATAATGCTATATTGTTATATAATTATAGAATTTAATATAGTATATGATTAGCAGATGGTATAGGATTAGGCAAGGAGATTGAGATTTTGGATGAATAGGATGAGTATATGTTTATAGTTTTATATTTAGTGTATTAATGTTAGTAATTTATTTATTTGGTAGCATATATTATAGATTAAGTTAATAGGTTAGTGATTTTTAGTTAGGGTA
>Ga0209785_1000200_pt1 | contig 22661 bp, 24 predicted proteins | sample WorMetG1BERMUDA2_FD_187403 | JGI IMG/M metagenome (GOLD analysis project Ga0209785, IMG submission 187403) | Marine gutless worms symbiont microbial communities from Max Planck institute for Marine Microbiology, Germany - Inanidrilus... ...
GCGCCGTCGGTTACAACCTCCGTCTTATCCTCAGATGGATCAGAAAACTGTTGCGCAAAATCATCGCTGAAATCATCAGCGCAATACACCGGCAATCAATGCTCAATGCCGCTTGTTAACAGCGGACGACTTAACCGATCGCGCTGGAGCAGAACGGGCGATCCATTGTCACAACTGGAACCGGTCCGCCCGGAACGGGCCCAGATCGATCGGTGAGGCGCTGTCGGCGAGCAGGTGGCAGATCAGATCGGCGGTGCCGGCCGATTGGGTCAGTCCCAGATGGCCATGACCGAAGGCATAAAGAATATTTCGGCTCGCGCCCGCGCGCCCGATGACAGGCAGCGAGTCGGGCAATGACGGACGAAAACCCATCCATTGCGTTCCGTTGCGCGTGTCGAGGTCCGGCAGAAACGTCTTTGCTTTGGCCAGCATCGCATCGGCCCGCTTGAAGTTCGGGGCCCGCTCCAGCCCGCCCAGTTCGACCGCGCCGCCGACGCGAACGCCGGCGCCGATACGCGAGACGACGAAACCATGCCCGGCGAAGGTGATTTGCGTGCGCAGGTCGAAATTGGCGGCGGGCAGCGTCGTGTTATATCCGCGTTCGGTTTCCAGCGGAATACGGTCGCCGATCGTCGCGGCGAGACGGTGCGACCAGGCACCGGCGCAGACGACCACGTGGCGGGCCGAGACCGTGCGTCCGTCTGCGCAATGGACGGTGGCGCCGGAGGGCCCGGGTGAAAGCATCCTGACATCGGCTGTTTCGATCGTCCCGCCGCGGTCGCGGAGAGCGGCGGCGATCGCCAGGCAATAGTTCAGCGGATCGGCGATCGATGAATAGTGCGGCGTGAAAACGCCCGAGACGAAGCGTTTGTCGAGGCCGGGCTGGATGTCTGCCAGCGCGGTCACGCCATGAACAGGTTCGAACGGGATGTCGAACGGCATGCGCGCCTCCCAATAGGGTCGCGCGGCGCTGAATTCAGCGCGGCTCTCATAGACCTCCAGGTTGCCATTCTGGCGCAACAGGCTGTCGGTTGCCGAAGCCTCCAGGAAGCGAGGCAACACCTTCCTGCAGTGATCCATCAGGGATGCCTGTGCACGAATCCCGTTTTCGACCCGGTTTGGTTTTGCGGCGCGCCAGAAACGGAACATCCAAGGCGCCAGACGGAGCGCATAGATCGGCGGGATGGAAAGTGGGCCGAGCGGGTCGAACAACCAGCGTGGCGCCTTCCGGATCACGCCCGGGGTGGCAAGCGGTATGATTTCCGAGAACGCAAATGCTCCGGCATTGCCACGCGAGGCTTCCGCCGCCGGTCCTTTCCTATCGAGAAGCAGGGCGCGAAAACCACGGTGCTGCGCCATGAGGGCCGTCGAGAGGCCGACAACACCGGCGCCGACGATGACGACGTCCGGCCGATCATTGCGCTGCTTTGCCATGTGTCCCCCTCAAGCGCGGTCCCGCGTGCCTGCGGCGGCGTTCTGTGTAGGGGGTCCTGAGGGGAAGTCAAACCGTGGCGAGGACAAAGCGATGTCAATCCGTCAGGACCTTGCGCATGATTGGCCGCGTCGGCGAACGCCGGGCCACCTCGCTGAATCCGGCGCGCATGAAGGTCGGATAGAGGCCTGTCCAGGCGTAGACAGCCGGATAGTTCTTTTTTGGTGTGTGGATCGGATACCCTTCCAGCATGGTTGCGCCACCATTGCGGGCGAATTCGCAGGCTGCCTTCAAAAGCGAGACCGACAATCCTTTGCGCCGGAAAGGCGTGTGGATGTAGAAACAGGACACGCTCCAGACCGGTGTGTCGTCCACCGGTTTGAGCACGCGCGAGGCCTCCAATCTCGGGAATTCCCGCCTGTCTGCCAATTGAATCCAGCCGACCGGCTTTTCCTCGTTGCCATTGCCGACCGTCGCGACAAGGCCCGGACAGACACCTCGGTCGAAGACCCGCTTCATTGCTAGCCGGTTCCCTTCGCCCATCTGCGCGTCCATCTGTTTTTTGGGCAGTCGCCACAGCATGCACCAGCACCCGCCGCAACCGCCTTTCTCCCCCATCGCTCGTTCAAAGAGGGACCAGGTGGCTCTTTTGACCGCATAAGGCATGCCATGGGCTCCGTTCGCTCGCAGTCTGCGTCGACGGTGCGCCGATTTCAACAGTCTTCAGCGGTTCGGTGCGAGGCATGCCGTGAGGAAAAGATGAGGCTTCACAAGGATTCACCGGCCGCAACAAGCGCCCGGCGACACGCCGGCTCCAGTTTCGGTCCATGAACTTTCAGGCAGAACAGCGCGTTGCCGTGACCGACCGGCACGTCAGGGCAGAACAGGTGAAAATCGCGAAAGCAGGTGTCAGCCGCCAAGCGCAGTTCTTCGCCGAAGCTCAGTACAGGCGCGTCCCTGAATGCCCCGCCGTCAGGCAATATGGTGATCGTGCTTCCCGAATTGCGGGAGGTTGCTCTGGAGCCGCCGCCGACCGCTTCCACTGCTGACCAACAGGCGTTCGATAGTTTGTTTTCGTGTCGCTGCAGGCAGACCAACGCGGCCATGCCGCCTGTCGGAACACTCGAGCAGTTAGCCCTATAATCAGAAACGCAATTCGATCGAATAGCCTGCATCCGCGCCTCCGACGGTGCTTGCGCAAGCGCGATCGAACCCATCAGGGCGATACTCAGCAACATCAAGACTGCCATTGGTGATTTCAGCATCGACTCATCGGCCCCCGACGACATGGTAGCGATTGTCGGCGCCACTTGACAGAGTGTGAACACAGTTTGCGGTGTTACTGGGGCGGATGCTGTCTTACTCGCATGTTCCTCCCCGTGGACCACGCGTTATTGTTTCCCAGAGGTCGTGAAAACGCCGCACATAGATCGTCCTGATACGCGGATCCGGCTCGTTCCGTATCAGCGTTTCCAGCGCATCCAAGCGGCGCCCCATCTCGATATGTGCCGTGTCGATAAGCGGTACCGACATGCGTGTCGGCCGTCCCACACGGCAGCGTATTCGGATCGCCGAGCCCATTAGCGGACCGGCCACAAAGACGCTTCAAGCACGAGCGATCGATGCATGACCAAGCGTCACGCCGCTTGCTGGAGGTTTTCCCGCAAAGCGCGGTAGTAATGTTCGCCCGCCGCGCTGTCAGCTTCGATGCGACCCGATAGCCTCTTGAACAGAAGCACGCAAAAGGGATCGTCGCTGCGATTCGAGATCCACGCCACTCGTTTGTCGCAATAGTCGCCGATGCGATTCCCATCGAGCGCGATTCCGGTCACCCTGAACCCGTAATCCTGTTGTTCGGCCTCGCCTTCCAGGAGGGCGGTGCCTGAACAGATGGCGAATTCGGTGGTGCCGATTTCAAGCGGAACCTCCTCGAAATCATATTCGGTTTCGAACATGGTGTGTCTCTCTTGCAATCCCTGGAAAGGGCGCCGGGCAACGGTGGGAGAAGCGTTGCCCGGCGCATCGCGACCACCGGACCAGGCCGGAAGTCCGATAGGTCGACGCAACAAAGAAATACCGAATTGGTATTCCACGTTCAATGCCAATTCGGTATTAGTTGGTGCGAAACATCAGTATTGGAGATCGCCTCCGTTTGCACGCGGGCCGTATCCGCGTCGGCCAGGCGCTCAGGTCGCTTTGGCGAGGTGCCCTGTCTTCCTGTAGATGAGGCATCCGTTCTCGCTGGAGGGCGCGTGCGGGAAACCGGGCGGCAGTCGAAGCCAGCTTCCCTTGGGATAATTGTCGCACTCGTCTTGCAAGCTTCCCTCCAGGACAAGAATCTCGGTGCCGCCTGGATGGCCCTGCCCACCGAGCCCGGCACCAGGCTCGAAGCGGATAAGGATTACCTCCTCCCCATCCGTGTGATGCAGCGGAAGGACGGACACGCCCGGCGCCTCGCCGGCCTCGAAAGCAGCGCTGTTGGCATCGATATGCTTCTGGTCACGGTCCGCATCGTCGAATTGATGCAGTTTGACAAAAATCGTGCAGCCATGCTCTGTCCGCGGTGTGTGACTGGTGCCGATCGGATTGCGGACATAGGAACCGGCGGGAAAATCGCCGGTTTCGTCGGAAAACACGCCATCGAGCACGAAAAACTCCTCGCCGCCGCCATGAGTATGGGCGTCGAAATTGGAGCCCGGCGCGAAACGCACGATGGTGGTCGCGCGAGCCACTTCGTCACCGATGCGGTCGAGCATCATGCGTTCGACGCCGCCGGCCGGTGACGGCACCCATTGATAGTCTTGCGGCCGGACGACCGCCCGCTTTGAAAAATCGGAACGAAGCTGCACCCGCCGTCTCCTTTGGCCTCGTGCGGGTCCGGGAGTTTACAGGATCCGCGATGTCTGCAACATACCTCAGGAACTTCCAATCTTGAAACTCTATACGCATCATCGCCGGATGGCACCTCAGCGATTGTCGCCCGGAGACTGTTCTTGCCGCACGTTGCGTTTGCACGATTCCTGCGTCAGATTGGTTTCGGTATGTGTGGCGACGCTATCGTCCGAATCCGTGGGCTGTAGCGGGCCCGAGCGTTCGCATGATCCGAGCGCCTGTCGTGACGATGGACCCAAAACCACGACAACACCTATTGAAAAGGAGGAAAGCATGGCTGTTGACACGCCGCTTTGCGATTTCGGCTGGAAAGCACGTCCCTTCTCGCTGAAGGATCCCGATGGAGTCCAGCACAGCCTGGAGGATGCCATGGGCGGGAACGGGCTTCTGGTCGCTTTCATCTGTAACCATTGCCCGTATGTGAAGGCCGTCGCCAGCCGGTTCGCTGCCGACGCCAAGACTCTCCAGGACGAGGGCATCGGCGTGGTGGCGATCATGTCCAACGACTATCAGACCTATACCGAGGACCGGCCCGAAGCGATGAAGACATTCGCCAAAGAGCACGGGTTCACTTTTCCCTACCTGATCGACGAGGACCAGAGTGTCGCCCGCGCCTATGATGCCGTCTGCACGCCGGACTTCTTCGGTTTCAACCGGGAAGGAGGGCTGCAATATCGCGGCCGGATTGATGATGCCCGGCTGGGAGATGCGACACACAGGGTGCCCGAGCTGTTGAATGCCATGCGAAAGGTCGCCGAAACCGGCCATGGCCCGCAAGATCAAAGTCCGTCCATGGGGTGTTCCATCAAATGGCGTGACTAGGACGCGGTTGAACCTGGCCAGCGGCAACGCCGACTTGATCGTTCTGTCCGGCTGCTCGGGAGGCGGCAAGTCGACCTTGCTCGCCGAGATGGCCCGCCGCGGATTTCAGGTCCGGGAAGAGGCGGGGCGACGGGTCGTTCGTGAACAAATGTCGATCGGCGGCAACGCCCTGCCTTGGAAGGATGTGTTGCGGTTTGTGGAACTGGCGACCTGGCGCGCGGCCAAGGACTTCCAAACGGCGCGGTTGGAGCGCCGGCCGGTCCTGTTCGACCGATCAGTCGTGGACGTCGTCAGCGACCTCGATTTCAAGAACATCGATACGCCGCCATCGCTCAGCCGCATGCTGAGAGCCTGTCGCTATGCGTCGGAGGTTTTCATGGTTCCACCCTGGCGGGTGCTGTTCCAGACCGACGCGGAGCGTCAAAAGAGCTTCGATGAGGCCAAGGCGGAGTATCTGGCGCTTGTCGCCGCCTATCGGCGGCTCGGCTACCGCGTCACCGAAATACCACGGAAAGCAGTGACGGAACGGGCCGATTTTCTGGTCGAACGGATTGGCCGCAACGCACCCTGATGAGCCGGTCGGCGGTGCAAACCATTGCATTTATACCAATCGCGATCGAATATGGGTGCTGCGGGACCGCTTCGACCCGGCAGAGGGGGCTGGTCATGACCAGGATCGCCAGATGGGCCGCTATCACGATTGTCGTGCTGTTCGTACTTGGCATTGGATTTATTCTGACCCGCGACAACAGGCCTCACGGCGCTCGCGATGTTCGTCTCTTTACGAGCCTGCTCAACGAGATTGCGGCAATCGACGTCCCGCACAACAGCTTCCTGACCGATGATGAGCGCCGACAGAACGCCGGCCTGCTCGGCCTCGTGGAAAGCGGCACGGATCTGTCACCCGAACAGAGCCAGTCCTATCGCCGGCTCATGCTTGCCACATTGCACAAGCACCAATCGCGGCTGGTCTGGCTCGATTCCAACCTGACGGTTCTAACGGATGTCTGTATGGACGAGCCGAACAATGTCGGCGGCAGCGGCATTGCCGGGCGCCACGATCATCACGACGTCTCGGCGCGTCGCAATTTTGCCGACCTCGTGATGGCCCTTGAGCATATCGATGCGGCCGGCGGCGTGATGGCGCCGTTCGTGCGGGTCTACCGTGCCAATCAAGCCTATAAGAACCTGACGGACATCATCCTGCATCTGGCGGTGTCCGTGCACAGCGTATCCGTTCCCTATCGCCCGCCGGAGCAGGACGTGGAAGCCGGATCAATGGCCGCCGATTTCGAGGCGATGCTGGTGGCCTACAAGGTCGCGCAGTTCGCGCCGGTCAACGGAACAGTCTATGTCGCCCAGATCGGCCGAGCAATGGATGCCTACGATCGTCTGGTGTTAACCGTTCAGGCCCGGATCAACCAACGCCTGTCGCCGCTCGAACGACGGCTTGCCGGGCGCTGGCTCGCCATTCACACGGTCGCGCCGCAACCCGACAGAACCATGACCGTCCGATTTCCGCGCTGAACGTCAGCAAGAAACCCGTGTCGAGACATCCAGAAGGCCACCATGGGCTACAAAATCATACGGTAGAGCCGGTATAAGAGTAGCCACCACAAGCGCGCTTTTCGGCGAAGCATCTATGATCGCAGGATTTGCAAGTGGTTCCGATCGACAACAATACGATTGCTCTCGATCATCCGCGCTATATCGTGCGTCAATCTGGGAACGGCAAGAAAAGAGCCTTGGCCAAGCTCGCAGCCATTGTGCAGCATGATCGCCAACTGCTCCTTGTTGCTGATGCCGTTGCAAGCAAGGGTAAGACCGAGCCCATCCGCCAGGGTCTTGATCGACGGGATGATCGCGAAGGACGGGCTGTCCGCTGTCAGATTTTCCAGGAGAGTCGAATCGAGTTTGATGCTGTCCAACGGAAAAGCGGAGAGGCGATGATAGGCGGACAGTCCCGTGCCGAAACCGTCAAGCTCAAATCGCACCCCGAGCAACCGAAGCTGGCGCAGGGTCATCAGCAGTTCATCGGAGGAATTGTCGACGATGCTCTCGTCAATATTCAGGCACAGCCGCCTTCCGGGGAGACCGGATTTCCGCAGCGTCGTTTTGACATCTTCGACCAGATCGCCGCGGAGGAACTGCAGTTGTGTCACCCTGATGGAGACGGTGACGTCTGGATGCCAGGACATGGCATCGTGGCAAGCCTGACGCAAAACCCATCGCCCGAGTTTCGCGATGAACCCATTCGCTTCGGCAATGGTTGTGAATTCGTCCGCAGAAACCGATCCGAGTGTGGGATGGGTCCACCGCATAAGCGCTTGGGCGCTGACAATACGATGAGCGGACAAATGGAATATCGGCTGATAAACCAGATAAAACTCGCCGTTATCCAAAGCCGACCAGAGGTGTCGTTCGATCGCGCGCGCCCTTTTTTGTTTGGCGGACGAAACCGGGTCAAAGACAACGGCGCCGCTGCCGCCCGTGCTCCGGGCTTCATCGAGCGCGAGTTCCGCTTGCGCAAGGCCGGAGGCGGCGGGCTGCGCCGCTTCTGTCGGAACCTTGGAAATACCGATACGCACGCCAATCTGAGCCGTTGCTTCCTTCAGCTTGTAAGGCGCCGAAACGATATCTGCCAGTCGCCAGCCGATGGCGTGGGCTTCGCCGAGCGTGACGGCGCGCCTGGTATAAAGCGCGAAGACATCACCTTCGATGCGAGCGACCGGCGACATCTTCAGACCGGATGAATTCAACCTCGAGACGATCGCTTTGAGAAGGGCGTCGCCGACCGCCCATCCCAGCGTCGAGTTGATGGTCTTCAAGCGATGAATGCCGAGGGCGAAGACCATCTGTCTACGAGCGCTGCCCTCGGTTGGTTTTATGAGCTCGCCGGAAAGCTGGGTGAGAAACGCGCCGCGCCGCATCGCGCCGGTCAGTTCGTCGAAGCGCGACATGTATTGGAGCCGTTCAGTCTGGCGCGTCTTTTCCGTCAAGTCCTGCGCTCTGATGCAGGCCACATACCAATCTTCCGTCCGTCGCGGACCGGAGAGGCGCAAGGGTGTGATCGTGTATTCAATGTACCGCCCGGAACCGAGCGGGAGACGCTCGGGACACCCGTCTGACGCACTGAAACGGCCCTCGTTTTTCATGATGGCTATGCGGTTGCGTATACCATAGGACAATTCGAGAGGGGCAACTCTGAACAGGTTGACCGGACGGCTGAACGATGCTTCGAAGCCGAAGATCTCAGGAACCTTGTTGCTCATTTCGAGAACCTGACCGTTTTCATCAACGACGATGATGGCCTCCGAACTGTCGCTGACGATATCGTTGAGCAGGGCGCGGGTGTTGGACAGGTCGGTACGTGTCCGCGCCAGCGACAAACGAGACGCCGTCAGCAGATGAACTGATCGTACCAGTCCGTAAAAGACGATCAGGCACTGCATAGCGACAGTGGGCAGATCGATGGCAAACGAAGCCTGCACGATATTGCCGAGAATCGCTACGGATACGGAGAGTCCGATGATGAACACGAAGCCGAACAGAGACATGCGCCGCAGATTGAGCAGCAACAACACCATCGACAGACCGATCAAAAACGGCAAGGGCGGCGGCGAGCGCAGGCTGCGGTTCTGTAGCAGGGTTTCGGCCGCCAGGATCTGGATCATAGACCCGGACATGCGCCCCTGTGCGGGAACGCCGAACATGTTGCGCGGCGCGTCCCACAGGGTTCCAATCAACACTGTCCGGTCGCGCAACTCCTCGGTACCGATATGCCCTTCGATGAGCGCGCTGGCAGGGAAGGTGGGCACGGAGGCCGCGGCAATCGAAAAATCGATCACTACGTCGGCGCCGGCAATCGGTCGAACACCGGCCAAAGCAACCGGCAACGAGACATATGTTTCGCCCCGCACGCGCTCTTCAAACGGAATGCGCCCGATCATGCCGTTGCGGTCGGGCAGAATATCAACCAATGCCAGCCTGGCCCGCTCCCGCAGAACGGCGATCGGAAAGACAGACTCTGCGTTCTCGTCGTGCCGCCAGGAGGAGTGCTGCACGAAAACCGGAAGAATGACCGGCTTTCGTGGCAGGTCCAAAGCCTTGGCAAGAGCGAGATCCTGATCGGCCGTCGAAATGTCGGTGAGATCCAAGTCAACGGCGATGTCACTCACCTCGGCGTCGACCAGTCTTTCTATGATTTCGGCAATGGACGCGGGCGACCATTGCCCGTTACGAGTGGTTTCGGCGCCGTTTGGATCGAGAGTGAGGAAGACGATGTCTTTTGACGCCGGGCGCTCCCAAAGCGTCATCCGACTCTGTGACACGGCTTGCTGCACACCTTGAAAAAGCCCGGCGGCATCCATCCACAGGGTCGCAAGCAGGATCACAGGAAGCCAAAGGAGATGGCGCCGGTCTCGCCACAGTCCGGCAGGGATGCGCCAACAATCCCGCCACAGTTTGGTCACGAAGCGCCGGAAGCCGTTTGACACCGTCATGACGCGACCCTTGCCGTGGCGCCTTGCCATGCGCCTTGACGGCGCACCACTGCGTCGTTTCGAGGCAACGAGCAATTGGCCGAGCGTTTCGGCTCGCCGTTGTGCCAGAGGGGCTGTCGAAAGGTCGTAACGCCCGACGGGCTCGTTAACTGTCTGCCGTACACGGCTTTTGCGTCCGCAAAGGACCGCTTGGCCGTGGGATCAGGTGAATTGTCGCGAGAAGACGTCATGGATTTTCCGTCTCCGCTGCGACGATCAACCGGACATCCGCCTCCCGGCACATGGCAACGATTGGCCGCGGCGGCGGGGCATCGGTCACGAAGATGTCCATTTCCTTCAGCCGTCCGATCTGGACCGGCGCGCGGCGCTGAAATTTCATCGCATCGGCAACGAGGATCTTCTTCCTGGCCTGTTCCAGGATAACCTGGGACACCCGGACCTCACGATAATCGAAATCAAGCAATTCGCCGTCTTCGTCGATCGCCGATGTCCCGATGACCGCGAAATCGACCTTGAACTGGCGCAAGAGGTCAACTGCCGCCGCGCCGACAATGCCTCGGTCGCTCTTGCGTACCATGCCACCCGAAACGACCACCTCGGCACCGTCAGCCTCCGACAGGATGAAGGCAACGTTGAGGTTGTTGGTGATCGCGAGCAGACCCTCGTGATGACGCAACGCGTAGGCAACCTGCTCGGTCGTGGTGCCGATATTGAGAATGACGGAAGAATTGTTCGGGATGAGATCGGCAACCGCTTTGGCGATCCGGGTTTTGCCGTCGCAAGCCAGATCACGCCGCGCTTGGTAGGCCAGATTGACCGTGTTGGACGGGAACACCGCGCCGCCATGGACCCGCTGCAGCTTTTTCAGATCGCAGAGCTCGTTGAGGTCCTTGCGGATCGTTTGCGGCGTGACGCCGAAGGCATTCGCCAGATCGTCCACTTCGACCCGGCCGTCACGACGCGCAATTTCCAAAATGTCGATTTGCCTGGGCAGCAAGAGTTGCACATAATCTCCTCTCTGAGGCCCCGAGGCCTTTTTGCGACTTTTTGGACGAGATTTCAAATGCCGTTTGCATTTGTCGAGCGGCGCTCCAGTGGAAAAAGAGACCGGTGCGCCTCAGCGTTGCCGATCGGGACCGTCCAAATCCGGGTCTTTCGCCACGTGACTTGCCCACTTATGGTCGATACGGGAATGAAACCGCCACCTCTGACGGATACGGCCCTCGGCAAAGGGCCCGCTGCCGATCCGACAATGTGACCGATGACGGAGTAGAAGCGATGAACGCAAAAACAGCACTTATCGTCTGGGGCGGCTGGGAGGGCCATACGCCGGAGCGCAGCGCGCATATCGTAGGCGACATGCTGCGCGGTCACGGCTTCGACGTCACCATCGATGCCGACACGAAAACCTTCGCCGATCCGGGCCTGGGTGCATTCGATCTCGTCGTACCGACGATCACCATGTCGCAAATCGAAAAGGAAGAACTGCGGAACCTGCTCGCCGCGGTGCGGGCGGGAACCGGTCTCGCCGGCTTTCATGGGCTGATGTGCGATTCGTTTCGCGATGAGCCGGACTATCAGTTCATGACCGGCGGGCAGTGGGTGGCCCATCCTGGCGATATCATCGACTATCGGGTGGAGATCGCCGATACCGACGATCCGATTGTCGCCGGCATTGGCGATTTCGACTATCGCTCCGAGCAGTATTATATGCATGTCGACCCGAGCAACGACGTGCTGGCGACCACCCGTTTCGACGGCACCTATGTGGATGAAATCGATGGCGTCGTCATGCCGGTCGTCTGGAAGCGCCGTTTTGGCAAGGGCCGTGTCTTTTATAGTTCGCTCGGTCATGTGGCGGATGAATTCGACGTGCCGCAAATGAGGACGATCTTCGAGCGCGGCGCGCTATGGGCTGCGAGAGGGTAGGCCCATTGCCACAGTTGACGATGAGACAGGCAACGCCGAAGGATGCGGAGGCGATTGCGGCGGTTTTCTCGCCGTCCTTGCGACTGCTTGGTTTCCTGCCCATCCTTCACACCGAGCAGGAGGACCGGCGGTTCATCGAGGACATCATCTTACGCGATTGTGTCGTGACGGTCGCGCATGCCGGGGGCGCAATCGTTTCGTTTCTCGCGCGGCAGGGCGAGGAAATCCGACTCCTTTATACACATCCGGATTTTACCGGCAAAGGAGCGGGCGCAATGCTCTTGAACGCGGCAAAGGAATCGGGGGTCACGGCGCTGGAACTCTGGTGTTTTCAGCAGAATCACGGGGCGCGGCGGTTTTACGAGCGCTATGGATTCGCCACCATTCGCTTCACTGACGGCCGTGACAATGAGGAGAAGATGCCGGATCTGCTTTTTCGCTGGGAGAATATCGACGCTGACAGAGCCTTGCCTCCGGGCGCAGAGGCAGCGTGAGCCTTCAGGCTTTTTTGAACGGGGCCTGATGCCGAGGCCAATTTGCACCTTGTCAACCGTGCGTCGCCCAATAAGCTGATGGGTGCAATCGGGTTGTTTTGAAATGACAAGGCAGATTTTCCCTCTGGCCGCTCTGTTGCTCGGAGCCGCTTTCCTGTTTTTCGCCGGTGGCATGAACGGGCTGGTTTTGCCGGTGCGCGGGTCGGCAGAGGGCTTTTCCGACGTGGCGCTCGGTTTTCTCGGTACTGGATGGGCGGTTGGCTTCGTGACTGGTTGCCTTGTCGTGCCGGGCCTCGTGGCAGGCGTCGGCCATGTGCGCTCTTTCAGTGTGATGGCGGCGGTGGCGGCACTGTCGATCCTGTTTTCGGCGCTACTGATCAATCCTCTGGCTTGGATTCTGCTGCGCGCTCTTGCCGGATTTGCCTTCGCCGGGGCCGCGATGATTGTGGAGAGCTGGCTCAGCGAGCGCAGCGAGCCGCGTTATCGCGGTACGGTCTTCGGCATCTACACGATGGTCAATCTAGGAGCTGTCACGCTCGGACAGCTTTCGCTTGCCGTCGGCGATGCCTCAGGCCTGACCTTCTTCATCCTGGCCGGCGCCTTCTATTGCCTGGCGCTGATTCCGACCGCGGTGTCGTCCTCGTCGACACCGAATCCGCTGGCAAAGGCTGAACTCGACATACCCGCCCTGTGGCGTAACTCACCGGTCGCGGTCGTGGCGATCTTCCTGGTCGGCGTCACCAACAGCGGTTTCGGCACGCTGGGTGCCGTCTTCGGCCAACAGGTGGGATTGCAGATCGCAGCGATATCGCTGTTCATGAGCGCGCCCATTCTGGCGGGTGCGCTGGCGCAGGTGCCCGTCGGCATCGTGTCCGATCGGGTGGACCGGCGTCTCGTGCTTGTCGTCATGTCGGTCGTGGCGATTGCCGGTGATCTGGTTTTCGTGCTGCTGCAGCCGCAATCCGCGCCGTTCGTCATTGCCGCCGGCGCGCTTTTCGGCGCGGCGATCTTTTCGCTCTATCCGATCGTCGTCGCGCATGCGAACGACCATGCGGCACCGGAAGATTTCGTCAAAGTGAGCAGCGGTTTGCTGCTTATCTTCGGCATCGGATCGATCGCCGGTCCGCTGATCGCCGGCTTCGCGATGTCGTTGACCGGACCGCGTGGCCTGTTCCTGACGACGCTGGTGGCGCATGTCATCACGATCGGCTTTACGCTGTGGCGCATGCGCCGCCGTCAGGCGGTTCATCCAGACGAAAAGGCTGACTTTGTCTTGACCTCGCCTGCTCGGACGTCGACGCCGGAAACCGTCGCTTTCGCAGCCGCCGAAGAACCTGATGCCGCCACGGATACGCCCGACGACGAGCAGGAGGGGGTCAATCGGTAATGGCCGGCAATTCCTTTTCCAGCCTGTCGCGCAGATGGGCGTGCTGAACAGGCAATTTGAGGGCCTCGCCCAAATGGGCGACATCCTCGTCTCGGGCAAAACCGGGCTCGTCGGTCGCGACCTCGAACAGGATGCCACCGGGCGTGCGGAAATAGATCGCCCAGAAATAGTCCCGATCGATAACGTCGGTGACGTCGACTCCGGCGTCGACCAGCGCCTTGCGAACGTCGCCCTGCGCCGCGCGATCGGCGACGGCAAAAGCAACGTGGTGCACGGAACCCGCGCCCTGGCGCGCGGGGCGGCCGTCGGGTGAGACGCGAACGTCGACAATGCCGGCGTTGTTGTGAGTCGGCAACGCGAAACGGTGGTGATCGCCGTCGGCTTCGGCTGGCCGGTACCCCATGAATTTCAGTAGGTCGGACATCGGGGCGCCGTCGGCGACATGCAGCGTGACCGAATGAAAGCCACGGATGGCCGTGTCGGCCGGAATGTCCGATCCTGTCCAGACATCGCGACTGTCGCCCGGCTGTTCCGCAAGAGCCAGCGAGTCTCCGTCGGGCCCGCTGAAGCACAGGCGCGCGGCGCCGAAATACGTCTCGTTCGAGACGTTGTCCACACCATGATTGGTCAATCGCTCTCGCCAATAGGGCAGGGCACGTTCCGGTACTGCGAAGACGGTAGCCGCGACCTCGCCGGTACCCGCGTGTCCCGGATCCGAACCCGGGAAAGGAAAATAGGTCATGACTCCGCCGGGTGTGCCGACCTTGTCGCCGTAATAGAGATGATAGACGTCAGGGCGATCAAAGTTGACGGTTTTTTTGACACGGCGCAAGCCGAGAATGTGTGTGAAAAAGTCATTGTTGCGCTGTGCGTCGCGCGCGAGCGCAGTGACGTGATGGAGGCCCTCGATCTGTGTCATCATGGCCGAATTCCCCTGTCGAATGATGTGGCCGGGTGGCCGTGTCATCTTACGAATATGGGGCATCGGCAGCACGGAGCCAGGCTTGTCCGCCTCAAGGCGAGGGCCAGACCCCAAGCGCGTCAAGGAAGGCGCGTGCCAACGGCTCGCGCAATGCCGCCTGTTTGGGCGAATGCACATCGATGTTCGGGGCAAAGGCATAAACGGTATCGCCGTGCTCGATCCAGCCCACCCACCAGGCAATCTGCGGCTCGGGCGCCGTGCTCCATCCCGATTTAGCGCAGAGGGTTCTGTTGCCGCGCGTCTCGTGATGAAGAATATCACGCACGATGCGTTGCGAAGCGGTTGAGACCGGCAAATCGGCTTCCGCAAGCCGTGCCAGAAAGCCAACCTGTTCCATCGCGCTGATCGCGAGCGGGCCGACCAGCCAGAAATCATCGACCTTGTCGCCGGCTTGACCGTTGCCATAATCCTGATGCCGCAACCAGATCTCGTATCGATCAAGACCCACACGGCGGGCGAGTTCCTGGTAGACCGGTACGTTGGAGATGCGGATGGCGTCGCGCATCGACATATCAGCCTCCCAGCTTTCGATCGGCTGCGGCCCGCCGCCATAGGGAATGATCTCGCCTTCATCGGCCACCACTCCGGTCTCGAGTGCGATCAGACTGTTTGCCACCTTGAAGGTTGAGGCGGGAAAGAAGCGCTGCTCGGCTCGTGCCGCATTGACGACATGCAGCCCGTTGGCGCTCACCTCGAACAACACGAAGGTGCCTTCGAGCCCGTTCTCTTCAAAGAGCTGCTGCAAATCGGTCCGGTCCGTCCGCTCCAATGCCATTGCGCCGGTGCCGGTAAACAACAGCAAGCCGGAAAGGACATAGGCGATGGACGCGCGGAGGCTGGGCATGGCCAATAATCCCACGAGGCTGGACCATAGGTCGGTCTGGACATCCCTATGACGTTCGATATCGACACGAATGTGACCCTGGCGGCCGGCGTTCATGAAACGGAGACGATGCGTCGCTCGCTGACATGTTCCGTTGCGCCGGAACCGTTCTATCTTGTCCAGGACATGTATCGAAGAACGCAGGTGGCGGATCATGTTGAAGAACGGACGATGGGATGTCGACTGGCATCCGGTGCAGGCGAAAGATGCGGATGGCCGGTTTCTCCGCCAGACATCCAGCTTCAGGCGCTGGATCACGGCCGACGGTGGGCCCGGGCCGGAAGGGCAGGAAGCGGTCAAAGCCGAGCGGGACCGCTATCGCCTCTATCTCGCCTATGTCTGCCCTTGGGCCTCGCGCGCGCTGGCTGCGCGGGCGCTGAAGGGGCTTGACGATGTGATTTCGGTTTCCGTCGTCGAGCCTGTTTTGACCCGACAGGGCTGGCGTTTCGGGACCTTTCCCGGGGCAACCGGACCCGATGACGAGATCGGCGCCACCTTCATGCACGAGCTCTATACGAGAGCCGATGGCGGCTTTACCGGCCGCGCGACGGTGCCGGTGCTTTGGGACAGACAGGAGAAGACAATCGTCAACAACGAGTCGGCCGATATCGTTCGCATCCTCAATACCGCCTTCGACGCCTATGGCGAAGCTACCGTCGATTTGCGGCCCCAATCAGTCGTGGCAGAGATCGATGCCTTGAACGCAACGCTTTATGAGGGTCTCAACAATGGCGTCTACCGTGCGGGATTTGCATCGACGCAGACCGCCTACGAGGAAGCGGTCAGCGCAGTGTTCGCCACCCTCGACGGCCTGGAAAGACGACTGGCCGACGGGCGCGACTATCTATTCGGCGAGCGGCTGACGGAGTCCGATATCCGTCTTTTCGTGACGCTCATTCGTTTCGATGCCGCCTATGTCACGCTGTTCAAGTGTAACATCAGGAAAATCGTGGATTATCCTGTATTGCAAGCTTATTTGAGGCGATTGCTGGCCATTGACGCGATTCGCCGGACCGTCCATATGCGCCACATCAAAGCCGGCTATTTTTCGATCGTGGCGCTGAACCCGCTCGGCATCGTGCCGGCGGGGCCCGATCTTTCGGATCTGCTGGGGCCTGAGCCGGCCGATCGATGACGTCGCGTTTCCGTTCCGCCATGCGCCGCCCGTTCGAGCAAACGCCAGCCATCGACCTGCGACGACACTGCGGGCCGCCAGCCGGTCAGTTCGCGGAAACGTCCGTTGGAGATGCGATGGCTGCGGGCGAGCACGCGCCGTAATTCCTCCGGCAGCGCGAAGTGCAGCAGCCAGCGCGGCATGCTGCGCAGTCCGGCTCGCCCGACCGCGACACCAAGCGCCATAGCCGATTGCCGCTGTGTCGAAGGCGCGTCCTCCACCACGTCGTAGGTGCCCGCCGGTGCCTCCTCGACCGCGTCCAGCACCGCTCGGGCCGCGTCGTCGATCCAGATCATCGACCGATAGGCCTCGGGTTCGGCGACCGGCATGAAAAGGCCTCGCCGGGCAAGGTCGAGCATCTGCACGCTTTCGCGCGAGGGGGGCCCATAGAACCCGCCGAAGCGCAGCACAATGCCGCGCCGGTGCGTGCCACCCTCACTGAAGGCGTGCACGCAGGCCTCGGCGTCGAGCGTCGAGCGTAGGAAGGATGCGGGTTCGCACTCGGCATTGGTTGCGTCCATCCAGGCGCTGCCGCCATTGCCATAGAAAAAGGAAACGCTCGGATAAAGCAGGGTCTCTATCGTGCCGGCGGCTTCGGCGGCCGCGACAATGGCCGCAGTTCCGTTGCGCCGAATCCGGTCATTCTCGTGCCATGCATCGGGTTTCCGCATTTCCTTGGCGGGGGGAATCCTGGTGGCGAGATGCAGCACCGTATGGCAATCGCCAAACACATCGGCGAGCGCCGACACATCATAGAGGTCAACCTCCTCGGCGATGGCGCCCATCCGGTTGAGCGTTTCGCGGTTTGCCGACGACCGGCACAGCGCGCGCACCATGTGTCCCTTTTCGATCAGTCCGCGGATGACGGGCTGGCCCAAGACGCCGGTCGCGCCAGTGACGAAGATGGTCATGATTTCGGTCTCCTTAGGTTGTCGTCCATCCATGCTTGGCCAAGCACCACAAAACGCGGATCCGCGCCGGCCAGGAAATCGTCAGACAAATCGCTGAGGTTCTCGCGGGCAAGCGCCTCGCGATAGGCCTTCTCGGCACGCAGCATGGCGCGGTTGACACCGCAGGGGCGGGGATAGGCACTGTCCTCGAGCCGACACGGTCCGCGCCGTCGGATTTCCGTGCAGCGGAAAGCCGGGCGTTTGCCATCGACCGCCTCGACGACGTCAAGCAACGTCATCGCAGACAAATCCCTCGCCAGGCGGTATCCGCCGCGTGGACCCGGAACCGACTCCAAAAGGCCGCCGGCTGTCAGCTTTTTAAGGTGTTTGAGCAGGTAGGTTTCCGGGATGCCGTGAAATGCTGCCAACGCCTTTCCCGGCAAAGTCGCACCCGGCGGCAGGCCGGACAGCAACAGCACGCAGTGGATCGACCATTCCACACCATCGCTCAATTTCATCACATGTCTCCTATTCGAGGATATTTTATATCATGGATAAAAATTGTCAATAATTATGATGCTGATGTTTGGCGATGTCGGAAACATCTTCAGGAATCGCGATCGGGCGTAAAGAGCATCAGCAGGGCCGGTCCGTCGTCGGTCTCGAAGCGGCGGCCACGGGCGAAACCGGCCTTCTCGTAGGCGCGTCGGGCACGCAGATTGTCCCAATCCGGATCGATGACCACTTCCGGAGCGCCCGCCGCAACAAGCTGCATTGCCAATTGTCTCAGATAGCCGGATCCGTGGCCCGCGCCGAGCATGCTTGGCTCGCCGATGAAAGTGTCGATCGCCTGCGAGCCCGGTGGAAGATGCACAAGGTGATCCTGCGGCCAGGCATGGACATCATAGTGCTGGGCATAGGCAAACGGCTTGCCCTGGTAAGAGACCAGATAATTGACGATCCTGTCGTCTGCCATGTCCTGCCGTATGAGGCCAATCTCGTAGTCTGGATCACCCCACCATTTCCTTACCTCGGGCATCTCCAGCCAGCCGTGCAGCAAGAGAAGGTCGGCTATCCTGACAGGGTCGAAGACGTAGCGTCCGGTCGCCATCGCCATATCCTCATGCGGTGCCGGTTACGGGCATCGGCGATATCGGGCGAAGCGCCCGGTCCACATCAACTGCGGCTCATCAGCAGCCTGATGCCAGCGAAAGCGAAGAACGCGCCGAGCAGGCCCTGGATCCAGCGATGGGCGGCGGCATAAATACGCACCATGACCGGCGTCGAAAAGGCAAGGGCGTAGAGCACATGGATCGTGAGAGACAGGATGGCCGTGCCGGCGACGATGACGAAGGCCACCCACAACGGCGCGCTGCCGTCGAGGCCAAGTGAGATGATGGCGATCCAGGCCAGTACCGCTTTCGGGTTGGTCATTTGAATGATGTAGCCGCGCAGAAAATAGCCGAACGGCGTGCGCTTTCCGCCCTCCAGCCTTTCGGCTCGGACGTCCTTGGCCGATGTGGCGGAGCGCAGCGACTGATAGGTCAGCCACAGCAGATAAAGGCCGCCCGCTATCTTGATGACGGTCATGGCGCCGGCATAGGTGACCAGGATCGCCGAAAGACCGAACGCGGTGAGCAAGGCCCAGCACAGCGATCCGAAAGAGACGCCGAGAGCAAGCGCGACGCCGGACCGGCGATTGACGGCCATCGAGGTGCCCATCACGGCAAGCACATTCGGCCCGGGACTGGCAATCGCAAGCAGGAAGGCGGAATAGGCGAACAGAATGCCCGGAAGGTAGGTCGCGACGTCGCTCATTTCGGGGAATCCTCGTTCGATGTTCCTGTAATGTTCCAATTCTCTCAGAAAGCGTATCGGACCGCAAGCACATCTTTTCCGGTTCTCCGCGGGCCGGCTTCGGCCTTGACCCGTGCCGGAAATTGCGGCAACACACTCGGCATGGGGTTCACGAACGCCCCGTGAGGCGACAGCCCAAGATTCGTATCCGACCAGATCAAAAACAGGAAGGATGCGTCATGCCGTCGCCGACCGAAATCACCGTTTCACAACTCGCCCGCCTGATCGGCACGCCGGAACTACCGGTGCTGATCGATGTCAGTATGGAAGAGGATTTCAACCTCGATCCGAGCCTGATTCCGACCGCCTTCCGCTTCCCGTTTGGCGACGTGAAGGTGCTGGCGCCACGTCTGGAGGGGCAGCGCGTCGTGGTGTATTGCCACAAAGGATTGAAACTGAGCCAAGGGGCTGCTGCTGTCCTGCGCGGTTGCGGGATCGCCGCGGAAACGCTGGAGGGCGGCCATCTGGGTTGGCGCGAGGCGGAGCTGCCGATGGTGCCGGAAATCAAACTGCCGGCGCGCGATGCGGAGGGGGCGACTGTCTGGGTCACGCGGCAACGACCGAAGATCGACCGCGTCGCCTGCCCGTGGCTTATCCGCCGTTTCGTCGACCGCAATGCCCGGTTTCTGTTTGTCGCGCCGTCGCAGGTTCTGAGTGTCGCGGAGAAGTTCAACGCCACGCCGTTCGACGTCGAGGATGTGTTCTGGAGCCATCGCGGTGACCGATGCACGTTTGACACTATGGTGGAAGAGTTCGAACTGGGGTCGGAGGCGCTGGACCGGCTCGCCTTGATCGTGCGCGGCGCGGACACCAATCGGCATGATCTGGCGCCACAGTCGGCCGGGCTTCTCGCGGCGTCGCTCGGCCTGTCGCGCATGTATCGCGACGACCTAAAGCAATTGCAGGCAGGCATGCTGCTTTACGACGCTTTCTATCGCTGGTCGCGGGACGCGACCGATGAAAGCCATGACTGGCCGTCGCCGGCCCGGAGTTGATGCCATGAGTGTTTCCGAAAAGGCCGACAGCGTTCCGCCCAGCTCCGCAACGCTTCTCGAGGCGGCGCGCGTGTGGGGCAAAATCGGCATCCTGTCCTTCGGCGGCCCGGCGGCGCAGATCGCGCTAATGCATCGGGTCATCGTCGAGGAGCGCGGCTGGCTGACGGAACGACAATATCTGAGCGCGCTGAGTTTCTGCATGTTGCTGCCGGGTCCGGAAGCGATGCAACTCGCGACCTATTCGGGCTGGCGGTTGCACGGCGTTCGCGGCGGCCTGATCGCCGGGCTGTTGTTCGTGCTTCCGGGTGCCGCAATCATGCTCGGGCTTGCCATCATCTATGCCTATTTCGGCGCTGTTCCTTTCGTCAGCGCGCTGTTCCTCGGCATCAAAGCCGCCGTTCTGGTGATTGTTGTCGAAGCGCTGTTGCGGGTTGCCAAAAAGGCGTTGCAACTGCCCCGGCACTGGATCGTGGCGGCGCTCGCCTTTGTCGGGATTTTCTTTTTGGCGCTTCCTTTCCCCGTGATCATTTTGGCGGCCGCGCTGTATGGGTTTTTCGCAGGCGCGGAGCCGGTGGAGGATGTCGGTCCGATCGCGCAGACGCGGGCGACACCCACCAAGACGCTCACGACGATCATTCTGTGGCTGGCGGTCTGGTGGGCGCCGCTGCTTGCCGTCACCCTTTTGACCGATGCGTCGATTTTGGCCGATCTCGGCCTGTTCTTTTCCAAACTGGCGGTGGTGACATTCGGCGGCGCCTATGCGGTGCTCGCCTATATGGCCCAGGATGTCGTCACGCAGCACGGCTGGCTGACGGCCGGCGCGATGATGGATGGTCTCGGCCTTGCCGAAACGACGCCCGGGCCGCTGATCCTGGTGACCGAATTCGTCGGCTTTCTGTCGGCCTTCGGCAGCGGCGGCCTGGCGCTCGGTCTCGTCGGTGCCGTCATCACGTTGTGGGCGACCTTCGCGCCTTGCTTTTTGTGGATATTCGCCGGTGCGCCGTATATCGAATGGATCGGCGCCCAGCCGCGCCTTCGCGGCGCGCTTTCCGCGATCACGGCAGCCGTGGTCGGGGTGATTTTGAACCTGTCGCTGTGGTTCGCCCTGCACGTCTTTTTTGCCGAGGTTGCGAAACGTGACCTTGGTCTTGTCACACTGTGGCAGCCCAACCTTGCGACTCTGGACTGGCGCGTCGTGGTGCTTGCCGCCATCAGCGGTGTGCTGCTTCTCGCGCTGCGATGGAACATGGTCAAGGTACTAGGCATTTCGGCCGGTCTCGGAGTGATCTTGTCCTATCTCGCATGAGGTCCGGATGACACGCATTGTCAGACATTGCCTGCGCGTGACCGAGACCGCTGAAGCGGCCGCATTCTATACGGACATTCTGGGCATGCGGAACGTCGGCACGGTCGCAGCGCCGCTTCTCGGCTATGACGAGGCCGAGTGTTTGATCGCGTTCCAGGGTGGCGCTTCTGTCGGCTGGACCGCCACGCCCAGGGACTTCTATTGGAAAATCGGCATCGCGGTACGCGATCTCGACCGGGCGGTGGCCTTTCTGCATCGGCAGGGATGGCCCGTTTCGGAGCCCCGGCAATTTCGCGACATCGGCTATCTGTGCCATCTCAGCGATCCGCAAGGATTTGCTGTCGAACTGCTCCAACAGGGGTTTGAGGGCCGTCACAGCGCGGCAGGCGGAGGGCATCCGATCGGCGGACAGGCGACACTCGCTCATATCACTCTGCGTATCAACGATATCGATGCGGCGCGCGCCGATTGCGCGCGGCTCGGTCTGCACCTGGTCTCCGTCCAACCGGTCGATCCTCTTGGCTTTTGCCTGTATTTCTTCGCCGGCGTGCGGGAAGCGCCGCCGGTCGCAGATCTCGAAGCGGTCGAGAACCGGGAATGGCTTTGGGCGCGACCCTATGCGCTACTGGAACTGCAGCACGTCTTCGCGGGAGACGTGCAACCACACGGCTCTGACGGCACAGCGGCTGGCTTCGCCGGAATTGACTTGCGTGACAGTGCCGATGGCGCTCTGCGCCACTTGCCGGCGGCTGACATGGCTGGTTGGGTCTAATCCTCTACACTGCAGGCGATGTGAGCGCCCGGACAGTCAGCGAGCCTTCGAAAACCGCGTCCTCGGAGCCGCCGACGCCCCGTCCGACGATGCACTGATCGCACCAATCCAGACGCTCCGCGCCCCAGGCGGATGCGCCCTTGCAACTATGCCACGGCGACCGTTCGTCGTTGCGCCACAACACGCCGCCTGGTCCCATGTCCGGATGCAGAGCCAGCTGGACACCTCGAAAAACCTCGCCTTTTGGTGAGGAATTTGATTCAGTCGGCGCATTGATTTGCGGGGAGTGATGGATGCGCGGCCAATCGGGGTTTTGGGATGTTGATGAACGCTATGTGCGTTTG
>Ga0209785_1000204_pt1 | contig 22622 bp, 19 predicted proteins | sample WorMetG1BERMUDA2_FD_187403 | JGI IMG/M metagenome (GOLD analysis project Ga0209785, IMG submission 187403) | Marine gutless worms symbiont microbial communities from Max Planck institute for Marine Microbiology, Germany - Inanidrilus... ...
CTGCCGAAGATCAATCCCGTACGCCCAGCCCATGAAAACCTCCCTGGCTAAAAACACCAGGGCAGGGAATCAGACATCGGTTAAAAACGATTCTACGTTCGTCAAATGTGCTCTATGTCGGCCGGCAACACCGCCAGAAACACGGCCAGGTTACGGTTGGCGTTGATATAGGCGATCGTCCTGGCGCTGTCCCGTCCCCAGGGCCGCATGGCCAGCCCCCCGGCGAACAGCAGCACGATGAAGCCGGCGAAGGCCAGGGCGATGGTGCCAAGCACGAATGCCGGTTCGGCCAACAGGCGCGCGGTGACGCCGTCCATGATAGCGACCGCGAAGATCAGCAGCAGGACCACCGTGGTCAGGTCGCTGGCCTCGCCCTGCTTGGCCAGGCGCCTCGGCCCCAGCAGCCAGCGCGCCAGTGCCGCCGCGGCGATGGCGCTGATCACGAATAGCCCGAGGCGCAGGCAGAACTCCCACGGCTCGATCGCCAGGGTCAAGTCGAGCAGCCACAGCGCGATGAGCGGCAGCACGAACGGCATGATCATCGTTGCCGTCAGCATCGCCAGCAGCCCGAGCGCGCCGTCGAGTCCGATCAGCATGGCCAGCGCCGGCGCCGAGGTGATCGGCGACGAACCGGCCATCATCACCACGGCGGTTTCGATGCCGGGCGCCAGGTCGACCGCCAGCATCACCAGCCAGGCCAGCACCGGCGCGACGATCAGCATCCAAACCACCGCGGCGGCGAGGACCACCGGCCGGCGTACGTGATTCAGCACCGAGGCGACGTCGACCCACAGCAGGGCGACGAACAAAAGCCCCCAGATCGCCGGGCCGAGCGCCGGACGCATCACTCGGGCCATGTCCGGCAGCACCAGCCCGGTCAATACGCCCACCGCCAGCAGCACGGTGGCGTGGCGCGACAAATAGGTGATCAGTCTGCTCACGGCCCGCTGCGGCTCCCATGATTTCCGGCTTAATTCGACCGCAGAGCGCGTGCCGAGGCGACAACGAATAGAGCCTCGTCGGCGCCGGCACAAAGGAAATCCCGATTCAACGTCATTGACTCACGACCAAAAATACGATTTATAGATAAAACTTATATAATTTATCTTTGACAGGACGGCAACCATGTCCGAGCACGCCACTCCCGCTCCCACCGAGACCCCCGACACCAACGCCCCCGGCCGCTGGCAGTTCTGGATCGACCGCGGCGGCACCTTCACCGACATCGTCGCCCGCCGCCCCGACGGCGACCTGGTCACCCACAAGCTGCTCAGCGAAAATCCCGAGCAGTATCCGGACGCCGCCGTGCAGGGCATCCGCGACCTGCTCGGCGTCGGTCAGGAGGTGATCATCCCGTCGGCCGAGGTCGAGGCGATCAAGATGGGCACCACGGTGGCGACCAACGCGCTGCTGGAGCGCAAGGGCGACCGCACCCTGCTGGCGATCACCCGTGGCTTCGCCGACGCGCTGCGCATCGGCTACCAGAACCGTCCCGACCTGTTCGCGCGCCAGATCGTGCTGCCCGAACTGCTGTACGAGCGCGTCATCGAACTCGACGAGCGCGTGTCTGCGCATGGCGAGGTGGTCACGCCGCTCGACCTCGACACCACGCGGGCAGCACTGCAGGAAGGGTATGACGCCGGGATCCGCGCGCTCGCCGTGGTGCTGATGCACGGCTACCGGTTCACCGCGCACGAGAAGGCGGTGGCCGACCTGGCCGGCGAGATCGGCTTCACCCAGATTTCGGTGTCGCACGAGGTCAGCCCGCTGATGAAGCTGGTGTCGCGCGGCGATACCACGGTCGTCGACGCCTACCTGTCGCCGATCCTGCGCCGCTACGTCGACCAGGTCGCCGGCCAGACCGGCGACACCCGGCTGATGTTCATGCAGTCGAACGGCGGCCTGACCGACGCGCGGCTGTTCCGCGGCAAGGATTCGATCCTGTCGGGCCCCGCCGGCGGTGTCGTCGGCATGGTGCAGACCGCCGCCATGGCCGGCTTCGACAAGGTCATCGGTTTCGACATGGGCGGCACCTCGACCGATGTCTCGCACTACGACGGCGAATACGAGCGCGCCTTCGAGACCCAGGTCGCCGGCGTGCGCATGCGCGCGCCGATGATGCGCATCCACACGGTCGCCGCCGGCGGCGGTTCGATCCTGCATTTCGACGGCGCCCGCTTCCGCGTCGGTCCCGATTCCGCCGGCGCCAATCCCGGCCCCGCCTGCTATCGCCGCGGCGGCCCGCTGGCGGTGACCGACTGCAACGTCATGCTGGGCAAGATCCAGCCGCGCTACTTCCCCAAGGTGTTCGGCCCCGACGCCGACCAGCCGGTGGACGAAAAGATCGTGCGCAAGAAGTTCACCGCAATGGCGCGCGAGATCGAGGCCGCCACCGGCGAAAAGAAAACCGCCGAGGACGTTGCCCAGGGTTTCCTGCAGATCGCGGTCGAGAACATGGCCAATGCGATCAAGGAGATCTCGGTGCAGCGCGGCTACGACGTCACCGAATACACGCTGAACAGCTTCGGCGGCGCCGGCGGCCAGCACGCCTGCCTGGTCGCCGACGCGCTGGGCATGACCAAGGTGTTCCTGCACCCCTTCGCCGGCGTGCTGTCGGCCTATGGCATGGGCCTGGCCGATGTCCGCGCCATGCGCGAGCAGTCGACCGAGCTGGCGCTCGGCGACGACGCCGTCGCGCAGTTGCGCGACCGCTACGCCGAACTCGAGGCGGAAACCCGCGCCGAGATCGCCGGCCAGGGCGTGCCGGCGGAGAACGTCGAGGTGCTGCACCGCGCGCACCTGCGCTATGACGGCACCGACAGCGCCCTGATCGTCGATTTCGCCACACCGGCGGAGATGACCGACGCCTTCGAGACCGCGCACAAGCAGCGCTTCGGTTTCGTCATGCCCGACAAGGCGCTGATCATCGAGACCATCTCGGTCGAGGCGATCGGCACCACCGAAAGCGTCGAGGATCCGAGAGATTCGGAAACCACCGAGACCCCCGAGCCGCTCGACCGCGTGGTCCTGTACACCGACGGCAAGGACTGGGCGGCGCCGGTCTACGACCGCGACCAGATCCGCCCCGGCCAGGGCGTCGGCGGCCCGGCGATCATCGTCGAAAGCACCGGCACCACGGTGGTCGAGCCGGGCTGGTGGGCCGAGGTCACGCCGCGCAACCACCTGGTGCTGACCCGGATCGCGCCGCTGCCCGAGCGGGTCGCCATCGGCACCGGACGAGACGGTGAAGGCGCCGACCCGATCCTGCTGGAGATCTTCAACAACCTGTTCATGTCGATCGCCGAGCAGATGGGCTCGACGCTGGCCAATACCGCCTACTCGGTCAACATCAAGGAGCGGCTCGACTTCTCCTGCGCCATCTTCGATCCGACCGGCAACCTGATCGCCAACGCGCCGCACATGCCCGTGCACCTGGGCTCGATGGGCGAGAGCATCAAGACGGTGATCCGCGAGAATGCCGGCAAGATCAAGCCGGGCGACGTGTTCGTGCTGAACGCACCGTACAACGGCGGCACCCACCTGCCCGATGTCACGGTGATCACGCCGGTGTTCAACGAAGCCAGCGGTGAGCTGCTGTTCTTCGTCGGCTCGCGCGGCCACCACGCCGACATTGGCGGCATCACCCCGGGCTCGATGCCGCCGAACAGCACCTCGGTCGACGAGGAAGGCATCCTGCTGGACAACTTCCTGCTGGTCGACGGCGGCAGCTTCCGCGAGGCCGAACTGGTCGAGGTGCTGACCAGCGGCCCGTATCCGGCGCGTAACCCGCACCAGAACCTGGCCGACCTGCGCGCGCAGATCGCCGCCAACGAGATGGGCGTGCGCGAGCTGCGCAAGATGGTCGCGCACTTCGGCCTCGACGTGGTCTGGGCCTACATGCGCCACGTCCAGGACAACGCCGAGGAGAGCGTGCGCCGGGTGCTCGACGTGCTCGAGCCGGGGACCTTCACCTACGAGATGGACGACGGCAGCGCGATCAAGGTGGCGATTTCGATCGACAAGGACGAACGCTCGGCCACCGTCGACTTCACCGGCACCTCGACGCAACTGGGCAACAACTACAACGCGCCCAAGGCTGTGACCCACGCCGCCGTGCTGTATGTCTTCCGTACCCTGGTCGACGACGACATCCCGCTCAATTCGGGCTGCCTGAAGCCGATTAACATCATCGTGCCGGAGGGCTGCCTGCTCAATCCGGTGTACCCGGCCGCGGTCGTCGCCGGCAACGTCGAGACCAGCCAGTACGTCACCGATGCGCTGTACGGCGCGCTCGGCGCCATGGCCGCGTCGCAGGGCACGATGAACAACTTCACCTTCGGCAACGAACGCCACCAGTACTACGAGACCATCTGCGGCGGTGGCGGCGCCGGGCCGGGCTATGACGGCACCGGCGCGGTGCACACCAACATGACCAACTCGCGCCTGACCGACCCGGAGATCCTGGAGTGGCGCTTCCCGGTGCGGCTGGAGGACTTCCACATCCGCCGCGGCTCCGGCGGCGGTGGTCGCCACCAGGGCGGCGACGGCACCCTGCGCCGGGTCCGCTTCCTCGAACCGATGACCGCCGCGGTGCTGTCCAACCACCGCCGCGTGCCGCCTTACGGCATGGCCGGCGGCGAACCGGGCCAGACCGGCCGCAACTGGGTCGAACGCGTCGACGGCCAGCGCGAGGACCTGGCCGGAGTCGAGGAGACGCAGATGGCGGCGGGTGATATCTTCGTCATCCAGACACCGACCGGCGGCGGCTACGGCAAGGAGGCCGCGGAATAGCAGGGGACGCAGCAGCACCATGACCGAAACACCCGACACAAGGGCCCGAATCGTCTCGTCCGAGCATCTGGCGACGGACAGCGTCGCCGAGCTCAGCGAGTTCGAATACGGCCTGATCATCGCGCAGAACGCCTTCACCCGCTGGACCGTGCGCTGCATGACGGCGGCTGGCTACGACGATCTCGGCCCGTTGGACATCCTGGTGCTGCACTCGGTCAATCACCGCGACCGGCACAAGCGCGCCGCCGACATCTGCTTCGTGCTCAATGTCGAGGACACTCATACGGTGACCTATTCGCTGCGCAAACTGGACAAGTTGGGCCTCGTCGCGCGGTCGCGCCGGGGCAAGGAAACGTTCTTCACCACCTCGGAGAAAGGCCGCGACGCCTGCGCGCACTACCGAGAGATCCGCGAGGCCTGCCTGGTCGCGTCGTTCAGCGCGCTCGGGCTCGAAGGCCGGGCGGTCGGCGACCTCGCCCGCGAATTGCGAGCGATTTCGGGGTTTTACGATCAGGCCACCCGGGCCGCGGCCTCGCTGTAGCCGTTCGACCCGCGAATTTTGTCCCCCTTTCGACTCAGACAGAGCGGTTCAATTCTTAACAGTCTCGTAACTATTTCATTTCTTTCAGGAAATACTGATCACCGGGTTTGACCTCGAGTCCGGTTCCGCTTAACATGCGGTTTCGTGTGGGTCGAATCATCGGCCCGAGGGAATGGACGGGGATACCGAATTGAGTGGTTCCGGAAGAACCCGGGTGATCGGTCGGAATACGGGATTCGCCTTGTTGGCCCTGGCTTTCGCCGCGGGCACGGCGCCCGCCGGCGCCATGAACCTCGAATCCGAATTGGCGATCCCGCTGAAGGAGCATCCGCAGATCCAGGCCGACATGCAGGAGGTCAATTCCTCGAACGAGGAGATCCGCAAGAGCTTCTCGGGCTATCTGCCCAGCGTCACGCTCAACGCCGACGCCGGCCCGGAACACATCGACAGTCCGACCACCCGGGCACGCAACCTCGATCCCGACGAGTTCACCCGTACCCGCAACGTCGCCGGCGTGACGGTAACGCAAAACCTGTTCCGCGGCTTCGGCACGGTGTCGGCGGTCAAGACCGCGCGACTGAACGCCAGCATCGCCGAGATCAACCTCAACGCGACGACCCAGAACACCCTGTTCGAGGGCATCGGCGCCTACATCGACGTGCTGCGCCAGCAGGAACTGGTGCGCCTGGCGGTGCGCAACGAGGAAACCATCCAGAAGCAACTCAACCTCGAGGAGGAGCGCGTGCAGCGCGGTTCCGGCGTCGCCGTCGACGTGCTGCAGGCGAAATCGCGGCTGCAGATCGCCAAGGAGCGCCGCGTCACCTTCGAGGGTGCCAAGATCGACGCCGATACCCGCTACGAGCCGGTCTTCGGCCATGCCGTCGGCGGCGAGCCCCTGACCGACCCGCTGGTCCCGGTCGACCTGGTCCCGGCGACCCTCGACGCCGCGGTGACCCAGGCCCTGAACGAGAACCCGGCGATCAACAATTCGCAGACCACGATCGAGGTGGCGCGGGTGCAGAAGAAAGCCGCCAGGGCCGACTTGTATCCCAGTGTCGACATCGTCGGCGCCGCCAACTACGAAAAGCACAAGAACGCCATTGTCGGCACCCGGCGCGACTACTCGGTGCTGCTGAAAGCGACCTGGAACATCTTCTCCGGCTTTTCGACAAAGGCCGGGATGAACCAGGCGGCGCACAACTACCATGCCAGCAAGGACCGCCACGAATTCGTCAGCCGCAAGATCGTCGAGCAGACGCGCCTCGCCTGGCAGGCCATGCTGACCGCGCGCGAGCGGGTGGCGCTGCTGGAAAACGCCGTCAACATCGCCACCGAGGTGTTTACCTCGCGCAAGAAGTTGCGCGAAGCCGGCAAGGAAACCGTGATCAACGTGCTCGACGCCGAGAACGAGATCTACAACGCCCAGATCAACCTGACCTCGGCGCGCTTCGACCACAAGCTGGCTGTCTACCAGCTCCTTCTGGCGATGGGCCGGCTGGACACCGAGCGGCTCGGCCTGGACGTCGCGGCCAAGTAACTCTCCCAGCCATTTCCGCTACATGAATTCCGCCACCCGCTTGGCCAGGTCCTCGGAGCTGATGCCGTGCAGGAACTTGACCCGGAACTTGCCGTCCGGCCCCATCAGGAAGATCGAGGCGGTGTGGTCCATGGTGTAGTTGTCCTCCTCGGCCCCCTCCTCGCGCACCTTGACGAAGGTGACCTTGTAGGACTTGGCGACCCGGTCGATCATCTCCTGCGTGCCGGTCAGACCGACCATGCTGGGATGGAAGTGTTCGACGTAGTCGCGCAGATGTTCGACGGTATCACGCGCCGGATCGACCGAGATGAACAGCGGCACCACCTGTTCGGCCTTGTCGCCGAGGATGTCCATCGCCTCGGACACCATGTTCAGCGAGGTCGGGCAGATGTCCGGGCAGAAGGTGTAGCCGAAAAACACCAGCAGGTACTTGCCGCGGAAATCGTTGTCCGTCACCGCCTGGCGGTCCTTGTTCCATAGGATGAATCGTCCGCCCGGCACCTCGGCCTGGGCCGGCAGGGTGGTGGCGAGCGCCAGGATCAGCGCGAGCGCGAGCGAGGTAAGGCTGGTCTTTCTCATGTCCATGTCTTTCAGAGGTTTCTAGTCGAGTTCCCGCACCAGTCGGAAACCCGTGTCATCGCTGCTGCGCGACGGAAAGTCACGCCATTTGTTGGCCGTGCGCATTTCCTTCGGCGGAAAACTCCAGGCGCCGCCGCGGATCACACGCTTGCCGCAGCCGGCCGCCTTCTCGCGCGCGCGGCCGTCGCTCGGCGCGCCCTGCATCGAGGCGTGGTAGCAGTCGGCGATCCACTCCCAGACGTTGCCGGCCATGTCGAACAGGCCGAACGGGTTGGGCGGGAACAGGCCGACCCGTGCGGTCTTCTCGCCGGCCCACAGGGTTTCGCACTCCGAACAGTTGGCCCGCCCGTGCCCCGGCGCGTCACCCCACCAGAACTTGCCGCGGGTGCCGGCGCGGGCGGCGAATTCCCATTCGGCGTCGATCGGCAGGCGGTAGGTCTTGCCCAACTTCCCGCTGAGCCAGGCGGCGTAGTCGACGGCGTCCTGCCACGACACGTTGATTACCGGGCGCAGGCCGCGGCCCCAACCGCTGTCGTCCGGCCGCGGCTTGCCGGTCTCGCGGCTGTAGTGGTCGTAATCGGCGAAGGTAACGGGATAGAGCGCGATGGCGAACGGCTTGGCCAGCATCACCACCGTCGCCGGCTGTTCATCGACGTCCCCGGTCGGGTCCCCCATCAGGAAACGGCCGCCGCGCAGCACCGCCATTTCCGGTCCCAGGCCGCCGTCCTCGAAACGGTCGCGCAGCACCCGCGCCGGGCGCACCAGCCCGCGCAGGCCGATCGGCAACCGCGTCACCGGCGCGTCCGGGTCAAGCACCGCGAGCGCCAGCGTCTCGACCTGCTTGACGTGCAGCGACAGGTCCTGGTGGTGGCGCAGGCGCACTTCCAGGCCGCGGCTCATCATCTCGCCCTGCAGGTAGGTGCCGGGGGTGTTGAAGTTGACCTGGGCGCGGATGGCGTCGTCGTCCTCGAGGGTGTCGATATCCATGGTGTGTACGTCGGCGCGGGCGACCAGCTTGATGCCGCCGCCGGTGCGCAGCATCAGGTCGCCGGTCAGCAGGCGGGCGCGGAAACGGTCGCCGTTGCGCATCTCGATCACGTCCGGGCCGGCGGCGAGTTGCGGGCGCAGGACGCGATGGGCGAAATCGATTTCCGCGATGTCGGCGATGTCGACCGGCAGGGTCGGATCGAAGATGCGCAGCATGGTATAGGCGTCGCCTTGCAGGCGGCCACTGAAACGTTCGCCCTCGATGGTCAGCATCACGTCGGGAACGTCGCGGTTACCGGCGCGCAACAAGGCCACCCGGCCGTACGGCAGCGCCACCCGGCCATAGGGCGTGCGGATGACGAATTCCTCGACCGCGACGGTGCCGTTGTAGATTTCGCCGTTGCGCAGGGTCACCGTGTCGAAATCAGCAGCCTGCACCGGATGCACCAATAACGAGGCGAGAAACAGGGTCAGCGCGGCGACCGCGCGCCGGCGCAAGCGTCCAAAGGTCCGCTGGTTCGCTGCCTCGCACATGATGGCATTTGCATAGCATTTTCGCCCGCTTGGCGGTTTGACTGTCATCAAGGCCGGTTGGACCGGGGCCGGCGCAGGATGGTAAAATCCCACCCGGGAGACCCCTGGAGATCCGTCTTGCAACGCACCGTGCAACGTCAGTTGGCCGACTACAGTCCCGAACAGTTGTTCGCGCTGGCCAGCGATATCGAGAGCTATCCCGACTTCATCCCGCATTGCATCGGCGCCCGCATCCGCCGCCGCAGCGGTCAGAACCTGGTGGTCGAGAACATGTTCGGCGCCGGCCCGGTGCGCGTCAGGTTCATCACCCACGCGATGTTCGATCCGCCGACGGCCATCGACGTGGTGTCCGACGACGGCCCGTTCGAGAGCCTGAAGATCGCCTGGCGCTTCACCGCCGTCGAAGGCGGCACCCGGGCCGAGTTCAGCATCGAGACCCGCTTCCGCCGGCGCATCGTCGAGCGCCTGTCGCACTTGCTGAACGAACCGACCGAGCAGAAGGTGCTCGACGCCTTCGAGCGGCGCGCGCGCAAGACCTACGGCGGTGATGATCAGTAATCGAGGCCGTCGTCCAACGTCGTCAGATAGGCCATCAGGTCCTGGATCTGGGCTTCGTCGAGATCGCCGAACAAATCTTCGGCGTCACGGTGTTCGCGGTCCTCGTCGACAAAAAGCTGGATCTGCTTGATCATGTAGGGCACGTGCTGGCCGGCCAGCCCCGGCGCCTTCTTGTGGCCGAAGCCGTCCTCGCCATGGCACTTGCCGCAGGCCTTGTCGTAGTGCGCCTTGCCCTTGGCGACGTCGCCCTCGGCGAGCGGGATCTGCAGCACGTTCTTCAGCTGGTTCAGCCGCTCGAGCCCATCCATCGCTTCGTCCGACTTCGGCAGCTTTGTCGCCAGCCGGACCTGGTTGAGGAAGGCGGAAACGTGCAGGATGTCCTCGTCCGACAGCTCGCGGTCGGTGGCGTAGGGCAGCATCGGGATGTTGGTGCGCACCCGCTTCTTGAAGTCGCGCAGCTGCTCGGACAGGTAGTCGATCGGCATGCCGGCGAGGCGCGGGTAGACGCCGCCGCCGCCGCCCTGGCCGTTGGGTCCGTGGCAGGGCGCGCAGATCTCGTAGATCTCCTCGCCGAGTTCGATGTCCGGCTCCTCGGCCGCAGCACCCCCGGCCAGCAGCGACAGGCCGGCTGCCCAGATCAAAGCTTTCCGGAGGCTCACGGCAGATCGCCCCGCTTGAACACGATGTAGCCCACCGAGGCGCTGATCGCGCCCAGCAACACCGGATAGAGGAAGCCGTATACCATGTAGCCGACGCGGCCGAAGGCGTCGAGGATGACCCAGGCGGCCGGGCCGAGCAGGGTCAGCTGCGGATCGAACAGCGCCATCGAGGCGGTGCGGAACACCTGCAGCGGATTGGCCAGCGAGATGCCGACGACCAATTCCGGCGGCGCCTGCTCGCGGATCATCACCCCGATCAGGATCAGGTCGAGGAACATCAGCAGCACCAGCCAGACCAGGAAAGCGCTGCCCTGGGCAACGTCGGCCGAGCGCGCCAGGCTGGAGATCAGGATGCCGATGCCGAGGAAGCACCAGGCCAGCGACACCAGCAACGCGATGTTGAACATCAGCGCCGCCCAGGGAATGTCATGGCCGCCGACAAGCCCCCAGGCGACCGCCGCCAGCAGCGCCAGCAATACCGGCAGGAACACCACCATGAACCGTCCCATCAACTTGCCCCAGTACCAGGCGGCGAGCCCGATCGGCAGCGACAGCAGGTATTCGAACACCCCGGCCTCGCGGTCGCCGGCGACCGAGCGCACGGTGGTGATCAGGATGAACACCGGCAGGATCGCCATGCACAGCTGGATATAGATGATCAGCAGGCGGCTCAACCCGGTGAAACCGCGGACGCGGGATTCGGTCAGGCCGGTGACCAGGGCGATGACGATGACGCCGCCGAACACCAGGGCGTAGACCAGGAACCAGCGCGTGCGCAGGGACTCGGTGATGTCCAGCCGGGCGGCTTGCGCGAAACCACTCATGCCCCCAACCTCCTCATACCGCCGTGCTCCTTCCCGGAACCGGACAGATGTGGTTGGGAATGTCGGCGAGGATCTTGTTGGTCACCCGCTCGAACGGCACGCGCTCGGGCGCGTTGTCCTTGAAGGCGCCGAAATTGTAGTTCATCGGGCTGTGCAGACCGGGCTGGTAGAACGCCTCGCGCGCCGGCAGCCAAACCAGGGCCTGTCGGGTGCTGGCGTTGTCGGCGACCCAGATCTCGGTCTCTTTGGCCGCCGCCCAGGACTTGTCGTTGAGCCAGTTGACGACACAGCCGATGTCGTCGAACTTGTAGATCTTGCGCTTGTCGCCGCCACGCACCTGGGCGGTGAAGCGGGCGTCGCCGATGATCATGCGGCAGAGCTCGCAGGTGTCACGGTCCCAGGCGACCTCGACCGAGCCGGTTTCGGGGCCACCGGAGCAGCCGCTCAGCGCCGGCGCGCCGAGGATCAAGGCGCCGCCGCCGATCAGGCGCAGCGCGCCGCGGCGGGTATGCCCGTGGTCACAGCTCATGCCGTCCCTCCGTTGCCTTTGCGGCCTCCGTTGCGTCCATTGTCGTCCATCGACACCGTCTTCAGCACGCCGGCGTAGCGCGACAGCATGCCAAGGAAGCGCAGCCGGTCCGGTCCCGGCACCTCGCCCTGCCATTCCAGCCCGCCGTTGACGTTCTTGAAGCCCCACTCCGACAGCGACGCGGCGAAGGCCTGCTCCAGCCGCGACAGCGCGACGAAGCAGTCCAGCCGGCTGCTCAAGTCGACGGCGTCGGCGACGTGGTCGTCGAGCACCACCTTGCCGCGGTCGAGCTCGATCACCCGATTGACCAGGGCGGCGACCTCGTCCAGGCGGTGCGACGAGATGATCATCGCGGTGTCGTGCTTGCGTTCGGCCAGCAGATCGAAGAAGGCGGCACGGGACTCCGGGTCCAGGTTGGCCGCCGGTTCGTCCATCACCAGCACGCGGCTGTCACGACCCAGCGCGATGCCGATCAGCAGTTTCTGCTTCTGCCCGCCCGACAGCTTGACGAAGGGCTGGCGCCGGATCGAGTCGATCTCCAGGCCCAGCGCGTGCGCGACCTCGACCATGCGCGCCGGGTCGGCGTCACAGACCGCGGCCGAGAAGCGGATCAGCTCGCCCACCGACATGCGCAGCGGCGGCGGCAGTTGCGGCACGAAGCCGATGGTCTTCAGCACCGTGCGCCGGTCCTGGCGCGGGTCGAGCCCGTCGACGCGTACCGCACCGTTGCAGGTGTACTCGCCGAGCAGGCAGCGGATCAGCGTGGTCTTGCCGGCACCGTTCGATCCGACCAGGGCCACGCGCGCGTCATCGGCGATGCTCAGACTGACGTCGTCGAGCACCGGACGGCGGCGAAAAGCCTTGGAAACGGATTGGAATTCGATCATCTCGACGACCGGCCCCCGGTTACAGCAACTTGTTCAGCCCGCGCACCTCGAACGCGAGGGATTGCGTCGGACAGACATCGATACACATGCCGCAGCGCGTGCAGTCGGGCCCCAGACCGACGTCCACGGTCTTGGAATAGCCCTTCTTGGTCACTTCCAGCACGTGCGGCACCATGCACACCTTGCGGCAATCGCCCTCGTGCAAACAATTCTCAATATTGTACTTCACGTGGAACGGCGAGGTCACCCCGACGATGCCGTAGGTCAGGCCGATCGGGCAGATGTAGCGGCACCAGGCGCGCCGGGTGATGAAGATCTCGAACAGCAGCAGCCCGGCGACCCACAGCAGCGCCAAACCCGGCCCGTAGATCAGCGCGCGGCTGAGGATGCCGACGGGCGAGACCGATTCGAACACCGTGTAGCCGGTGACAATGGCGAGCAACGCGAAGATCACGTACAGCACCGTGCGGGTGCTGCGGTGCATCGGGAAGTCCTTGATCAGCTTCGCCTTGGCCAGGCGCAGGTGGATCATCTCGGCGAATTCGGCGACCAGGTGATAGGGACAGACCCAGGAGCAGAAGGTGCGCCCACCCACGAGCCACCACAGGATGAACACGGTCACCGTGCCGATCACCAGATTGATCAGGATCACCTTGTAGGCCAGCATCACCTGCAGCGCCGCGTTCAGGTCGGCCATGTGGAAGCCGACCACGCGCGAGGCGGTCAGCGAGCCCTCGATCAGCTGGATGTCGAGCTGGAACGAGACCACGAACAGCAGGTTGACGACGATGATCGAGAACCAGCGCCAGTTGCGCCACTTGTTCGAGCGTTTCTCGTCGCGCTCCGCCTTCAGCTTGGCGACGCGTTCCTTCTTGCCCGAGAGGTTGCGTTTCTCGTCGTACATCTGCGCCGCTTCGGGCGTGTAGTCGCCCTTGCCGGGCTTCGGCGCCGGGGCCGAACCGAACATGGTGGCGATGGAGCGGAGCATGACCATCACACGTCCTCCCAGCGCAGCCGTTCGACGATCTCGATCGCCGGCGGGTCGACCGGACACATCATCTCGCAGACGCCGCAGCCGACGCACTTGTCGAACACCACCGGGCTGCCGCGCAGCTCTGTATCGTCGATGTTCAGCCGCTCAAGCGTGATCGCCCCGTGGATCGGGCACTCGCGCGCGCACAGGTCGCACAGCTCCTCGTCATAGGGATGGTCGCGGATCGGGATCGGGTTCCAGCGGTCGACGTGCATGTAGCGCAGCAGTCCCGGGAAGTCGGGCCCGCGGGCCGGGCCCTTGATGCCTTGGCCCTGGCGCGCCAGGCATTTGCCCGGCCGGGTCAGCACGGCGAGCCCCATGCGGACCTCTTCCTTGAGGCTGATCTCGTGGGTCAGTGCCCCGGTCGGGCAGGCGAGCACGCACTGCACCGCGTCGCAGGAGAAGTCGCAAGCCTGGTCGCGCGCGGCGATGTAGGGCGCGCCGACGCCGAAGCCCTCGTCCAGGTCGCCGAGCTTGATCGCCTGCACCGGACAGACCTGCACGCACTGGCCGCACTTGATGCAGGCGGCGAGGAATTCCTGCTCCTCGATGGCTCCGGGCGGGCGCAGCCGGTTGAACCAGTTCTTGACCACCGGGAAGAAGCCGAGCATCGCGGCGCCGACCACGGCGGTGCCGGCGGCCAGCGAACGCAGCATCGAGCGGCGCTCGCGCCGCTTGCGCTTGGATTCCTTCTTGCGCTGCTTCTTCGCCGCCTTGGCCGCATCGACCGGCGGTTTCGCCGGTTTCTCGACGGGCGCGGGAGGCGATGGCTGGCTGGTGTCGGTCATGGCCGCTCAGTCGCTCCTCTTGTTCTTCAGTCGTTCCTTCAGGCCGAACGGATCGATCCGTCCGGAGTCTTCGTCCTCGTCTTCCGCTTCCGCCGCCTTTTTGGGGGCGTCCGCCCGCGCCAGCTCGACGTCGTGGCGGACCTTGGGCTTGCCGTCGGCGAGCAGCAGGATCGGCTCGCTGAACGGGGCCAGGCGCTCGAGGAAGTCGAGCAGCGACAGCACCGGCGAGCCGCGGAAGAACGAGGCGAAGGGCACGTCCATCCACAGCCGGTCGGCAAACACGCGCGGCTCGTATCCGGTGTCGCCGATGCCGTCGCGGTCGCGGTCGAAACCCTTGTAGTCGTCCCAGTAGTTGCCGGTCCAGTCGTTGCGCGCTGCGCTGGCCTGGGCGTTGACCGAGACCTGCACGTGATTGTTCTCGAAGCGGTTGTCGTGCAGCACGTTGCCGGTCCAGTCGTTGTGGAACAGCACGCCGATGCCGTTGAAGGCGATGTGGTTGTCCTTGACCAGGTTGATGGTGTCGGGCTGGAACGGCGACACGTCGGAATAGATGCCGGTGGCGCAGTAGACGATCTCGTTGCCCTCGATGGTCACGTCGCTGCTTTCCTTCAGCCCGATGCCCATCCCGGTGGCGCCCTGACCGTGCGAAATGACGTTGTCGCGAAGGACCACGCCGTCGCTGTACATCAGGAACACGCCGACGCTGTTGCCCTCATAGCGGTTGCCCTTGACCAGATTGTACTGCGCGTACATGAAGTGCAGGCCGTAGCGGCCGCCGCGGATGTCGTTGTCGGCGATGACGTTGTCGGCCGAATACCACACCACCACGTCGCGCGCGCCTTCGATCACGTTCTTCTCGATCTTGTTGTCGCGGCTGTACCAAAGCCGGACGGCATCGCCGCGCACGCCCAGCTCGAACGGCCAGGGACGGATGGTGTTACGGCGCACGACGTTGTTGTTGGACTGCTGCAACTCGATGCCGAACAGCGTGTTTTCGATCACGTTGTCCTTGATCACGTTGTAGTTGCCGCGCACCTGCACGCCGGCGTCGATGTCGTTGTGCGAGTCGCCCGAGTTGATCAGACGCAGCCCACGCAGGGTGACGCCGTCGGCGCGGACCACCACCACCGAGCCCTCGCCGCCGGCGTCGATGGTCACCTGTCCGGCGCCATCCAGCGTGATCTGCTTGTCGATCACCGCCGGTCCGGCATAGGTGCCGGGCGGCGGGATGACCACGTCACCCTTCTTGGCGGCGTCGATCAGCGGCTGGATCGGCTGCGGCGCGGCCGAAGCCGGGTGCAGCCAAACCAGGGCCAGGAGCAGTGCCAGGGCCGCCAGCGGCAGCCCTGGCCCAAGCCGTTCGAGTGTGCGAATGCCCGTCATCGGACCTTCATCAAGCCGGCTTAGCTGCCGGCCTCCCGCATCTGTTTGCGCCGGATCAGCGCCGACAAAGCCGTCAACAGGGTGGCCAGCACCAGCAGGCCGAACCCGTAGTGGGGATAGGAGAACGTCGAGAACTGCGCTACTTTGCCCTGGCCGAACACGGTCGGCATGAAGGGCTTCAGCGTGAACGCGCCCATCTCGCTGAGGCTATGGCCGTACCACCACAGCCAAGAGGCGTATTCGACGATGAAAGCGACCGGCACGACGATCGGAATCAACGGCAGCAGCCAGTAGAAGAACCCGCCGCTGCGGCTGGCCGCGAACAACAGCACCGCCATCAGCGCCAGCACGCCCCAGAAGACCACATTGCCCGCCACGGTCATGATCTCGACCAGCGGACGGATCTTCTCCTCGATCTTGAACCAACGGCCGAGGCTCTTCTCATAGTGCCAGGACAGAACCTGCTTGCCGCTGCCGGTCCAGCTCTGGCGCTTTTCACCTGGCTGGCGGGACATGTCGGCCTCGAAGGCCTGCTGCAGCACACGGATGTTGACGTCCTTGCCGCCGGTGCCGCTCTGCTTGGCTTCGGCCAGGATCTCCTTCAGCGACTTGGCCTTGCCGCCGTCCCCGGAGCGCAGCTTGCTCATCACGTCCTTCAGGCGGGTTTGTCCAGTGGCCTCAAGCCGCTCCTTCAGCTCTTCCTGTGAGACGCTGGTCGCGGCGCTGGTACCGAGCGATTCCTTGAGTTGGGCGATGATCGGACTGAGCTCCTCGCCCTCCTCTTCCTGGCCCTGGCCGAGCGAGGTGACCAACGCCTCGACATAGCCCGCGTTCTGGTAGCGCAGGCCACCGTCGCTGTTGTAGGTCATCGACATCCAGCCGGCGATGGCGAGGAATCCGACCCCCATGACGGCGACTCTTATCTTGGGCTGCCCGATCATGAAGCCGACCAGGATGACCCCGAGCATGGTGAACAGGAACGGCGAGAACGCCTTCTCGACGACGCCACCCGAGGCGATCGGGTACATGCCGACGAAGTGGTTGATGGCGTCCATCTCGTGGACGCAATCCAGCGCCTCGGTTTCCACCTTTTCGGTCGTTTCGATCAGCTCACAGCCGTTGAGCACGCCGTTCATGTGGAAGTGGATCTTGATCCCCTGGGGGAAGGCGGAGTCCGGGTACTGGGGCGCCTTCAGCGACACCCACCAGATCGGGGAGAAGAAGGCGAGGGCGATCGCGACGATGGCGCCCACGGCCAACGCACGATAAGCGATTGATTTTGTTGTTTGATTTTCCGAGGACATGATAGCGGAGTCCATGGTTTGGGGTCCGTGGTTGGACGGGCGCTCCCACTCTTCCCTCCCCCAAGTCAACAGGAGCGGGAGCGCGCGTCTTCAAACGAGAATGTGGCCGTGGCTCAGTCGAAGTCGGGGTTTTCCCAACCCGGCTCGCCGACCAGTTCCTTCGGCGGCTTCTGACGCGACACGAAGTCCATCACCGCGACCATGTCCTTGTCGGAGAAGCCGGCGATCTGCTTGACCATGTCCGGATTGGCGTTGCGCCGCTTGCCGTCGCGGATCCACTCGAACTGACGCACCAGGTACTTGAAGTGCTGGCCCTGGATGCGCGGGTAGTATTTGTCGGCGATGCCTTCGCCGTTCTCGCCATGGCAGCGCACGCAGTTTTCCTTGTACAGCTTCGCGCCCAATTCCAGGTCGGTGCCCGGGCCGACGCCCGGTTCCGGGTTCATCGGCAGTTTGGCGATGTAGCCGGAGACGTCGGCGATCGCCTGCGCACCGCCGATCGATTTCGGCAGGGCGAAGGGGTACATGGTCGGGTTGTCGCGGTTCTGCGCGCGGATGTCGGCGAGCTGCTTGATGATCACCTTGAAGTGCTGGCCGGCGAGCTGCGGGAACGTACCGTCCGGCTTGCCCCAGCCTTCGGGCAGGTGGCAGGCGGCGCAGACCTCGTAGACCTCGAGACCGTTTTCCAGATCCGGCGTCAGGTGCGGCGCCTCGTCCTGTTCGCCTCCGCCCTTGTTCCATTCGGCGCTTTTCTTGTCGGCGGCCCCGGCGGGGCCCGCCAGGCCGATTGCCGCGGCCATTGCCACCGCAGCGAAAATCTTCATTCCACTCATCGTCTGTCTCCGTCGATAGAGGTTCTTGGTTTCAACGCGACCGGTCGGCGACCGGATCTATTTCTTCGCCATGCGGTCGATCGAGGACAGGTAGTCCGCCATCAGGGCGATCTGTTCGTCCTTGGCCTTCTTGATCGTCACGTACATGGTCTTGCTCTTGCCGTTAGTCCGCTTCTTGTCGCGGATGTCCTTCATCTGGGTGATCAGATACTCGGTCTTCTGGCCCGAGATGTAAGGATACCCCTTCAGCGGCTTGGTTCCATCCTTGCCGTGGCAGGTGCGGCATTTGAATTTCTTGTACAGCTTCTTGCCCTTGGCGATGCGCGCCGGATCAACGGGTGTTTCCGGTTTCGGCGGCGGCGCCGGCTCCATCTTCGACAGCCAGTCGACGATCTGCGCGATCTGCTCCTTGTTGATGCGGTCGACGCCTTCGGCGGTGACCAGGGCGCCGCGCATGCCCTCGCTGCGCGGGTTGCCGGTTTCGTCCGGGGAGCCGGTGCGCTTGCCCTTCATGATGTCCTTGATCTGGTCGATCATGTACTTCTTGTTCTGTCCCGCCAGGTTGGGATAGGCCAGGATCGCGCCCTTACCGTTGCGGCCGTGGCAGGCGACGCAGGTGTTGCGCATGTACAGCTTCCTGCCGGGGTGGCGCTTCTTCTTTTTCTTCGCCGCCGCGATCTGGGTATCGGGCGTCGACAGGCCGGCGGCCTGGGCGGCGCTCGGCGGCGTCGTGCCGAGGGCGGCGAATACGATCAGGCAGGCGCCGAGCATGACACCGGTCTTTTTCATCGCGTTGCTCATCAATCTCTCCATGCCTTCGTCCACAAGGTCGATGTTTCTGTAATCGGCAAACGAATGTTTGTTGTGTCCCAATGGGTGTCCCAAAGGACAGGGGGGAGGCACGGCGCGAGCCGCGGCATCCTCCCCCCCTTGTTGGTCGATCAGGCGGTCGTTACTTGACGACCTTGGCTCCGTTCTGATCGAGGTAGGTCTTGGCGCGCAGACCGATGTCGGCCGCCTTGACCTGATATTGCCACCACTGACCGGCCCACAGGGTCGCGTTGTGCCAGTCTTCCTTCGCGGTGAAATCGTCCGACTTCTTCTTGGCGTCGGCGGCGAAGTTCAGCTGGTCGGTCGCATCCTCGACCAAGGCAACCACAGGCTTGAAGTCCTGGAAGTTGCGCGCGGTGATGTAGGCGACGACGCTATCGATGACGGCCTGCGTCTCGACGTTGGTCTTGTGCTGCTTGTCGTAGTCGGCCTTGCCGTAGATGGTACCTTCGGTAGCCTTGACGGCGGTGGCCTTGTAGCCTTTCGGCTTGACCAGCAGGTAGCCCTGCATCTCGAGGTGCAGCGCCGAGCAGAACTCGGTGCAGTAGTACGGATACACGCCCGGACGGTCGGCGACGAAGGTGGCCGACGCGGTCTTGCCCGGTTCCAGCGACAGGTTGACGTTGGTGCCGGCGATGGCGAAGCCGTGGGTTTCGTCCTCGGCCCGCTCCAGGTTGGTCAGGTGGACCGAAACGGTCTCGCCTTCCTCGACCTCGATGATTTCGGGCGTGATGTGCGAGCGGATGGTGGTGCCATAGACGTGGACCACACCACCCTCACGGACGACCTTTTCCTTACCCGGACGGGTGCGGTACTTGGAGCGCTTGTCCGTGCGGCTGTTCCAGCCGCTCTTGTAGCGGATGCCCGGCTTCAGCTTGTCGGCGGCGATGGCGACCGCGTAGTGCGGCTCACCCAGCGGCAGCGGCATGTCGTACAGCAGCTGCATCTTGTCACCGCTGATGTCGATCAGCTGATGGTTCTGCGGGTGCAGCGGGCCGACCGGGTTGAAGCGGTCGATGGCCAGCTTGTTCAGCGACACCAGGTACTTGCCCTTGGGCGTGACCGAGTCCCCTTCCATGGTCATCAGGTGACCGATGTTGTAGTGGATGGAGATCTTGTCCAGCACCTTGCCTTCACAGTAGTCCCACTTGGTGACCTGGCTGTCGACGTAGATCGAGGTGTAGACGACGCAGGGCTTGGAATCGTACTGCGTGTGCAGCGGGCCGAGACCCACCTGCACCTGGGTGTGCAGCGACTTCTTGAGATCGAGAATCGGGATGCCGTACGGGTCCTTGCCCGCGAAATCCTTTTTCTTGATCAGGTTCATCATCTTTTCGAAGCTGTACACGTAGGTGTGGCTGTCCAGCTTACCGGCGACGATCATGAACTTGCCGTCGGGCGACACGTCCATGCCGTGCGGCGACTTCGGCTCCGGCACCAGGAACAGGATGCCTTCGGCAACCGCGGTGTCCATCATGATGACGGGGTGGCCGTTGACCGTCTTGGCCTTGCCGGCCTTGACCAGTTCGGCGGCCTTGCGCCAGTTGATCATGTGGAAGAAGTCGGTGTCCTTCTGCGAGCAACCGGCCTCGAACGGCGGGCGGCCGCGCTCGATACCGCCGACATAGCGTTCCGAGCAGAACGAGTTGGTGAACGACCAGCCGTCGGACGGGCCCTTACCGAAGTCGGACAGGTCCTGGCTGTACGGCGGCAGTTCGACCGAGAAGGACTCCTCGGGCACCATGCGCCCGATCTCGCGGTTGAACTTCCAGTAGGTCACCGCGCCGCGGTACTTGTCGTTGAACTCTTCCAGCGGCACGAATTCGTTGGCGAACGGCGCCGCGTACTGCGCCGCCTGGATCACGTATTCGGTGTTCGGCGTCACGAAGGCGCCGCCGTGCTCCGATTTCATGATCGGGTTGACGACGATCTGCTTGGTCTCGAAGTCATGCAGGTCGACAACCGCCATGCGCGGATTGTTCTTGTCGTTGAGGAACAGGTACTGACCGTCGTACTCACCGTTGGTTTCCGAGATCGCCGGATGGTGGGTATCGCCGAAGTTGATGTCCTTGCCGTGGATGCGGCCCTGGGCCAGGACGGCTTTCGATTCGTCATCGAAACCATAGCCCTGCCACGGTTCCGGCGTGTAGACGGCGACGTACTTCAGAATTCTCATGGACGGAATGCCGTACACGATCAACTGACCGCTCTGTCCGCCCGAGCTGAACGCGATGAACTCATCGCGCTTGCCGGTCGGCACGTAGGTCTTGGCCGCGGCCAGCACGTCCTTGTCCGTCAGCCCGCGACGCTTCATCACGTCATCGAGGCTCTCGGCGGCCAATGCGGTACCCGCGGCGGACAAACCAACGCCCAACGCGGTGCACAACATCAGCACCTTACTGCCAATGCGCTTCATTGATGGATCCCCTTTTGCGATTCGTAAATATGCGCAAGTCGCTCCCTGCAGTGCGCCTGCACGGATTGGCGAATAGCGGCACCTTAGAGGAGTCCAATGGAGGACGACTTGATCCTCGTCAAAAACACAGGCGGAATCTGTGAATCTTCCGCCTATCTGCCCATCAGCGTCGGCAGCCACAGCGAGATCGCCGGAATGAAGATCAGCAGCGTCAGACGCACGATGTCGGCGACCCAGAACGGGGTCACGCCCTTGAAGATCGTGCCGGTGCGCACGTCCGGCAAAACGCCTTTCAGAACAAAGACATTGAGCCCGACGGGCGGCGTGATCAGGCTGATCTCGGTGACCACGACGACGATGATGCCAAACCAGATCAGCACCAGTTCGGGATCCATGCCCATGCCGAAGTCGAGCCCCGAAACCAGCGGATAGAACACCGGCACGGTCAGCAGGATCATCGACAGGCTCTCGAGCACGCAGCCGAGCACCACGTAGACCGCCATGATGAACAGCATGACCACCAGCGGCGGCACGTCGAAACCGGTGACCAGGTCGGTCAGCGCCGTCGGCATGTCGGCGACATTGATGAAATTGGAGAACATCAGCGCGCCGATCAGCACGCTGAAGATCATCGCCGTGGTCTTGACGCTCTGCACCAGGATGTCCATCAGCACCGGGATGTTGAGCGCGCGGAGGGCCAGGGCGAAGAAGAAGGCGCCGGCGGCGCCGACGCCGGCGGCCTCGGTCGGCGTGAACACGCCGCCGTAGATGCCGCCCATGACCAGCACGAACAGCAGGATCACGCCCCACACCCCGCGCAGCGCGATCAGGCGCTCGCGCCAGTTCATGCGCTCGCCGGGCGGGCCGGCCTCGGGGTTCATCAGGGTCGTCGCCTTGACCGCGCCGAGGTAGCAGATCACACCCAACAGGCCGGGCAGGATGCCGGCCATGAACAGCTTGCCGATGTCCTGCTCGGTCATGATGCCGTAGATCACCAGGATCACGCTGGGCGGGATCAGGATGCCGAGCGTGCCGCCGGCGGCTATCGATCCGGTCGCCAGGGTGTCGGCGTAGCCGTAGCGGCGCATCGACGGCATCGCCACCTTGGCCATGGTCGCCGCGGTCGCCAGGCTGGAGCCGCAGACCGCGCTGAAGCCGCCGCAGGTGACCACCGTGGCCATGGCCAGGCCGCCGCGGCGGTGGCCGAGGAAGGCGTTCGAGGCGGCGTAGAGCTCGTCCGAGAGGCCGGCGCGGGTGACGAAGTTGCCCATCAGGATGAACAGCGGCACCACCGACAGGCTGTAGGCCAGGCCGGTCTCGTAGGTCACGTTGGCGACCATCGCCAGCGAGGCGTCGAAATTGACCATGTAGGCGAAACCGGTGAACCCGACCACGCCCATGGCGAAGGCGATCGGCAGCTTGATCGCGACCAGGAACAGCAGCACGGCGAAACCGACGAGTGATTCCAGCACCAGGGACCTCTAGCGCGGATTCGATTTAATCCTGGTCGTATCCTGCGGCAGCGAAGAAGTTCTCGCATTCGGTGGGCGTGACTTTCTCGATCCCTTCGGCGATGGCGCTCCACAGTTCCTCAATGGTTCTCGCGGC
>Ga0209785_1000205_pt1 | contig 22617 bp, 20 predicted proteins | sample WorMetG1BERMUDA2_FD_187403 | JGI IMG/M metagenome (GOLD analysis project Ga0209785, IMG submission 187403) | Marine gutless worms symbiont microbial communities from Max Planck institute for Marine Microbiology, Germany - Inanidrilus... ...
CGATCCGACCGACACGCTCGCGTTCGCGCCCGGCGACGTGTGGACACAGGGCGGCAACGTGACCATCGGCGCGACGGTGTTGGAAAGCTATTCCGCCACCGCCAGCGACGGCGGCGCCGTCACCGCGTTTATCGAGGCGCACTTGACTTAGAGCCGCTCAGCCCCCTTCCCTTCCGATACCAAGCGAGTAGGATGTCCATCGAGGGTGGGGGACCGCGATGCCGGCAATCTTGCGCTTGTTGACTCTGTTGACCGTCCTGCTGGCCGCCGCGCCGGCGACCGCGGCGACGCTGGCCATCTCATGCGGTGCCGTCGGCAAGGAGCTGGCGCAATGCCGCATCGGCGCCGAGGTCTGGGCGGCACGGACCGGCAACAGCGTCAAGGTCGTCTCCACGCCCAACTCGGCGACCGAGCGGCTGGCGCTCTACCAGCAGCTTCTCGCCGCCCGCTCGCCGGACATCGACGTACTGCAGATCGACGTCATCTGGCCGGGCATCCTGGCACCGCACCTGCGCGACCTGTCGCACGACCTGGCCGACGCGGCGAAGGACCACTTCCCGGCCAGCATCGCCAACAACACGGTCGGCGGGAGGCTGGTCGCGCTGCCCTGGTTCATCGACGCCGGGCTGCTGTATTACCGCCGCGACCTGCTGGAGAAGCACGGTGTCGCGGTGCCGCGGACCTGGGCCGAGCTGACGGCGGCGGCGGAAAAGATCCAGGCCGCCGAGCGCGCCGCCGGGCAGGCCAAGAAGATGTGGGGCTTCGTCTGGCAGGGCCGGGCCTACGAGGGGCTGACCTGCGACGCGCTCGAATGGGTCGCCAGCCACGGCGGCGGCAGCGTCGTCGAGCCGGACGGGACCGTCTCGATCGACAACCCGCGCGCGGCGCGGGCGCTGGAGACCGCCGCCTCTTGGGTCGGCACCATCTCGCCGCCCGGCGTGGTGACCTACGCCGAGGAGGAGGCGCGCGGCCTGTTCCAGTCCGGCCACGCCGTTTTCATGCGCAACTGGCCCTACGCCTGGGCGCTGGCGCAGGGCGACGGCAGCCCGGTGCGCGGCCGCGTCGGGGTCGCGGCGTTGCCGCGCGGGGCGGACGGCACCTCGGCGGCGACGCTCGGCGGTTGGCAGCTGGCGGTGTCGAAACACTCGCGCCATCCCGAGCTGGCCGCCGACCTGGTGCGCCACCTGACCGGCGCCGCCGAGCAGAAACGCCGCGCCATCGCCGCCAGCACCAATCCGACCCGGCCGGCGCTGTACGACGATGCCAAAATCATCGCCGCCAATCCGTTCATGGCCCGCCTGCGCGCCACCTTCGAAGCGGCGACGCCGCGGCCCTCGACCATCACCGGCCGCAGGTACGACCGGGTCAGCACGGAATTCTTCACCGCCGTGCACGCGGTGCTGAGCGGCGAGCGGCCGGCCGAGGCGGCGCTGGCGGCGCTGGCCCGGAAACTGAAACGGATCAAGCGGCGCGGCTGGTAGCCATGCCCGCGCGCGCCCGCACCGCCATCTGGTTCCTTGCCCCGATGCTGCTGGTGCTGGCCGCCGTCGGCGGCTGGCCGCTGATGAAGACGGTCTGGTTCGGCTTCACCGACGCCGGCCTCGCCGACCTGTCCGGCGCCGCCTTCGTCGGTTTCGACAACTACTATGCGGTGATCGACGGCGAGGCGGTGGGCCTGCTCGCCGATCCGGAGTGGTGGCGCGCGGTCGCCAACACCATTGTCTTCACCGTCGTCTCGGTCGGCTTGGAAACCGTGCTCGGCCTGGTCATCGCCCTGGTCCTGCACCAGCCGTTCCGCGGCCGCGGTTTGGTCCGCGCCGCCGTGCTGATCCCCTGGGCGATCCCGACCATCGTCTCGGCGCGGCTGTGGGCCTGGATGCTGCACGACCAGTTCGGCCTGTTGAACGACCTGCTGATGGGCCTTGGTCTGCTCGCCGAGCCGGTCGCCTGGCTGGCCGAGCCGGAGCTGGCGATGGCGGCGGTGATCCTCGTCGACGTGTGGAAGACCACGCCCTTCATGGCGTTGCTGCTGCTCGCCGCGCTGCAGATGCTGCCGCGCGACTGCTACGAGGCGGCGCGCATCGACGGCGCCTCGGCGACGCGCCGGTTCTTCACCATCACGCTGCCGCTGATCCGCCCGGCCTTGATGGTCGCGGTGGTGTTCCGCTGCCTCGACGCGCTGAAGGTGTTCGACGTCATCTACGTGCTGACCGCCAACAACCCGCGGACCATGTCGATGTCGATCTACGCCCGCCAGGCCCTGGTCGAGTTCCAGGAGGCCGGCTACGGCTCGGCCGCCTCGACGCTGCTGTTCCTGATCGTGGCGTTGTTCATCACCGCCTACCTCATGCTCGGCCGCGAAAGGCGCGCCTCATGACCCGGCCCCTGGGCAGGCTGGCGTTCTACGTCCTGGTCGCGGCGATCCTGCTGTGGTCGGTGTTCCCGTTCTACTACGCCACCATCACCGCCTTCAAATCCGGCTCCGAGCTGTTCCAGGTCAGCTACTGGCCCGAGACCTGGCGCCTCGACAACTTCGCCGCCGCCTTCCGCGACCTGCCGTTCGGGCGCAACATCGCCAACTCGACGCTGGTCGCGTTGCTGGTGGTGGCGGCGTCCCTCGGGCTCGGCGTCAGCGCCGCCTACGCCCTGGGGCGGGTCCGGTTCCGGGGACGCGGCCTGCTGCTCGGCGCCGTGCTCGCCTTCTCGATGTTCCCGCAGGTCGCCGTGCTGGCCGGCATGTTCGAGCTGATCCGGGCGCTGGATCTCTACAACAACCCGCTCGGCCTGGCGCTCTCGTACCTGCTGCTGACCACCCCGTTCACGGTCTGGGTGCTGAGCACCTTCATGCGCGCGCTGCCGGTCGAGCTCGAGGAGGCCGCCGCCATCGACGGCGCCGGCCCGGCGCGCAGGCTCATCGAGATCTTCGTCCCCCTGCTGGCGCCGGCGATGGTCGCGACCGGCCTGCTCGCCTTCATCGCCGCCTGGAACGAGTTCCTGTTCGCCCTGACCTTCACGCTCACGGATGATCAGCGCACGGTGCCGGTGGCGATCGCGCTGATCTCGGGCGCCAGCGTCCACGAGCTGCCCTGGGGCGTGATCATGGCGGCGTCCGTCACCGTCACCCTGCCGCTGATCGCCCTGGTGCTCATCTTCCAGCGCCGCATCGTCGCCGGGCTGACCGCCGGCGCGGTGAAGGGCTAGGTCGGTTCAGGCCGGCGAGAAGGTGTAGCACCAGGCCACACCCTCGAGCACGGTCTCGCCGTCGCCGCGGCTGATCTTGACCGCCAGTTCGGTGACCGGCTTGCTCTCGTGCACGCTCAGCACGGTGGCTTCGCCGGTGATGGTGTCGCCGACGAAGACCGGCGCGGTGAACTTGATGCCGTCGCTGAGGAAGACGGTGCCCGGCCCGGGCATGTCCTGGGCGACCAGGGCGTTGAGGATGCCGATCGTCAGCCCGCCCTGCACCACCAGCCCGCCGAAGGGCGTGGCTTTCGCAAAGGCTTCGTCGAAGTGCAGCGGGTTGTAGTCGCCGGTCATCTCGGCGTACATCTCGACGTGCTTCCGGGTAATGGTCAGCTTGCGCGAGGCCGTCTGGCCCACGGATGGTTTCATCTGGCGCCTCCTGTTGCGAACGTGGATGCCCCTGAATTCACTTCTATGATATGGGAAGCGGCGCGGCGGAATCAAAAAAGGCTCCGCGAGGGAGCCATTGCGAAGTGGCTGGGGGACCTGGATTCGAACCAGGGCTACACGGGTCAGAGCCGTGGGTTCTACCGCTAAACTATCCCCCACCGGGATCGCGCGGCGGCCGTGTTTCGCCACCGGGAAGCGGGTTCTAACATACCGCATGCGGCCTGTGTAGTGCAAAATCGCGCGCCGCCGCGATTGTCCTTTTTTGGCCGAAAATGGCGGTTTTGTTGCAAAAAAGGGCGCCAGCCCCTTTCCAGCCCGGCCCGAGTTGCGTAAAACTGGTGGATCGGCAGACGGGCGGCAAAGTCCGCGGCCGTAACAAACAACGCAAACATGGCCTGTGCAAGGGGGCATTGCCCGGGCCTTGGGAGACGGGATCGGTGGGAAAGGACCAATTCGGCAGGTACCGCCGGGGACGGACGGTACGTCCGGCTGCCGGCCGGCGTCCGCCACCGGTGTTCGCCGCCGTCGACCTGGGCACCAACAATTGCCGCATGCTGGCGGCGCGGCCGACCTCGGACGGTTTCCGCGTCGTCGACTCGTTCTCGCGCACGGTACGCCTGGGCGAAGGCCTGGCCGCCACCGGGCGGCTCGCCGAGCAGGCGATCTCGCGCGCGGTCGACGCGCTCGCGATCTGCGCCGACAAGATCCGCGCCAACAGCGCCCAGGGCCATCGTGTCGTCACCACCGAGGCCTGCCGCCGCGCCGCCAACTGCCGCGAGTTCCTGCGCCTGACCCAGGAGCGCACCGGCCTCGAGCTGGAGCCGATCTCGCCCGAGGAGGAGGCCCGCCTGACCCTGCGCGGCTGCGCCCCGCTGCTCGACCCGCGCTTCCCGCACGCGCTGATCTTCGACATCGGCGGCGGCAGCACCGAGCTGACCTGGGTCGCCCAGTCGCCGGGCGAGAGTCCGCGCATGCTGGCCTACGAGTCCTTCCCCATGGGCGTGGTCAACCTGACCGAGAACTACGGCAGCGGCGCGATGACGCCGCAGGCGATGAACGCCCTGATCGAATGCGTGGACAGACGCCTGGTCGACTTCGACGCCAACTACGGCATCCACGACGCGGTCGGCCAGGGCCGGGTACAGATGGTCGGCACCTCGGGTACGGTGACCACGCTGGGCGCGCTGTACCTGGGGCTCAGCCGCTACGCCCGCTCGCGGGTCGACGGGCTGGACCTGGACTTCGACAGCGTCGAGAAGCTGTGCTGCCATCTCTCCGGGCTCGATCACGACACCCGCGCCGAGATGGTGGTCATGGGCTGCGCCATCCTGGAGGCGATCTGCCGCCGCTGGCCGGCCGGGCGCCTGCGCATCGCCGATCGAGGCATCCGCGAGGGCGTGCTGCACGAGCTGATCGCGGCGCGGAACTAGACTCCCATGGCGAAAAACTCGAAACGGGGCGGCGGCGGTAAATCCTCCGGCCGCAAGCGCAGCGGCATCCGCTCGGGCGCGCGCAACGTCACCACCCGGGTCAAGACCGCGCGCGGACGCAAGCTGAGCTCGACCAACTGGCTGAAGCGGCAGCTCAACGATCCCTACGTCGCCGAGGCGCAGCGCCTGGGATATCGCTCCCGCGCCGCCTTCAAGCTGATCGAGCTGGACGACCGCTTCGGTTTCCTCAAGCCGGGCGGGCGCATCGTCGACCTGGGCGCGGCGCCGGGCGGCTGGACCCAGATCTGCATCGAGCGGGTGCGCGCCGACAAACCGGGCGGCGGCCGCGTCGTCGCCATCGACGTCAACGAGATGGAGCCGATCGCGCACGCCGAGATCCTGCACCAGGACTTCATGGACGAGGACGCGCCCGACAACCTGAAGGCCGCGCTCGGCGGCCCCGCCGACGCGGTGCTGAGCGACATGGCGGCGCCGGCGACCGGCCACGCCTCGACCGACCACCTGCGCATCATGGGCCTGTGCGAGGTGGCGCTCGATTTCGCCCGCGAGGTGCTGGCGCCCGGCGGCGCCTTCGTCGCCAAGGTGCTGCGCGGCGGCACGGAAAATCAGATGCTCGCCGACATGAAGCGCGACTTCGCCACCGTGCGCCACGCCAAGCCGCCGGCCAGCCGCGCCGACTCGGCCGAGGCCTACGTCGTCGCGACCGGATTCCGCGGCCGGCAAAAGGACTGACCCCACCCCTGGTACAACAACGTATGTCCCCGAAAACTATCGGTTTTTCTGGGACATGGCGAATGATTAACCACTGAATTTCGGCTATACTGGCGCCGTTCGGATTGACGGCACAAGCCTCGCCCGCTCAGTTGACCGACGGCGAGAGCAACCTCGAAAACAAATCCGCGTGCCGCTCTCCGGCCCAGACAGGGAGAGCTCGCCATGACGGCAGTACCGGCCGATACGAAGCCGCGTCTTAAAAATCTTTCCGAAATCCGCAGCGAAATCGTCAACGCCGCTCTGGTGGTTGTGCTGCTGATCAGCCTGCCGATGGCGGCGGTGCTGCTAGTGCGCCTGCTCGATACCGGCTGGCAGGAGGTCATGACCTTGCAGTTCGGCCTGATCGCGCTGTTGGTGGTCGTGGCCCTGCTGCGCCACCGCATTGATTTCCACCTCAAGTCATCGGTGTTTCTGGGCGCCTTCTACCTTGCCGGTTTCGCCAGCCTGGTCAGTTTCGGGCTGCCCGGTTTCGGCGTCGAGCTGCTGATCCTGGCCAGCATCCTGACCGCCATGCTGTGGGGCGGCCGGGTCGGGATCGCCGGCCTGATCACGGCCAGCCTGGCCGTCGGCTTAATCGGTTTCCTGATGCTCAGCGACGCGCTGGCGCCAAAACTTTCCGCAGAAGAATACGCCGGCGCCAACAGTTCCTGGGTCATTGCCGTGGCGGCGTTCCTGCTGCTGACCGGCCTGACCGCAATGTGCCTGCGCCACATCGAGAAGACGCTGCAGCGCAACGCCACCGAGCTGGCCCGCGGCCACGACGCCCTGCGCCAGGAAATGCTCGCGCGCGAGCGCCTGCAGAAAGGCGCCGTAGAAAGCGCCGAGCGCCTGCGCGCGGTGTTCGAGACCGTGGTCGACAGCATCATCGTGATCAACGAGGAGGGCCGGATCGAGGAGTTCAGCCCGTCCGCCGAGCGCATCTTCGGTTACCATCGCGACGAGGTCGTCGGACAGAACGTCGCCATGCTGATGCCGGAACCGGACCGCGGCGCCCACGACGGCTACCTGCGCAACTACCTGGAGGGCGGCGAGGCCAAGGTCATCGGCGTCGGCCGCGAGGCCGTCGGACAGCGCAAGGACGGTTCGACCTTCCCGATCGACCTGGCGGTGGGCGTCGCCGAGATCGGCGGGCACCGGTTGTTCACCGGCACCGTCACCGACATCAGCGCCCGCAAGGAAGCCGAGGATGCGCTGCGCGAGAGCGAGCGCGCGCTGACGGAAAAGACCGAAATCCTCGGCGCCGTGCTGGGCAGCATGAACCAGGGCATCGTCGCCTACGATTCCGACCTCAAGCTGGTCGCCAGCAACCAGCGCTTCCGTGACATCCGCGACGTGCCCGAGGACTTGACCGGCGAGGGCACGCCGTTCGAGGACCTGATGCGCTTCGATGTCGAGCGCGGCGAGTTCGGCCCCGGCGATCCGGAAGGCCAGTTGTACGAGAAGGTCAATCTGGCGCGCCGCTTCGAGGAGCACCATTTCGAGCGCACGCGCCCGAACGGGCGAGTGATCGAGGTCGAGGGCGGCCCCCTGCCCGGCGGCGGTTTCGTCAGCACCTTCACTGATATCACCGCGCGCAAACACGCCGAGGAAGCCCTGCGCGACAGCGAAGCGCGGATGTCGGCGATCCTGGATGCCAGCACGATCGGCGCCTCGATCTTCACCACCGAGGGCGGGCGGCTGTACACCAACGCGCGCATGAGCGAGATGTCGGGACGCAGCAAAGCGGAACTGATGAAGCACGATTCGGCTTCCAACCTGGCCGATCCGAGTGATCGCGACCGGATCCGCGAGATCTACGCCGAAAAAGGCCGGGTCGACGACTTCGAGGCCGAGTTCCTGCGGGCCGACGGCTCGACCTATTGGGTCCTGGTCACCATGACGCCGGTCGATTTCGGCGGCGAGGCGGCGCGGCTGGTCTGGACCTACGACATCACCGAGCGCAAGGCTGCCGAAGCGGAGGAATCCGACCGGCGTCGCACGGCCCAGCTGTTGCACGACATCGCCGAGGCGGCGCAGAAGACCGACAGCCTGGAGGCGGTCTACCAAGTCTGCCTCGACGAGGTCGGAGAGCACATGGGTTGGCCGGTCGGACACATCTATCTGCAGCCCGAGGAAATGCCCGATAAGGTGGTGCCCTCGGGCACCTGGCACCTCAGCGAGTCCCGGCGATTTGCCGCTTTCCGCCAGGCCACCGGGGAGACCTCGTTCGCGCGTGGCGAAGGCCTGCCCGGCCGGGTGCTCGAAAGTGGCAAGCCGGCCTGGATCACGGACGTCACCCGGGACACCAATTTCCCGCGCGCCAGCTTCGCCGAGGACTGCGGCCTCAAGGCCGGCTTCGCCTTTCCGGTCACCTCGGAGCGCGGCGTCATCGCGGTGCTGGAATTCTTCGCCACCGAGGCGATCGAGCCGGACGAACGGACCCGGCGCATCCTGGCCAGCGTCGGCGAACAACTGGGCGGAATCATCCTGCGCAAGCGCGCCGAGGCGGCCGCGGCGGAAACCCGCGAGATGGTGCAGAGCCTGGTCGACAACCTGCCGCAGTTCGTCAGCATGAAGGATACCGAAGGCCGCTTCATCCTGGTCAACAAAGTCTACGAGCAGTGGTCGGACCAGAAACGCGAGGACGTTCTCGGCAAAACCGTCTACGACATCTTTCCCGAGGAGCAGGCCGCTTTTTTCGACCTCGCCGACAAGGAAGCGATCGAGCGCGGCGGTGCGATGGAGACGGAATATTCCCTCGCCTTCAACGACGGCGTGCACCGCGACTTCATCAACACCAAGTTTGCCGTCGCCGCCGCCGACGGCCGGCTGCTCGGCCTGGCCAATGTCAACCACGACATCAGCTCGATCAAGAAGACCGAGGACGCGCTGGCCGAGAAGCAGGCGCAGCTGCATCTGGCGCTCGACAACATGCCGGGCGGCATGTTCATGGTCGACAAGGACCTGCGCTTCCTGCTTGCCAACGCCCAGTATTCCGAGCTTTTCGATTTTCCCAAGGGCCTGCTCGCCGAGGGGCGCGACCTGAACGGCATGGTCAGATTCCAGGCTGAGCGCGGCGACTATGGAGCCGACGCCCGCATCGACGAACTCGCCAAAGAAGTTCGTGACCGGTTCACCAGCGGCGAATCTCACATTTATGAGCGGCGGCTGGCCAGCGGCCGCGTCCTCGAGGTGCACGTGGCGCCGACCCCGACCGGCGGCGCCGTCGCCGCCGACATCACCGAACGCAAGCTTGCGGAACAGGAACTGGCTGCAAAGGAGGCGCAGCTCCGCATCGCACTCGATCACATGCCCGGCGGCATCAAGGTCGTCGACAGCGACCTGAACTACCTGCTCTTCAACTCGAAATACAGCGAGCTGTACGACTTCCCGGACGGCGTCCTGCAGCAGGGCGGACCGATGCGCGACGAGCTGCGTTATCAGGCCGAACGCGGCGATCTGGGTCCTGGCGACAAGGAAGCCGCGGTCGAAAGAGTGATCGACTTCTACCGCCAACGCGAGGGCGGAAGCTACGAGCGAAGCCTACCGGACGGCCGGGTGCTCGAAACCAGCATGGCGCCGACGCCGGATGGCCACTACGTGACGATCCTCACCGACATCACCGAGCGCAAGCGGGCCCAGGAGGACCTGCAGCAGAGCGAGCAGCGGTTCAAGACCGTGCTCGACAACATGCCGGCGGCGGTGTTCCTGCGCGACCGCGACGGCAGGTTCAGTCTCGTCAACCGCGGCTACAAGGAGATTTACCAGGTCGCCGATAAGGACGTCGACGGCAAGACGGTGCACGACCTGCTGCCGGCGGCCGAGGCGGACACTTACGCCGACGAAGACCGCAAGGTACTGGAGACCGGCGAGACCCTGGAGTTCGAGACCTCGTTGTCGCGTGGCGAAGCGCCGCGCACCTTGCGCACCGTCAAGTTCCCGATCCGCGACCTCGCCGGCGCGGTCGAGGCGGTCGGCGGCATCGAGATCGACATCACCGAACAGAAACGCGCCGCGGCGGAACTGGCGGAGAAGGAGGAACAGCTCCGCTTGGCCATGGAAAACATGTCGGACGGCATCTTCCTGCTCGATTCATCCCTGCGCTACTGCCTGTTCAATCAGCGATACCTCGACCTGGTGAAGATCCCGCACGACTTGATCAACGTCGGAAAACCCATTCGCGATGTCCTGTTCAACGCCGCCGAAAACGGCTTTTACGGGCCCGGCGATCCGGACGAGCTCGCCGAGCAGCGGCTTGCGACCTATCAGACTTCCAAGTACGTGGAGGCGGAGATCAAAACCCCCGACAACCGCATCGTCAGTCTGCGCAAAACCGCGCTCGCCGAAGGTGGTGTCGTGGCCGTCCTGACCGACGTGACGGATCGCAAGCGCGCGGAGGAGGAGGTGGCGGAACAGAAGAAACTGCTCGATACGGTCATCGAGAACATGGACAGCGGCGTGATGATGTACGACGCCGACCTGAATCTCATGAAGTTCAACGAGCAGGCGCGGCAAGCCTTCCAATTCCCGTCCGATTTCCTGAAACCAGGTTTATCGTTTGAAAAATCCTGCATAACCTCGCCCAGCGCCGCGGGTTCGAGCCCGACGAGATCGAGGAACGAGTCAAGGAATCCCTGATCAACGCCAGGTCTGACGAAACCCAATCGATGGAAGTCACCTTGGACAACGATTCGACCATTCTCGTTCGTCGCCGGCCGGCGCCAAATGGCGGGTTTATTGCCTCACAGACTGACATCACCGAGAGCAAGCGGGCCGAGCGGGAATTGGCGCGCAGCCGCGCATTGCTCGACGGCGTGGTCGAGAACAGTGACGCGCTGATCTACGCCAAGGATCTCGAGGGCCGCTACATCCTGGTCAACCGGCGCTGGGAAAACCTGACAAAGGTGCCGCGCGTGGAGGCGCTCAATCACGACGACTTCACCTTCTTCACCGCCGAATCGGCGGAGGAGTTCCGGGCCAACGACGCCAAGGTCATCGCCGGCGGCAAGACGTTGACCACCGAGGAGAACGTCGCCACCGCCGACGGCGCCAAGATCTATCTGTCGTCGAAATTCCCGCTGTCCGGCGAGGACGGCGAAGTCATGGGCATTTGCGGCATCTCCACCGATATCCACGAGCGCAAACTCGCCGAGCAAGCCCTGGCCGATGCCTACGAGGTGATCTCGGACAGCATCCGTTACGCCAGCCGCATCCAACGTGCGCTGCTGCCGCCCGAGCATTTCCTGACCGAGAGCCTGGCCGACCACTTCATCATCTGGGAGCCGCGCGACGAGGTCGGCGGCGACATGTACTGGTACCGCCAATGCGAGAACGGTTTCCTGATCCTCCTCGCCGACTGCACCGGCCACGGCGTGCCCGGCGCCTTCATGACCATGATCGCCTCCGGTGCGCTCGACCGGGCCATGCGCGAACACCCCGACGGCGACCCGGCGGCGGTGCTGCACGTCATGAACCGCAGCATCAAGCGTTCGCTCAACCAGGACACCAAAGATGGCGAGAGCGACGACGGTATGGACATCGGCGTCTGCCGGGTCGAGCCCGAGGCCGGCCGCCTGGTCTACGCCGGTGCCAAGTTCTCGCTGTTCCGCGTCAACGGCGAGGACGTTGAGGAGATCAAGGGCGACAAGGCCAGCGTCGGCTATCGCAAGGTGCCGCTCGAGCAGAGCTATGCGAACCACGAGATCGCGGTTGCCGAAGGCGATTGCTTCTTCCTGTCGACCGACGGCCTGACCGACCAAGTCGGCGGGCCCAAGCGGCGCATGTTCGGCAAGAAGCGGGTTAAGGATCTGCTGCTCGAGTTGGCTGGCCGGCCGATGCCGGAGCAGCGTGACCGCCTGTACCAGAGCTTTGTCGACTATCAGGGCGAACAGATCCGGCGCGACGATCTCTCGGTCTTCGGCTTCCGGCTCTGAGCCGCGAATCGGCCCGACCTTCGTGCCGGCGCCGAGCCCCGTCGACACCGCCATTCGGCGCCGGAAACCGGCGCTGCAGGCCGCCTTCGATTGCCCCCAGCAATTGCCTTGGCAAGCCGGTCGCGATGTGTATGATAGCGCGCCATCCTATGGGTCTGATCGCGATGACGGAGGAAGGCATGATCGAAGAGGCACTGACATTCGACGACGTTCTGTTGGTGCCGGCCGAATCGAACGTGCTGCCGCATCAGACCGACACCTCGACCCGCTTCACCCGCACCGTTGACCTGGGCATCCCGCTGGTCTCCTCGGCCATGGACACGGTGACCGAGAGCGGCCTCGCCATCGCCATGGCGCAGGCCGGCGGCATGGGTGTGGTGCACAAGAACCTCGAGATCGAGGAGCAGGTCGGCGAGGTGCGCACGGTCAAGAAATTCGAATCCGGCATGGTCGTCAACCCGCTGACCATCGCGCCCGGCGCCTCGCTGTCCGACGCGCTCGGCATCATGAACGCGCACCACTTCTCCGGCATCCCCGTGGTCGAGAACGGCGGCAGGCTGGTCGGCATCCTGACCAACCGCGACGTCCGCTTCGCCGACAACCCGCACCAGCCGGTCAGCGAGCTGATGACCGCGCACACGGTCGACAAGCCCCTGGTCACGGTCGAGGAAGGCGTCTCGCGCGACGAGGCCAAGCGGCTTTTGCACCAGCACCGCATCGAGAAGCTGCTGGTCGTCGACGACGAGTTCCGCTGCATCGGCCTGATCACGGTGAAGGACATCGAGAAGGCGCAGCAGTTCCCCAACGCCTGCAAGGACGAGCAGGGCCGCCTGCGCGTCGCCGCCGCCACCGGCGTCGGCGAGGCCGGCCACGAGCGCGCCAAGGCGCTGATCGAGGCCGAGGTCGACGTCATCGTCGTCGACACCGCGCACGGCCATTCGTCAGGCGTCATCGACGCCGTCGCCGGGGTCAAGAAGCTGAGCAACCGGGTCCAGGTCGTGGGCGGCAACATCGCCACCCCCGAGGCCGCGCGCGCCCTGATCGGCGCCGGCGCCGACGCGGTCAAGGTCGGCATCGGTCCGGGCACCATCTGCACCACTCGCATGGTCGCCGGCGTCGGCATGCCGCAGCTGTCGGCGATCATGGAAGTGGCCGAGATCTGCGACGCCGAGAGCGTGCCGCTGATCGCCGACGGCGGCATCAAGTACTCGGGCGACATCGCCAAGGCGATCGCCGCCGGGGCGGAATGCGTGATGATCGGCTCGCTGTTCGCCGGCACCGACGAAAGCCCGGGCGAGGTGTTCCTGTACCAGGGACGGTCCTACAAGTCCTACCGCGGCATGGGGTCGCTCGGCGCCATGGCGCGCGGCTCGGCCGACCGCTACTTCCAGCAGGACGTCGGAGACTCGCTGAAGTTCGTGCCCGAGGGCATCGAGGGCCGGGTGCCCTACAAGGGACCGGTCGGCACCGTCATCCATCAGCTGGTCGGCGGCCTGCGCTCGTCGATGGGCTACACCGGCTGCGGCTCGATCGCCGACATGCGCAGCAAGACCCAGTTCCGCCGCATCACCGGCGCCGGCCTGCGCGAGAGCCACGTGCACGACGTGACGATCACCCGCGAGGCGCCGAACTACCGTGGCGGCAACTGAACACTTGACCCCCAGGAAACCTAAGTGACCCCGGGCGCCCGCCTCGCCGCCGTCATCGAGCTGCTGCCCGAGATCGCCGCCGCGCGCGCGCCCGTGGGCGCGGTGCTGGAACGCTATTTCCGCCAGCGCCGCTACGCCGGTTCGGGCGACCGCCGCGCCATCACCGCGGCGGTCTATGACCAGCTGCGCCGGCGCGCCCGGCTGGGCTGGCACCTGGAGCGCCACGGCCTCGCCGACACCCTGCGGTCGCGGGTGATCGCCGGCGCGGCATTGCGCCCGGACGCGACACCGGCAACCGTCACCGATCTGTTCACCGGCGCCAGGCACGACGCCGCCGCCCTCGACGACAGCGAAACCGCCTTCGTCGCCGCCGTCGCCGGCCGGAACCTCGACGACGCGGCGATGTCGGATCCGGTACGGCTCGAATACCCGGATTGGCTCGACGCCAGCCTGCGCCGCGCCTTCGCCGCGGACCTGGACGCCGAGATGGCCGCCGCCAACCGGCCGGCGCCCTTGGACCTGCGCGTCAATCAGCTGAAGACCAACCGCGACGGTGCGCGCAAGGCCTTCGCGCGGGACGGTATCGAGGTGGCGCCGACGCCGCTGTCGCCGCGCGGTCTGCGCCTGGAGACCCCACGCAAGATCGAGGCGACGCGGGCCTACAGGAACGGCCTGGTCGAGGTTCAGGACGAGGGCTCGCAGATCGTCGCCCTGCTGACCGGGGCGCAGCCGGGCATGACCGTCATCGACTACTGCGCCGGCGCCGGCGGCAAGACCCTGGCCCTGGCGGCCGAGATGAAGGGCCGCGGCCGGCTGATCGCCTGCGACACCGACGAGAAGCGCCTCGACCGCCTGCGCGCGCGGCAGAAGCGCGCCGAGACGCACAACGTCGAGCGCTTCGTGCTGGACGCCGACGGCGCCGCGCGGCCGCTGCGCAAGGTCGCCGTCGACCGCGTGCTGGTCGACGCGCCCTGCTCCGGCAGCGGCACCTGGCGGCGCGATCCGGACGCCCGCTGGCGGCTGACGCCGGACCAACTGGCCGGCTTCGTCGAGCAGCAACGCGCGATCCTGGCGCGGGCCGCATCGCTGGTCAAGCCGGGCGGCCGGCTGGTCTACGCCACCTGCTCGGTGCTGCCCGAGGAGAACGCCGAACAGCTCGCCCGATTCGTTTCCGAAAATGCGGACTTTTCCGTTCTGCCGGTGGCCGAAGCCTGGCAGGACCCGCTCGCCGGCGCCTGCCCCGCGAATGGGAACTTACTTCAATTAACTCCCGCAAACCACGGAACAGACGGATTTTTTGTCGCCATTTTACTGCGAAAACCTTGAGACCGCGCCGCTCCCGTTGATTGATTCCGCCGGAGTCATCGTGGTTTCACGGTTTTCGTGGAATACTGACGCCATGTTCGTTCGAAAACGAGGACGGCTCACGTTTCGGCAGTCTGCGGCCATCCCCTATCGCAAGGGCGAGGACGGCTGCGAGATCCTGCTGATGACCTCGCGCACCAACCACCGCTGGATCATTCCCAAGGGCCTGATCGAGCCCCACCTCAGCCCGCCAGCAAGCGCCGCCGAGGAGGCCTACGAGGAGGCCGGCGTGCGCGGCAAGATCTGCGACACCTGCCTCGGCACCTATCCGGTCGAGAAATGGGACGCCCACGGCACCGTCGAGGTCTACGCCCTGAAGGTGACCGAGGAACTGGACGACTGGCCCGAGAAGGACGACCGCGAGCGCCAGTGGCTGCCCATCAAGCAGGCCATCGAGACCGCCGGCGACGAGGGCGTCGTCGAGGTCCTGCGCACCTTCCAGAAAAGGAAGAAGAAAAAGAACGGCGGCTGACGCCGCCGTTCCCGAAGGCCCGTTCGACCGTTGCTCAGTTCAGCATCTGGTTGGGCAGCCAGGTGATGATCGCCGGGAAGGCGAGCAGCAGCCCGACGGTGACCACGTCGGCGATGAAGAACGGCAGGATGCCGCGGAACACCTCGTTCACCGGGATGTCCGGTCTGACCCCGCTGACGACGTAGCAGTTCAGCCCGATCGGCGGCGTGATCAGGCAGATCTCGGCCATCTTGACGACGATGATGCCGAACCAGATCGGATCGTAGCCGAGCGCGATGACCGCCGGATAGACCACCGGCAGGGTCAGCAGCAGCATGCCGATCGCGTCCATGAACATGCCCAGGATGGCATAGAACAGCAGGATGCCGATCATGATCAGGATCGGCGGCAGCGGCAGCGACACCACCCACTCGGCGAAGGCCTCGGGCAGGCCGGCGAAGCCGAGGAAGCGGACGAACACCAGCACGCCCCAGATGATCGAGAAGATCATCACCGTCAGCTTCGAGGTCTCGAGCAGCGCTTCCTTCAGATTGTCCCAGCGCATGCCGTTGATCAGCGCGAACACGAACACCACGCCGGCGCCCAGCGCGCCCGCCTCGGTCGGCGTCGCCCAGCCCAGGTACATGGCCGAGAAGATGATCGTGATCACGGCGATGATCGGCAGCGTGCCGGGCACCGACTTGATCCGGTCGCCCCAGGTGAAGCCCTTGATCGGGCGGCCGAGATCCGGTTTCGCCCAGGCCATACCGACGATCATGATGCCGTAGATGAGGGCCGAGAAGATGCCGGGGATGAAGCCGGCGAGCAGCAGCCGGCCGACCGATTCCTCGACGATGATGGCGTAAATGACCAGGATCGCGCTGGGCGGGATCAGCGACGCCAGCGTGCCGCCGGCGGCGATCACGCCGGCCGCCAGGCGCTTGTTGTAGCCGGCTTCCAGCATCTCCGGGATGGCGACGCGGCTGAACACGGCGGCGGTCGCGGTGCTGGCGCCGGAGACGGCGGCGAAGCCGGCGGCGGCGAACACCGAGGCGACGGCGAGTCCGCCCGGCATCCAGCCGAGCCACTTGCGCGCGGCGTCGAAGATCGCGGCGGTGAAGCCGGCGTGGAAGGCGAGGAAGCCGATTAGGATGAACATCGGCAACACGCTAAGGGTGTAGGTCACCGACTTCGAGTGCGGAATGGTGCCGGCCATGCCGGCGCCGGCGTCCCAGCCGATGATCGAGACCATGCCGGCGAGGCCGACGATCGTCGCGGCGTAGACGACGCGGACGCCGAGAAAGATCAGCAGGATCATGACCACGACCCCGATCAGGCCGATTTGGCCAGGCTCTAGGCCAACCATCGTTTCCATCAGGATGTTTCCTTTCTCTGGGGGTTGCGGTCAGACGTGGTCTTCGTCGACGTCGCCGAAGGCTTCGTGGATCTCGTGCGTCGCCTGTTCCTCGACGGATTCGATCAGCGGCACGGCCACCTGCTCGGCGTCGGGTTGGGCGCTGAGGCGGGCAAAACCGATCAGCTGCACCAGCAGGCGCAGCCACAGCACCGAGAAGGCGACCGGCACGATCATCTTGGACGGCCACACCGGATACTCGGCGTCGATCGTGCTGTCGCCGAATTCATAGGCGCGCATGGTGTGGTCCCAGCCGTAGACGACCAGCACGGCGACCACGATCAGCGCCACGATGGTGCCGAAGCTCTCGGCGATCCAGCGCATGCGCAGCGGCATCTTGGAGACGAACAGCTCCATGCGCACGTGGCCGCCGAGGCGCTGGCAATAGGCGGCGCCGAGGAAGGCGAAGGTGGCCATCGACAGTTCGACCAGGTCGACGTAGCCCTCCAAGGGCACATTGAAGAGCTGCCGGCCCAGGATCTGCACGATGCCGATCAGCATCAGTCCGAAGATGAAGATTCCGGCGAGCAGGTCTAGGACGGACTCGATTTTGGCCAAGCCGCAATCGGCCGCCGACAGCCCCGGCGCCGACGTCGTGGTATTCGGTGTGCTCATGGCGCACCTTCCCTATTGTGCCCTATTGTGTGAAAACGTGTTCCCGTAAACCGGGGCGGCGGCGGGCGCCGCCCCGGGAGAGGTCGGTTGACCGAACCTTACTGGACCGCGGCGGCGGTCTTCAGGGCCAGGTCGAGCAGGCCCTGGGCGTCGAACTTGCCCTGGTTCTTCTTCACCCACTTGTCCCAGATCGGCTTGCCGCCGACCCGGCGGAACTCGGCAAGCTGCTCGTCCGAGTAGCGGATTTCCTGCATCTTGGCCTTGAACTTCGGCAGGTTGACCTTGTCGAGGTCCTGGTAGGCCGCGATCATCGCCGCGCGGACTTCGTCCTTGGCGTCGTCCATGATCTTCTTGTAGTTCGCCGGCAGCTTGGCCATGGCGTTCTTGTTGAAGATCATCGGGCACTCGGCCGAGCCCACCGACATGTTGCTGGTGAACCACTTGGCGACTTCGTCGATCTTGTAGGAGGCGAAGGCGTAGGTGAACGGGAACGACACCGCGTCCGAGGTGCCGCGGCTGATCGCGGTGTAGACCTCGGTCGCCGGCATGGTCTGCTTGGTCGCGCCGAGCACCACCATGGCATCACCGATGCCACCACCGGCGCGCACGCGCCAGCCCTTGAAGTCAGCGGGAGTCTTGGGCGGCGCACCCTTGCCCATGAACTCGTACTGCGGCAGGTAGGTCGGCAGGAAGGCGACGGCATCCCAGCGGTCCAGCTCCTTCTTCAGGGCCGGATGCTCGAACAAGGTGTCGCGCACTGCGACCGAGGCGCGCCAGCTGCTCATCGGCAGGAACGGCAGCGAGAAGACCATGTGCGCCGGGTTCTTGCCGGGGTGATAGAAGTTGCACGACATCGCGCCCTGGAACGCGCCGAGCTTGATGCCGTCGAGGTTCTCCTTCGGCTTCGACAGCGTGCCGTAGTGGATCTTGATGTTGAACTTGCCGCCGGTCTTGGCGGCGACGATCTCGGAGAGCTTGTGAACGCCGGCCGTGAAGGCCCGCTTCTTGCCCCAGACCGAGAAGTTCCAGTTCACTTTCGGATCGGCGGCGAACGCCGAGCCCGTAAAACTCAGAGCGAGGGCCGCGGTTACGGCACCGGTCAGTATACGCCCCTTGTGCATAGTCTTCCTCCCTAGTGGTTCAAGACGCCGAAACGTCAAACAAATTAGTTAGCCAGCGAAATATTAAACACTCATCCGCTCTTGATGCAAATTGTTCCACGTCCCAAGCCTGAACGCAAATTTGTTCTCGAAAAACAGGTCTTTGTCCCGTTGGACGGCGCGCATGCCAAACGCCACGCGCGCTCCCCGAAAACCATGTGCCCGCGTGTTGCCGCAGTGTCGTTGTTCTTGGCCGACGATTCTTACCTTGATTTGCATAAATCTAGAAATCAAAATAATTATCTTTTTAATAGTGCTTTTTTGATAAATGCGCATCGACCTCAAACACGTCCGCGCCTTCGCTGCGGTGGCCCGGTTCCGGCACTTCACCCGCGCCGCCGAGGAGATCGGCGTCGCCCAGCCGACCCTCAGCCTGTTGATCCAGCAGCTCGAGGACGCCGTCGGCGTCCGGCTGATCCACCGCAGCACGCGCAGCGTCGAACGACCGAGATGGGCCGCGAGTTCCTGCCGACGGCGGAAAACCTGGTCGACGACCTGAGCACCGCCGTCGACTCGCTGCGCGACCTGGCCGAGCTGCGCCGCGGCAAGGTGACCGTCGCCGCCCTGCCCTCGGTCGCCGCCAAACTGCTGCCGGACATCATCCTGACCTACCGGCGGCGCCATCCGGACGTGCAGATCCGCCTGCTCGACCTGAACACCGAACACATCCACGAGGCGATGCGCAACGGCAGCGCCGACTTCGGGCTGGGCTACGGTTCCACCGGCGACAAGGTGCTGAAGTTCGATCTGCTGTTCGAGGACGAGATCGTCGTGATCACGCCGCCGGACCATGCCTTCGCGCGACGGCGCCAGATCGCCTGGCGCGATCTGCAGGACCAGGACGTGATCTCGTATTCGGACGAAACCAGCATCCGCCGCCTGATCGACGCCAAGCTGGCGGCGCGCGGCCTGGAGCACCGGCCGATGCTGGAGCCGACCATGACCCTGACCATGACCGAACTGGTCCGCGCCGGCGTCGGTCTCGGCATCCTGCTGTCGTCCCTGGTCGACTCGCCGTTCATGCGCGGCCTTGCCGTGATCCCGATCGTCGAGCCGGTGGTTCGGCGCCCGATCGGCATCGTCACCCGCGCCAACCGCGTGCTGACCCCGGCGGCCGAGGCGATGCGCGATCTGGTTGTGCGCCAGGTGCCGGCGGCGCAGCCCGGCTGAAGTTGACAAGGAGCGGGTCGGTCGGGTCTGCAACGGGATCTCCCGGGTCGCGTCAATCGGTTCGACCTGTCCTTTTCAAAACGCATGCCAGTTGTCCGGCGGCCAGGCGATTACCGACAATGCATTGATTTCATTGAAAACATTCAGTGGATCGAGAACCCGCCGTCCGATGCGTCGGCCAAATGCTGCCGGCCGGCATCCCCGCGGCGGCAGAAATCGGCCGATCTCAGTGGGTGACGTAGTCTTTGCGCTCGAGGCCGTGGTTCAGCATCTTCTGGTTCAAGGTCCGGCGCGGCAGGTCGAGTTCCGCCATCACCGCCTGGATGTTGCCTTCGTGCCGGCGCAGGGTGCTGTCCAAGACCTGGCGCTCGAACCGCAGCGCCCGTTCGGCCAAGGAATCCGTCTCGCCGCCGTCACCTTCGGGCAACGTCCCCTGCACCTGCCCCAACATCGATTGGATACGCGCGCCCAGCGGCAGCGACGACAACACGAAGCGCTCGGCCATGTTCTTCAACTCGCGCACGTTGCCGGGCCAGTCATGGGCGGCCAAGGCCGCCAGTCCCTCGGGCGTCACCGGCGGCACGTCGCGGCCATGGGTCTCGCCGGCCTGGGCGACGAAGTACTCGAACAGCATCGCCACGTCGCCATCGCGCCGGCGCAGCGGCGGCACCGTCAGCTCGACCACGTTGAGCCGGAAGTACAGGTCGGCGCGGAAGTCGCCGGCCTCGACCGCGGCCTTCAGGTCGACATTGCTGGCGGCGATGACGCGGACGTCGACGGCGATCGTCTCGTTCGAGCCGATCCGCTCGATCTCGCGTTCCTGCAGCGCCCGCAGCAGCTTGACCTGCAGCAGCGGCATGCTCGAGATCTCGTCGAGAAACAGGGTGCCGCCGCTGGCATGCTCGAGCTTGCCGACGCGCCGCTTGGCGGCGCCGGTGAAGGCGCCGGCCTCGTGGCCGAACAGCTCGCTCTCGAAGATCGTCTCGGGGATGGCGGCGCAGTTGACGGCGACGAAGTGTCCGCGCGCGCGGGCGCCGAAGTCGTGCAGGCAGCGCGCCACCACCTCCTTGCCGGTACCGGTCTCGCCGAGGACCAGGACGCTGGCGTCGGTGCCGGCGATCTGCTCGATCTCCTCGCGCAGCCGGCGTACCGGCGCGGCGTTGCCGAGGATCCGCTGCGCGACCCCGGGCGGACCGGCGAGCTTGCGGCGCAGGGCCCGGTTTTCCAGCACCAGGCGCCGCTTCTCGCTGGCCCGGCGCACGATTTCCAGCAGCCGGTCCGGCTCGAACGGCTTTTCCAGGAAGTCGTAGGCGCCGCGGCGCATCGCCTCGACCGCCATGGCGATGTCGCCGTGGCCGGTGACCAGCACCACCGGCAGGTCGGAATCGATGCCGGCAATTCGCGCCAGCAGCTCCATGCCGTCCATGCGCGGCATCTTGACGTCGCTGATCAGGATGCCGGGATAGGCCGGATCCAGCGCCGCCAGCACCTGCTCCGGCGCGCTCACTGCCTCGACCTCGTAGCCGGCCAGTTCGAGCCACTGCGCCATCGAGGCCCGCATCGCCGGCTCGTCGTCGACCAGCATCACCTGTCCGTGTTCGCTCATGTCTCGTCTCCGGGTCCGGGGGTCTCGGCGGCCAGCGGCAGGCGCAGGGTGAAGGTGGCGCCGCCATCGGCATTGTTGGCGGCGCGGATCGATCCGCCCATGTCGGCGACGATGCCGTACGAGATCGACAGTCCCAGGCCGACCCACTCGCCGACGTCCTTGGTGGTGAAGAAGGGATCGAACAACTGGTCCAGGTGGGCCGCGTCGATGCCGTGCCCGGTGTCGGAAACGCGCACTTCCGCGGCGCCGTCCGCGGGCGCCAGTTCGACCGACAGCCGCCGCCGTTCGCTGTCCGCCATGGCGTCGAGACCGTTGCGCAGCAGGTTGACCAGCACCTGTTCGAGCCGCAACGCATCGCCGAGCACGGTGACCCGCTCCGGCGCCGTGGCGAGGTCCAGCTCGACCTCGGCCTAGCGCAGCGGACCGTCGAGCAGCAGCAGCGCGTGATCGAGGCAGCGGCGCAGGTCGACGGGCTGCTGCCGGCCGTCGCTCTTGCGCGCGAAGGTCTTGAGCTGCGCGGTGATCGCCGCCATGCGCTCGGTCAGGCCGGCGACCGTGGCCAGGTTGTCGCGCACCTGCGCGCTGTCGCCGCGTTCGGCGTATTTGCTGCTGCTGGCGACGAAGGTGCGGATCGCCGCCAGCGGCTGGCTCAGCTCGGCGCCGACCTTGCCGCGCGGTTCGACGATGGCGCCGTCCGGGGCCAGGGCGACGTGGCCCGAGGCGTAGGCGCGGTTTTTGACCTGAACCCCGAAAACTGGACCGCCTGAAGCGCGAGTTTTCTCGTAATGTAGAGGCTGGCAGGCCAATCCGCCGTGCCGGCATGCTGCGGGTGACCAGCATCGACGAGCTGTTCGCCTCGGTCGAGACCTTGGCCCGCTCGAAACCGCCGCGCGGCGACCGCCTGGCGATCATCACCAACGGCGGCGGCATCGGCGTGATGGCGGTGGACGAGCTGATCAGCCAGGGCGGCCGCCTAGCCGAGCTGAAGGACGAGACCGTCGCGGCGCTGGACGCGGTGCTGCCGCCGACCTGGTCGCGCGGCAACCCGGTCGACATCATCGGCGACGCGCCGGGCGAACGTTACGCCAAGTCGGTCGAGATCCTGAGCGCCGCCAAGGAGGTCGATACCTTGCTGGTGATGCACGCGCCGACGGCGACCGCCTCGACCACCGAGGCCGCCGAGGCGGTGATTGGCGCCGCCGACCGCAAGCAAGGCCGGCTGCTGACCAGCTGGGTCGGCGGCCAGGCGGTGGCGCCGGCGCGGCGCCTGTTCGCCGACGCCGAGTGGAGTGACCCCCTGGGAGTGGTCCAGTTTTATTGAGAGAGTTTGGCGCATTCTTGACCTCACGGAAGGAGGACAAAATGAGCCGTAGACGCTACACCCCGGAACAGATCATCAGCATACTTAGCGAGGCCG
>Ga0209785_1000206_pt1 | contig 22533 bp, 19 predicted proteins | sample WorMetG1BERMUDA2_FD_187403 | JGI IMG/M metagenome (GOLD analysis project Ga0209785, IMG submission 187403) | Marine gutless worms symbiont microbial communities from Max Planck institute for Marine Microbiology, Germany - Inanidrilus... ...
CGGCCTGCTTGGCCGCTCTTCGCGGCTGGCACGCAGCATCGCACGAGGACCGGAGGCAGAAATTTCTTGGAAAGTCGCCTTTCGTCGCCGTATGATCACGGGAGGCAAGTCAAATGGGGAATGCCCACTCATATCCCGACAGCTCCCGATCCAGGCCCGCGTCCAGCTGGAATATGGTCGATATTCGGCCCTCGACGAAAACGTGTCCCGAGGACGGGCTGTAAATGCCCGCCATGGTGCGAAGCAGTGTGGACTTCCCGGCGCCGTTGTGTCCGATAAGGCCAACCCGGTCACCATCCTTCAACACCACACTGACTTTGTCCAATGCCGTGACCGTGACGATATTGCCGACGTTGCGGGAAATGGTGCCGCCAGTGCCGACGGACACCAGTTTGTTGCGCAAGGACATGCTGCCGGCGTTGTAGATTGGATATTCGACCGTGGCGTTGCGGAGTTCGATTCGTGCCATCTAATTGATCCAATAAGCAAGGCGGTGGCGTTTCTTCGCCGTGATGTAGAGCGCGGCCGACCATCCCAACACGGCCATGAGCAGCGAAACGATCCAGGTCAGGAGTGTCGGCGCCTGACCCATGATCGGATCCCGTATGAGCGACAGCCAATAGGCGAGAGGGTTGAAATTGAGGATGAAAGCGCTGTCGCCCAACTGTTCCGGTCGGAAGATGACCGGCGTCAGAAAAAACAGGGGCTGCATAATGGCGGTGACCAGGGGTTCCAGGTCGCGAAATCGCGCGCCGAAATATCCGATCAGCTGGATGAACCACAGAAGATTGATGCAGACCAGAACCAGCCCGGGAATCACCAGAAGCGTGGTGAGGCCGAAAGGCTGCGGGAATATCACCAACACGACGAGGACGATGACGAGGTTGTGGGCAAAGTTGACAAGCTCTCGCAACAGCAACTGTATTGAGACCAGCATCGACGACACCGGCATGTTCAACAATAGCTGACGGTTGTGGTAGAACGCGGCTGTCGCTCCGACGATGCTCCCGGACAAAAGGTACCAGACCACGAGGCCGACCGTCAGCGACGGGATGAATATGCTGCGGTCGATATCAAACAGATTGCTCCATACGAACCCAAGCCCGCCGACCCCGATCGCAGTGCCCAGAACCAGCCAGAATGGCCCGAGCACCGAACGGCGATAACGCGCCCTGGTGTCGCCCCAGGCGATGTGGAATGCCAGATTAAGACGTTCGAAAGCCCCGACGATTTCGGCTTTCAGAATCGCGAAAGCGCCGGGGTTGCCGTTTTCTGCATCCGGGTAAGGATCATTCAATTCGAACTCGGTCAAGCTTGGTGGGTCCTCTGATTTTGATCGCTACGGCCGCAGTTTATTCTAGGGGATCTGGCACCGGACATGCGGTTGGGCAGGGATCTCGAACGAACGCGCGTTTACGGACCTGTTAAGGTTACGCCGGGCGGTGAGAATACGCATCGTTGCTTAGCCAAGCGGCCTTGCCCCCTTGCGGCCTTGCGGGTGATACAGGTGGTTGAGACCCGCGCCGTTGGCGCAGCCGCTTTCCACAATGCTATATGACAACGGTCTCTTTCTGCGTGTTCGAGTTTCAACGAACTTCGACACTCTGTTGAACACTCCGGACCGCTTGTCAACAGAGCCAGTGAACGAAATCCCAATCGGCCGTTTCCCATGATTGAGATGACCGGAACAATGGTGTTCCGGCATCCGTGCGAGTCAACGGATCGTCATTGCGGACCGAACATTTTGCTTGACCAAGAAGGCTTGCCGGTGACCTCAAGTGCGTCCGCGATAAAGGTCGTGACGCGCCCGGCACCGGGCTCTTGAACATCATCACGCCATCAAAGCGCGGCCTGCTGCCGTGGATGCGGTCGGAGCGCTTCAGCGCTTTCGTCAACGGCTTGCGAATCAGTTCCGACGGAACCGCCATACGGAGCTTTTCCACAGGATCGCCGGTTTCACGCAGACGCAGATTGCGTTTATCCATGTCCTAGATTTGTCAGGTTATTTTGTGATATGAGACGGCGGCGGTCCGTTTGTCGATGACGGTGACCCGCTGCCAAATTATTGCGGAAAGACCCGTTGCAAACTGGAATGCATACTCCTATGGTCCGCCGCGATTTGACCGACTGCGGTGGATGCGCGCCACAAGGCGGTTTCTCGTTGAACATATGTAAGAGTATCTGGGCGGGGCAGAGACGTGCATAGATTGGGGTTTGGCGTAGACGATGGCGCATATGCGCGTGGGGCCGGCCAGGTTCGAGTCTATGTTAACTGACAAAGTGGGTTCCAGATCACCAAGTGTCCGGCTCGCAATGATCTTGGTGAGTGTTGGCTGGCAGCGCACACACCCGTTCTACGGCGTACAGCGCGCCTGCCCGGCACAGCGGCCTGTCGAAGGGAGGGCTGTCGATGCGACGCCTTTCGCTGTATTGATCGCATCACCTGACAACGACCGCGTGCGGCTTTTGATTGTGTTTTTTCTGATGCTTGTATGGTATCTCGTCATCACCGGGGATCACATGAAACGGGCCGTGTCGTTGAGGAGACAATGTGCGCGTCAAGCTGATTGGCTGTTTGTTGGTTTGGTAAGAGTGTGCCGCGGGTGGACGTGCTCATTGACATTAAGAACTATCGGGTCATGTCTTGCTGGCCGGGCGCAGAATAACAACAAAAGAGGGTTCGGAAGATGCCTCCGTCGACAGACGATTTTGAGATTGGTATAGGACGGACGCGTTGGTTTGCGGTGACAAACCCAGCCCAAGTGCGAGACGTGGGCCATCACCCATTTGGACCGACAGGGTTTTGCAACACGCATTTCCAGACGCTGTGTTGACGGTCGCCATGCTTGTCGACAGATGGCGGTAACCAGGTCATTTTTCCCGAACTGCGTGTTTGTGCGGTTGAATCCGACGCGTGACCGCTGGCGGTCTGTCAACGGCTCTCATGGCGTGTGCGCGCCGGTCTTACAGGGTGACATGCCGCTCCAGTCGTTCGAGCGCGGCCGGTGCAGCAGATGTTTAAGCATGCAGCTTGGCAGACGGATTGCTTACGTTGAAAACGCGACCGGCGAGCGCAGGTTGAAAGTTCTTTTGGAAATGGTGGACGGTCATCTTCCTGTCACGGTTGACCGTTCAGAACTCGTCCGGGCGGTCTGAGTCGTCCGGCTTTCAAACGCGGGCGGTTTGAACCGGCCGCGAAAACCATGCCGGTTGACACCGAGTCACCCGGGGTGCGGTAGCATTGGCGCCGAAATCGATAGAAAGGCTGACACATGAAAATCACCATGGTGGGCGCCGGCTATGTCGGCTTGGTTTCCGGCGCCTGTTTTGCGGATTTCGGCCATGACGTCACCGTTGTTGACAAAGATGCCGAAAAGCTGTCGGCGCTCAAAGCCGGCAGAATGCCGATTTTTGAGCCCGGGTTGGATCATCTTGTTTCAACAAATGCGGCGGAAGGTCGGCTGAGCTTTACAGACAATCTCGCCGGTGCTGTTGCCAGTGCCGATGTCGTCTTCATCGCCGTCGGAACGCCTTCTCGGCGCGGTGATGGACATGCCGATCTGAGCTATGTCGACGAAGCCGCCCGCGAAATTGGCGCCGCTGCTGAAGGGTTTACGATTGTGGTCACCAAATCGACCGTGCCGGTGGGGACAGGAGACAGGGTCGAGAGCATCATTCGGGAAATCGCTCCGGATGCCGATGTCGCCGTCGTCTCCAATCCCGAATTTCTCCGCGAGGGTTCGGCGATCGAGGATTTCAAGCGTCCCGACAGGATCGTCATCGGCACCGACGACGAGCGCGCCATCGCCGTCATGAATGAGGTTTACCGACCGCTGTTTTTGAACGCGGCGCCTATGCTGGTCATGGGTCGACGCACAGCGGAACTGACCAAATACGCCGGCAATGCTTTCCTTGCCATGAAGGTCACTTTCATCAACGAAATCGCCGATCTGTGCGAAAAGATGGGTGCCGATGTCCAGGACGTGGCACGCGGAATCGGGATGGATCGGCGCATCGGTCCCAAGTTCCTGCATGCCGGCCCGGGCTACGGCGGCTCGTGTTTTCCGAAGGACACGCTGGCCCTTGTCAAGACGGCGCAGGACGCCGAAAGCCCCATGCGACTGGTGGAGACGACGGTGGCCATCAACGAGCAACGCAAGCGCGCCATGGCGCGCAAGGTGATCAGGATATGCGGCGGGTCCGTGCGCGGCAAGATCATCGGCGTGCTGGGGCTGACTTTCAAGCCCAACACCGACGACATGCGGGAGGCCCCGTCCCTGAACATCATCCAGGCCCTGAAAGACCATGGTGCGAAGGTGCAGGCCCATGACCCCGCAGGGATGGACCAGGCCGCGCAATTGATGGACGATGTGCGTTTTTGCGGCGATGCCTACGCCGCGGCCGAGGGGGCGCATGCGTTGGTGATCACGACCGAGTGGGATGCCTACCGGTCGCTTGATCTGACCCGTCTGAAACAGGCGCTCGCCGCTCCCGTCCTGGTCGATCTGCGCAACATTTACGATCCGGCCGTGCTCGCCGCCGAAGGACTGTCCTGCTTTGGAATCGGCCGGTCAGCAGAACCGGTGGCCGCCATGGACAAGGCGGCCGAATAGGCGCCGATTGCGGGGCATTGCGATGTTCGGCTTTTGCAAAAACACGCTGTCCAATCGACACCATCGACCGCTATCATGTCGAATGTCGACCGAGAGCGCGTATGAACGATAGAACCGTACTCGTGACCGGTGGAGCCGGCTATGTCGGCTCGCACTGTTGCAAGGCGCTCGCCGAAGCCGGGTGGCGGGTGGTCGTCTTCGATAATCTGTCGCGCGGCTGGCTCGATTTTGTCAAATGGGGCGACTTGATCGAGGGCGATATCTGCGACGAAGAGCGGATCCGGTGGGCCATGGCTGAAACGCGGCCCGACGCGGTCGTCCATTGTGCGGCACTGGCCTATGTCGGCGAGTCGGTGATCGAGCCGGAGCAGTATTATCGCGTGAACACGACCGGGACACTCAACGTATTGCGCGCCATGACGGCAACCGGCGTCGATCGGTTTCTCTTGTCGTCGACCTGCGCAACATACGGCACACCGGCGACCCTGCCCGTCGACGAGAACCAACCGCAGCGACCGATCAATCCGTATGGTTGGTCCAAGCTTTTCGTCGAGCAGATGCTAAAGGACTTCGGCACTGCCAATGGCATGAAATCGATCGCGTTGCGGTATTTCAATGCCGCCGGCGCGGATCCGGATTTTCGGATCGGCGAGAGGCACGATCCGGAGACACACCTTGTTCCGCTGGCGATCCGTGGCGCTTCCGAGACGGATTATGAGTTGACGGTCTTCGGTGATGATTTCGACACCCGTGACGGGAGCTGTCTGCGCGACTATGTTCACGTCTGCGATCTCGCCGATGCGCATCGGCTTGCGCTGGAACATCTGGACCAGGTGGAGGGATTTGAAGCGTTCAACCTTGGAACCGGCACGGGTACGACGGTTTTCGAGGTCGCAGATGCCGTCGAACGTGTGACGGGCAACCGGGTGCGGACGCGCGTCGGTCCCCGCCGTTCCGGCGACCCCGGCGCTCTTGTTGCGTCCGCCGCCAAGGCCAGGGCCGTTCTCGGCTGGAGCCCGGACCGTTCCGGAATCGACAACATAATCTTGGACGCGTGGCGCTGGCACCGGAACGACGTTGGGCACAACCAGGTGCGGACAGGTTCTTCGATTGATCCCGGCGCGAGACCGACGGTGCAGGTTCCTTGAAACATCAAGTGCTTATGGAGAAGCTGACGGCCAGATCGGCGGTTGTCGGGGTCATTGGGCTGGGCTATGTCGGGCTGCCTCTGTCGGTGGCTTTCGCCGAGGCGGACTGCCGGGTCGTCGGCTTCGATATCGATCCGGCGAAGCCCGCCAGCGTTGCGGCCGGCGAGACCTATCTGAGGCACATCGCCTCGGAACGCATCGCCGCCGCCGTCGAACGGGGGCGGCTGTCGGCGACAACCGATTTCGATCGGCTGACCGAAACGGACGCCATCCTCATCTGCGTGCCGACGCCGCTCAGCCGCCATGCGGAGCCCGACCTCAGCTTCGTCAGAGAGACCGCCGAAACGATCGCGCGGCGCTTGCGTGCCGGGCAGATCGTGGTTCTTGAAAGCACGACCTATCCGGGCACGACCGCCGATGTCGTTCGTCCGATTCTCGAACAAACGGGTCTTAAATCGGGCGCCGACTTCTGGCTCGGCTTCTCGCCGGAGCGGGAAGACCCCGGCAATCTCGACTTTTCGACGGCCACCATTCCGAAGGTTGTGGGGGCCGATGACGATCAGGCGCGAGCGCTCATCGCTACGCTTTACCGGATTTTCGCCAAAGAAGTTGTCGAGGTGTCGTCCAGTGCAACGGCCGAGGCGGTGAAACTGACCGAAAACATCTTCCGCGCCGTGAACATCGCCCTCGTCAACGAACTGAAGCTGATCTACGGCGCCCTGGATGTCGATGTCTGGGAGGTGATCGACGCCGCCAAGACCAAGCCGTTCGGCTTCATGCCGTTCTATCCGGGCCCGGGCCTGGGCGGTCATTGCATTCCGATCGATCCGTTCTACCTGACCTGGAAGGCGCGCGAGCACAATGTGCCGATGCGTTTCATCGAATTGGCCGGACAGATCAACAGCCGCATGCCGGAGCATGTGATCGATGAGCTGGCGCGGGCGCTGGACGCACGCACCGGCCGCGGCCTCAACGGCGCCCGCATCCTCGTGATGGGGCTTGCCTACAAGAAGAATGTCGACGATATCCGTGAGAGCCCGGCACTGCGTTTGATCCAACTCTTGCGGAAGCGGGGTTCCGATGTCGACTACTTCGACCCGCATGTTCCCGAAATTCCTCAGACCCGGTCCTATGGCGATCTGGCCGGCCAGAAATCGATTCGCTGGGATTGCGACGGCATCGCCGGTTACGACGCGGTGTTGATCGCGACCGACCATGATGCGGTTGACTACAGGGCTGTCACCGAGCAGGCGCAACTCGTTGTCGACACGCGCAATGCCTGTCGCAGAGCCGGCGCCGCTCTTGGCAAGGTGGTTGCGGCTTAGCGGGCTGTCAGTCTGGACGTTGGATCGACCAGTGATGACTCAACCGACTTCAAAGAGCATTTGATGTTAAAAACGGAACGCCAGGCAAAATTACGGTGAACAGGTTCACTTTGAGAGACGCTTCCATTCTTGTGACCGGTGGTACTGGTTCCTTCGGACATAATTTCGTGCGGATGACGCTTGCGCGTTTCAACCCCAAAAAGATGATCATCCTGTCGCGCGACGAGATGAAGCAGTGGGAAATGGCCAAGAAATTCGAGGGCGACCCGCGCTTGCGCTTCTTCATCGGAGACGTGCGCGACCGCGATCGTCTCTATCGGGCGTTGGACGGCGTCGATTATGTGGTTCACGCGGCGGCGACAAAGATCGTGCCGACGGCAGAATACAACCCGTTCGAATGCGTCAAGACGAATGTGAACGGCGCGATGAACCTGATTGATGCCTGCATCGACAAGGGTGTGAAGCGGGTCGTTGCGCTTTCCACCGACAAGGCGTCGAGCCCGGTCAATCTCTATGGTGCAACAAAGCTTGCTTCAGACAAGCTTTTCGTTGCCGGCAATTCTTATGCCGGAGAGCATGATACGCGCTTTGCCGTCGTGCGCTACGGCAATGTCATGGGGTCGCGCGGTTCGGTCATACCGTTCTTCATGTCAGTTCGGGAAACGGGTGTTCTGCCGATCACCGACACCCGCATGACACGGTTTATGATTTCTTTGGAACAGGGCGTGGAGTTCGTTTGGCACGCGTTTGCCGATATGGAGGGGGGCGAAATCTATGTGAAGAAGATCCCGTCCATGAAGGTTACCGATATCGCGCGTGTCGTGGCGCCGGATGCGCGCCATGAGATTATTGGAATCCGGCCCGGCGAAAAGATCCATGAACAGATGATCGGCATGGAGGACTCCTATTATACCTATGAATATCAGGGTTATTTCAAGATTCTGCCGTCGATCAATAATTGGGCAAGCAGCGAAGGGCGGATCAAAGATGGCGTCAAGGTCGCCGAGGACTATACCTATGCGAGCGACAACAACACGGAATGGATGACGCGCGACGAATTGGGCGCGTGGATTGAAGCCAATTCGGCGAAGATAGGATCGATCTGATGATTCCCTACGGCCGCCAAGACGTGCGGCGGGAGGATATCGATGCGGTGATCGACGTCTTGCGATCGGATTTTCTGACCCAGGGTCCCATGGTGCCGCGTTTTGAGAGGGCGGTTGCCGAAAAGACCGGCGCCGCGCACGCGGTCGCCGTCAACAGCGCGACCTCGGCCTTGCATATTGCCTGTCTCGCTTTGGATCTGGGTCCCAGGGATTGGCTCTGGACCAGCCCCATCACCTTCGTCGCATCCGCCAATTGTGGGCGCTATTGCGGCGCAAATGTCGATTTCGTCGATATCGACCCAAAGACATATAATATGTGCCCGACAAGGCTGCACGAGAAACTCGTTGAGGCGGATCGCAACGGTTGTCTTCCAAAAGTGGTCGTTCCCGTCCATCTCGGCGGACAATCCTGCGACATGGACGCTGTCAGCGCATTGGCCAAACAATATGGTTTCCGTGTGATCGAGGACGCGTCGCATGCGATAGGCGCGCACTATCAAGGCGCGCCCGTTGGCAACTGTGCCCACAGCGATATCGCGGTTTTCAGTTTCCATCCGGTGAAGATCATCACAACGGCCGAGGGCGGCATGGCGCTCACGCAGGACGCCGCTCTTGCCGGACGAATGGAACGATTGCGCAGCCACGGCATCACCCGCGACCCGGAATTGATGACCCATACGGCGGACGGGCCATGGTACTATCAGCAGGTCGAGCTCGGCTGGAACTATCGCATGACCGACATCCAGGCGGCGCTTGGCAACGCACAGATGGCGCGGCTCGAAGAATATGTCGCCCGGCGGAATGAATTGGCGGATCGTTACGATCGGCTTTTGGCCGACCTGCCGCTTGCCCGCGTGGGCCGGGCACAGGGTGCCCTCTCGGCCTTCCACCTTTATGTCATACGGGTCGCGCCCGAACGCCATCGTGCCGTGTTCGAGGGAATACGTTCCCGGGGAATCGGCGTGAATTTGCACTATATACCCGTCCATTTACAGCCCTATTATCGCAGGCTGGGTTTCGGACCAGGCGATTTCCCCGAGGCTGAACGCTATTATGCCGAGGCGATCAGCCTGCCGCTTTTCCCGGCAATGACCGAGGTGACGCAGGACGAGGTGGTGGCGGCGGTTGCGGCGGAGCTTGCGCAATGAAGCTCGCGGTGATCCCCGCACGGGGCGGCAGCAAGCGCATCCCCCGCAAGAACATTCGCGACTTTTGCGGCCGCCCTATGATCGCCTGGCCCATCGAGGCGGCGTTGGAAAGCGGCTGCTTCGACCGCGTTGTCGTCTCGACCGATGATGCTGAGATCGCTGCGATTGCCCGCCGTGAGGGCGCGGACGTGCCCTTCATGCGGCCGGCGGAATTGGCCGACGACCACGCGCCTACGCGGCCCGTTATCAACCACGCGATCACATTCGTCGAGGGCCAGTCGGGCGACGTTGAGACCGTTTGCTGCATTTATCCCACAACACCGTTTGTCGATGCGCAGATATTGCGGGACGCACTCGACCGACTCCAGCAAAGCGGTGCCGACTTCGTGTTTGCGGCGGCCGGCTACGCGGTGCCGATTCAGTGGGCGTTCCGGATTGTGGAGGACGGGTCGACCGAATGGTTCAATTCGGAACACTGGCTTACCCGCTCGCAGGATCTCGAACCGGCCTATCACGACGCAGGGCAGTTCTACTGGGGCAAGGCGGAGGCCTTTCTTGCGGACCGCGATATGGTTTCCCGCACCAGCCTGCCCTATGTCATGCCGCGCGCGCGTGTCCACGATATCGACACGCCGGAGGATTGGGAACTTGCTGCTCTCGTCTTCCGGGCGATGCGTGAGACCGGCGGGACCGCTTGATTCTGTTTCGCTTTTAGCTCCAACGGATCGATTGACCATGGTGCCCACTTTGGAATCGGAACGGCTGCTGCTGGAGAAGGTGGGGCTGAAGCATGCTTCCGATACATACCTCGCCTGGATGAACGATCCGGATGTGTACAGATATCTCGAGAGCGGCGGCGATTACAGCAGAAATAAACTTGAGGAGTACCTTAAAAAAGCAGAGGACAATGAATCCTTGCTTTTCTGGGCTATCTTCAGAAAGGATATCAACCGGCACATAGGGAATATAAAGATCGATCCGGTCAGCCGAAGACACAACCGCGCCGAATATGGAATCCTATTGGGCGACAAGGAATCTTGGGGGATGGGTTTTGCAAGGGAAGCGACCCAATTGGTCCTTCACTATTGCTTCGAGGTGCTTTGCATTCGAAAAATCGCTCTTGGTGTTATTGCCGATAACTCCGCTGCTGTAAGTTTGTATAAGAGAATGGGCTTCTCGGTCGAAGGTCATCACAAAGATGACGGTTTCTATGAAGGAAGATACTGTGATGCGCTAAGAATGGCGATGTTTCGGGCGGATTGGCTGAATACGAAAGAAATTTGAGCAGTGGCCGTTGAACAGCCACCTGTGCCAATGCACCCAAAAACGTCCAAATTGATCTTGGGGACTGTCCAGTTCGGACTGGAATACGGCATCAACAATTCCACCGGAAAAGTATCGGAGGAAGCGGTCTTCGATATTCTATCAGCCGCCCATGAGGCTGGAGTTCGTACGATCGATACGGCGACGGGTTATGGCAATGCCGAGGAAATACTCGGACGGTATGTTGCGGGCCACAAAGACACCTCGTTTCGGATCATCACCAAACTGGACCATGGCGCGCTGCAACTGGGAATCGCTTCTATTCGTCAAAGCCTGGAGCGCTTGAACCTCGGTTGCATACATATTCTGTTGTTCCATTCAATGGATGCCTACCGGCAGGCGGAGGCATCCGGTTTGCTGCAGACGATACGAAACGAGCAGGGGCGGTACTTCGAAAAACTGGGTGTCTCGGTTTATACAAACGAAGAGTTATGCCAGCTCATACACGATGAACGGATTGAGGTGGTGCAAGCCCCTTTCAATCTGTTGGACAACGAGCATCAAAGGGGGCCGATCATGCGCGAACTGGCCGCCAACGGAAAGACCATACACGCGCGGTCCGTTTTCCTTCAGGGACTCTTTTTCAAAGACAGCGCGGCTTTGCCGGTTCCGCTTGAAGCGCTTGCCCGATATCTGAGGCGGATCGACACGATCTGCACGAGCACGGGAATTGAAAAGGGCATGCTTGCCTTGAGATATGCTCTGTCAAGAGACTACATCGACGGCGTTCTCTTTGGTGTCGACACGCTGGCACAACTGCACCAGGATCTCGATTGGCTGAATGGCAATGTGGACGCGTCGGCTTTTTCGGCCATCGACCAGATCGCGGTTGAGGAAAGCGCGTTGCTGAGCCCCTTGAACTGGACGACGCACTAACAGCGCCCGAGCGTGCATCCACGGGATCGAACATGAAAGTCGTCATGGTGACACAAGCCCACATGGGCACTTCGCGGCTGCCGGGCAAGGTGCTTGAGGAAGTCAATGGTGAAACATTGCTTGGCATTCATCTTAAGAGGATATCCAGGGCTGGCCGCGTCGACAAAGTCATCTTGGCGACCACTCTTGACCGCCGCGACGATCCTGTTTGCGAAGAGGCCGCAAGACACAATGTCTCTTGCTATCGGGGCAAGGAATATGACGTCCTCGATCGCTGCTACCAAGCCTTAAAGGACGAAAAGGCTGACTACATCGTCGGGGTAACGGCCGATTGCCCTCTGCTGGATCCTGCGGTTATCGATGATGTCATTGCTTTTGCCGTTGAGAATGGAGCGGATTACTGTACCAACGCGATGCGAGCGTTTCCGGATGGGCAGGATGTCGAAGTCTTCACGATGGCGGCTCTGGAAACGGCCTGGCACGAAGCGTTTCTCGATTCCGACAGGGAGCACGTCGGGGCTTTCATCAACCGCAATTCCAGCCTGCAAGACGGTGTGCGATTTCATGGAGTGCATTACGGTGAATCGGGCAATCATTCAGATTTGCGGATGACGGTGGACGAACCGGAGGATCTCGAACTGGTCAGTCGGCTTGTCGAGGCGCTCGGTCCCGACGGAGGATGGCGCGCATATGCCGAGTTCATCCGGTCAGATGACGAGCTTCGCGCTCTGAACGCCGATAGCGTGAAAAATGCGGGGTTTCAGAATTCACTCCAAGGGGATGGCTTCAGCCGATATGAGAACTCGGAAGCTTTTTTGAAAAAGGCCTGTCAAAGGATCCCCCTGGGCTCACAGACCTTCTCAAAAAGCAAGACGCAATTGCCTCATGGCGTCTCTCCCTATTTTGCCCATTCTGCAGACGGCGCGTATTTCTGGGATATCGACGGTAACAAATACATCGATCTCGTAAACGGCCTGTCAGCCATTACCCTGGGCCACAACTATCCTGCCGTGACCGAGGCGGTGCTGGAGCAAGTGGTTAAAGGCACCATATTTTCCTTGGCAAGCCCGCTCGAATATGAAGTGGCGGAACAGATATGCCAGATGGTTCCGTGCGCGGAGATGGTGCGGTTTGGGAAAAACGGCTCCGATGCCACGGCGGGTGCCATCCGGTTGGCGAGGGCTTACACGGGTCGCGATCATGTGGTGGTCTGCGGATATCACGGATGGCAGGACTGGTATATCGGCAGCACCACACGGGATTTGGGTGTGCCCGCCGCGACCAAAGACCTCACACATACGTTTCAGTTTAACAACCTGGCTTCGCTTGAGGCCGTTTTCAGAGCGAAGCCGGGGCAGATCGCCGCCGTCATCATGGAGCCCGCCACGGCAGTCGACCCCGAGGACGGATTCCTGGAGGGCGTGAAAACCCTGACCCATGAGAACGGAGCCTTGTTGATTTTCGACGAGACGGTGACGGGATTTCGACTGGCAAACGGCGGTGGCCAGGCTCTTTTCGGCGTTACGCCTGACCTTGCCACTTTCGGCAAGGGGCTGGCCAACGGCTACCCGATTTCCGCGGTGGCGGGGCGTGCGGACGTGATGCGCTTGATGGAAGAGATTTTCTTTTCCTTCACGTTCGGTGGAGAGACGCTTTCGCTCGTGGCCGCCAAAGCCACGCTCACGGAATTGACGGAAAAGCCGGTGGTGGAAACCATAAACGCCTCGGGAGCCAGGCTGAAACGGGGAATAGCCGATCTGATCGAACAGTACGAATTGAACGATATGTTCGGTGTGCTGGGACATCCATCTCGGTTCCTCCTTGTTCCCAAGGGCCGCGGGAACATATCCGAATGGGATCTGAAGACCCTTCACATGCAGGAGATGTTCAAAAACGGCGTTTTCTCCATCGGCTCTCACAATCTGAGCTACGTGCTCGGCGATGATGATATCGATGAAATCCTGAAGCAATACAGGAAGTTTTTTGAGAAGGTGAAAGTCGGCGTCGACAACCACAATCTCAATGCGTTTCTGGCCTGCGAGCCGATCGTGCCTTTGTTTAGCGTCAGGCAATCTTCTTAGGCAAGCCGGCTCGAAATCGATGTTGAGCGCGCCGAGCGACGGGTAAGCAGCATGATTGAGGCGGTTCCGGGAAAGGTGTCCAGGTGTCTCCCAAACCGAACCGCCGGACGAGTCGACTGGGGTACTCATCGATGCTGTCGTCCTTTCAGATAATGACTGCCTCCGTCTCGTTCATGATGCATCGCGAATTCAGTTTGAAACGGATCAGACGCCACCGATGTGTCTTAAATTTTTCGATGGACTTTGGTAGGTCGTCTCTGTCTATTGCAGCGGCTGTTGTTGCGCATGGGAGTTAAGGTCGATCTCGTCTGACAGCACACAAGAGCGCACCGGCGCGCCTCTCGAAGAAAAACGGCTTCAGCCCGGCGGCACAACGACCGACGGTCTTTCCGTGCAGCGCATCGTGCCGCATGCGGGTTGGGTCAAGCTCAACCTGCCTGAATTGTGGGCGTATCGCGAACTGCTGTTCTTTCTGGCTTGGCGCGATGTCAAGGTGCGCTATAAGCAGACGCTGCTCGGTGCCTCCTGGGCGGTGCTCGTGCCGCTGCTGACGATGGTTGTGTTCAACGTGCTGTTCGGCCTGTTGATGGGACAGAACAACAAGCCGACACCTGCCGGCGTTCCCTACGCCATCTCCACATTTGCGGCGCTGGTGCCTTGGCAACTGTTTGCGAGTGCGATGGGTGGCTCGGGCAACAGTGTTGTTGCAAACCGCAACATGATCACAAAAGTCTATTTTCCGCGCCTGATCGCACCGCTCGCACCGATCCTGTCGTCGCTGGTGGATTTCGTGATCGCCTTCGGTGTGCTGGTACTCCTGATCATCGTCTATGTGGCCACCGACCGTTACGAGTTCGTTTTTTCCTGGCGGCTGCTGGTAGTGCCGTTCTTCGTTTTTCTAGCCATTCTGACGGCCTTGTCGTTGTCGCTCTGGTTGTCGGCGGCCAACGCGCTGTTCCGTGATGTCAAATATATTATCCCGTTCGTGACACAGATGCTGATGTACGTTTCGCCTGTGATTTATTCGGCGGACAGCATCATCACTGACTCCACGCCGCGATGGTTTGCCATCGCCTATAGCCTGAACCCAATGGTCGGTGTTCTGGAAGGCTTTCGCTGGGCGCTGCTCGGCGGCGGCATGATTTCTGTGCCGCTGGTCGCGACGTCGACTGTCGGTGTGCTGCTCTTGCTCTTCGGCGGCGCCATGTATTTCCGCCGCATGGAGCGGCGGTTCGCGGATCTGGCATAGGTGGGATTGACGGATGAAGCCGGCCATCAGCGCGCGAAACATATGCAAGGAATTCCGATTGGGCGAACTCTCCGGTGCCGACACCCTGCGCGAAGCTGTGGCCGGATGGTTCCAACGCAAGACCAGTCGGAATGTGCTGCACGAAGCCGAGGAAGGCTATCTGCGCGCGCTTGACGATGTGTCGTTCGACGTCGCGCCGGGCGAAGTGCTGGGCATCATCGGTCACAACGGTGCAGGCAAATCGACGCTCCTGAAGATCCTGTCCCGCATCACCGAGCCCACAAGTGGCGAGATCGAAATCCGTGGCCGCGTATCGAGCCTCCTGGAGGTGGGCACAGGCTTTCATCCCGAACTCACTGGCCGCGAGAACATCATGCTGAACGGCTCGATCCTTGGCATGAAGCGCGCCGAGATTATCGCGAAGTTCGACGAGATCGTTGACTTCTCAGGCGTCGAGCGGTTTCTGGATACGCCCGTGAAGCGCTATTCCACCGGCATGCAGGTGCGCCTGGCCTTCGCGGTCGCCGCACATCTTGAGCCGGAGATTCTGATCATCGACGAGGTGCTGGCGGTCGGTGACGCAGAATTCCAGCGCAGATGCCTCGGCAAGATGGATGACGTGGCTCGGTCGGGGCGGACGGTGCTGTTCGTCAGCCACAACATGGCGGCCGTGGAGAATCTCTGTACGTCCTGCGTTATGTTGGAGCGCGGTCGGTTGAGGGCTCGAGGCCACACCCGAGACATCATTTCCGCCTATCTAAGCGAGAGTCGTGATGTCGTCGGCGACGTCGATCTGACCAAACGGCAGGCGCATGGACAAGGCGTGCTTCGCCGGTTCCGTATCCTCGATCCCGATGGCAGCACAACCCCCGCAATCCCGTTGGGCGGAAGCGCGGTCTTCGAAATCTCCGGTCGAACCGGCAAGCAATTGAAAGCCGTGACCATGAACATTCGCATCGACAGCTCGATGGGCCAGCGCGTCGCAGTGTTTCATACGCTCTATCAGTACCCGGACAGCATCGTATTGAAGGACGACTTTACGCTGCGCTGTACCATGGACAATTGCCGCTTGATGCCCGGTATCTACCATCTGAGGCTCATTTTGAAGGATATGGAAATGGTCGTGGATGAAACCGAGCCGATCAGTTTCGAGGTGTCCGCCGCAGATGTCTACAAGACCGGTAAGGTCCTGCCCGCTCGTACCGGATCATACGTGCCGGAAGCGAAATGGGCCGTTGCCGGCTCAATATGAACGACCCGGGCGGTTGCACCAACACATGAAGCGGCTCCTTAAGCCAATCCTACGTCTGCCGGTGCGTCTCGTCCGCACGGCATCGACCCGTGCGAAGTCGCGCTTTTCCGACATGGCCGGTCGGCACAGGCGCCTGTCTTCATTGTATTTCGCGATTGCCGCGCGCGATTTCGACCGTGAGCACTTTGCGACTCTGGCCGGTATCCGGAGCTATTCGCAAGCTCTCGCGGGCGATAGCGGAAACTCGGCACTGCTTAGGCGCAACATCCATCGCCTTGAAAAGGGGCTTCTGATGCGGCCGATGCGGCCGGTCTTCGGCCTCGACTACATTGTCGATACGGTTGCCATGTATGCGCGCAGACTGGCCACCGGCGCCAGCGTTGCGAATGGAGATCGCGAACTGCAATGGGCATCGGAGGTCCTTGAGCGTTATTTCGATACGGTCGACAGCCACCCGATAAGCGATTGCGCGCGGGAAACGTTTCGGTCCTTGCCGGAGCCGCTCCGCGCCGCATCGGGGCCGCTTTCGCCCTACGCCCGCGACTTGAGCCAAGGGCCTGCGGTTTCCTATGACGCTTTGCATCAACTCGCGATACGGTGCCGCTCAGTTCGGTGGTATCTCGACAAGAAGGTGCCGCATGGCCTTTTGGAGAAAGCTCTTGCCATCGCCGCCGAGTCGCCCAGCGCCTGCAACCGTCAGCCGTTCCAGTTCCGTTTTTTCGACGAACCGGAGATGTTGCGAAAAGTCGTTTCCCTGCCGATGGGAACGAGCGGGTTCGGACCGCATCTGCCGTCGGTTGCCGTGATTGTCGGTCAACAACGCCATTTCTTTGATCCTCGTGACCGACATCTCATATATATCGACGGAGCGCTGGCCGCCATGAGCTTTGCCCTGGCCATGGAAACGCTTGGTTTGGCGACGTGCCTCATTAACTGGCCGGATGTTGCGCATCTGGAAAAGGCGATGCAGGAGCTGATCGGCTTGGCGGAGGACGAACGCGTGGTGATGCTGATCGGTTATGGGTATCCCGATCCGGAGGGTCTCGTCGCCGCCTCCGCGAAGAAACCCATTTCAGACCTGGCGAGGTTTAATTGAAGCGATGATCGTTGAGGTAACCGGTGCAGGGTCAGGGAACGCGGGATCGGAGCTGATGCTGGCGGCGATCGTACAGCGCCTGTCCGTCACTATGCCAACGACGAAACTGGCAATCGACACGAAACACGGCCAATATGAGCGCCGGGTGCACTACGGTTTCCGTCAATGCCTGAGGACAAAAAGGCTGGGCCGACGCGGCCTGCTGCTGCGGTGGCTGATGACGCCTGCTTACCAGGATGCATTCGGTCTTGTAGGAGAGGATCGTATTGACGCGGTCCTCGACGCATCGGGGTTTGCAATGGGGGATCAGTTCATTGATTGGGTCGAGTACCGCGCCAATGAGATTGAGGCTTCCAAGAAGCAGGGCAAAAGGGTTGTTCTTCTGCCGCAGAGCTTCGGCCCTTTCGAAAACAGGCAGGTCAGGGCGGCCGCGAAACGCATGTTGGCGAGCGCCGACCTGATCTACGCCCGCGACAGCGAATCATTTGCCCATGTGAGCAGCATCGCCGGCAATCACCCAGCGCTTCGTCAGGCTCCGGATTTTACCAACTTGGTGTCCAGCCGGAAGAGCCTGAATCCACCGGGAGTAAAGCCGGTGGCGCTGGTGCCCAACCATATGATGTTGCGCACGTTCGGTGAAGCCCAGCGTGACGCGTATATCGGGTTCATGGCATCGGCAGCTGACGTCGTGAAACAAGCAGGCGCGGATCCGTTTGTGCTGTTGCATGAGAAAAGACACGACCGCGAGCTCGCACAGGAACTGGCCGAACGTGCAGGCAATCTGACCTGTATCGACATCGTTGATCCACTTGAGATCAAAGGGCTGATCGGCGATTGCTGGATGCTGATCGGTTCGCGGTTTCATAGCCTTGTCAACGCACTGAGCCAGGCGGTGCCAGCTATCGGTACATCGTGGAGCCACAAATACCAGAAGCTGTTTGCCGACTACGACAGTCGGCGTTGGCGTGTCGATCCCTGGCAGGAAACCGAGGCGTCGCTTGAGATAGTCGACACCGTTGTACGCAATCGTCAGCGTGAGCACGAGCGGCTGAAACCGTATTGTGACCGCTTGAAGATGGCATCCGAAGCGATGTGGCTTGAAGTCGAAGCCTTTCTTCGCGACGGGACACTTCCTGATCCCGGTCGAGACAATGGTTCCGGCTGACACAAACGTTTCTTGCCTTCCGGCCGCGGCAACACTGGGAGCAAGCCAGTTCTTCAGCACCTTGGCGGGGCGTTGGGCCTTATGATGTTGGTCGTCAGATGGGCGAGATCGACGCGGCGTCATACACGAATGCAGAGCGCCACGAAGTCGGTTTGCGCGAAGTGAAGATACGCTCTTTTCGTGCCGGGTCAGCGGTCGCTGGAAATGGCGCGAGATTCGCTGCTTCGATACCCGATAGGTCGCTCACAGGGCAACCCTTTCGGCCTGTCGCTTGCGAAATTGGCCACACGACCGTGAATTCCCGTAGGCACTGACGAGTTTCCGCGCCGTCATGACGTCTGACATTAAACCGCGGCGATGGCGCAAAGGTAAGGCTGGTTCAGAGGATTTGGTGATTTGAGTGCATCTGGTGAAACGACCGGCGCCGGCAACGCGGAGCCGCTGGTTTCCGTCATCATTCCGTGCTGGAACGGCGAGAACTTCGTTGGCGCAGCGATCGAAAGCGCACTCGGCCAGACCTATCCAAATGTCGAGGTCATCGTCATCGACGACGGATCAACGGATGATAGCCTCAACATCATACGGTCGTTCGACGCACGCGTTCACTGGGAGAGCGGGCCGAATCGCGGAGCCTGCGCGGCGCGCAACAGAGGTCTCGCACTTGCACGGGGAACCTTCGTTCAGTTCCTTGATGCGGACGATATTCTGTTTCCGCAAAAGCTTTCCAGCATGGTGCCTTTGGCGCTTTCGGGTGGGCCTGGAACCGTGCCGACCTGCGATTGGGAAACCGTCACGTCAGCCAAAGATTCCCATGCGGTCCTCAGACACCTCGGTTATGACGGCGAGGATCCCGTTGTCTATTGCCTGCAAAAACGGCAGCAGACTTCTTCACCGCTTCATTGGCGCGCCGATCTTGAGGCAGTTGGCGGCTTCCGGCCGGAACTGCCTTGCTGCCAGGAGGTAGATCTGCACCTACGCTTGGCCGCTCTGGGAACACGGTTTTCGTATCTGCCGGAAGTCCTGTACAGGAAGATTGAACGACCGGATAGCATTTCGTCAAACTATGTGCGCGTGCTCGATCAGTACAAGGATATTTTCCTTCGCGTCAGAGATCTGCTGGTCAAGCGTGGTGCGCTGACCGATGAGCGCCGCTACGCCATCGCCAAGGCCCTAGCTCTCGGCGCCCGTCACTATGTGCGGCGAGGCCTACTTGAAAAGGCCGATGACTATTTCCGAACCGCTGCTGGCATAGATGCGACAGGCAGCCGCCACGCTTTCGGCCGTTGGTATTCGCGAGCGCTGGCCGACATAGTGGGACCAGTGTTGGCCGAGCGGTCCATTCAGACTGCGGTTTGGCAGATCGGATATGTGTCGCTTCGTCCGCGTGTCGCCGGTCCCGTCCTGACGGAGCGCATCGTCAACGCGATGCGGGCGGCTCTGCGGAAACCGCATTCATGAAGATCGCGTTTGTTGTCTATCGCGACAGTCTTGGGGCTGTGTTCGGATCCCTATACGCCAAACCAGTTGAACTGTTGCGCGCTCGCGGATACGATGCGGGGATCGTCTGTTTTGAGGCGTTCGGTCACTTACTGCGCCGCAAGCAACGTGATCTCTGGCAGAAAAGAGAGTTGGAATTCGGGGATTCGGTCGACGGACAGATGTCCCGTCTGCCAATTTTTCCGTCGCGCTTGGCTTCGCATATCAGCGACACGCTTCCAGTCGCCTTCTGGCTTGCCGTCAATCGTTCTCTGGCCGGCCCTGCGATCCTTCACTGCGGTGGTTCCCTGGCTGCATATCACGCGTTGAGGGCGGGCGAACTGTTGAACAAAAAGCGTTTGCGGGTCGTCTTTCACTCGTGGGGTCCTGCGGCCGACGAGTATGCGTATCATGTTGCGGGATCAGAGAATGCCGCTCTCGGAGACCGTGAAGCGCGTCGGTACAGCGGACTCCTGCACCGCGAGGAGTATGCGTATCGCCGTGCCGACGCAATCGTGTGCCTCTCCAGCCATATGCGCGACTACGCGATAGAGCGTTTGGGCGTTCCGGAGGAGAGGCTGGTCCAGATTCCCTGTTATGTCGATCATGCGAAATTTGCGCGCTCGGAAGCAGAGCGAAATGCGCAGCGCGATCAAATGGGGTTGTCTTCTCGGAAGGTCGTGGTGTTCAGTGGAGCGCTTCACAGATGGCAAAAGCCGGAAGCAATCTTTGAGATATTTCGCCACATAAAAAGTCGCGATGCGCGCGCCTTTCTCCTGGTTCTTACAAACCATACGGATCGTGCGCTCGCGCTTGCGGAGCAGTATAGGATCGCCGCGGACGACATATCTATCCGCTCGGTTCCGTTTGATGAGGTGGCCGACTATTTGGCAGCTGCCGACCTGGGTCTCTTAACGCGCGGCCTCTGCGAAGCTCCCAGTCGGGTCAATCTCTTCTCATCGCCGATCAAAGTGCCGGAGTATCTTTCGGCTGGATGTCCAGTGGTTATTGGTGAGAGCATTGGCGATTTGTCAGGCTTTGTCGACCGGACCAAGGTCGGAATCGTGGCACGCGCGTCGGACGGGTTTACAGACATTGCCGAGCGGGCATGCAGTCTGTTCACTGCGAGCCCTGAGGAAACGCTCGCCTTGCGTCGCCGCTGTACATCGGCGAGTTCCGTCAATTTTGACATCGTCCGTCACATCGATACGTACGAAGCCATTTATCGGCGCGCAGTAGTGTGACTATGCGTATTGTGCGTGATGGAGTTCTACTTCCAGCGTTGAAATTGTTTATGATTGAGGGTGCTTAGGTGGACGTAGTTTTCCTTGGCGACAAAGAGATATCGACATACGATTACGACAATCCTTTCCTTCAGGATTTCATCAGGAAATACAATGTATCATTTGTCAATGTCGGGGAAATCGTTTTTGAGGGAGTTCCAACGGGCACATACGGGGACCCTCGACCGGGTACTTCTCTAGAAATAAAATCTGTAAATGAATTAACGGTCTTTCTGAGAAAATTAGACAAAAGCAGTACTGTTATTGTTGTTAGGAACCCAAGATTTGAGGCTAGACAGGGATCAGAGGTTCTGTTTCGAGCTATTTCCGAGAGCTCAATTCCTTATGTATTGACAGACTTAGCCAATTCATTCAGTCCCAGGCAGGATTTCTATTGGATAAAAAGTTGCCTCGGCAGATTTGGAAGAAAAACGCCGCTGGGCTACCGCAACCGAAGATACTGGTTTTGGAACCAAATCACACGGCCGACCTTTGTCCTTAGTGCAAGCAGAATGATTGAAGATCAATTGAAGATCAGGGGTGTCCGATCGCGATTCGTGCGGGCGCACAGTCGGGATTATGAAAGTTTTCTTGTCGACCGGCGTCGCGGCGCGGTGCTCGGTGAGCGTCTTCGGACACGGGATCATCGTAGAAGCGCTGTTTTTATAGATCAGGGGCGGGCAGGTGATGGGGATGACCATAAGTATTTAAAAGACCTGCGTTATCCGGCGTATGGCGATTACTATGGGGAAGTCGGAATTTTCATGGAAAGGATTCGAAAACTGGCGAATGTTGACGAGATCGTAGTGGCACTTCATCCGTCAAATTTCCGAGATCCGGAACAAATCTCGCTTTCGATGGCTGTGCCGAATTGTCGGGTCGTGAAGGGTAGGACGGCCGCAGAGATAGCAAATGCAGATATCGTCGTCACCGAGGCGAGCTCCGCCACTTCTATCGCTGCGCTGTATGAAAAACTTCTCTGTTTTTTCTTGGCAAAACCTGAATATACGCACGAGATATTGTTAAAAGGCCATCACAATTATGCGGCTTTATTGGGTCGTCGTCTCAATTTTGTCGACGACGAGCAAATAGAATTCGGTTTTGATTCAACTAAGTCAAGGAAATTTGTACGTCGATATGTAAAGGAACCAGACACAAAGGACGCGTCGATATACAGAATATTGGATTTGGAGTTGGAGCGGGTTTTCAGTGGTTGATTACTCTGACGGTATGACCACACAGTCGGGGTGCGGTCGGGCTTTGAACCCGCATTCCCCAGATGAACGGCGCTTCAGACCAATAGCCACACATGATAGTATGGGCAAATCAATAGCTTAACCATGATGGATCTGTGATTTGGCGGTGAACGCAAAGGGTGAAGCGCACACCGGC
>Ga0209785_1000207_pt1 | contig 22531 bp, 25 predicted proteins | sample WorMetG1BERMUDA2_FD_187403 | JGI IMG/M metagenome (GOLD analysis project Ga0209785, IMG submission 187403) | Marine gutless worms symbiont microbial communities from Max Planck institute for Marine Microbiology, Germany - Inanidrilus... ...
ATCGCCGCAAAACCAAAAGCCGCTCATCGCGGCGATGCATATCTGCAGCCTTCAAAACCCCTCGGCACCACACTGGCTATCAAGGCCACAAGACACGCTTAAACCGTCCCGCCGTGAGAAATGCGGGCTAGGCGCGTCGCGCAGCGCGATGTGGTGTATCGGGCAAGCGGCGCAACGACGCCGATGGGCCGATTTGCCGCCACCCTTGAAAGGAAAGAGCATGTTGAAACACAGTGGTGTATGGGCCGGGCGATTTTGCCCCCTGACTGCGTTGGCTCGCGCTTGTGGTGGGTTGACACCACGGCGCGCAACCCGTCTCGTCAGCGACCAAAATCGCCTCGGTCAAATGTTTCAATCTAACCATAAAACGGTCTAGTGTTCGGCCTCGGAGAACTTCACGAAGGAGTCGCGCGCATTTGACAATAGCTGCCGCTGCACATCAGCGGCCTGCTTTGCATCGCCGCTTTCAAGCGCATCTGCCAAGGCGAGCATGCCACTGGCTGACATTTCGCGCCATTCGGGTTGTCCAAGGGTACTGATGCGCACAAAGTGAATCGAATCCTCATACTGTTGGATTGAATCCACCAATCTGCGATTCCGCACCTTTCCGAGGATCAACTCACGAATTCGACCATGCGCGGCAATGTACGCATCGCTCTCACGGGTCTCCGCAACCAGTTTACGCATCTGCGCGGCGATCTTCTTGAGGTCTGACGAACTCGTTGTATCCACCATCGAGGCGACGGCGTGGGGCTCCAGAAGCAGGCGGATCTCGGTTACGTCGATCACTTGCTGACGTGACATTCGGGTCAGACGGTAACCGCGAGCCGCTTGGGAGAGAAGCCCATCTTGCTCCAACATCGCAAGCGCCTCGCGAACGGGTGTGCGTGACACGCCAAGCTCATCAGCAAATGTGCGTTCATAGAAACGAGTCTCGTGATCAAACTCGCCGCTAGTGATGCGCGCGCGCAGATTGTCATAGACTTGTTGGCGCAGGTCCACGGCCCGAACAATCGATTTCGCCATGGTGTTGCCTCCTCCCATACCAGTCTATCTTGCGCCACATTTTGCCGAGTGCGGCACCGAATCAGGCCTTTGCTCTTTGGTATTGGGGGTTTACCGTTTTGGGTCAACACCCGTCAGAGATTTGTCCTGCGTGACCGTGAATCTACATCCCCAGAAATTTGTCTTGCTTAACCGGAAATAACGTATACGGTATACGTTAATTCAGGAGACAAGTATGACAGAACACGCTAGGCTTCACGATCGCTACCCGGAGCTCGGGCGGGGCAATCTTCCGATCGCACCCTATATTGACCCGACCTATTGGGAGGCCGAAAAGAAGTACCTTTTTAAGAGAACCTGGCTGCACGTTGGGCGCGTGGACGAGCTGCCAAAAAAAGGCTCTTACATGGTGCGGGACATCCCAGCGCTCGACGCCTCCATCATCATTGCGCGCGACCGCTCAGGCAAGATCAATGCCTTTCACAACGTGTGCTCGCATCGGCTCAACAAAGTGGCTTATGAACCCTATGGGACGACGCGAAAATTCTTCTGCAAGTTCCATGGCTGGGCTTACGATCTTGATGGCTCTTTGTCTGGCGTGCCCGACGAGAAGTCCTTCATGGACGGGTTTGACAAGGCCTGTTACGGCTTGAGCCGGGTCTCTTGCGACATCTGGCAGGGCTTTATCTTTATCAACATGCAGAAGGAGCCGGACCAGAGTCTGGCGGCCTTCATGGAGCCGATGTATGGCGGGCTAGACGGCTATCCGTTCGACAAGTTCACTGCATGTTACAGCTGGAACACAGTGGTCAACTGCAATTGGAAGCTCGCGCTCGACGCGTTCCAAGAGACCTACCACGTCGGCTATGTACATGGTCGCTCCATCGCGGATTCGCTGGACCAGGATGAGGAAGGCAATCTTCATCCGATAGACGGTATCTGTGGCGATCTCCATCGTCGGCTGTCGATCGCGGGCAACCCGAACACCGTGTACGGCAATCCGCAAGCCGCTACCAGCGGAGCAACAGAGACCTCTATTTCGGGAAGTGCGGATATCGGCGACCGTATCGCAGCCAAGGCGCTCGCGGCGGGAGCTGGGGGCACAAAACATGACCTCTCCCAAGTGAAGTTGCCTGACATCCTGAACTGGACCAACCATCCGCATTGGGCCTTCGACATCAACGTGGTCTTCCCTGACTTCTATCTCTCCTGCCGCCCGAACTATTTCCAAGCGTACAACTTCCGCCCGATCGCGCACAACAAGACCTCTTTTGAAGCCCGGGTCTACTACCCGGAGATGCAGACCGCCGGAGGCCGGTTCTATCAGGAATACATGAAGGTCACCTTGCGCGACGTTCTGCTAGAGGATCTCGGTACTTTGGAAATGACTCAACAGGCTGCAGAGACCGGCGCGAAGACCGAGATGGTTTTGCAGGACCATGAGCTAATGGTGCGCCACCAGGCCGTCGTCGTCGACAGGATCATCCAAGAGGGTCTGGCTGTCGAAGCAGCAGCGCAGGCCGCAGAATAAAGGAGAAGCCCATGGCAGAGCTTCCAAGAGAATTCGCCGCCTTGGCCGAATGGGATTCGTGGTGTCTGGCAACTGAAACCGAGCGGAATGCCAGGCGGGTCAAATGCAGCTTTGAAGACATCTCGGCCTTTGCCATCGCATTGGAACCCCATGTGGATGCCATTTGCGCCTTCATCGATGCGCGCCAGGCTGAGGGCAAGCTCGATACCCCGACGCTCAATCTCTACTACTTGCTTTTGTCCTTGGCAGAGGTTGCCCCCGCCATCGAGAGCTATGACCCCGAGGTCGAGGTTGTCGATGGCTACGAATCCAAACTCTTCGCACCTGAGGAGCGTCATCCGCTCCGTCCGAAGATCTGAGGCGCGTTATGGCGAAGTGTCAGGTGTTCAGTTTTGAAAACGATCTGCGTGAGGTGGTTCAGGACGGGCTGTATATGCAGGCCGTCGTGGGTGAGGCGCTGAGTGTTGGTGTTGTTAACTTTCGTGCCGAAAAGGGGACAAACCTTCCGGCCAGATCCCATGCCCATGGAGAAGAGGCGACCTTGCAATTGCGTGGTGGCTGTACCGTCAACATCGGCAAAGACGTGGATGCGCCGGAGGGCTCCGTGGAGCTGGAGGAGGGTATCGCTATGATCATGCCCGCCGATCGGTTCCACTCCGGCGTCAATCGCTTCGACGCTGAAGGCATGTGCCTTCGCCTCAATGTGGTCACGCCGCCGCGGGTGGAATACGGCAACTCTGGCCAGGCTAAGGTCTACTATCCCACGGCAGAAAGATCATGAGCGACTGTGTCGTCTATGAGACGAGCCTGGGTGCCAAGCCCTTCACCTGCGAGGGCGAAGAGTTGGCCGTGGATATGCGCTGGGTTTTCGAGCCGGTTGCGCGCCATGCTGCTGGCGAGGAAATGATTGCCGTCATTGAAGGCGCAGCGGTGGTCACCTGTGACGGAGAAGTGCATAAGTTGGTCAAGGGCCAAGGGGTTCTGATCCCTGCTGGCGCAGACCGATCCTGGTCTTTCGATACTCCTGCCCTGCTCTATCGGGTTTCCCTTAAATGAGCAGTATTAAGGCCCCGGCGAACCGCGTAGCACGTCTTGAGCACCGTAAGGCTTTGCGTGACCTAATGCAGAGATACAAGCGGGATGCCGCTGAACAGGTGGGCTACTTCGAGGGAGATTTCGTCCGAATGAGGGGGTGGCTACCGGAGCTTGGCCGCCCATGCGCGGATATCCGCACGGTGTCGCTGATCGGTATGGTTCCTCAGAATTGCCGCCGTACCGTTGAGGTGTGGTGGATCTCCTTGATGCTCTTTGAATTACTACAGGAGATCACGGTTTCGCGGTATCGCGATGCCATCACCTGTTTGACCTCAAGGAAAGGAAATGCTGCATGAACGCGACTTCAACCATGGAAATGTCGAGGCCGCAGCAGAGTACACCGCGCGCAGAGAACATCTGCCGCGTCGCTTCGAACGATCCCGTGAATGCAGAATACCGGCTACTGCTGGTCGATGCGCCCGAGATCGGGATGACCGCATATGCCGGTCAGTTCTTTCATATTCTCTGCCACACGACGGGCAGCGAGCAGCCTTTTCTACGGCGTCCAATGAGCATCTACCGAATCGATCGGGAGAACGGGCAGTTGGGTTTTCTTTACAAGGTCACTGGCAAGGGCACTCGCTCAATGGCCTCACTCCGACCTGGAGATGAGTTGAACGCCTTGGGGCCGCTCGGTCAAGGATTCTCCCTATCGCCAGGAACACGTCACGTTGCCATCGTAGCCCGAGGCGTTGGGCTCGCAACCCTTGCGCCGCTTGCGCGTATGGCGACGGGCGCCGGCGCGCAGGTTAGTGCGGTTTTGTCCGCGCGACGACCAGACCTGTACATGTCGCGTGATGAGCTTGAGGCGGCGGGTGCCAGCGTTGTCGAGGTCAACGATACAGATGGCAGCAGCGATGTTGGCGCGGTCACGTCGCTACTCAAGGAGAGGCATGCGGAGACGCCAATCGATTTCATGGCGACATGCGGGTCAAATCGACTCCTAACGCTAACGCGCAGGCTCTGTTCCGAATGGATGATACCGGGACAAGTGGCGATGGAGGCCTTCATGGGCTGCGGATTGGGCATGTGCTTTGCCTGCGTCGTTCCGATCCGCGACGAAATGGGCTGCGAGACCATGCAGCGCGTGTGTTTTGATGGACCGGTGTTTGGCGTTGAGGAGGTGACCTCTTGGTAAATCTATCCGTCAAAATCGGCAATGTGTCGATGGCGAACCCAGTGATGCCCGCCTCCGGCACCATCGCTGAGGGCCTGGCTGACCTTGTCGATCTCGGCAAGCTTGGTGCGATTGTGCTTAAGACCATTACGCCCGATATCCGCCAAGGCGTGAAACCACCCCGAGTTGTCGAGTATACTGACGCGACGCTATTCTCCATTGGAATTCCGAGCAAAGGGCCTGACTATCTGTTGGAGACGACCGTGCCCTTCTTCAAAGAATTCGGTGCGCCAGTCATCGCCAGTATCTCCGCTGATACGGCGGAGGATTTCGGGAAGCTCGCCGGCTACATAACCGACTCCAGGATTGCAGCGATTGAGGCTAACGTATCTTGCCCCAATCTGCGTGCGCACGGTCAGGCCTTTGGCATGGACCCTGTGGCCACTGCGGATGTGATTGCCCAAATGAAAGCAAACACCAAGCTACCGATCTGGGCCAAGCTTACACCCAATGTGGGCGACATAGCCGAGATCGCACGGGCCGCAGAGGGCGCCGGTGCCGATGCTTTGATCACCGCGAACGCGCTTCTTGGTATGGCAATAGACGCAGAGACCATGGCCCCTCGCCTCGGCAATGTCGTTGGCGGCCTCACCGGCCCTGCTGTTAAGCCCGTGATCCTGCGCATGGTGAACCAATGCGCGGAAGCCGTGAGCATTCCCATCATCGGTTGCGGCGGCATCGTCTCTGGAGAGGATGTCGTGGAATACATGCTCGCCGGGGCGACAGCGGTACAGGTGGGGACAACCAACTTTGTCCACACTGCCGCAATGGAGCGTGCGATCAGCTGGCTTGAGGCGTACTGCATGCGGAAGGGTATATCTCATGTTGCCGACCTGACTGGATCTCTCGTGTTGCCGGGTAATCAAGCCTCGGAAGAACGCCTCGCAGTGGCGCTTTGAGCACAGAGGGACAAACGAATGAGCGATAGCTGGTCCGCACTCTGCGCTGAAAGCGATTTGCCCGACGGCGAGGCGCGTGCGTTTGAGATAAACGGATCCCGTATATGCCTTGTGCATGATGGGGGCAGTTTTTTCTGTATTGACGATCTTTGTACCCACGGCCGCGCATTCTTGTCAGATGGATATTGCGACACCGAGGATTGCGTTCTCGAGTGTCCCCTTCACGGCGGCCTCTTCGACTACCGCACCGGAGAGGCCTGTGGCGACCCGGCGGAAAAGGCAGTGCGCAGCTACCCGGTCCGCATCGAAAGTGGCCAGGTATTGGTGCAACTATGAGTGCGCGGGGCCGTGTAGCCATTGTCGGCGCTGGTGGAACAATCGCGATGGAGGGGGCGCACCCCTTCGATTGGGTTGATTACGGCGATACCGGGCGCATCAATGCGATGGAAACGATTCTTGACAGTATCGATTTGGGGCTTTCCGAGGTCGCGCTTGAACTCGTGCCATTTCGCCTTCTGCCTTCCACGGGCATTTCCGTTGCCGACTGGATTGCGTTGGCGCAGCAGGTAAAGGATCTGGATGCCAGGGATGATGTCACCGGTATATTGGTCACCCACGGCACCGCCACACTCGAGGAGACCGCCTTTTTCTTGGAGGCTACATGTGCCGTTGCAAAGCCGGTGGTTCTCAGCGGGGCGCAACGCCCGCCCAACACCGCGGCGAGCGATGCGATTGTCAATCTGCGCGCAGCGGTGTCGGTGGCGACGCAAGCCCCACGAGGCGTATATGCGTGTATGAACAGCCAGCTCTTTGCGGCCGCGGATGTCACAAAGACTTCAAACTTTGCACTCGATGCTTTTGAGGCGCCGGAGTTCGGTGCGTTAGGGCGCGTCAATGCAGATGGCGGCCTTTATATGGTGCGCCACCCGGCTGCAGCGCCGCATATCTTCGATCTGCCCAGCGATCCCATTCCTCGCGTAGACATCGCGTTGAGTTATGCCGGTTCGGATGGCTGCGCGATACGTGCGCTTGCCGCGTCAGGCTCCCAAGGCATTATCGTGGCAGGTATGCCTCCCGGGCGCGCAGCACCGGGAGACCGTACGGCAATGCTAGAGGCGGTGGCAAGGGGCACTATCGTTGTGCAATCGAGCCGTGCGCTGCGCGGCAGCGTTCCGATACAGCCCTACAACCGCGCGAGTGGGATTTTGGGAGGCGGTGGATTGACAGTTGAGAAAGCACGTATCCTCGTCCTTCTGGCGCTCGCCGCCAATATGTCGCCCGAGCGCATCGAAGCGTTGCTGCAACTCTGGGGGAGGATTCCCAAATCGCAGGGTCAGACATGACATCAACTGCAGATCGCCGCTCTATACTGACACCACTCGACCGAGGAGCTCAACGCAGGTGTCGATAGGAGCAGTTTACGAAAGGATCCTGGTATTACTCGCGATCATCGCGGGGCTGCTGGTCGTACTGCTTGTTGTTTTGACTGGCGGCGAGGCGCTCTTGCGGATCTTCAACCTCGGTCTGGTTCGCGGCAGCGTAGAATTCTCGGAATACGCGCTCTTTACTCTGGCGATGCTGGCAGCGCCGTGGTTGCTTTACCACGACAAACACCTTCGGGTCACTGTTGTGCTCGACAGTCTTGGGTCCAAGGCGCATGCACGTGTCGTGTTCCTGACCGATCTCATTGGACTGGCCGCGACGGCGGTGGCCGTTCGCTATTCCGTCGAAGTCTTCGTGCAGTCCTACATAGGTGGCCAGTTGATCTTCAACAATGTGGTCATCAAGGACTGGCTTCTGCAATGGCAGGTGCCGCTTGCGCTGGGGTTTTTGTTGGTGGAGTTCTTGCGCCGGATCTGGGTTCGGGTCGGAACGCCTGCCGGGCGCGCGACTCTGGCTGATGGCGACGACCATGCCTGAGTGGTTATTCGCTCTTTCGCTCATGTTTGGAGCCGTGTTCGTGTTGCTGATGGTGGGCGTCCCGGTCGTGTTCTCCTTCCTTGCGATAAACATAGTCGGCGCTTTCATCTTTTTGGGCGGCGATATTGGCTTAATCCAGATGATCCGCGGCATTCGCTCAACAGCAGGACAGTATGCGCTGGTGCCTATCCCGCTATTCGTTCTGATGGGCGAGATTATGCTGCAAACCGGAATGGCGCAGAAATCTATCGATGCCATAGACCGGCTCATTAGCCGTTTACCCGGGAGGCTCTCCATCGTTGCAGTCCTGGGAGGAACGGTCTTTTCTTCGCTCTCCGGATCCACGCTGGCCAATGCTGCGGTTCTGGGCCGCACGCTGTTTCCGCAAATGAAGGATCGCGGCTATTCGTCCACCATCGCCATTGGGCCCATCCTCGCCGTGGGCGGTATCGCGATGCTCATCCCACCATCAGGGCTCGGAGTGTTGCTTGGTTCTTTGGCACGAATCTCGATCAACGACTTGCTGATTGCTGCCATCATACCCGGCCTCATGATGGCCGTGCTGTTTCTTGGCTATATCCTCATCCGCTGTCGCATGAACCCCGAGATTGCGCCCCCTTACGAAGGCGATGTGTTGACGCTTTGGGAACGTGTGCTGCCCGTGCTCACACATGTGCTGCCCCTCATGCTCGTTTTTGTTGTTGTTGTCGGGTCGATGTTTGCCGGGATTGCAACCCCCACCGAGAGCGCGGCGCTGGGCGTTCTGGCAACATTAGTGGCTGCCGTGGCCTACCGGGTCCTGTCGGTCAATGCGATCATCGCATCTGTGCGCGAGACTCTGAAGTTCAGCGCGATGATCCTCCTGATCATCTGTACTTCAGGAACCTTCTCGCAGATTTTGGCCTTCTCGGGTGCCACCCAGGAGATGTCCCTCTTTGTGACCAGCGCGGGCGTGTCGAACACCATGCTTGTGGTTTTGATGTTAGGCATCTTGATCATTCTGGGCGGCTTCATGGACCAGGTGTCCATCATGATGCTGACCCTGCCTATTTTCATGCCAATCGTTGCGACCATCGGAGTAGACCCGGTTTGGTTCGGTATCCTGATGCTGATCGCTCTGGAGATCAGTCTTACGACCCCGCCTTTCGGCCTTCTGCTGTTCCTGATGCAAAGCGTCGCCGATAGGCCTATTGCAATAACCACTATCTACAGGGCGGTCTTACCGTTCCTCGCACTGGAGTTCTTGGTCCTCGCGATCGTACTCTTTTTGCCTGGCACAGTCAGTTGGCTTCCCGAGATGCTCCGATAAGAGTAGTTACTGATGAAGAGCCCCGCTTTTAAGTACATGCGGCCCGAGAGCTTGGAACAAGCGCTTGCGGGTCTAGCAGAATCAGAGGATGCAATCATCCTTGCTGGGGGGCAAAGCTTGGTGGCGGCACTCAATTTGCGCCTTCAAGCGCCGGAAGTTGTGATCGACATCAACCATATCTCCGGTCTTGACGGGGTTGAAGAAGTCGACGGGACTGTGCGTGTGGGCGCTCTTGTACGTCATGCAACGCTTTTGGCCCATTCGCAGACTTCGCGTGCGCTTCCATTGATCGCTGCGGCTTTGCCCCATGTGGCGCACCCGGCGATCCGAAACCGTGGGACCATCTGCGGCAGTCTCGCCTATGCTGATCCGGCAGCGGAGATGCCTGCTTGCGCGATCAGTCTTGATGCAAGCCTGGTTTTGCGTAACGCTGAGGGTACGCGCGCACTGCCCGCGCGGGACTTCTATCACGGGCTGTACGAGACAGAGCGCGCGCCAGAAGAGCTGCTTGTCGAGGCGCGCTTCCCAGTCGCGCCAGAAGGTGCGCGCGCGATCTTTGCCGAGGTTGCAACGCGCCGGGGCGATTTCGCGGTTATTGGACTGGCGGGCCAGCTTTGCATTGAAGACGGGCACATCACAGCGTTCGATCTGGTTGCGTTCGGCTCTGAACCCGCGCCGCTGTTGCTGACTGACCTCGGCGCCATGGCGGTTGGCGCGACCCCTGGTGCGTCACTGCTGCGGGATCTCGCGGAAGCGGTTGCAGATGGCGTGGACCCAATGGAAAGCCCTTATGCCACTCCACAGATGCGGCGTCGCCAGTACCGCGCCTTGGCCCGGAGCTGTTTAGGTGAAGCAATGGAGGTGGCGGATGTCTGAAACCATGATCCGCTTTACACTGAACGGCCGAGACGTCACGATTCCCGCCGCAACCCGTGGGCATTTAGGCGATCTGCTGCGCGAGCATTTCCGCGAGACCGGCACCCATCTAGGGTGCGAACATGGCGTTTGCGGCGCCTGTAACGTGCTCATGAACGGTCGCGTGGTACGGTCTTGTTTGACGCTGGCTGTTCAACTTGAAGGTGTGACGATCGAGACAGTGGAGCACTGCGGGCAAGACGCGCGTTTCGCAGCTTTGCAAAACGCTTTCGTGGAGCACAACGCACTGCAATGCGGGTTTTGCACGTCGGGCATGTTGATGACAGCCCAAGAGCTTCTGGCCGAGAATCCCACGCCCGATCATGAGGAGATCCGAGATGCGATCTCCGGCAATCTCTGCCGCTGCACGGGGTACCAAGCGATTGTAGAGGCCATTTCCGAAGCAGCCGCGTGGCTGAAGGAGCCCGCCAATGAATGAGGCTATGCCAAAAGGCATTGGTGCGCCTCTGCCGCGCCAGAATGCCCGGCGATTGGCTGAAGGGCGGGGACGCTATGTCGATGACATCACCTTGCCCAACATGGTGCACATCGCCTTTGTACGCGCGCCCGTCGCTCACGGCCGCATCATCGAGATAGATGCTAAGGCCGCTGAGGAGCTCCCCGGAGTTGTCGCTGTGATTACGGGTGCTCAACTGGCCGAGATATGCGCACCGTTTGACACCAATCCGCCGGGTGTGCCGGGTCATGCTGGACCGTGCCAGCCGCCGCTTGTGATCAATGAGTGCTGCTTTCAGGGCGAGGCGATCGTGGCCATCGCGGCGACGAGCCGAGCCATCGCCGAAGACGCAGCGGAGGTCGTGTACGTTGATTGGGAAGAGCTTCCGGCTACGTGCAGTATCGACGCGGCACGAGACGCTGGCGCGGCGCCCGTGCACAGTGCCTTTGCCAACAATCTCACATTAAAGCATCGCTTTGGTACTGAGAATATCTCTGCGGCCTTTGCGCAGGCGGCCCATGTGGTTGAGGCTGATTTTGGTTTTGGGCGACAAACCGGCGTCAGCCTGGAGCCACGCGGTGTAGCGGCCTCTTGGGACGCTCGTTCCGGCGAGCTTCAGGTTTGGCAATCCCATCAGGTACCCTGGCAAATGCGGGAGGTGTATGCCAAACAACTCGGGCTCCCTGCACAATCCGTCAGCGTCATCGCTCCCGATGTGGGCGGAGGTTTTGGCCTGAAGCTACACGCCTATGCCGACGAGTTGGCCGCCGTCGCTATCTCCAAACTGCTTGGGCGGCCTACCAAATATACTGTGGACAGGCTGGAGGCCTTTGCCTCAGATGCCCACGCGCGTGAGGCGCAAGCGACCTGCCGCATGGCTGTTGACGCCGGCGGGCGCATCCTGGGCGTTGATGCGCGCGTTGATGCCGGGTTCGGGGCCTATGCAATGCATCCACGCGGCAGCTTTGGCGAGGCGATGCAAGCAGCGCAAATGATTGGGGCTCCATACAAGCTCGGTGCTTTCCGCGCCGAGGTGTTTGGCTGGCGACAAAACAAGGTGCCGAGCGGCGCTTACCGCGGGGTTGGTCAGCCCATCGCCTGTGCGATTACCGAGCAGATGATCGATCTCGTGGCCCATGCGGCTGGCATCGATCCTGCGGAGATGCGCCGGATCAACCACCGTGGTGCAGTGGAGGCTGCTTCGGAGGCGACGGAGGCGGGTTTGGTCGTTGAGGACCTTTCGCTCAATGCCTGTCTTGACAGCGTGTTGGCAAAAATGGACTACGCCAAGCTTCGCCGCGATCAAGCTGCGTTACGGAAAAAGGGCATCTATCGCGGAATCGGCCTAGCGAGTTTTGTGGAGCTGACGGGCGTAGGTGCAAGTCTTTACGGCCCGCTTGGGTTGCCGCTTTCCGCCCATGAGAGCTGTCGCCTAACACTACAGCCCGATGGCACCTTGACCTGCGCAACCAGCGTTACCGACCAGGGCCAGGGCACGCTATCGGCCTTGGCTCAACTCATAGCGGGCGTATTGGACATTTCCATGGATCAGGTTCGGATGGTCGCCGCAGATACCGGCCGCACACCCTATGGCGGTGGAGCTTGGGCCTCTCGCGGCATCGCGCTTGGGGGAGAGGCAGCAATCCGTGCAGCGGAGCGGATGCGCAGTGGCCTAATGGGAGTCGCCGCCTCGGTCTTGCAATGCAGTGCCGACGCGCTTCACCTCCACAAGGGTGAAATTAGGTGCGGTGCAAACGGTACGGGGATCACATTTAAGGAGATCGCCTCGCTGTGTCACTACCGTCCCCACGACCTGCCGCTCGACACTGTGCCGCCGATGACGGTTGAAGACAGCTTCGTACCTCCACGCCTGCCCTACCTGGCGAGCAATGGCGTGCACGCAGTCCACTTAGAAGTCGATCCCGAGCTTGGGACAACCAAGCTCCTAGACTATTGGGTCGTTGATGATTGCGGCACTGTCGTTAATCCTCTGCTGGTGGACGAGCAGCTGCGTGGCGGCATTGTGCAGGGCATCGGGGCTGCGCTTTACGAGGAGTGTATCTATTCCGACGACGGCCAGTTAACCAATAGCACACTCGCAGATTATGTCGTCCCCATGGCTGGGGAGATGCCCAACATCCATGTAGGTCACATTACAACTCCGACCCGGGAAACCGCGCTCGGCGCAAAAGGTGTCGGCGAGGCAGGCACGGTTGGGGCGCCCGGTGCGGTGCGTGTAGCCATTAACGACGCGCTCTTGCCACTCGGCGCGCGCGTGATCAACCAGCCTTTCACGATCGGGCGGGTACTGGAGGCGGTCATGGCCGCCGAGGCGTCTACTGCCCAAACATAAATCCACCAATGCATGAGGATAGTATAGATGGATATGCTGGACACCCGCGTCATTGCGGCGGAACGAAGCACGGTGTTTGCGATGCTTGTCTCCCCCAAAATTCTTGAGGCCTGCATTCCTGGGGCTGAAGAGTTGAAAGGTTCCTTGGAGGGAGGGTTCGATGCTGTGGTGGTGCAGAGGGTTGGGCCAATCAAAGCGAAGTTCAAAGGCGCCGTCACGATTGAGGATGTCATCCCTGACACTTCGCTGCGCCTGGTGGGAGGAGGAAACGGCGGCATGGCCGGTTTTGCGAAAGGCGCGGCAACGGTGACTCTGAAAGATCACGCCGAAGGAACAGAGCTTACCTATGTGCTGGAAGCCAAGATCGGTGGCAAGATTGCGCAACTGGGCTCGCGTGTTATCGACGGCTTTGTCAGCAAAATGGCGGATCGCTTCTTTGAGCGCCTTTCGGCCGTGGTCGAGAGTAACTCTGCCGCCAAGACGCCTATTGGGTAGGCTGAAACGGCTTTGTCAGGGGAAACGGCTCCTGAGCCGGGCGGTGGGGGCTTCAGTGTCGAATACCTTTCCAAGGTTGGGGTCGTGAGTTCGAATCAATTTGTCCGCCTTCGGCGGCAGCCGCTCACTCCCACTCAATCGTCCCCGGCGGCTTGGAGGTGACGTCGTAGACGACGCGGTTGATGCCGCGGACCTCGTTGATGATGCGGGTGGCGACGCGGCCGAGGAATTCCATGTCAAAATGGTGGAAATCGGCGGTCATGCCGTCGACCGAGGTCACGGCGCGCAACGCGCAGACGCACTCATAGGTGCGGCCGTCGCCCATGACGCCGACCGTCTGCACCGGCAGCAGAACCGCGAAAGCCTGCCAGATCGTGTCGTACAGACCGGCATTGCGGATCTCGTCCAGATAGATCGCGTCGGCCTCGCGCAGGATGTCGAGCTTTTCGGCCGTGACGCCGCCCGGACAGCGAATGGCAAGCCCCGGCCCCGGGAAGGGATGCCGGCCGATGAAGCCGTCCGGCAGGCCGAGCTCGCGGCCAAGCGCCCGCACCTCGTCCTTGAACAATTCGCGCAACGGTTCGACCAGCTGCATGTTCATACGCTCCGGCAGACCGCCGACATTGTGATGCGACTTGATCGTCACCGACGGCCCGCCAGTAAAGGAGACGCTCTCGATCACATCCGGATAAAGCGTGCCCTGGGCAAGGAAATCGGCGCCGCCCAGCCGCTTCGCCTCCGCCTCGAAGACGTCGATGAACAGGCCGCCGATGATCTTCCGCTTGGCTTCCGGGTCGCTGACCCCGTCGAGCGCGGTCAGGAAGGTCTTCGATGCATCCACCAGCAGCAGTGGGATGTTGTAATGCTCCCGGAACATGGCGACCACTTCGGCCGCCTCGTTCTTGCGCATCAGACCGTGATCGACCAGCACGCAGGTCAGCTGATCGCCGATCGCCTCGTGGATGAGCAAAGCCGCGACGGAGGAATCGACACCGCCGGACAGGGCGCACAGCACTCTTTTGTCGCCGACCTGCCGGCGGATCGCGGCGATCGCCTGATCCTTATAGGCGGCCATCGTCCAGTCGCCCGCGAGGCCGGCGATGCCATGCACGAAATTGGAGAGCAGCTTGGCGCCGTCGGGCGTGTGCACCACTTCGGGGTGGAACTGCACGGCGTAGAAGCCGCGCGCTTCGTCGGCGATCGCGGCAAACGGTGCTCCGGTGGATACGCCGACCACCTTGAAGCCGGGCGGCAGCGCGGTTACCCGGTCGCCATGGCTCATCCAGACCTGATGGTCCGTGCCGACGGCCCACACGCCGTCGAACAGTCGGCATGATTCTTCGACCCGCAGGAAGGCGCGGCCGAATTCGCGATGATGCCCGCCCTCCACCCGGCCACCGAGCTGGGCGCACATGGTCTGTTCGCCGTAGCAGATGCCGAGCACGGGAATACCGGCTTCGAACACGCTCTGCGGCGCCCTTGGAGAACCGGTATCGGTGGTCGAGGCCGGCCCGCCTGACAGGATCACCGCTTTGGGCGCGATGCGCGTGACGGCCGCCTCGGCGGATTGAAACGGAACGATTTCGCAATAGACGCCGGCCTCACGCACGCGCCGGGCGATGAGCTGCGTGACCTGCGAGCCGAAATCGATGATCAGGACGGTGTCGGGATGGGCGGTGCTGTTCATGCAAGGGCTTTAGTGATTCCCGCGCCGCGGCGCAAGCAAAGCCCCTTGGTCAGCCCGGGATCTCACCATGTTTTATCGCGGCGGCGGGCCGGTCCACCGCCATGACGAATGGCAATATGCGCCCGCTGGCATCCTTCAACAGCGCCTTCATCCGTCGATCCCGTCACGGCCGAACACGGCCATCATCGTTCCGGTCATGGTGGCGATCAGCTTTTCCCGTCCGTCGGCCGTCACCGCGAAAGCCCTGCCGTCCGACACCGTGATCGTGCGCCCCGGCTTGGTGACTTCGGCGCGGAACAGAAAGCGCTCGCCGGCGGCCGGCGCCAGCAGATTGATCTTGAACTCGATCGTCAAAACCGCGGCATCGGCCGGCATCAGCGAGAAGGCGGCATAGCCGCAAGCCGAATCGAGCGCGGTGGAGACGATGCCGGCATGCAGGAAACCATGCTGCTGGGTCAGTTCCTCGCGATAGGGCATCTCCATCTCAACAAAGCCGGCACCGACGGCGTTCAACCGCATTCCCAGCGTCGTCATCACCGCCTGACGGTCGAAGCTCTCCTTCGACCGACGCTCGAAATCCGGGTTCCTGGGCGTGAAGTCCGGCATCTCTCAGCCTCCCTGTCTGCGTTGCATCACGGCGAAAAAGAAGCCGTCCGTATCGGTCGCGGCCGGCGTCAGGGTGATCGTCTTCATGTCGGCCGACCAGGGCTGCGGTCTGTCGTCGCCGTAAAGCTCCTGCCACGCCTCGCCGGACGAGACCAGTTCGAAATCGCCGTCATCCTCGCAGAAATTGTAGACCTGCGCCTCGTTTTCCTGCGGCAGGATCGAACAGGTGATGTAGATCAGGAAGCCGCCAGGCCGCACATAGGGCGCGGCGGCCGCCAGCACTTCCTGTTGCTGCTCCAGGCGAGCCTCGAGAGCGTCGCGGGTCAGTTTCCACTTGGTGTCCGGCCGCCGGCGCCACGTGCCTGTCCCCGAACAGGGCGCATCGACCAGCACCCGGTCCATGCGGCCGATCAGGCCGCCGAGATCGGCATCGGCTTCATGCACCTGGACATTGCGGGTGCCGGCGCGCCGCAGGCGTTCGAAGATCGGCGCCAGCCGCGTCTTGTCGATGTCCCAGGCGTGGATCTGGCCTTTGTTGTCCATCGCCGCGCTCAGGGCCAATGTTTTGCCGCCGCCGCCGGCGCAATAGTCGAGCAGCTGTTCGCCGGCGCGGGCGAAGATCAATTCCGAAACGATCTGGCTGCCCTCGTCCTGAATCTCGAACCAGCCCTTGGCATGCGCCGGCTCGGCGGTGATGTTGGGCAGCCGCGACGGCCCCTCCCCGGCCGCGATGCGCAAGCCGTTCGCGGCGATCCTTGTCGGCACCGCGCTGGTGCGGGCGAGCGCCTTCCGCACCTTGCCGCGGTCTGCCTTCAAGGTGTTGACGCGCAGGTCGAGCGGCGGCCGGCGATTGAGCGCGCGCGCCTCGGCGATCCAATCGTCGCCGAAATTCTCCTCGAAGGCGAATTCGATCCATTCCGGGATATCAGCCTGCACATGGGCCGGCGCACGGCTGAGATCGCGGGTGCGAAAGGCGTCAAGGGCGGCCTCGGGCAGCGGTTCCGGGGCGAAGCGGTCGTCGCGCAACTGCGCAATGAGCCGGTCGCTATCGAAGCCCCATTGGCGCAACAGCACGGCATGGACCAGCGCCGGCGCGCCGTTGTCATCCATCAGATAGGCATGGGAGAGTTTCTGCCGCAGCGCGTCGTAGACGAGATTGCCGATGGCCGCACGGTCGCCCGATCCGGCAAAACGGTGCGCCGCGCCCCAATCTTTCAGCACCTCGGCGACCGGCCGTTTCTGCCGCTCGACCGTCTCCAGCACCTCTATGGCCGCTGCCATTCGACCGCCCAGCCGCATGGTGTTTTCCTTACTGCTTCGATGCTGCGGCCCGGCCAGAGCATCAAGTTACCGGCGGCCGCGCCGCGAGCCATAACCCGGGGGGCAACCAAAGAAAAGCCGTGGTTTTTCTCAAAAAACCGGTCCGTTTCCTCGGCAGACGTCGCATCGCATCGAAACAAGGCTTCGGATCAATAGTGATAACGGCACTGGGCAATCTGCAGAGCCCTGTCATCGACACGGTAGACGAGGCGATGTTCTCGCGTGATCCGGCGCGACCACCAACCACTCAGCGGACCTCGCAACGGTTCCGGCTTGCCCGTACCGCTAAACGGTGTCCGCGTGCATTCCTTGATTAAGTGGTTAATGCGTTGATGGATCTTCGCGTCCGCCTGTTGCCAGTGAAGATAATCTTCCCATGCCCGTTCATGGAAAACCAGTTTCACGGTTCAAGCTGCTTTTCGGATCCCTTGCCGTTCTCGAGATCGTCTACAGCCTCGAGCAGTCGATCTGCGTTTTTCGGGCTGCGCAGCAGATAGCGCGTCTCTTCATAGGAAGCGAAATCCTCCAGCGACATCAACACCGCCTTCGGCTTGCCGCGGTCGCGCGTGATGATGATCGGCTCGTGATCGGCGTTGACGCTATCGATGGCCGCCGCCAGGTTTTTGCGCAGTTCACTATAGGATGTCGTCTTCATACCTTAATTGTACGCATTCTTGTACAAAAACACAATGGCAGCCACACGGGGTTCGCGACCGACCGACGATCTCGCCCGCCTTCGGCTACAGGAGCTTCCAGGCCAGCCACAGCCACAGCGCCGCGTTGATCACGAAACCGGCGATGAACAGCGGTCGGCGATGGCGGATACGGTTGGTGGTGATGTGCACCCAGGAATGGGCGATGCGGGTGGCGACAAAGGCCCAGGCAAGCACGATGGTGGCATCGTTGACGCCATTGACCATATAGAGAATGACGCAGACGACATAAAACAGAAACGGCAGTTCGAACTGGTTGACCAGGTTACGCACCACGGTCGAGCTCGGCTCCGGCTCGATCTGCGGCACCCGGAAATCCGACGGCTTGACCAGGCCGCTGCGCACCGCCTCGCGCCGGCGCACCGACATGATGGCGTAAATGACATATATCAGCACGGTCTGGACGATCAGCGGCCAGAAGATTGCGGTGTTGCTCATGACATCCCCCGAAATGGCTCCGCGCGTGAGGCTAATTGAGTCCCGCGGGGATGGAAAGGCCGTAGGCGGCGCGGCGCTTCAGACGGCGCCCGGATAGTTGGGGCTTTCGCGGGTGATGGTCACGTCATGCGGGTGGCTTTCGCGCATGCCGGCGCCGGAGATGCGCACGAAGCGGGCGCGCTCGTGCAATTCGGCGAGATTGGCGGCACCGACATAGCCCATCGCCGCCTTCAGGCCGCCGCCGAGCTGATGCAGCACGGCAGCGACCGGCCCCTTATAGGGCACCTGTCCCTCGATGCCCTCCGGCACCAGTTTCAACGTGTCGCGCACCTCGGCCTGGAAATAGCGGTCGGCCGAGCCCCGCGCCATGGCGCCGACCGATCCCATGCCGCGATAGGCCTTGAAGGAGCGGCCCTGATAGAGATAGACCTCGCCGGGGCTTTCTTCGGTGCCGGCCAGCAGCGAGCCGATCATCACGGCGGCGGCGCCGGCGGCGATCGCCTTGGCCATGTCGCCGGAGTATTTGATGCCGCCATCGGCGATCACCGGCACATTGGCCGCCTCGGCCGCCTCTACCGCGCTCATGATCGCTGAAAGCTGCGGCACGCCGACGCCGGCGACGACGCGGGTGGTGCAGATCGAACCCGGCCCGATGCCAACCTTGATGGAGTCAGCGCCGGCATCGATCAACGCCCTCGTGCCGTCGGCGGTGGCGACGTTTCCGGCCATGATGCGCACCGAATTGGACAGTTTCTTCACCCGCAAGACGGCATCGAGCACCCGCTGCGAATGGCCATGGGCGGTGTCGACGACCAGCATGTCGACACCGGCATCGATCAGCCTTTCGGCGCGCTCGAAACCGTCATCGCCGACACTGGTGGCGGCGGCGACGCGAAGCCGGCCCTGCTGGTCCTTGGAGGCGTCGGGGTTGAGCTGCGATTTCTCGATGTCCTTGACCGTGATCAGGCCGACGCATTGCCCGTCCGGATCGACCACCAGCAGCTTTTCGATCCGATGCTTGTGCAGGAGTTTCTTGGCCTCCTCCTGCTCGACGGTCTCGCTGACCGTCACCAGCCCATCGGCCGTCATCAGCTCATGGATCCTCTGTTTCGGATCGGAGGCGAAGCGCACGTCGCGATTGGTCAGAATGCCGACCAGCCGGCCGGTGCTGTAGCCGCCGGTGCCGCCATTCTCAACCACCGGAATGCCCGAAATGCCGTGTGCCTTCATCAGCGCATGGGCATCGGCAAGCGTCGCCTCCGGCCCGATGGTGACCGGATTGACCACCATGCCGGATTCGAATTTCTTGACCTGACGAACCTCCTCGGCCTGTTCCTCCGGCGACAGGTTGCGATGGATAACGCCGATGCCGCCGGCCTGGGCCATGGCGATGGCAAGCCGCGCCTCGGTGACCGTGTCCATGGCCGAAGAGATGATCGGCAGGTTGAGCGCGATGCCGTCGGCAATGCGGGTGGCGATGTCGGTCTGACCGGGCATCACCGTGGAGTGTCCGGGCTGCAGCAGCACGTCGTCAAAAGTGAGGGCGTCACGCCCCGTCGCCGATTCGATGATATGCGCCATTGCCGGTCTCCCAGTATAGGCGGGACGCCCGGATTACCGTCGGACGGCTCCGCTGCAGATCCCGCTATGAATCAGAAGTTGGCATTGGCAGGTAACACGGATGCGGCGGGAAGGAAACAGCAAATGCCGCGCCGCGAAACACGGCGATCCGCGGGTCAGCCGTCGTCCCGGCCGCCGCCTTTGAAGCCCTTGGCCAGCAGATACATCTCGACCGATTCGGACCGGGAGGCCGGCGGCTTGATGTGCACGACCGACGCGAAGTTCCTTTTCAGCATCGCCAGCAGTTCCGCCTCGGCGCCGCCCTGGAAGCTCTTGGCGAGAAAATGCCCGCCCGGACGCAGCACGTCGACCGCGAACCAGGCGGCCGCCTCGCACAGATGCATGGTGCGCAGATGGTCGGTGCGGCGATGGCCGGTGGTCGGTGCGGCCATGTCGGACAGCACCAGGTCCGGCGCGCCGCCGCAGGCCGCGATCAGCGCCGCCGGCGCGGCTTCGTCGAGGAAGTCCATCTTCAGGAAGGCGACGCCGGGCAGCGGGTCCATGTCGAGAAAGTCGATCGCCGCGACCTTCGGGTCGTCATCGGTGGAGCCGGTGACCTTGGCGGCGATCTGCGACCAGCTCCCGGGCGCGGAGCCGAGATCGACGATGCGCCGGGCGCCGCTGAGGATCGCGTGTCTGTCGTCGATCTCCAGCAGCTTGAAGGCGGCGCGCGAGCGGTAGCCCTCCAGCTGCGCCCGCTGCACGTAAGGATCGTTCAGGTGCCGTTCGAGCCAGCGCCGCGACGACGCTTTGATGCGGCCGCGCTTGCGCAGTTTCTGTCCGAGCTTTCGGCCGGTCCGGTTGCCGCCGGTCGGACGGTTCATGGACCGCGGCTTCCCGGTCCGTCGGCGTGCCGTGTCGCCTCGTGTTTGCCCTGCGGCTTGCCGTGCCGCCGAAAATGCGGCCGCCGGCCGCGACCGCGGCGCCAGATACCATCGGCCGCCATCATCTCGGTCAGCAGCCCCTCGCGCAGCCCGCGGTCAGCGACGCGCAGGCGTTCCGACGGCCAGCGGCGGCGGATCGCCTCCAGGATGGCGCAGCCGGCAAGCACCAGATCGGCCCGGTCCGAGCCGATGCAGGGATTGGCCGAGCGGGCCTTGAAATCCCATGACAGAAGCTTCTGTGTCATGCGATCGACTTCGCCGCTGGTCAGCCACAGCCCGTCGACGCGTCGACGGTCGTAGCGCGGCAGGTCGAGATGGACACCGGCCAAGGTCGTCACTGTGCCCGAGGTGCCGAGCAGATGGAAAGCGCCGTCGACGCCAGGGCCGCAACCGGGTAGATCGGGGCACAGAAAGCCCTCGAGAAGATCGGCGACCTCCTCGACCATGGCGGCGAAGATGCGCTGTGTGACGTCGCGGCCGCCATGGCGTTCCGACAGCGTGACAACGCCGACCGGCAGCGAGGTCCAGGCGCTGATATGGTTGGCCAGCCGGTTGGAACGGCTGCCCGACAGGTCGATGGCGGCGATTTCGGAGGAGCCGCCACCAATATCGAACAGCAGAACGCCGGCGGTTTCGCGCTCGACCAGCGACGAGCAGCCGGAGACGGCCAGACGCGCCTCCGTCTCGCGGTTAACGATCTCCAGGTCGAGCCCGGTTTCGCTCTTGACCTGATCGAGAAATTCCGTGCCGTTGGCGGCCGAGCGGCAGGCTTCGGTGGCGATCAGCCGGTGACGGCGCACGGTCTTCGTCTCGAGCTTGCCGGCGCAGACCTTCAGCGCCTCGATCGCCCGGTCCATGGCCGCATCCGACAGCCGCCCGTTGGCGCCAAGCCCCTCGCCGAGACGGACGATGCGGGAGAAGGCGTCGATAACACGGAACCGGCCGGGCCGCGTCGGCACCGCCATCAGGAGCCGGCAATTGTTGGTGCCGAGATCGAGCGCAGCGTAGACCGGCGCGCCGCTGTGATCGGGCCGCGGCTTTCCCTGTTTGGGATGCGGGTGTTTGTGATGGCGGGGTTTCGGCGGCGGTGCATGCGCCGGCTTGGCCGCGTCCCCGTCACCCCCGCCGCCCGGAGCGCGATGGTGCGGGTGCGGCGCCTCGGCCTTTGCCTCGTGCCGTGGGCCGCGCGGCTCGGGATGCGCCGCGCCGTTGGCGGCCGGATGCGGATGTCGGTTCTTGCCGCGTTTCGCGCGTCGCCGCCGGCGTCTCTTGCCGTCGTTCTTGTGGAGAATATCGTGCCGCTCGCCGGGCCTGGCGGCGGCCGGAGCATGGCTTTGTTCGGAGCGCCGGCCCTCGGTCCCCTCCGGACGGTCAGACCCTTGAAAAGCTTGCGCGCCGTTGGAGCCGTTGCCCCTAGCGCGATCGGCGGCCGGATCATCGCGCGGCTCCGCCGCCACCCTTCCGCCAGCTTCCAGCGCCCCGTTTGGGAGCGCCTCGGCGCTGTCGACGGGGTCTGTCACTTAAAGCATCCTGACGCGCCGCGCACGCTCAAAGGGCTGCTGCAGGCGCTTCTCGTACCTTGTTGCGTCAAGTCTAACAGTGCCTCGTTTATTCGATAAACTGTTTTTCCGGACCGCCGAAAAACGGCCAAATTATTTTTGCAGCCCGATTTGCATCGCGCTATAATCTTGCGTATAACGCCGCGGCGTGAAAACGGCGCCTGTTGGGGAATAGGTTAACGGTAGACCCGCGGACTCTGACTCCGTTAGTCCTGGTTCGAATCCAGGTTCCCCAGCCATTTCAACGTGTTGATTTTTATTCGTTTTTGGAAACGTCATTTGACACTCGCCTTTGGGTTAGACACTTTTTCGCGGAAGGTTAGACATTTTTCGTTCGCCTTCTGTTCACTTCGACCTCGAAATCCCTGACCACTCCGGCGCGCTTTGGGAAATGATTGGCACGCGTCTCCGCTACAGTGAGTGGGCATTCCCCATTTGACTTGCCTCCCGTGATCATACGGCGACGAAAGGCGACTTTCCAAGAAATTTCTGCCTCCGGTCCTCGTGCGATGCTGCGTGCCAGCCGCGAAGAGCGGCCAAGCAGGCCG
>Ga0209785_1000211_pt1 | contig 22121 bp, 19 predicted proteins | sample WorMetG1BERMUDA2_FD_187403 | JGI IMG/M metagenome (GOLD analysis project Ga0209785, IMG submission 187403) | Marine gutless worms symbiont microbial communities from Max Planck institute for Marine Microbiology, Germany - Inanidrilus... ...
GCCGCGAGAACCATTGAGGAACTGTGGAGCGCCATCGCCGAAGGGATCGAGAAAGTCACGCCCACCGAATGCGAGAACTTCTTCGCTGCCGCAGGATACGACCAGGATTAAATCGAATCCGCGCTAGAGGTCGGCGAATCCCTTGTTGACCAGCCGCTCGTCCAGCTCGACCGAGACCAACCGCTCGGCGATCACCTCGGCGGCCGGGCGGTCGCGCACCAGCGGGTTGACCAGGTCGGCGAGCCCGGCGCAGAAACCGGTCTCGAGCGCCCGCGCGATGCCGTCCGCGATGGCGGTGCGGTCCTCGCCGACGTCGATCACGTTGCCGGCGCGCAGGCGGCCGGCCTCGCGGCTGCCGACGTTGACCACGGGCAGTTTGAACGACGGCGCCTCGATGATGCCGCTCGACGAGTTGCCGACCATCGCCGCCGCCCGCGCCATCAGCCCGAAATAGGCGCGCGTGCCCAGGTGCGGGCACAGCACCGCGTCGGCCTGTTCGGCGACGAAGTCTTCGATCGCCCGGCGCACCACCTCGCCGCCCGGATCGGCGTTGGGCGCGGTGAACACCAGCGGCCGGCCGGCGCCGGCGAGCGCGGCGAGCAGTTCGGCGCTGTGTCCGGCCACCGCCTCGGGCTCGCGCGTAGTCGGGTGGTAGGTGACCATCAACGGCGCCGGGTCGTGCGTCATGCCGATCCGCCCGGCCAACTCGTCCTCGCCGATCGGGTCCAGGTCGCGCAGGTTGTCCAGCCCCGGCGCGCCGCTGAGCGTGATGCGCCAGTCCGCCTCGCCCATCTGGCGAAGCCGCCGGGCGTAGTCCTCGGCAGCGGCGAAATGCAGGTGGCTCATTTTCGTGATCGCGTGGCGGAAGGCGTCGTCGAGCGCGCCCAGGGTCAGCTCGCCGCCGTGGATGTGCGCGATCGGCAGGCGGAAGGTCTGCGCCGCCACCGCCGCCGCCAGCATCTCGAAGCGGTCGCCCAGCACCACCAGCAGTTCGGGCGACAGGTCGGTGTAGGCGCCGGCGAAGCCGGCGACCCCGCGGGCGATCGATTCGGCGGTGCCGCGCGGCGATTCGTCGTCGGTCAGCAGCCTGACCTGGGCCGAGATCGAAAACCCGTCGGCGAAGATCTCGGTCACCGTGTCACCGTGCCGGCGCGACAGGTGCATGCCGCCGACGATCAGCTGCAAGGCGACGTCCGGATCGGCCTCCAGCCGCGTCAGCAGCGGCCGGTAGATGCCGTAATCGGCGCGGCTGGTGGTGACGACGGCGATTCGACGAGGAGTCATTTCGGTTCCAGCATGTCCTCGGTCAGCGGCGTACCGACCGCCACGTCGGTGCGCAGCCGCCGCCCCGTCACCTCGTCCAGGCGCGCCGGCGGCAAGCCGGTGCCGGGGCGGCGGACGATCAGGTCGCCGTCGATCAGCGGCGCCCCGCCGGTCAGGTTGCGCGCCGCGACCAGGCTCTTGCGCGCCACTTCCGCCGTATTGGCCTCGCAGGCACGCGGCCGCTTGATGCCGTCGCCCAGCGCCGGCTCGACCGCGCGTACGGCGCGCACCAGCTGGATCAGGTCGTCGGGTTCGAGCGAGGCCTGATGGTCCGGCCCGGGCAGGTCGCGATCCAGCGTGAAATGCTTCTCGACGATCACCGCGCCCAGGGCCACGGCGGCGACCGCGACGGCGGTGCCCTCGGTATGGTCGGACCAGCCGACCGGCAGGCCGAATTCGCGCGCCAGGGTGGCCATGGCGCGCAGGTTGCAGTCCTCCAGCGGCGCCGGATAGGCGCTGACGCAATGCAGCAGGGCGAGCGGCGGATCGCCGGCGCCGCGCAGCGCCTCGACCGCCGTGCGCACCTCGTCCAGATCGGCCATGCCGGTGGACAGGATCAGCGGCTTGCCGAGGCCGGCGACGTGGCGCAGCAGCGGCAGGTTGGTCAGCTCGCCCGAAGCCAGTTTGAAGGCGCGCAGGCCGAGCCGGTCGAGCATGTCGGCGCAGCGCGCGTCGAACGGCGAAGAGAGGAATTCGAGGCGCAGGTCCTTGCAGTGGTCGCGCAGCTCGACGTGGTCGAGCTCGGACAGCTCGAGGCGCGCCAGCATGTCGTACTGGCTCTCCTCGTCGGCGACATCGATCATCTGGTACTGCGCCTTCGGCGCCCGCTCGGTGACCAGGTGCGGCGTCGAATAGGTCTGGAACTTTACCGCGTCGGCGCCGGCGCCCGCCGCGACATCGATCAGCGCATGCGCCAGGTCGAGATCGCCGTTGTGGTTGACCCCGGCCTCGGCGATGACGAAACAGGGCGCGCCGGGCCCGACCGCGCGATCGCCGATGTGGATCGCGCCTACCATGCCGTCCAGCCGCCGTCGACGACCAGGTTGTGGCCTGTGACGTAGGCCGCGGCGTCGCCGGCCAGGTAGGCGACCGCGCCCTTGATGTCGTCTTCGGTGCCGAGGCGGTCGAGCGGCGTGCGCGCCTCGTAGCGGGCGACGAAGGAGTCGTCCTGGCCGCGGGCGATGCCGCCGGGGCTGACCGCGTTGACCCGGACCCCGGGCGCCAGCGTGGTCGCCAGCCAGCGGGTCATCTGCAGCAGCCCGCCCTTGCCGGCGGCGTAGGCCGCCGGATTGCCCAGTTCGGTGCCCTCGTACAGCCGCCAGTCGGGTCCGGCGACGCCGTAGATGGAGGCGATGTTGACGATACTGCCGTGCCCCGAGGCCTGCAGTGCCGGCACCGCCGCCTGGATCAGCGCGAACACCGACGTCAGGTTGATCTCCAGCGACGCGCGCCAGGTGTCGCTCGACTGTTCGGTGAACGGCACGGCCCAGCCCTTCAGCTCCGAGGTGCCGACCAGGGCGGCGCAGGTGACGATGATGTCCAGGCGCTCGAAGGCGTCGGTGACGGTGTCGGGCAGCGCCCGCACCACCGCCTCGTCGGCCAGGTCGGTGGCCGCGGCCAGAGTCTCGACGCCGAACTCGTCGTGCAGCGCCGTCGCCGCCACCTGGCAGCCGGCGCCGTCGATGTCGGCCAGCGCCACCCGCGCGCCCAGCTCGGCCAGCGCGCCGGCGCAGGCGCGGCCGATGTGCCCGGCACCGCCGGTGACCAGGGCGACGCGGCCCTCCAGGGACATCAGGTCGGCCAGGCGCCTGCCGCTCTCGCTCATCATCCGCTCCCACCAGCCTTGACCGAATCATACAGCGATTCGGCAATCCTCAGGTCAAGTTCCGTGTCGATGTCGATGGCCCGCTCGCGAGGGACCACGACGGCGCCCACGCGGCCGTTGAACAGGCCTTCGGCGCGACGCAGGAAAGCCGGATCGGCGACGTAGCAGACGGTCGAGATGTCCCACACCTCGGGCGCCATCTGGCGGTGCTCGATGGTGCGGTCGGGCGGGATCGCCAAGGCCGCGAGATCGTTGTCGTCGATCGTGACCATGTTGAAGTACGGGTTGCGGTGCGCCTCGCTGACCGTCAGCACGACATCGACGTCGCCGCGATCGAAGCGGGCCAGCGCCGCTTCGATGTCGGCGGATCGGCGCAGCGGCGCCGTCGCCGGTACGCTGACGAAGCGGTCAAGAACCGTCCCCGCCTCTTCCATCATGTCCAGCGCGTGGCGCCAGGCGAGCCACTCGGGCGCCTCGTCGGTGGCCAGTTCGGGCGGGCGCAGGAACGGCACCTCGGCGCCCCACTCGCGCGCCGCGGCGGCGATCGCTTCGTCCTCGGTGGAGACCACAACGCGGTCGATGCCGGCGGCGGCCTTGGCGTCGGCGATGGCGTGGGCGATCAGCGGCCGGCCGGCGAGGTCGCGCAGGTTCTTGCCCGGCAGCCCCTTGGAGCCGCCGCGGGCGAACACGAAGGCGATGGTCTGGCGGCTCATGGTTCGAGACTCCGGATGCTGATCTCGCGGCCGGCATGCGCCGACACCCGCGCCGCGGCGACGATCTCGAGCACGCGCAGGCCGTCGAGGCCGGTGACCTCGGGTTTGGATTCGCCAGCGGCGCAGGCGAGAAAATGCTCGAACTGGGCCCGGTACATGGCATCACCGTCACCACCCTCGTGCAGGACCCGCCAGGTCCCGGCGGCGGCGTCAAAGAGGCGGCTGGTCCGGGCGATGCCGTCCCATTCCAGGGTGCCGTCCCGCCCGGCCAGGCGCAGGGTGCGCACCGGCGCCCGCTGGACCATGTCCAGGTGCGCGGTGGCGATCGGCCCGCCGTCGAAGCGCAGGACCAGATCGGCGCTGTCCTCGACGTCGATCTCCAGCCCGCCGGCGCGGCCGAGCGCCGCCGAGACCGAGCGGGCCTCGCCGAGCAGCGCGCGCAGCAGATCGATCTCGTGGCTGAGTTCCAGAAGCGCGCCGCCGCCCAGCTCGGCGCGGGCGCTGACCCCGCAACGATAGTCGGTGCCCGGGCGCCAGTCCGGCAGGTATTGGCCGACCTCGGCCCGCGCCGACACCAGGGGGCCGACGCGCGGCAGCGCGGCGCGCAGGGCGGCAAAGGCCGGATCGTGGCGCAGGCAGTAGCCGAGCAGCAGCGGCACCGCCCGTTCGCGGGCCGCGCGCAGCAGCGCCGGCACCCCCTCGACCGAGGCGGCCAGGGGCTTCTCGACGAGCACCGGGATGTCCGCCTCGATCAAGGCGGCGGCGGCCTCGACATGGAACGGCGCCGGCGTCGCGACGATGGCCAGGTCCGGCGCCGCGGCAATGGCGGCGGCGAGGTCGTGGACCACTTCGGCGTCAGGGTGTTCCGCTCCGCCGCCCGGACGGCGCAGCAACACGGCGGCGAGATCCGGCATGACCGCGCGGGCGACGGTCAGATGACGGCGGCCGATGCTGCCGTATCCGACGATGAGCAATCGTTTGCCAGACTGCGGCGCCACCGCGGCTCCCCTCGACGAAATCCTGCGCCGCCCTAACCTCGGTCATGCCGTGGCCTCCTGTCAAATGCCGCGGCCGGCGACGCGGGCACAATGTTCCGCCGCCGGCCTACAAATTTTGCCGACCGGCAATCCCGATCCGCCGCCGGACGCCGTCGCCTCGGGTATGTTTTGTTTTATTTCAAACAATTACAGAGGAGAGATTGTTGGCCTGCGCTTTGCTTGAAAAGACTGACGCCCAATTTCTGTCGAAACGGAACGCGCCATGGAAGACAACGTCATCGTCCCCAAGTCGAGCACCGCCGCGAGCATCCTGAGCAAGGCCGTTTCGGCGCAGAACAAGGCCGAAGAGGCCGCCATGGTGCCGTTCGAGCACCTGCTGCAGAAGGCCAGCAAGCAGGTCGGCTACAACGCCGACCGGCCGGGCGACGACGGCGAACTCGGCCAGGTGGTCGACCACGTGGTCGCCAAGAGCGACCGCGACGGCGGCGCCGGTGCGCGGGACGGCCACGATGACGGTGCCGACGAATGGACGCCGCGCCCGCACGAAGCGCCACCAGCGCACCGGGACGACCAGCCGCCGCCGCGCGACGACGCGCCGCCACGGCGCGACGAGGACTACGGCCAGCTGCGCCACCGGCCGGCCCAGGACGACGGCGGCGCGCCCGCCGATTTCGGCCAGGACCGCGGGCAGCCGCCGGACAACGCCCAGACGGCGAATCCAGCCAACACACCCGCCGACGGCAGCGAGAACCAGCGCAACCAGGCGGTCGCCGGCATGGCCGCGGCGGCCAACGCGGCGGCGCCGGCGCAACAGCGGGCGGCGCCCGAAAGCGCGGTCGCGCGCGCGGTCCAGGCGACGACGCCGGTCGGCCAGGCGGCCGCGGCACAGCAACAGACGGCCGCCGTTTCGCCCGAGGCGCGCAAGACCGCCGATCCCACCACCGCGACGGCGCAATCGCGGCAACCGGGCACCTTGCAGGCACGGGCCGTCGGCGCCAACCCGGCGCAGCAGGCCCAGGCGGCGGCGCAGGCCGGTCAGCAGCAGCCGAACGCGGCGGCGCAGCAGCAGGCCGCCGACCTGTCGGCGCGGCTCGATCCGGGCCAGCGCGCGCAGGTTTCGGTCACCGTCACCGATGAGGGGGCCAGCCTCGCCTCGCAGCCGCGCAGCACGCTTTCCGCCCCCACCGTCGCCGCCACCGGCAACAACGGCAATACCAACAACGGCGCCGCCCAAGGGCAGAACAACCACGGCGCCGCACCGCAGCAGGCTGGTGCGCAGGGACAGCAGGCCGCGGCCCTGCAAGCCAACGCCCAGGCCGCCGCCCAGGCGCCGACGCAAACCCAGGTGATGGCCACGAACGGGGCCAAGGCCGGCGGCTCGACCACCATCCAAGCGACTTCGGCGACGACCACGACGGCCGGCGGCGACCCCACGGCTCAGGGCGGCCCGGGCACCACAAGCGAGACCCGGCCGACGCAGCAGACGGCGGCGGCGCAGGCCCAGAAGGCCGCGACCGCGAACCGGCCGCCGATCGCCGAGCAGGTCTCGGTGCACATCGCCAAGGCGGTGCGCGCCGGCGTCGACCGCATCCACATCCAGCTGAAGCCGCATTCGATGGGCCGCGTCGACGTGCAAATGGAGATCGCCCAGGACGGCCGCGTCACCGCCGTGGTCACGGTCGACAACCGCGAGACCCTGAACCTGCTGCAGAAGGATTCGCAGTCGCTCGAACAGGCGCTGCGCGATGCCGGGCTGCAGGCCGATTCGGACGACCTGGAGTTCCAGTTGCGCGGCGAGCAGGCCGGCGACGAGACCGAGGCCAAGGACCGTGGCCAGTCGGCCGATGCGGACGGCGATGAGGAGGGCGACGCCGGCGAAGGTGACGACGGGATCGACGAAACGGCCCTGCTGCTGGCCCGTGCCCGCGGCCTCGCCGGCCGCGTCGACATTCGCGCCTAGCCCGGGTTCTGAAGGAGAAACGAGATGTCCATTCTGGGCAATGCCAGCGCCGCGGCGCAATCGCAGAACCTCAATCTGACGCAGTCGCAGCAGAGCCAGAAAAAGCTCGAGGACGACCTCAACCAGTTCCTCACCCTGCTGACCACGCAGTTGCAGAACCAGGATCCGCTCGACCCGATGGACGCCACCGAGTTCACCTCGAAACTGGTGCAGTTCGCCACCGTCGAGCAGCAGATCTACCAGAATTCCAACCTGGAGAAGCTTTACAACCTGCAGAAAAACTCGCAGGTGGTGTCGATGGTCAACTACCTGGGGACCACGGTCGAGGCCAAGGGCGGTTCCTTCTACCTGGAGAACGGCACCTCGAAATTCACCTACACGCTGCAGGACAAGTCGACGGATACGACCATCACCATTCGCAATTCCAGTGGCCAGACCATCGCCACCTTCGGCGGTGAGCTCGACATCGGTAAGCACGGCGCCGTCTGGGACGGCACCAACTCGCTCGGCTACAAGGTCGAGGACGGGCTCTATACAGTCACCGTCCTGGCCAAGGACGCCGAAGGCAAGCCGGTCGACGTCACCACCACCGTCTTCGGCAGGGTGACCGGCGCCGGATCGGAAGACGGCGAGGTCACCCTGTTCATGGACGCCATCGAGGTCCCGCTGGGGGATGTGCTGTCGGTGTCCGAATCGCCGGACGACCAGCAACAACAGAATGGCGGCACCGACACCGGCGCGGCCAATGACAACAACACCGACGAAAACCAATCAGAGGACGAAACGGCGTCCTGATCCCGCGCGGCTGAACCCGGCGGACCGGCCGCGCGGCCGGCGGATAGAAGGAGAACACCATGAGTTTGTACGGCGCATTGTTTTCAGGCGTTTCCGGCCTGACCGCACAGAGCAGCGCCATGGGCGCGATCTCTGACAACATCACCAACGTCAGCACCGTCGGCTACAAGAACACCGATGTGGATTTCCAGACCCTGGTCACCAAGCAGACCTCGACCACGTTCTATTCTGCCGGCGGCGTGCAGTCGCGGCCGCGCGGCGCCAACGACGTGCAGGGCCTGCTGCAGGCCTCGACCTCGCAGACCGACATCTCGATCTCCGGCAGCGGCTATTTCGTGGTCAACGAATCCAGCCGGCCGACGATCGCCAACCAGTACCTGTTCAGCCGCGCCGGCTCGTTCATCCAGGACAACGAGGGTTTCCTGTTCAACACCGGCGGCTTCTACCTGCAGGGTTGGCCGGTGGACGCCCAGGGCAACGTGATCCCGGCCAACGACGCATTGACCATCGCCAACCAGAACATCATCTCGACGGACTACCTGGAGACGGTCAACCTGTCGCGCGTCGGCGGCACCGCCGCGGCCACCACCAACATCTCGATCGGCGCCAACCTGCCGTCGAACGCCGCCGTCGGCGACACCCACCGGACCGACGTGCAGTTCTTCGACACCCTGGGCAACGCCAACACGATCAGCATGGTCTACACCAAGGCGGCGGCCAACGAGTGGGACCTGACCATCGAGCCGCCCAGCGGCACCAATGGGCTGACGCTGTACGATTCCGCCGGCGTGGTCTACGACAGCATCGGCCAGTTGCAGTTCACGTCGCAGCCGGCGACCACGGATACGGTCACGGTGAACGGCACCGTCTATGACTTCGGCAGCGGCGCCGGCGCGGTGACCGTGGCGCTTGGCGCGACGTTGGCGGCGTCGGTCTCCAATTTCGCCTCTTCGATCGTCGCCAACGACGCCGCCTTCGGCGCCCTGGCGACACAGAATAAGGTGTCGGTCAGCGCCGGCAGCAGCACCACGCTGATCTTCTCCAACCCGTTCGGCGGCGGCGGCAACTACACCATCGATCCGACCGGCGTCGCCTCGGGCGCGGTGACCCAGGCCTCGGCCTTCGCCGTGCAGGACAAGCTCACGGCGGCCACCGACCGGGCGATCGAGTTCGACAGCGACGGCCTGCCGGCGGCCTTCAACGTCGCCGAGATCGAGATCCTCGGCTTCGCCAACGGCGCCGCCGACATGGACAACGCGGTGGCCAACAGCCCGCGCATGGATGTCGACTTCGGCAACGTCGGCGAGGCCAACGGCATGACCCAGTTCGGCGCCGAGTTCACGCCCACCTTCATCCAGCAGAACGGCTCGCGCTTCGGCACCTTCGCCGGCCTCTCGGTCGACGTCGACGGCCTGATGACGGCGCTGTTCGACAACGGCGAACGGCGGCCGATCTTCAAGATCCCGATCGCCACCTTCGTCAATCCGAACGGCCTCGAAGGCCGCACCGGCAACGTCTGGAACGCGACCGAGCGGTCCGGCGACTACACCCTGCGCGTCGCCGACAACGGTCCCGCCGGTCAGGTCGTCCAGGCCGCGCTCGAAGCTTCCACCGTCGACATCGGCGAGGAGTTCACCAACATGATCGTGGTGCAGCGCGCCTACTCGGCGGCGACCAAGATCATCAGCACGGCCGATTCGATGCTCGAGGAACTCATGCGGACCAAGCGCTAGGCGCGATCGTCCGCACAGCCTTTAGCCCATGATCCCAAACCGAGGGCTAAACCTTTGCCCGGCGCGGCCGGAACGGTCCGCCGGGCGTTTTCATCCCTAATCTCATCCCTGTTCGTCGTCGTAGCCGAAGGCGGCGACATAGGGTGCCAGCGTCGGCAGCAGGCCGGCGAAGTGCTGCTCGTAGCGCCGCCAGCGGGCGACCGCTCGGGTGTAGATCGGTTCCGCGACCTGATGGTAGCTGGGCGCGCGCACCTCGGCGCTGGCGCGGACCCGCGCGGCCGGGTCGAGCACGCCGGCATGCCAAGGCAGGTCAAGAAAATCGAACAGTCGCCGCGCCTCGGCCTCGACGTCGGCGACCACGTCCTCGTAGCGCACCCGGTGCACGTCCGGGCTCAGCACATTCTCGAAGTGCCGCCACAGTCCCATCACCTGGTCATACACCCCGACCGTGCCGGCCAGGCTGTCGAAGTTGATCATCGCCCGGTTGGGGCGGAAGTCCTGCATGAAGCTGCTGAGGCAGGCGTCGGCCGGGTGACGCAGGGTGAGCAGGAACCGCGCCGTCGGGAACAGGCGGCGGATCAGGCCGGCCTCGACCAGGTTGAACGGCATCTTGTCGACCAACAATTGATCCGACTTCAGGTCGGGCAGGTAGGCCGCCGCCGCCGCGTGGTACAGCCGGCGCAACTCGACGATCTCCGCCGGCTGCAAAGTCGCCAGGCAATCTGGATAGCCCAGCGGATGCGTGTTCAACCGCTCCAGCACGGCGGCGAAGGTGGCCCTTTCCTCGAGCACCCGGACGTCCGGATGGGCATCGAGCAGGCGCCCCAACAGGGTCGTGCCCGAGCGCGGAAACCCGACCAGGAACACCGGCGCGGGCGCCGTTGCGGGCGCGTCTTCGGTCCAGCCGGCGAGCCAATCCGCGGTGAAACGGCGGCGCAGCACGGCCAGCTCCCGCGCATAGGAGTCGCGGTCGATGCGCCGCCCGCGGGCTTCCTCCGCCGATAGTCGGTTGGCCTGGGTGAAGGCGGCGAAGGCGGCGGCGGAATCGCCGAGGCGATCCTGCACCATGCCGGTTTCGCGGGCGACGAAGGCGCGGTCGCGCCGCGAGGCGGCGGTGAGATCGATCTCGCGCAGACGCTTCAACGCCGTCGTCATCGCGCCGTCACGCCGATCGCACCTGGCCTGCACCAGACGCGCCAGCAGGTTGCCGGAATCACGCGCCAGGGCCTCGACGGCGGCGGCACGGGCACCGTCGAGGTCGCTGGCCCGCTCGCGAACCGCCGCCAGATTGCACCAGGCCTCGACCGAGCCGGGATGCCGCTCGAGGGTGCGCTCGAATGCATGGGCGGCGGCTGCGAAGTCGCCCAGGTTGGCCTCGGCCTTGCCCAGATTGTTCCGCGCCAATTCGAAACCGGGGTTGAGCTGGATGGCGCGACGGAAACATTCGCAGGCCTCGGAGACGCGGTCTAGTTCGACCAGCGCCGAGCCGAGGTTGTTTTCCACTTGCGCCGATCCGGGCGTCCGCGCCAACGACTCGCGGTAGGCCGCCACCGCCTCCTCGAGGCGCCCCTGCTGGACCAGCGCATTGCCCAGGCCGGCGCCGGACTGGTCCTCTTCAGATTGGCCGGATGGGGCCCGGGCCGGCCCGGGCCGGCCGTGCGGCCGGGATTTCGCGGATGCCACCGCCGACTCCGCCGCGTCGGCGCCGTGGCGACCGCCCAGCACCGCGCGCGCCTCGGCGTGATCGGGCTGCAGGCGAAGGGCCCGGCGCAGGCTGGTGCGGGCCTCGGCCTGGCGCCCCGAAGACGCCAGCACGAGGCCAAGCTGGTATCGCGTCTCGGCGTTTCGCGGGTCGAGCCGCACCGCCTCGCGCAGGCTGGTCTCGGCGGCGTCGAGGGCCCCCTGCTCGCGCAGGCAGGCGCCGAGACCAGCGTGCAGCGCCGCCGTCCGGGGATGCCGAGCCAGCGCCCGGCGATATGCCGCCGCCGCCGCGTCCGGACGCCCGGCCGTACGCAGCGCCGCGCCGAGGTTGAGCGCTGGACCGAGGGCGTCGGGTTGACGTTCGGCCAGTCTGGCGAACTGCTCCACCGCCTGCTCGGTGTGGCCGCGCTGCAGGGCGATGATGGCACGGAGATTGAGGGCGGCGAGGAAGTCCGGCCGGGCGGCGAGCAGCCGTGCCAGTCCGGTCTCGGCGTGGTCCAGCCGACCGGCTTTGTGGTGGGCGATCGCGGCGGCCATTTCGGCGTCTGCGTCCAGAGGCTTATTAGCCACTCTTTAACCTTGTTCCTTAGTGTTTCTTTAACAGGGCCTGGGTAGGCTTCGATCCAATCATAACGTGCCTTGAGAAAGCAACGAGTCACTAGAAACGGATATGACTGAGCAGAACGCTGAACCACAGTTTGACAAGGATCGCGCAGCCCCCTCTTTCGGCCCCCAGGTTGACACTCTGGGCCGGGCCATGACGCTCGACAGCCTGCCGCCGCCGAACACCAAGCGATGGGTGGTCCGGCGCAAGGCGGAAGTCGTCGCCGGCGTCCGCTCGGGACTGATTTCGCTGGAGGAGGCCTGCAAGCGCTACACGCTCTCGATCGACGAGTTCCTGTCCTGGGAACGCCTGTTGGACGAGCATGGCCTGGCGGGATTGAGAACGACCCGCGGGCAGCAGTACCGCTAGCAGAACTGTTACCCGGACCAGCGTTCCAGAATCACCCCGAAAGCCTTGCTGGCCGCGGCGTTGGCGCGGCCCGCTAGGCAAATTTTGCCGGGGTGTTAACCACTTCTTCACCCTCCCCCGATAGCCTGCTCGGGAGGGCCGCGTGCGGCCTGACCGATCGCGCCTGAACATCCCCGTCCGCGCCGGTCGGATGCCTGGGAGGGAAGAACACCGTGGAAGCCATTCTGCAGACCCTGCGCAATCTCGGCCCGTTCCGTCTGGCGCTGATCGGCGGCGTCGCGCTGATCATGGTCGTGTTCTTCGTCTTCCTGTTCACGCGCCTGACCGGCGATCCGATGTCCTTGCTGTTCAGCGACCTCGAGTCCGAGGATTCCAGCCGCATCGTCGCCGCCCTGAACGAACAGAACGTCGCCTACGACGTGCGCCGCAACGGCAGCCAGATCTACGTGCCCACCGATCAGGTCCTGCGCATGCGCATGGTGCTGGCCGATCAGGGTCTGCCCAGCGGCGGCAGCATCGGTTACGAGCTGTTCGACAAGGCCGATTCGCTGAGCACCACCAACTTCATCCAGAACGTCAACCTGGTGCGCGCGCTGGAAGGCGAACTGGCGCGCACGATCCGCTCGCTCGAGGTCGTACGCCGCGCCCGCGTGCACCTGGTCCTGCCCAAGCGCGAGCTGTTCAGCCGCGAGCGCCAGGAGCCGTCCGCGTCCGTGATCCTGAAGATGGCCGGCGCCGCCCGGCTCGACCGCGAGCAGGTGGTCGGCATCCAGCACCTGGTCGCCACGGCGGTGCCCGGGCTGGCGCCCAACCGGGTGTCGATCATCGACGGCAAGGGCACTCTGCTCGCCCGCGGCTACGAGGACGGCAGTGACCCCGGCGTCGTCGCCGCCAAGGCCGAGGAACGCCGCCGCGCCTACGAATTCCGCACCGGGCGGATGATCGAGGAACTGCTCGAGCGCACCGTCGGTTTCGGCAAGGTGCGCGCCCAGGTCACCGCCGACATGGACTTCGACCGCATCAGCACCAGCGAGGAAACCTACGACCCCGACGGCCAGGTGGTGGTGTCGACCCAGACCATCGAGGAATCCTCGACGGCGCGCGAGGCCGAGGCCAACCCGCCGGTCACCGTCGCCGCCAACCTGCCCGACGACAGCACCTCGCCGGGCAACGAAACTGCCAGCAGCCAGGCCGCCGAGACCCGCACCGAGGAAACCACCAACTTCGCCAACTCGAAGAAGGTGATCAATCACGTGCGCGAGGTCGGCGTCGTCAAGCGGCTGTCGGTGGCGGTGCTGGTCGACGGCCTCTACACCCTGAACGATGCCGGCGAGCGCACCTACCAGCAGCGCGACGGCAAGGAAATGGACCTGCTGGCGACCCTGGTGCGCGGCGCCATCGGTTTCAGCGCCGATCGCGGCGATTCGATCGAGGTCATCAACATGCAGTTCGCCGACCTCGAACAGGAGATGGAAGAGGAGCTCGAGTTCTTCTTCGGCATGGGCAAAAACGACATGCTGCGCATTGCCGAGGTTCTGGTGCTCAGCATCGTCGCCATCCTGGTCATCCTGATGGTCGTGCGGCCGCTGATTTCGCGCGCCTTCGAGAGCACGCCCGCGGTCGCCGCCGTCGGCCCCGACGGCGCCCTGCTGACCGACGAGACCGACGCCACGCCGGCGCTGGCCGGACCGCGGCCGCCGGGCGAGCTGGCGCCGGGCGCCGAGGGCGAGATGGACGAGCTGATCGACATCGACCGGGTCGAGGGCCGGGTCCGCGCCTCGTCGGTCAAGAAGGTCGGCGAGATCGTCGAGAAGCACCCGGAAGAGGCGCTGTCGATCATCCGTTCCTGGCTGTACCAAGACTAAGCCGGGCGCTGTAGGACGGGCGAGGAATGGCTCAGATCCGCGAGGGATACCGCCGGCTGACCGGCCTGCAGAAAGCCGCCATCTTCATGTTGGCGTTGGAGGAGGAGCACACCACCGCATTGTTCTCGCGCATGGCCGATGATGAGATCAAGGAGCTGTCCCAAGCGATGGCCGGCCTCGGCAAGATCGAGGCCGAGATCGTCGAACGGCTGTTCGTCGAATTCACCGACAGCCTGAGCATGGGCGGCTCGCTGGTCGGCACCTTCGACACCACCGAGCGGCTGTTGCGCAGCACCATGGAAGACGAGCGGGTCGCCCAGATCATGGACGAGATCCGCGGTCCGGCCGGGCGCACGATGTGGGAGAAGCTGGGCAACGTCAACGAGGCGGTGCTGGCCAACTACCTGAAGAACGAATACCCGCAGACGGTGGCGGTGGTGCTCTCCAAGGTCGGCTCGGCGCATTCGGCGGCGGTGCTGGCGCTGCTGCCGGAGAACTTCGCCATGGAGGTGATCATGCGCATGCTGCGCATGGAGGCGGTGCAGAAGGACGTGCTGGACAACGTCGAGAAGACCCTGCGCAGCGAGTTCATGACCAACCTGGCGCGCTCGGCGGGGCGGGATTCGCACGAATCGATGGCCGACATCTTCAACAACCTCGACCGCAACGCCGAGAACCGGTTCATGACCGCGCTGGAGGAGCGCAACCGCGAGTCGGCGGACCGGATCAAGGCGCTGATGTTCACCTTCGACGACCTGATCCGGGTCGACGCCGGCGGCATCCAGCTTTTGCTGCGCCAGGTCGAGAAGGACCAGCTGGCGATGGCGCTGAAGGGCGCTTCGGACGAGGTCAAGGCGCTGTTCTTCGAGAACATGTCGGAGCGCGCCGGCGAGATGCTGAAGGAAGACATGGACGCGATGGGCGCGGTGCGGCTGAAGGATGTCGACGAGGCCCAGGCCGGCGTGGTCAGCACCGCGAAGGCGCTGTCCGACGCCGGCGAGATCGTCATCGCCGGCGGCGGCGAGGAAGACGAATTGGTATATTTGGGCCTTTGGACGGCCGGGAAGCCGCCGTGGTTGAGCCACAATGGCGCGAGGTTAGGAGCGAGGACGCAGGACATGCTAGGCATATTCAAGGACGAGCGACGCGGCCTCGCGCCATTGTGGCTCAACCCCGCAGGGGCGGGTCGTGTTTTCCCGCCCGCCGTGTCGCGAACGGCTTGTGTGGGGCCTGCCACACGGCGCCGCCCGCTCCTAACGGGCGGTAAAATCCGATCCCGCCACGACGACTTCCCGGCCGCCCAAAGGCCCTAACCATGGCAGCGAGCGTCACCAAGTACCTGTTCGACCGCTCCTTCGACGAGGAGAAGTCCGAGGCCGCCGAGGCCGAGGAACCGGCCGCGGTGGAAGAGGAACTGCCGCCGCCGGAGCCGACCTTCTCGCAGGCCGAGTTGGACGCCGCGCGCCAGCAGGGCCACGCCGCCGGCCGCGACGAGGCGATGCGCGAGTCGGCCGAAGCGGTGGCGCAGCACATCGACCAGACCATCAACCACCTGGCGCAGCGGCTGGAAGACCTGTTCGCGGCACGCGACGAAGCCAACGACCGGGCCGTGCACGAGGCCATCGCGGTCGCCGTCGGCATCGCCCGCAAGATCCTGCCCGAGATGAACCAGCGCAACGCGCTGGGCGAGGTCGAGCGGCTGGTGGGCTCGGTGATCGAGCACATCGTCGAGGAGGCCAAGGTGCGCATCGAGGTCCATCCCGAGATCGCCGCCGAGGTCGAGACGCGGGTGCGCGAGATGGCGGCGGCGCGCGGCTACGAGGGTCGCCTGACCATGATCGCCAGCGACGAGTTGGCGCTGGGCGACTGCCGCATCGACTGGGGCAACGGTGGCGCCGGCCGCGACATCGGCGAACTGTGGCGCGAGGTCGACGAAATCCTGGAGCGCAACCTGGGCCTTACCGAGGCGGATTTCACGCCCGCCGGTGCGGCACCCGAAGACGCATCCGAGAAAGAACCCGGGGAAGCACTCCCCGATCAAACCGCTGGGGATGAAGCGGCCGCAGAAGCCGAGGCGGAAGAACAATCCGACTCGATCGTCGAAGACGATCCCCCTGAAACCGAACCCCCTGAACCCGAACCGAGGACCGAATAACGGCTGACGAAAGCGATCTCGAACTGTCCGAACTGGAAGAAGCGGACGCCGGTGACGCCAAGGCGTCGCCCGAAACGGAAGCGGACACCGAAGGCGAAGAGGACGACGGCCTCGACATCCCGGCGCTGCCCGGCAGCGCCCAGGACCTGGAGGCGGTCTACGACATCCCGGTGCAGGTCTCGGCCGTGCTCGGCAAGGCGACCATGCAGGTCAGCCAGCTGCTGAAGCTGGGCCGCGGCGCCGTCGTCGAGTTGGACCGCAAGGTCGGCGAGGCGATCGACATCTACGTCAACAACCGCCTGGTTGCACGCGGCGAGGTGGTGGTGGTCGAGGACCGCCTCGGCGTGACCATGACCGAGATCATCAAGACCGACCGAACCTGACCCGAGCTGGAGAACCAGGACCTCAACCATGGCGGATACGGCCACCCCCATCGAAGTCGCGCCGGCCAAGTCGCAGTTGGACCTAGCCACGATCGTCGGCCTGATCTCGGGCTTCGGTCTGGTCGCGACGGCGATCGTCATCGACGGCTCGCCGGGATCGTTCATCAACATTCCCGGCGTGCTGATCGTCATCGGCGGCACCATCGCGGTCGTCACCATGTGTTTCTCGGTGAAGGAAATGCTGCAGAGCGTCGGCGTCATCGCCAAGACCATCAGCTACCGCGTCCAGGATCCGTCGGACGCGGCAACCCAGGTGCTGCAGATCGCCGAACTGGCGCGGCGCCAGGGCGTGCTGTCGCTGCAGGGCGAGATCGAGCGCATGGCCGGCGAGCCGTTCCTGTTCAAGGGCATGTCGATGGTCGTCGACGGCACGCCGGGCGAGGAGGTCGAGGCGATCCTACGCCGCGACCTGATCGCGACCATGCAGCGCCACCAGAAGAGCGGCGGCATCCTGCGCAAGGCGGCCGAGTTCGCCCCTGCGATGGGCCTGATCGGCACCCTGATCGGCCTGGTGCAGATGCTCGGCAACCTGGACGATCCGTCGACCATCGGCCCCAGCATGGCGGTGGCCCTGCTGACCACCTTCTACGGCGCGGTGCTGGCCAACATGGTGTTCTCGCCGATGGCCAACAAGCTCGAGCGCAACTCGGCGGAAGAGTCCCTGGTCAGCAACATCTACATCATGGGCGCGGCCTCGGTCGGCCGGCAGGAAAACCCGCGGCGGCTGGAGATGCTGCCGAACAGCGTGCTGCCGCCGGTCAAGCGCGTGCAGTACTTCGATTGAACGACCCATTTGAGAAAGACGAAAGAGTGGACCCATGCGTCTCCTGATCATCGGAACCCTGAACGGACAAATCGGCGCGGCCAGCCAGATCGCGCTGTCGCGCGGCGCCAAGGTGGCGCAGGTCGACGACATCGACGGCGGCCTGGCGGCGCTGCGCTCGGGCCAGGGTGCCGACCTGATCATGCTCGACGTCAGCCTCGACGTCGAACTCCTGGTGCGCAGCCTGAAGCAGGAACGCATCTCGGTCCCGGTGGTCGCCTGCGGTATCGGCAACAACACCCGCGCCGCGGTCGCCGCGATCAAGGCCGGGGCCAAGGAATACGTGCCGCTGCCGCCGAACGCCGAATTGATCGCCGCGGTGCTCGCCGCGGTCACCGAGGAGAGCAGCGACATCGTCTCCGAGGATCCACGCATGAATGAGGTGCTGTCCCTCGCCGAGCAGGTAGCGGCCAGCGAGGCGAGCATCCTGGTGACCGGCGAGTCGGGCACCGGCAAGGAGCTGATGGCGCGCTTCCTGCACGCCAAGAGCGACCGCCGCGACGGCCCCTTCGTCGCCGTCAACTGCGCCGCGATCCCCGAGAACCTGCTCGAATCCGAGCTGTTCGGCCACGAGAAGGGCGCCTTCACCGGCGCCGTCGCCCAACGCATCGGCAAGTTCGAGGAAGCCAACGGCGGCACCCTGCTGCTCGACGAGGTCAGCGAGATGGACCCGCGCCTGCAGGCCAAGCTGCTGCGCGCGATCCAGGAGCGCGAGATCGACCGGGTCGGCGGCGGCAAGCCGGTCAAGGTCAACGTCCGCATCCTCGCCACCAGCAACCGCGATCTCGACGCCGAGGTCGCCGCCGGAACCTTCCGCCAGGACCTGTACTTCCGCCTCAACGTGGTGACGCTGGAAATCCCGCCGTTGCGCCGGCGGGCGCGGGACATCCCGATCCTGGCGCGGCATTTCGTCGAGAAATACGCCGCCGCCAACGAAGTGCCGGCGCTGCCGCTGTCGGCCGAGGCGCGCCAGGTGCTGGCGGTGCATGCCTGGCCAGGCAACGTGCGTGAACTGGAGAACACCATGCACCGGGCCGTGCTGCTGGGCCGCGGCGACGCGATCGGGCCGGAGGAGGTGCGCCTGCAGGGCGCGCCGGCACCCGCGGCAACGAGCTCGGACGCCGCCAGCGGCACCGCCGGCATGGTCGGCCGCACGGTCGCCGAGGTCGAGCGCGACCTGATCATCGACACGCTGAGCCACTGCCTCGGCAACCGCACCCACGCCGCCAACATCCTCGGCATCTCGATCCGCACCTTGCGCAACAAATTGAAGCAGTACACCGAGGCCGGCATCGCCGTGCCGATGCCCGGCGAGGGCGAGCGGCCGGCGCTCTAGGCCGCCGGCAACAGACCAGAACGATCGGTAGGACATGGCCGAAACGACACCGCCCAACGGCACGCAGGCAGTCGCTCTGACCGATGTCAGGGACCGCGTGATCTCGGCCGTCTATCGCGGCGACATCGCGCTCGCACTGGGCGTGGTGACGATCCTCGCCGTGCTGATCCTGCCGATGCCGGCTTGGCTGCTCGACATCAGCCTCGCCTTCTCGATCACGTTTTCGGTGCTGGTGCTGATGACGGCACTGTTCATCGACAAGCCGCTCGACTTCAACGCCTTCCCCACCGTGCTGCTGCTGGCGACGATGATCCGGCTGTCGCTGAACCTGGCCTCGACCCGGCTGATCCTGTCGGACGGGCATACCGGGACCGAGGCCGCCGGCCGCGTCATCGAGGCCTTCGGCGGCTTCGTCATGAGCGGCAACTTCGTCATCGGCATCATCGTCTTCGCCATCCTGGTGATCGTCAACTTCATCGTCATCACCAAGGGTTCCGGGCGCATCGCCGAGGTCTCGGCGCGGTTCACGCTGGACGCCATGCCGGGCAAGCAGATGGCCATCGACGCCGACCTGTCGGCCGGTCTGATCGACGAGGACCAGGCCCGCGCCCGGCGCAAGGAGCTGGAGGACGAGAGCACCTTCTTCGGCTCCATGGACGGCGCCGCCAAGTTCGTCCGCGGCGACGCCATCGCCGGCCTGCTGATCACCTTCATCAACATCATCGGCGGCATGATCATCGGCGTCGCACAGCAGGACATGACCTTCGCCGACGCCGACACCTACACCCGCCTGACCGTCGGCGACGGCCTGGTGACCCAGATCCCCGCCCTCGTGGTGTCGACCTCGGCCGGCATGGTGGTGACCAAGGCCGGCATCACCGGCGCCACCGACAAGGCGCTGTTCAAGCAGCTGGGCGGACAGCCGCGGGCGATGGGGCTCAGCTCCTTCCTGCTGTTTACCCTGGCCGTGGTGCCGGGCACCCCGGCGCTGCCGTTCCTGGCGCTGGCCACGATCACCGGCGGCATCGCGCTATACCAGTCACGCGCGCTGACCCGCGTACGCCTCGAGGAGGAAGCCGCCGAGGAGGCCGCGGCGCAGCCGCCGCCGCCGGCCGAGGAGCCGATCGCGACGGCGCTGAAGATCGACTACGTGCGGCTCGAACTGGGCTACGGCCTGCTGTCGCTGATCAACAACCCGCGCGAGGGCCAGCGCCTGACCGACCAGATCAAGGCGCTGCGCCGGCAGATGGCCGCCGACATCGGCTTCGTCATGCCCAGCGTGCGCATCCAGGACAACATGCAGCTCGCCGCCAACAGCTACGTCGTCCGCGTCAAGGAGATCGAGGCCGGCCGCGGCGACCTGCGCCCGAACATGCTGTTGGTGATGGACCCGCGCGGCGAGGAGATCACGCTCGCGGGCGAGAAGACCACCGAGCCGACCTTTGGCCTGCCGGCGATGTGGATCGACGAATCGCACCGCGAGGAGGCGATGTTCCGCGGCTACACCGTGGTCGACCCGGCGACCGTGATCACCACCCACCTGACCGAGGTGATCAAGGACAACATGTCCGAGCTGCTGTCCTACGCCGAAACCCAGAAGCTGCTAGACGAGCTGGACAAGGAACAGCAGAAGCTGGTCGCCGACCTGGTGCCGTCGCAGATCTCGATGGGCGGGGTGCAGCGGGTGCTGCAGAACCTGCTGGCCGAGCGCATCTCGGTGCGCGACCTGCCGACCATCCTCGAAGGCGTCTCCGAGGCCTGCGGTCTGACCCGCAAGGTGATGCTGATCACCGAGCACGTGCGCGCCCGGCTGTCGCGCCAGATCAGCGACATGAACACGTCGGAAAGCGGCTTCATTCCGTTGGTCACCCTGACCCCCGAGTGGGAGCAGGCTTTCGCCGAATCGATCGTCGGCCAGGGCGAGGAACGGCAGTTGGCGATGGCGCCGTCGCGGCTGCAGGAGTTCATCGGCCAGGTGCGCAACGTGTTCGAGCGCCAGGCCCTGATGGGCGAGACGCCGGTGCTGCTGACCAGCCCGCCGATCCGGCCGTTCGTGCGCTCGATCGTCGAGCGCTTCCGGCCGATGACGGCGGTGTTGTCGCAGAACGAGATCCACCCGAAGGCGCGGATCAAGACGGTGGGGCAGATTTAGGTGAGATTGAAAACGTTCACCGCCGGCAGTGTTTCCGAAGCCATCGAGCTGATGCAGCGGGAGATGGGCGCCGAGGCCATCGTCATCTCGACCCGCGAACCGGACGGCGAGCAGGCGGCGCGCGTCACCACCGCCGTCGAGGCCGATCCGATGGTCGACCTCGGTCCCGAGGAGGCGCAGGCCTGGAGCGCCAGCGAGGTGCTCGACACCGTGCGCCAGACCCTGACCTTCCACGGCGTGCCCGAGCGGCCGACCGGGCGCCTGCTGGCCGCCGCCGAGGACGCCGGTGCCGACGAGCCGCTGGCGGCGATTGCATCAGCACTCGACACCGCCTTCGCCTTCGCCGCGCTGCCCAACGCGACCGGGCGCGGCCCGCTGATGCTGGTCGGCCTGCCCGGCTGCGGCAAGACCGTGGCTACCGCCAAGCTGGCGGCGCGGGCGAGCATGGCTGGTCGCGCCGTGCGCGTGATCAGCACCGACACCCGCCGCGCCGGAGGCATCGAGCAACTGGCCGCCTTCACCCGCATCCTCGGCCTCGACCTGGTCACCGCCGGCGAGCCCGCGGAGCTGGTCCAGGCGCTGGCCGAGCGCGAAGCCGAGGAACTGGTCTACATCGACACGCCGGCGGTCAATCCCTACAACGCCCGCGAGGTCGACGGCCTGCGCCGCCTGATCGCCGCCGCCGAGGCCGAGCCGCTGCTGGTGCTGGCCGCCGGCGGCGACGCGCTCGAAGCCGCCGACCACGCCCGCCGGCTCGGCAGCCTGTTCGCCGCCGCCGACGCCGCCCTGCTCGAATTCGCCGCCGTCAGCGCCACGCCGAACGTGGCCAACGGCTTGAACCGCATCGACCCCGCCGCCATGGCCCGGCTGCTGCTGCCGGACCCGCCGGGGACGTCCCACCGCGCTTCCGAGAACGGAACTTCAGACCTGTCCGAGGCCGCATCATGACCGCCAACAACGTCTCCAATCTGCGTCCGGTCCCGCGCCCCAAGATCCAGAACATGGTCGCCGTCGCATCCGGCAAGGGCGGCGTCGGCAAGACCTGGTTCGCGATCACACTCGCCCACACCCTGGCCATCTGTGGACGACTCCCATTTGGCAAGGGATTTTTTGAACGTTGATGCAGGGCTGGTCGGTGCTGCCATCTGTTCGGCCTGTTGCTGCGGCGCTCCGAGATGGCCGCTGGCCATAATGCTCTGCGCAGATCGGGTCCCGGTCAAAACCACGCAGTCGCAATGCTGCACTGGCTAGGGTGGGGTGTCCCAATCTCCGGATCGACCGGCTGGCTACATTATCCGTTCGGCTCCCTTCCCAACTTCGTCTGCG
>Ga0209785_1000212_pt1 | contig 21920 bp, 21 predicted proteins | sample WorMetG1BERMUDA2_FD_187403 | JGI IMG/M metagenome (GOLD analysis project Ga0209785, IMG submission 187403) | Marine gutless worms symbiont microbial communities from Max Planck institute for Marine Microbiology, Germany - Inanidrilus... ...
GTATTCCCATCATGGCCACGGCCCGCGAGCCGATCGAACAGGCCGGATACATATCAGCGACTTCCGATATCCCGCAAAGTCTCAGTTGCAAACCGCAGCCGGTCCATACATCGGGTCAAACAGCGGGATGTCGGCGACGCGCGCCGCCAGTCTTTTCATGTGGCCATCCAAGCGGCCGACTTCCAACTCCGTGCCCACCTCGGCGTGCTCGACGGCCAGCCGCGCCAGCGCGATGGCATGCCCCAGCATCGGCGAGCGGGCGCCGCTGGTGACGGTGCCGATGCGCCGGCTGCCGGCGAACACGCCGTCGCCGTGCTCGGGCGCCTCGTCGCCGTCGAAGATCAGCCCGGCCAGCCTGCGTTTCGGGGTTTCGGCGGCGCGCACCAACGCCTCGCGGCCGATGAAGTCCTCTTTCTTCAGGTCGACGGCGAAGCCGAGGCCGCACTCGAAGGCGTCGGTCTCGGGGCCGAACTCGGCGCCGGCGACCATCAGCCCGGCCTCGACGCGGAGGGTGTTCAACGCCTCCAGCCCCATCGGCACGATGCCGAACTCCTCGCCGGCGGCCATCACCGCGTCCCAGATCTCGATGGCGTGGCGCGCATCGCAGAAGATCTCGTAACCGAGTTCGCCGGTGAAGCCGCTGCGCGTCAGCATGAACGGCGCGCCGTCACGGTCGTTCAGGCGGCCGACGGTGCAGCCGAACCATTTCATGGCCTCGATATCCGGAACCCGTGGGTGGGTATGCACGATTTTGCGCAGCAAATCGCGGCTGCGCGGCCCCTGGATCGCGATGTTGGGCATCGCCGAATGCAGCGACTTGATCCACACGCGCATCCCGTGCCGCTCGGCCAGCGCCTTCAGGTGGCGGCCGCTCTCCTCCGAACCGCAGCACCAGCGGAATACGTGCGGTGCGATGTGGAACAGGGTGCCGTCGTCGATCACCGCCCCGGTGTCGTCGCAGATCAGCGCGTAGACACAGCGGTGCTGCGCCAGCTTGCCGATGTCGCGGGTCATCGCCATCTGCAGCAGGCGCTCGGAATCTGGCCCCATGACGTCGAACTTGCGCAGCGACGACATGTCCTGGATCGTCACCGCCTGGCGGCAGGCCCAGTACTCCTCGATGGCGCCGGTGGCGGAATAGTTGGTCGGCAGCCAGAGGTCGCGCGCCGTCACGAAGCGTTGGGTCAGCGCGCTGGTGCGGGCGTGAAAAGCAGACTCGTGACACAAGATCGCCTCCGAGGTTTCGTTGGCCCGATAGGCGATGGCGTGCCGGACGGGCTGCTCTTTCCTGTAGATGCGGACGTGGATGTCGGTCGGGTTCCAGCCGTTGATCGGATCGATATCGTCGGGACAGGCGGTGGTGGCGCAGACCAGGTCCTCGGCCGCCCGCATGGCGACGTAATCGCCGGCGCGCGACCAGCTCTCGTCGCTGCGCAGCACGTTGTCGTTCGGCAGGATCCACGAATTCCAGAAGAAGTTGATCGCCGGCCAGGCCGCGCGCCGGGCGATGCCGTAGGGCGCCAGGGCGTCGGACAGGTTGTCCGAGCAGTTGGCGTGACCGGGAAATCCCCGCTCCTCGTAGCCGCGCGCGGTACAGGCGAGGCCAAAGGTGTCGTGCCGCCCGACCGTGTCCTGCAGCACGCTGACGATCGGCCGCGCGTCCTGGTCGAGGAATCGGTCGAACAGGCCCGGTCCGGGATAGGCGGTGCCGTTCATCGAGCGGCTGACGGTCGAGTCGATGAACCGCGCCTCGCGGCGGAAGGCGGTGAAGTCGGAGCACTGCCGGCCCTCGACGTCGATGATCTGGATCAGCTCGCCGGCGGCGACTTCGTAACCGCGCGCCGTCGCCCGCTCGATGGTGAACTCGTCGCGGATCTCGCCCAGGGGTTCGGGCAGCAGCGTGCCCCTGTCCCGCGCCCGCTTGACCGAGATGTCGAACTCGCCGCCGGCGCCGCCATAGGTCAGCGCGTCGAGCGAACAGGGCGCCGCGACCCACGCCTCGCAAGGACCGGCGGCGCGCAGGGTCAGGTGGTCCCCGGCCAGGATCGCCGGGCCGAAGATCTCGGCCGCCATCAGGTCGTCGTGCGAGCGGCCACGCGCCGACAGCCAGGCGCGCATCTCGCGGGAATCAAAATCGTCGACGGCGGCCGGACGCAGATCGCGATCGGAAAGCCCCAGGGAGGAGAGGTTCAGGCTTCCGTCCGATTCCAGGGGAAAGATCCGCGCCGAGGCGCCGCCGTCGACGTTGGTGATATCGAGAAGGTCGCCGGTCCCGAGCGCGATGCGCACCACCTCGCCGCTGCGCAACTGCCGGCGTTCGACACCGCGCGGGGCCGCGAATCCCGGGAACAGGACCCCCCGGGAGGCTTGGTTCATATCCAACGGTGCGAAAACTTGCCGTGCCCTCATCGCCCCTGCGCTTTTTTTTTATGTACAATTCTTTATGTAACCGGTTACATTATCTGATGTAACGGGTTACATTTGTCAACTGTTTTTTTCCGCGCACAATGCGCTATGAGAGGAGACTGATGGATTCAACCCCGCGGAATCAGCGGAACAGAGGCATGAGAGGACCGCGCAAATCGGGCGTTCGCGAGGTCGCGGCGGCAACCGGGCTGTCCGTGGCCACGGTCTCGCGCGTGCTGAACAACGCCGCCAGCGTGCGCGCCGACACCCGCAACCGGGTTCTGCGGGCGATGAAGGAGCTGGGATTCGCCCCCAACCCGATGGCACGGGCGCTGTCGACGCGGCGGACCAGGACCATCGCCGCGGTGATTCCGACGCTCGAACACTCGATTTTCGCGCGGTTTCTCAACGCCATCGAATTGGAACTGGCCTCGCGCGGCTACGCCCTGGTCATCGCCACGACGGAAAACGACGCCAATCTCGAGCTGGAACGCTCACGCGCCCTGCTGGACATGGGCGCCGAGGGCTTGATCCTGTCCGGCGCCACGCACCGCGAAGACCTGTTGGAGATGATCGCGCGGCGCGACATTCCGACGCTCTGCACCAGCATCTTCCAGCCGGACTACCGGCTGCCGACGATCGGCTACGACAACCCGCACCTGGGCCGCAACACGATCAACTATCTGCAATCGCTGGGGCACCGGCGGATCGCCGTGATCCACGGACCGTCCGGCAACAACGATCGCACCGCCACCCGGATCGAGGGCGTGCGCGCCGGTACGCGGGAGACCGACGAGGTCACGTTTTTCGAAACCAGCCTCGACGTCACCGGCGGCACGATTGTCGCACAGGGCATTCTCGAGAGCGATCTCGGCGCCACCGCGATCCTGTGCCTGTCCGACGTGCTGGCACTGGGCGCGCTGTTCGCCGGGGCGCGCGCCGGCGTGCGGATTCCGCGGGACCTGTCGGTCATGGGCTTCGACGACCTCGACTGGGCGGCCCACTGCAGCCCGCCGCTGACCACGATCAGCCTGCCCAACGCGCGCATGGGCCGCAAGTGCGCCGCCGCGCTGGTCGCCCGCCTCGACGACGGAGTCGAGTTGAACGGCGAACGCCTGCCGGCGGATATCGTCGTGCGCGGAACGACCGCCGCGCCGGCCGCGGATCAGTCGAGGTCGGAGGCGTCCTTGTAGTCGCGTGCCAGGGCCGGATCCTGGTCCTCCTTGCGCAGCAGGCAGTTGCCCACCGCCAGGACCTCGATCTCGGTGCCCATGAAGCAGCGGAAGGCATCCTCGGGCGTGTTGACGATCGGCTCGCCGCGCACGTTGAAGCTGGTGTTGACCACCACAGGGCAGCCGGTCAGCTCCTTGAACCGGGTGACCAGCGCGTGGTAGCGCGGGTTGGTGTCGGCGTGGATGGTCTGGATGCGGGCGGAATAGTCGACGTGGGTCACGGCGGGAATTTCCGAGCGCACCACGTTCAGCTTGTCGATGCCGAACAGCGCCCGCTCGTCCTCGGTCATGGCCCGGCGGCGCCCCTCGACCACCGGCGCCACCATCAGCATGTAGGGGCTGTCGGCATCGATCTCGAACCAGTCGGCGACATCCTCGCGCAGCACGCTCGGCGCAAAGGGGCGGAACGATTCGCGGTATTTCACTTTGAGATTGAGCATCTTCTGCATGCTCGGCGAGCGCGGATCGCCGAGGATCGAGCGACCGCCGAGGGCGCGCGGCCCAAATTCCATGCGGCCCTGGTGCCAGCCGACCGCCTTCTCCTCGGCCAGCGCCCGCGTCGTCGCCTCGATCAACTCGTCGTCCGCCAGCACCTCGAAGCGGGCGCCGGCGTCGTTCAAGGCCTGTTCGATCTCGGCCTGGGTGTAGACCGGGCCGAGATAGGAACCGCGCATCGCATCGCCGCCGCCGTTCAGCCGCCGCGCGCCGCCCTGATTGCCGTGATAGGCGGCGAGCGCGGCGCCGAGCGCGGCGCCGGCGTCGCCCGCCGCCGGCTGCACCCAAATGCCCTCGAAGGCGCCGTCGCGCAACACCCTGCCGTTGGCGACGCAGTTCAGCGCCACCCCGCCGGCCAGGCACAGGTTGCGGCTGATGCCCTCGGCGGCGAGGCCGCGGGTCAGGCGCAACACCACCTCCTCGGTCACCGCCTGCACCGAGGCGGCGAGGTCCATGTGGCGCTGGTCGAGCCGCTCCTCGGGGGTGCGCGGCGGCCCGCCGAACAGGGCGTCGAACCTGGCGTTGGTCATCGCCAGGCCGGTGCAGTAGTCGAAGTAGGACTGATCGAGGCGGAAGGTGCCGTCGTCCTTCACGTCGATCAGGTTATCCAGGATGGTCTGGGCGTAGCTCGGCTCACCGTAGGGCGCCAGGCCCATGACCTTGTATTCGCCCGAGTTGACCCGGAAGCCGGTGTAGTAGGTGAAGGCCGAATACAGCAGGCCCAGCGAGTGCGGGAAGTGCAGCTCGCGGGTGACCCGCAGGTCGTTGCCGCGGCCCTCGGCGACCGAGGTCGTGGCCCATTCGCCGACCCCGTCCATGGTCAACACGACGGCGTCCTCGAACGGCGACGGGAAGAAGGCCGAGGCGGCGTGGCTCTGGTGATGTTCGGAGAACAGCAGCTTGTTCTGCCAGTCGAAGTCCGGCTCGGAGGCGGCCAGCGCCTTGCGCAGCAGGTCCTTCTGGAACAGCTTCTCCTTCAGCCACACCGGCATCGCCATGCGGAACGACGTGAAGCCGCGCGGGGCGAAGGCGAGGTAGGTTTCCAACAGCCGCTCGAACTTCAGGAACGGCTTGTCGTAGAAGGCGACGTAGTCGACGTCGGCGAGCCCGACGCCGGCGGCGTCCAGGCAGTAGGCGATGGCGTGTTCGGGAAAGCCGGCGTCGTGCTTGCTGCGGGTGAAGCGCTCCTCCTGCGCCGCGGCGGCGATGTCGCCGTCCTCGACCAGCGCCGCGGCGCTGTCATGGTAGAAGGCGGAAATCCCAAGGATGTGCATGCTCGGCTCGGTCCGGTCCGGAAGTCGCGCGGACGACGGCCCGCGCGCTCATGATCGGCGGATTTGCCTACTTGCGCAATACGAAGTCAAGCCGAAACGGCCGGGCTACATGGGGTTCTTCTTGTTGCCGGTCTCGGGAAACATCCAAAGCGAAATGACCATGAACACCGCCAGGCCGGCCGAGACCCAGCCGAGGTGCGGCTGGCCGACCTGGTGCTCGATGTAGAGGACGATGGCGCCGACGATCAGCACCGCGATCGACAGCAGGGTCTTGATTCCGGGAGGCATGGCGCTTACTCCGCCGCGATCGGGTGCGCCGCCGCCTCGATCGGCGACATCGGCGTTCCGTGCAGGTCCGACTTCAGGTGCTTGGTCGAGTAGCCGTTGAACAGGTGGCCGAGCAGGCCCCGGTCCAGGTCCGAGGTGCCGAACATCCCATCCGCGATCGGGAAGGTCAGGTTCATGTTGACCTCCATCATCAGCCGGTTGTTGTGGTGCGCGGTGTGGTGCCGGCGCAGGGTGTTGACGAACGGGCAGTGGCGCACGAAGGCGTTCTCGTCGACGTGGCAGCAGAAGTGCATGAACTCGTAGATCAGGTACATGCCGGTGGTCGAGTACATCAGCAGCCAGCCCACGGTCGGCGAGATCAGGTAGCCGAACACCAAACCACCTGGAATGGACATCAGGATAAAGACGACCAGGGCATAGGGCGGGAAGAAGGTCACGCGCCAGTCCTTGTCGTCGCGGAAGCGCATCTCGGAATCGGAAAAGAACTGATGGTGGTTCAGGGTGTGGCGGTTGTAGATCGCGCGCAGGCCTTTGTTGTTGATCGGCCGGTGCATGACGTACATGTGCAGGAACCATTCGAAGACGTTGCACAGCACGCCGACCACGGGAATGGTCAGCCATTCCCACCACAGCACCCGGTCGATGTGGCTGATGTAGATGTACATCGCGGTCAGGCCGATCGCGTAGATCACCGCGACGTGGACGTATCCGTTGTACCACCCGGCAATGCGCGAGCGGTATTCCCTGCGGAAAGTCAGTTGCCGTTCGCTCATCATGGTCGCAATCCTCCGCCGTGAGGGCCCGGCCGCCGTGGGGACCGCCATGCCCGCTTGATGTGATATATCACTAGTACATCACTTCAGGTCCAGTTGTCAACGCCTCTCATTATCTTCCGCAGATCGGCCCGCGGTGCGCCAGGCGAACCGCCGGCGCCTCGCCGCTCACTCGGCGGCGCCGAGGTCCTCTTCCTGCTGCAGGGCGAAGATCGAGGTGTAGCCGCCGGACCAGTCGGGCGGCACCAGGCAGGGGCGCAGGTCGTGATGCGCCCAGCGCGCCCGCCGGCCGCGCACGATGGTCTGGTCGTAGCGCGACGGCAGCGGGTTGTAGGTATAGGGGAAGGCGTCGGCGGTGGCATAGACGTTGAGCAGCAGCGGCCGCCCCTGCGCCGCCCGGTTGGGCTCGGACGCATGCAGGGTGCGGCAGTTGTAGATGGTGATCGATCCCGCCGGCCCGGCCAGCGACACCGCCCTGCTCGCATCCAGCCCGGCCTCGTCGTCGGGCGACAGGCAGCCGACCCAATCGCCGTCGGCGTTGTACTGGTCGTAGAGCGCACCGGCGTGACTGCCGGGCATCACCATCAGCGGCCCCTGGTCGGGGTTGCAGTCGTAGATGTAGGTGCCGACCGTGCACGGGCTGTAGTTGGTGTGCGGCCAGAACTGGATGTCCTGGTGCCACTTCACTTCCTCGCCGCCGCGGGCCCATTTGAAATTCAGTTTCGAGTGGTGGAACTTGACGTCCGGGCCGACCAGGTCGGCGATGATGTCCGGCACGATCGAGCGCGAGGCGTAGTCCCAGTAGGTCGGGTGGTGGTCGTTGGGGCTGGAGAGCCGACGCAGGCGCGGGCTGTCGGCGCTGTGTCCGGGCTCCAGGTCCCACTTGGCATCGGATTCGGCAATGCCCCGGCTCTGCTCGATCATCTCGTCGGTGGCGGCGCGCAGGTGTTCGATCCAGTCGTCGGGGATCACCCGCTCGAGCAGGATGTAGCCCTGCTCGAAATAGGATTCGCGCTGCGCCTGGCTCAGCACCTTGGGCGGGATCGCGAGAATGTCTTCGGGCGTCATCGGCTCAATTCTCCCTTCCGGTCCGTCCCCCCAAACAATGCCCCCCTATTTGAAGCCGAGCAACTGCGCCGGCAGCCACAGCACCATGTTCGGAAAATAGGCGACGATGCCGAGGCAGACGATCTGCAGCCCGATGAACGGGATCACGCCACGGAACATGTGGCGCAGGGTGATTTCGGGCGGACTGATCCCGCGTAGATAGAAGATCGCCGGCGCCATCGGCGGGGTCAGGTAACTGGTTTGGATCACCACCAGGAACAGCACGCAGAACCACACCGGGTCGAAGCCCATGACGCGCACGATCGGGATGAACACCGGGATAAAGATCAGCAGCACCGAGATCCAGTCGAGGAAGAACCCGGCCAGGAAGCAGATGAACAGGAACACCGCCAGCGTCAGCCACGGCGTCAGGTTGGCCTGGCTGATCAGCTGCTCGGTCACCGCGACACCGCCGGATGCGATGAACACGCCGGCGAACATGTTGCCGCCCAGCAGGATCAGGATGATCATGCAGGTCACGGTCAGGGTCTTCAGCACCGCCTCGTGCAGCACCGCGAGCTTGAGCTGGCCGTACATCAGCGCCAGCAGCACGGCGCCGAAGGCCCCCAAGGCCGCCGCCTCGGTTGGCGCCGCGAAGCCGAACATGATCGAGCCGAGCACGGTGATGATCATCGCCACCGGCGGCGCCAGCGCGATCAGGGTGATGCGCAGCTTCTCCGCCAGCGGCGGCTCGTCGTCCGACTTCGGCAGGCGCGCGCCGGAGGACGGGTCCAGCGTGCAGCGGACCAGGATGTAGACGACGTAGAGCCCGGCCATGACCAGTCCCGGAAAGACCATGCCGACGAACAGGTCGCCGACCGAGACGTCGGCGACCGGCCCCAGCACCACCACCACCACCGACGGTGGGATGATCGTGCCGAGCGAGCTGCCGGCGCAGATGGTGCCCGAGATCAGCCCCTTCTCGTAGGAGTACTTCATCATCACCGGGATCGCCAGCAGGCCGACCACGGTCTCGGTGGCGCCGATCACGCCCGAGGAGGCGGCGAAGATCACGCACATCACGATGGTGCCGATGGCCAGGCCGCCGGGCAGCCGCCGCGTCCACAGGTGCACCGCCTCGAACAGGCGCTCGGCGATGCCCGAGCGTTCCAGCATCGCACCCATGAAGATGAACAGCGGCACCGCCGCGAGCACGAAGTTGGAGGCGACCGCGTCGACCTTCTGCACGAACTGGAAAATGACCGCGGTGTCGAAGGTAATGAAGCCGAAGACGATCGCCACACCCATCATCGAAAACGCGACCGGGAAACCCATGAACAACGCCGCCAGCAGCGCCGGAAACATCAGCAGCGCGAGGTAGTCGCCCATCAGTCGGCTTCCCGCAATTCAGTGTGGCCGCGCAGGAACAAAATACACTTCAGCAGTTCGGCGACCCCCTGCATCCAAAGCACGGCGATGCCGATGAAGAACGTCAGGCGGAACGGCCAGATCACCGGATTCCAGGCGGATTGGCCGGACTGTTCGCCGGTCAGGAATGCCTCGTACCAATATTCCCACAACGCGAATGCGAGCCAGGAGATCACCGGCAAAAACAGGAAAACGTAACCCACGGTATCCACCAGCACCTTGGTGCGTGGCTTGAAATGAGTGTAGAAGACGTCGATGCGGATATGTCCGCGCGCGCAGGGTATAGGCTGCGCCAATCAACGCGTGGCTGCCCATCGCCATATAGCCCGCCTCGAACGCCCAGATTGTCGGCGCATTCAGGACGTAGCGCGAGAAAACTTCCCAGACGGAAGCCAGGATCAGCGGAAACACCAGCCAGGCGATCACCTGTCCTGAAAATCCGCTGACGCGTTCGAATAGGCGCACCAAAGTCAGCATGGGAAAAGCGGTTCTCCGCCGGAATGTGCCGGAAATGATGGCAAACGGAAGGGGAGCACGTCTACCGCACTCCCCTTACCAAACCGCTGGATCACTCGGAGATTACGTTCCGGTAGTGACCCGCCTGCGACCAGAGCTGCTCGAATTCGAGCTGGCTCTTCAGCACCTTGTCGAACCAGGGGTTCGTCTTGGCGACATCCTGGGCCCAGGCAATCGCCAGTTTCTTGGCCTCTTTTTGCACCGCGGCGTCGAGCACGATCACCTCGTTGCCCTGCTTCTTGTAGAAGTCGGGCGCCTTGGCGTCCTCGTGGCCGATGCGGGTCCAGCTTTCGAAGGTGACCATCTTGGCGGCCATGGCGACCAGTTGCTTGTCCTTGTCCGACAGCTTGCCCCAGGCCTTCTTGTTGATCACCGCCTCGAACGGCGCCGTCGGCTGGTGGATGCCCGGAATGATCACGTACTTGGCGATCTTGTGGAAACCGGTCGACTTGTTCTCATAAAGGGTTCCCCACTCGGTCGCATCGATGGTGCCGCGTTCCAACGAGGCATAGACTTCGCCGCCGGGCATGGTCACCGGCGCCGCACCGAGACCCTTGGAAATGGCCAGCCAAGCACCGGCGGTGCGGAACTTCAGGCCATTCAGGTCGGTGAGCGATTTGACCGCCTTGCGCGAACGCAGGAACGCCTCGGCGGTCCGGGTGAAGCAGGGGAAGGACACGAGACCGAATTTCTCGTCGTTGAACTGCTGCCACATGGCCAAGCCGCCGCCCTCGTAGATCCAGTGCAGCATGCGCTCGGAATCCATCGAGCCGGCGTAGCCACCGAACAGCACGGTGGTCTTGTCCTTACCCCAGTCGTAACCCATCCAGGTATGGCCGACCTCGGCCACGCCCTTGGCCACGGCGCTGCGGACCTCAAGGCCCTTCGACAACGTGCCCGACGGGAACACCTTGATCTCGACCCGACCGTCGGTCAGCATCTTGACCTTGTTGGCGAAGGCCTTGGCGCCGATCTCCATCAGCGGGCCGCCGCCCCAGCTGGTCGCCATCTTCCAGTTATGCTCGGCGGCGGTGGCGGCCAGCGCGAAGCTGGTGCAGAACGCGGCGGCCAGACCGATGGCGCCGGCTTTTCGAAGTGCAGTCATGTCTTCCTCCCTATCGACGTGTTCCCAATCCCCACTCGCCCGAACCCCGCGACGGCCGCGGTGCCCGGTCAATCCCACCGGACGCAGGAAAACCGGCGGCAATTCCGTGAAACGTCGAACTCAGGACGGCGCGATCTTGTTCAGGGCCGCGTCGATGTCCTCGCCCGTCATCTCCCAGTCGTTATCCAGGTCGGCGATCACCGACCGCATGAATCCTTCGCATAGCTCGAGCGCCCGCGCCTCGTCGCCCAGGTGGTCGGCAAGGATGGCGAGCGAGAGTTGCTTGGGTTCGGCGCCGACGTAGGTCCACTCGAAGCCGCCGCTGGTGAACGCCTTGATGTCGTAGCGTTCGTCGAGCGGCGCGCCGTCGACCGCGACCTTGATCCCGTCAATCGTGCGCGAACCGGTGTAGATCTTCATTCTCCCCTCTGCTCTGGCCTCTGCTCTGGCTGCCTGGCGAAGCCGGTTTGGCAACAATGGCCGACTTGCCAACTGCGAATTATTCTAGTGATATATCTGTCATATGTTAACGGCAACTCATCATAATGCAAATGCTTGTGCGCGCTGGCTAGGCCGGCGGTCCGCCGCTGTCCTGTCTGTAGGTTCGCGCCTCGTCGAACATCGCCACGATGTTCTCCACCGGCACGTCGTCCTGCAGGTTGTGCACGCTGTTCAGCACGTAGCCGCCGCCCTCGCCCAGCACGTCGACGACCCGGCGCACCTCGGCGCGGACCTCGTCGGGGCTGCCGAACGGCAGCACGCTCTGGGTGTTGATGCCGCCCCAGAAGCAGATGCGCTTGCCGTATGTCCGCTTCAGCACTTCGGGTTCCATGCCCTGCGCCGAGACCTGCACCGGGTTCAGGGCGTCGACCCCGACCTCGATCAGGTCGTCGATCAGCGCCGTCACCGCGCCGCAACTGTGGTACAGAACCTTGACATCCCCCTTCGATTTGACCGCGCCGATCATGCGCGCGTGACGCGGCTTGATGATCTCGCGGTAGGCGTCGGGACTGAACAGCGGCGCCAGCTGCGACGCCAGGTCGTCGCCGAAGAAAACGATGTCGATGTCCTCGCCGCAGATCTCCAGCGCCTTCTCGGCGACCGCGATCCAGCGCTCGGCGACCATGTCCATGACCCGCTCGGTGAAGGCGCGGTTCTTGTACAGGTCCTTCAACCAGTCGCCGAAGCCGCGCAGGAACTGGCCCTGGTGGATCACCCCAATCGGCATGTTGAGGATCACGGCGCAGCCGCTGTCGCGCGCCACCCGCGCCCGTTCGGCGAGCCCGCGGTAGTAGCCGGGGTTGCCCGGATCGGGCCAGTCGACCGCCGCCAGGGCCTCGAGCGGCGGTTTCTTGATGTCAAAGAACGGACCGTCGACGTACAAGTAATGGCCGTCCTCGGCCTTCTTCCAGGTCGTGCCCCATTCGTCCAGGTAGGTGTCCTCGTCGATCTCGCGCTGGTCGCCCTCGTAGGCGCCGAGGCCAACGAAGCGGGTATCGACGTCGAAGCGTCGCAGGATCGACTCGTCGGGGATCGCCAGGCGCCGGGTCTTCGAAAAGATGCTGGTCGGATGCTCGACGCCGAGGTGCTGCTTCAGGCGCTCATAGGCGGCGTAATAGATGGTCGTGGTGTAGGTGCCGCCGAAGTCGATCGGCACCCGGTCGGTCGGCCGGTGGTCGAGCGCGGCGAGGATGCGCGCGCGGTGGCTGCTGTCGGTCATGCCCTGCCCCTTCAACCCGTTTTTCTTTCCGGCGCGGCCTCTTCGGGCCGCTCCAGCGCCGCCGCGAGATGGACGAACTCGTGCTTGCCGTGCGGGATGCCTATGGCGGCGACGAAGGACTTCTGGAAGCTGGCGTGGGCCGCGGTCTCGACCTTCTCGACGGTGCGGGTCAGTTCGGCGATTTCGGCGCGCGCGGTGCGGTTCAGGAGCGCGATGCGGGCGCCGGTGCCGGCGGCGTTTCCGGCGGCGCGGACGCGGTCCAGCGGGCAGTCCGGGATCATGCCCAGGACCATGGCGTGCCTGGGATCTATGAAGCTGCCGAAGGCGCCGGCGAGCACGATGCGATCCGGCGTGTCGACCTCCAGCTTGTCCATCAGCAGCCGCGCGCCGGCGTAGAGCGCCGCCTTGGCGAGCTGGATGTTGCGCACGTCGGTCTGGGTCACGGTGATCGGGGTGTTGCCGCCGCGGAGTTGATAGCCGAACACTTCACCGTCGGGAATCAGGTGCGGGTTACCCGGCCATTGGGCGCCGTCGATCAGGCCACGTTTGTCGAGCAGCCCGGCGATGTACATCTCGGCCACCGCCTCGATGATGCCGGAGCCGCAGATGCCGCTGACCCCGAAGCCGGTAATGGCCTGCTCGAAGCCCGGATCGTCCGACCACAGTTCGCAGCCGATCACCCGGAAGCGCGGGGCCAATGTCTCGGGATCGATGCGCACCCGCTCGATCGCGCCAAGGGCGGCGCGCTGGCCGCAGCTGATCTGCGCGCCCTCGAAGGCCGGCCCAGTCGGGCTCGAGCAGGCGAGCAGGCGGTGTTTGTTTCCCAGCACGATCTCGGCGTTGGTGCCGACGTCGATGACCAGGAAGATCGCGTCGTCCTTGTGCGGCGCCTCGGCCAGCAAAACCCCGGCGGTGTCGGCACCGACGTGCCCGGCGATGCAGGGTAGGACGTAGACCCGGGCGCCGGGATCGACGGTGCCGATGTCGAGCTCGGTCGCCTTGATGGTCAGGTCGCGATCGACCGCCAGCGGGAACGGCGCCTGGCCGAGCTGCAGCGGATCGATGCCCAGGAGGATGTGGTGCATGATCGAGTTGCCGACGATGGTCAGCTCGAGGATGTCGGCGGCCTCGATGCCGGCCATGCGCGCCGTCTCCTCGGCCAGCTCGGCGAGCGCGGCGTGGGCCACCCGGGTCAGCTCGCCGGCGTCGTCGGGATTGCGCTGGATGAACGAGACCCGGCTGATCAGGTCCTCGCCGAAGCGGATCTGCGGGTTCATCACCCCGGCGGCCGCGACCACCTCGCCGGTTTCCAGATCGTTCAGATGCGCGGCGATGGTGGTGGTGCCGAGGTCGATGGCGAGGCCGTAGGCGCGGTCGTGGAAGCCCGGGCGCAGGGCGATGATGTCGCGGTTCTCGCGCAGGGCGACGGTGATCTTCCAATCGCTCTCGCGCAGCAGCGCCGGCAGGATGGGCAGCAGCCGATTGTCGAGTCTGGTCTGCTCGATGCCCCACTGCGCTTCGAGCGCCGCCTGCAGCCGCTCGAGGTCGCTGCGCTGATCCTCGATGCTCGGTGGTGCCATCTCGACGTAATGCAGACGCACCACCCGGTCGATCTCGACGGCGCGGTGCTCGGCCTCCTTGCGCACGATCTGGCGGTGCAGCAGGCTCTCCGCCGGCACGTCGATGACCGCGTCACCACTGATGCGGCAGGCGCAGCCCAATCGGCGGCCGGCGGCGAGCCCCTCGCGGGCGGCGAACTCGGCTTCCAGTTCGCCTGGCGGTGACAGGTGTCCTACCCGCGAGGTGATGTCGAACTTCGGGAACTCGCCCTCGCTGACCTCGATCTGGCAGCGGCCGCACAGGCCGCGGCCGCCGCAGATCGAATCGATCCCCACGCCGAGCAGGCGCGCCGTGTCGAGCACGCCGGTGCCGACCGAGAAGCGGCCACGCCGCCCCGACGGCAGGAACACGACGAGGGGATCTTCAGCCATGCCTACGCCGCTTCCGCCCGGGCCTTGGCGATGGCGCGGCAGCGCTTCATCCAGCGCTTGCAGCGGTGATCGAGCCCAACCAGCACCTCGGCGCCGGTGATGCCGGTCATGATCTCCGGGTGCAGCGGGTTGACGATCGCGAACGTCAGCCCGGCGCCGATCAACAGCGCCATGAAGGCGGCGTTCAGTCCACCCGGTCCGGCAGCCCGAAGCTGACGTTCGAGGCGCCGCAGGTCGTGTTCAGCTGCAGCTCCTCGCGCACCCGGCGCACGAGTGCCAGGGCGGTCTTGCCGGAATTACCGACCGCGCCCACGGGCATGGCCAGCGGGTCGACGACCACGTCGGCGGCGGGGATGCCGTGGTCCATGGCGCGGCGCATGATCTTCTCGGCGACCGAAAAGCGCTTGTCCAGGTCAGGCGAGATGCCCTCCTCGTCGTTGCAGATGGCGACCACCGCGGCATTGTGTTTGGCGACCAGCGGCAGGACGCTTTCCAGGCTCTCTTCCTCGCCGGTCACCGAATTGACCAGCGCCTTGCCTTGGTACGCAGAGAGACCGGCCTCCAGCGCCGCCGGCAAGGAGGAATCGAGACACAGCGGCGCCTCGCTCAGCCCCTGCACCAGCTTGACCATGTCGGCCATCATCCGGGGCTCGTCGGCATCGGGCACGCCGGCGTTGACGTCGAGCACGTGGGCGCCGGCGGCGACCTGGGCCAGCGCGTCGCGCTCGACCCGCGCATAGTCGCCGGCGGCCATCTCGGCCGCGAGCAGCTTGCGCCCGGTCGGGTTGATGCGCTCGCCGATCACGACGAAGGGCCGCTCGAAGCCGATGACGACTTCCTTGGTCGGCGAGCTGAGGATGGTTTCGGTCATGGCAGGGCTGCCTCCACTTCATGGTCGATTTGCGTCTCGGGCGGCGCGACGACGCGGTTCCTGAGCACGCCGGACGAGAGGATGATTTCGGTGACCGTCTCCTCCTGGCGGTAGGCCATCACGTGCACGCCGCGCACGCCCTCGATCTCGCGGATCTGCTGGATCAGCTCGATGCAGATCTTCTTGCCTTCGAGCTTCTGTTTCTCGGCGCCCTCGAGCCGGGCGATGACGGCATCGGGGATGTGCACGCCGGGCACGTTGCCGCGGATCCAGCGCGCCGCCCGGGCCGAGGCCAGCGGGCCGACGCCGACGATGATGAACAGTTTCTCGTGCAATCCCAGTTCACGCACACGCGCCATGTAGCGCTCCAGCATCGGCACGTCGTAGCAGTACTGGGTCATGATGAACTCGGCGCCGGCCTCGAGCTTCTTGGCCAGCCGCAGCGGCCGCCAGTCGTAGGGCGGCGCGAACGGGTTGGCGGCGGCGCCGAGGAACACGCGCGGCGGCGAGGTGAGCTTGCGCCCGGACAGGAACGTGCCCTCGTCGCGCATGCGCCTGATCGTGCTAAGCAGCGACATCGAATCGAGGTCGAACACCGGCTTGGCGTCGGGCTGATCGCCGGTCTCGACGCCATCGCCGGTCAGGCAGAGGATGTTGTCCACGCCCATCGCCGCCGCCCCCAGCACGTCGCCCTGCACCGCGATGCGGTTGCGGTCCCGGCAGGCGATCTGCAGCACCGGCGAATAGCCGGCGCGGGTCAGCAGCGCGCAGATGCCCATGCTCGACATATGACAATTGGCACCAGAAGCATCGGTGGCATTGATCGCGTCGCAGACCTTCGACAGCACCAGCGCCCGCTCGTAGGTCTCGTCTGGGTCGGCCGAGTCGGGTGGGTTCAGTTCCGCCGTCACCGCGAAGCGACCCGAGCGCAGCACCCGCTCCAGCCGCCCGCGCGAGGAATGCCCCGGCAGCGGCGGGTAGGTCGCCTGCATCGACGGGTCCGGGTGCAGGCTCACTCCGCGGTTTCCCGGCAGGCCAGGTTCTCGGCACTCAGCCGCAGCCAGGCCGAGGTGCCGCGGATGCCGTGCTGCCCCGGCGGCTGCACCCGGTGGAAGGCGCGCAGCCGGCGCATCGACTGCGCCCCGCTCCAGGCCTCGACCCAGACGCAGGCCATCTCCGGGCGCACCTCGCAAGTACCGTTGGCGCGGACGCCGCCGCAGGGGCCGTTGCGGATCTGCTTCGGACAGTTCATCGGGCAGGTCATGCCGTTGACCGACAAGAGGCAGCGGCCGCACATGTTGCAGTCGAACATCAGCCCCTTGCACCAGGCCTCGAGCTTGGCGAAGGGTTTCTCCAGGCGGTCCAGCCCGAGCCGGTGCCACAGCGGGTCGAAGGCGTGGAAGGCCCTGGCGAAGACGTCGTAGACCCGTTCCAGCAGACGCGCGTTACGGGTCGACCAGCGCCGCATCACGTACATGGTTCTGCCCCCCTATTGTCTGGCCGACAGGAAACGGTCGTAGCCGCTCTCGCCTGTGTAGCGGATCTCGAATTCGAGCCCGACGCTCTCGGCCGCCGCCTCGGCGCGGCGCTTCAATTCCGCGTCCTCGCTCTGCGCCAGGTAGACCAGCTTGCGGTAGTTCTTGAAGTAGACGTTGCGCAGCTTGGGAAAACGGTCGAGCGCCAAGCCCTTGAACACCAGTTTCTCGAATTGGCGGGCCAGGAAATCGGTGACGAAGAAGCAGCCGGCCTCCTCGTCCATGATCTCGGCGAAATTCTGCGCCCCGGTGAAGATCTCGTAGCAGTGCGCGCCGCCGATGCCCTCGACCCCCTCTTCCTCGAGCACCTTCTCCATGCCGCCGCCGGTGCCGCAGTCGCTGTACAGCACCAGCACGGTGTCGAACTCATCGCGGCCCGCCCGGATCTTCGCCCGCACGCCCTCCGGCAGCTTGTCGGGATCGTTGTGCAGCTTCGCCGGCAGGCACTCGACCTTCATGTGGTCCCAGCCGTTGTCGCGCACTAGGCCGACCACCTCGCGCGCCACCGCGCCGCAGCAGATCACCAGGGTCGAGGGCTTGTCGTCCATCGCCTGCGTTCCCTCCCCAACCGGCTCAGTGGTAGCGGTGGTTGAAGCCGGTTTCGAACATGGCGACGATGTTCTCGGGCGGCACCTCGGCCTGGATGTTGTGCACGCTGTTGAGGATGTAGCCGCCGCCCTTGCCGAGCACGTCGATGATGTGCCTGGTCTCCTCGGCGACTTCCTCGGGCGTGCCGAACGGCAGGATCTTCTGCGTGTTGATGCCACCCCAGAAGCAGATCTGATCGCCGAACTCGCCCTTCAGGCGCTCGGGCTCCATGTTCTTCGCCGTCACCTGCACCGGATTCAGCGCGTCGACGCCGATGTCGATCAGGTGCGGGATGAAGTGGTAGGCCGAGCCGCAGCAGTGGAAGCATACCTTGGCCTTGTTGTTGGTCAGCCCCTTGGCCGTCGACACCATGCGCGCATGGCGCGGCTTCAGGTAGTTGGCGTAGATGCCGTCGGGATCGAACATGCAGCCTTCCTGCGTGCCCAGGTCCTCGCCGAAATAGATGATGTCGATGTTGTCGGCGCCGGCGGCCTCAATCACCGTCTCCGCGGTGTCGCACCAGAAGTCGCACAGCTTGTCCATCAGGCACTGCAGCGCCTCGGGCGCGCGGTACAGGTCCTTCAGGTACTTCTCGAAGTCGCGCATGGCGTAGCCGCGGTGGATCACCCCGCCGGGCAGGTACAGACAGACGGCGTGCTCGCCCTTGGCCTTGATCTCGGCGACCCGTTCCTTGACGCCGGCGGTGAGTCCCGGGTTCCTGCCGTCGGGCCAGTCGAAGGACTCGACCGCCTCGACCGTCAGCTTGCCGTCGTAGAACGGCCCGTCCTTGTGCAGGAAGTGCTGGTCGACGTCCTTGTCGGTGCGCCGCCAGTGCACGCCGAAGATGTCGATGTAGTAGTTGTCGTCGACCCAGTGGTCGATGCCGCCCTCGTAGGGGCCGGGCTGCACGTTGCGGGTGTCGATGCCGAAGCGGTTGAGAATCTCCTCCGCCGGGTGTGCCGCCGAATGGATGATCGACATGACATCGGTCGGCGTGCTGACATCCAGGTGTTTCTTCAGGTTGTCGTAGGCGGCGAGGGTGATGGTGGTGAACTCGGCGCCGCCGAAGTCGATTGGCACCCGGTCCGGCTCCTCGTGGTTCAGCGCCGCCGGAATGCGCTCTCGGTGTGTCCAGGTCATCTCGTTGTTCCCTCCCGAATGGTGTTCACGCGCCGACCTGCAGGAAGCCGCGCGCCTTTTCGACGGCGCCGGGCGCGTCGATGCCGTAGGAGTCGGCGCCGATGCGGTCGGCGAAGTCCTGGGTCACCGGCGGACCGCCGATCAGCACCTTGACGTTGATGTTGCGGCTGCCGTTGGCCTGCTGCACCGCCGCCACCGCCTTTTCCATCTCCGGCATCGAGGTGGTCAGCAGTCCCGACATGGCGATGATGTCGGCGTCGTTCTCCTGCGCCGCCGAGATGAAGGCCTCGGCATCGACGTCGGTGCCCAGGTCGACCAGGCGGAAGCCCGCACCCTCGAGCATCATGCCGACCAGGTTCTTGCCGATGTCGTGCAGGTCGCCCTTGACCGTGCCGAGGATGATCGTGCCGGCCGGCTTGCTGCCAGCGTCGACGAGCAGCGGCCTTACGATATCGAGACCCGCCTGCACCGCCTCGGCGGCGATCAGCATCTCGGGCACGAACAGGGTGCCGGCGCTGAACCTCTCGCCGATGACGTCGAGCGCGGCGATCATGCCGTCCTGCAGGATGGTCTTGACGTCGGTGCCGGCGTCGAGCTCGGCCTGCACCAGCTCCGGTACCGCCTCCTCGTCGTATTCCATCACCGCGTTGAAGATGTCTTCGACAGCCATGCCTCGCTCCTTTCGGTCCTCTTCCGGTCGGTCGACCGTCCCCCCCGGGGACGTCGGAATCCCGCACCGATGTCAGCACTGCCACCCCCCATGGGGGCTTCCATCGATTACAGTCGACGGTAAACATATCACAAATATATCATAACCCGCAAAATTTTTATGGCTATTGACCTGGATCAAGCCATGAGGGTCGTCGTTCCGTCGGTAAAGTTGGCTGGATTTACGCCGGGTGCGGCCGAATCCACGGCCGTGCGGCCGGCGTCAGACCAGGCCCTGGGCGCGGCGGGCGCGCAGGAAGGCGCGCATGTGAAAATGCGCCTGCGCCGGCTGGTAGCGAAAGGCCTGCCCGACAGGACAGGCGCGGCGGGCGCGGCAGCCCTCCTCGAGGCAGTCCTTGCCCTCGGGCGCCGCCAGGTGCCGCGCGCAGGCCGGCACGTCGTAGTTGCCGGGCGAAAACGCCGCGACCGGGCAGGTCGACAGACAGGGCTGATCGGCGCAGGTCTCGCAGGGATGTTCGGCTTCCACCGCCGCGGGCAAGGCGATCTGCTCGGCGAAGATCAGCGCGCCGCGATAGCCGTGCCACAGGCCGTAATTGGGGTGGATGAAGATGCCCAGCGGCGACGGCTGGCACGGCTCGGCGCGCTGGGCCCAGCGCTGGAACGGCAGCGGCGGCTTGTCGAACGGATAGCAGGCGGTGGCGCCAAGGTCGCCGGCGAGCTTGCCGATCACGTCGGCTGACCAGTCGTCGAGCAGGTCGGTCTCCGGATCACGCTCGCGGCTGAAGGCCCGCCACATCGCCGGGCCGGCGTTGCCGAGCATGACGAGGGTGCGCGCCACCTGCCCGGCGTCAGTCGCCGGCACGCCGTCCGCTTGGTTCGGATGAAAGCCGCCGCGCAGGGTCAAGCCGGCGGCTTCGACGGCGTGTCCGATCTCATCGAAGGTCATCGGATCGAGGGTCATCGGGGGGATGCTCCCGGCGCCGGCCCCGCCTCAGCGCCGCCCGCCCATGTCGACGGTGGCGCGGGTGAAATCCTCGACGTAGTCCAGCAGCGCGTCGGAGGCCTTGGCGGCGCGGTCCTCGTCGCCCTCGGCGATGCCGCGGGCCAGTTTGGCGTGCAGCCGGGCGCACAGCGGCAGGTCGGCGGCCTCCTTGAAGTGCACGTACCAGAACCGCCGCGACAGCCCGTGCATCAGGCCGACGGCGCGGCTGGCGTACTCGTTGTGGCAGGCCTCGGCGACCAGGATGTTGAGCCGGTTGTCGTGGCGCATGAAAGCGATGCCGTCGTCCTCCTCGGCCGCCTTGTCCATGCCCTCGGCGATCTCGAACAGCTCGGCGCGCTCCTCGGCGGTGCTGCGCCGGGCGCCGGAGCGGGCCATCAGGCGCTCGATCTCGCGGCGCACCTCGAGCAGCAGAAGCTGCTTGCGCGGGTTGATGTCGGTGACCAGGATCGCCTTGCGCGGGATGATCGTGACCAGGCTCTCGCGCGACAGCCGCTGCAGCGCCTCGCGGATCGGCGTGCGGCCGATCTGCAGCTGCTCGGCCAGCATGGTCTCGGACAGTACCGCGCCGGGCGCCAGGCGCAGCGTCACGATCAGTTCTTCCAGGTGCTTGTAGGCCTTGTTGGTCAGGCTTTCGGACGGCGTGCTGCTGTTGCTCTTCTTGGCGGCACCTAGAGCCATGGCCCATCATCCCCTTTTCCGAGACCCGGGCGGACGTTGGTGTCAAAGGCGGCGTCCGCGTGTCTCAGATCTGTCTGCGTTTTTCCACCAGTGAGGCGAATTCCTCGTAGACGGCGTCGTCGACGCCATAGGTGTGGTCATCGTCGGGAAACGTTCCTTCCTTGACTTCCCGGACGTATTCCTTGATGCCACCGACGGCCACCTCGGTCAACTTTCCAAATCGTTTGGTGAACTTGGGCTTGAAGTCGGTGAACACGCCGAGCAGGTCGTAGCACAGCAGGATCTGCCCGTCGGTGCCGACCCCGGCGCCGATGCCGATGGTCGGGATCTCCAGCTGCCGCGAGATCAGCGCCGCGATCCTGCCCGGCACCGCCTCGAATTCGAGCATGAAGCAGCCGGCGTCCTGGATCGCCAGCGCGTCCTCGAGGATCTTCATCGCCGCCTGCGCCGTGCGCCCCTGGATCTTGAAGCCGCCGAACATGGCCACCGTGTGCGGGGTCAGGCCGATGTGCGAGGCGGTCGGGATGCCGGCGTCGACCAGCGCCTTGAGGATATGCGCCTGGCTCTTGCCGCCCTGCGGCTTGACCGCGTCGCAGCCGGCGTCCTGCATGAAGCGCGTCGCGTTGACCAGCGCGCGGTCGACCGAGTTATAGCTCTGATAGGGCATGCAGCCGAGCACGAAGGTGTGGGGCGCGCCGCGGCGCACCGCCTGCGAATGCAGCACCATCATGTCCATGGTCGCGGGGATGGTGTTGGGGTGCCCGTGCGCGATCATCGCCAGGCTGTCGCCGACCACGGCGACGTCGACCCCGGCCATCTCGGCCCACTGCGCCGAAGTGTAGTCGGGCACCGACATGTAGACCATCTTCTCGCCGGTGTGCTTGGAGTCGCGGATCTGCGTGATCGTGCGCTTTTCGCGCGCGGGGGAGTCGCTTGCCATGGCCTGCCCTGTGATATTTTCGTGATATATTAGAAAGCATGGTAAGGCCGGAGCGGGGCCGAGGTCAAGGGGCGGGGCCAGGCGCCGCACGCATCGTGGGCGGGCAGGTTGTCCATGACGACGATATCGCCCTCGTTCAGTTCCGGCGCCAGGACCTGTTCCGCATAGGCCTTGAAGGCGAGGCCATCCATGGCGCCGTCGAGCACCATGGGCGCGATCAT
>Ga0209785_1000213_pt1 | contig 21561 bp, 14 predicted proteins | sample WorMetG1BERMUDA2_FD_187403 | JGI IMG/M metagenome (GOLD analysis project Ga0209785, IMG submission 187403) | Marine gutless worms symbiont microbial communities from Max Planck institute for Marine Microbiology, Germany - Inanidrilus... ...
GGCAGTAGCTGAGATGGGCGACCGTTTGGCTACAATAGACATGGGCCGAAATTTGGGGGGCTGTGCCCGTTTTTGGAGGGGGGGGGCTGGGTCCTCATGTAACACACTGCGGTCTTGGCCGAGGCCTACCTTCGTACCAAGTGGCATCTTGATCCATCCATACAGACATATACATACATACATACATACATACATAGTAAAAGTTATAGTGCCCAATCATACATAAAACAGAGCGACTGTGCATTACATAAGTCCACACATGTACAAATAAACTAAATAAAAGCAACGTTAAAAAGGTGGGTCTTTAGGGCACGACGGAAGGAAGGACGCGAGTCAATGAGTCTTATGTTGACAGGGAGGCTGTTCCAGATGCCTGGTCCGCAGACTGAAAAGGCGCGACGTCCAAACTGAGTTCTTGTTCGAAGGATGACAGCCGACCTCGCTGTTATTGATCGTAGTTGACGGCGCTGGGGTCCACTGACGCTGAATGTGACCAGGTCTTTGAGATACGGAGGGGAACGGTTGTGGAGGATATTATGCATGGTCGTAGCTACTTTGAAAATGATGCGGAATTTTATTAGGAGCCAGTGAAGTTGTTTGAGGGCAGGAGTGATGTGAGACCGACGACTAAGGCCGAGAATGAGCCGGGCGGCTGCATTCTGGACCCGTTGAAGAGGGACGAGTGTTGACACCGGGAGACCCGACTAGGACGGAGTTGCAATAGACATAACTAACTGGATCACGGTTTCACGGCTGACGTAGTTACGCACTTGATGTAACCTTCTGAGATGATAGTAACAAGTGCTGGTGGCTTTACCTATGTGGTGTTTCATGGGTAGTAGAACGCCAAGGTCGCGTACAACGGCGTAGCATTGGACGATAGACGATGCATGGAGAGTGAAAGATGTTTATGGGGTATTTTATTCAGATTGCATCGTGTGCCAAACCAAATAGGCTCCGTTTTGGACGGGTTGAGCTGTAGCCGAAGAGCGGAGTAGGACTCAGCAAGATCAGTGATTCAGAAAGCTAAACGACTTATGAGACATGAGCCAAAATTTGGGGGCTGTGCCCCTTGGGGGTTGGAGCTGGGTCCGCATCTTACACAATGTTGTGTTGCCAGGGCCGAGGCCTACCATCGTACCAAGTCATGGCATCTTGATCCATCCAGCCGTTTGGCCACAATAAACATGGGCCGAAAATTGGGGGCTGTGCCCTTTTTGGGAGGGGGAGCTGGTCCCCATCAGGCACAGTGTGGCCTGGGCCGAGGCCTACCTCCATACCAAGTGGCATCTTCATCAATGCAGCCGTTTGGCCACAACAGATATGGGCCGAAAATTGGGGGCTGTGCCCCTTTGGGGGAGGGGGACCTGGGTCCCCATCTAGCACAAAGTGGCCAGGCCGAGGCCTACCTGCGTGCCAAGTTTCATGTTGATCCGTCCAACCGTTTGGTCACAGTACACCAACGTTACAGAGGGGACAGACAGGACAGACAGACAGCACAGACAACCATCCCATATAGCATAGGGCGAACCGTTTTGCAAACGGTCGCCCAAAAATGACTTTTGAGATAGTTCCGATATGCGTAAAGTGTTGTCAGCCGATAAAATGAGGATTCAGACATAGCGTGAACAAAGCTATGGAGCGAAGGCGATAATGGCTGCGTACCCACAGATTTACTGGAAGCTCAGTACAGTGAAGAAAATTTGTAAGCGTGTTGATCAACAAGCTCAGCGACTGAACGCAAGGCTGGCAGTGGTCGGCCGAAATGCGCACGCTCGTACGCAAACATCGCGCATGTTGAGGAACTGCGCTTCTTCCCAACAAGTACAGAGCTGCCAGCACCTGAGCACCCATGAGACTGCCGCTAATCTCGATATCAGTCTGCCGTTTATTATGACCGCCGTGAGTAGCAGATGCGGACATTATATTTTTGCCCTGTGGTTTCTTCTATCTTCTTTCTTTCTTTCATAGCCTAATCTCAGCCGTCGCACATTGGATGTATAGCCTACCATAGTCCCACACATGGTGTGGCCTTAGTGCGAATTTAGGATGCAGGTCTGAAACGTGCTGCATGCGGCTCGCTGAAAATACAGGACACAAATATTGCCAAAAATTCGCAATGGGCACCATCGCACAACTTTGTCGGGCTATATCTTCGCAACTGGGCAGGTATCGACAATCGGAAAAAAACTTGTTGAACAACAATACCTTCCCCACATGTCCTTGCAATATGGTGAACTTCAGCGCACTAGCGGCTGAGCTATGTTCGTTAGTTTGGGGCACCCCAGCTAATTTCAACGGGTTTCGCGTCTTGGCAGCTTTAGTGCACGGCACTCTGGTAGTGGGCATCAGCCAAAGTTTGCGGCGTTGAACAGAGGGCGCCACCTATATTCGGCAGGGCCGCCATCACGTTGGGCATTGGCCCACATTCTAGTTCTTGTTTTCCTCGCCTAATTTCAGCCGTCGCAGATTGGATGCCTACCAAATTTCCAGACATGGTCTGGCCTTAGTGCGAATTTAGAATGCGTGTCTGAAATGTGCTGCACTCGGCTCGCTGCAAATACAGGACGCAAAATATCGACAAAAATTCGCCATCTGGGCATCATCGCACAACTTTGTCAGGCTAAACAGCAAATTATCTCCTCCACATATTCGCACAATATGGCGAACTTCGGCCGACTAGCGGCTGAGATCGGTTCAGGAGTTTCGGGTCCCAGCAAATTTCAGCGGGCTTGGCGTCTTGCCTTCGTTACTGCAGCGACGTCGCTCATCGGAGGCCAATCAAACTTTGCACGACGTTTGTCCGTCTCATGGTTGCTACACTATATATTTAAACATTTTCGGGGGGCTCTTGCCCCCTGACGGAATTTTGTTAGGTGCAAAGTGCACTTTACGTCCAAGTCTTGCGTTCTCTTATATTGGCAGCGTTACTACACGGCACTCCAGCAGCTCGCCAAAGTTTGCGGCGTGGTACACAGAATGGAATTACGGAACTTTCGCAGAGGGCGCCACCTATATTCGGCTGGGCGGCCACCATGTTGGGCATCGGCCCACATATATTGCTATTGTTTGATGCTTAAATGCTGTTGATACCTGCATGTATATACACTGTGAAACATAAAAACATGGTAGTGAACTTGTGTCAACTGTATCAAATCTTAACAGATTTTCCCAAAATTCTTGCATTGTTAGACTCTGCGATAAATGTGCAATAAAGTGATAGTTAAAGATCCCACCACACCTTAAATGTGTTGCTACCCTACCTTGTGAAATATGACTTCAAGAAAACGCCATGCTCAAGAACTGCGTAAATAAACTGGCACACAAGACTCAAACTGCCGTCCAAGATTCAGCCGGTGAAATTGTAGTCGAAAATATACTTGCCAAATGTTGACTCATTTTTAGCCGACCGTTGCAATGCAACGTTCGGCTATTGTCACGAGATGTCGTCTGCAACACGCGTGCACTGTGGCCAAACGGTTGGACGGATCAAGATGAAACTTGGCATGCATGTTGGTCTCGGCCCTGGCCACATTATGTTATAGATGGGAACCCAGCTCCGCCTCCCCCAAAGGGGCACAGTCCCCTCCAATTTTTGGCCCATATCTGTTGCGGCCAAATGGCTGCATGGATAAAGATGTCGCTTGGTATGGAGCAAGGCCTCGGCCCAGGCGACTGTGTTAGATGGGGACCCAGCGCCCCATCGCCAAAAGGGGGGCGGAGCCCCCAAATTTTCGGACCATGTCTATTGTGGCCAAACGGCTGCATGGATCAGGATGCCTCGTGGTATGCAGATAGGCCTTAGCCCAAGTGGCATTGTATTAGATGGGGACCCAACTCCACCCACCCAAAGGGGCACAGCAGCCCTCCCCAATATTTTTCGGCCCATGTCTATTGTGGCCAAACAATTGCGTTATTTCAGCGAATTCGGGTAGCTTCCGGGCGCACTGCATAAAAGTTCACGTTCGCTATCTCATCTCCTGATGAGTTCTTGTGTAACTTACGCTTCAAATGCCAGATACATCACACATCATTGTGATGATACGTATGGGGTTTGCGCTTACTTACTTGTTGACATTAGAGTGGTTTTTAATTCACTTTTCTGTATCGATGGTGCTTTCTGTCACATTTCCAGTCGCTGTTGAAAAGTGAAAGTAAGTGAAGGGCTTGTTATTAGCTTTTTGTTGAGCTGTCGTTTTAGTGACATTAAGTACAATATACAGACTTCACTGTGCGCTTTTGACCGCTTCTAGATGTATCTTAAATTACCAGTTGAACAGTTGGAGGATTCAGTCGACGCTATTGTCTCTAAGGGACTATAGGTGTATGGTAAAATATTGGTGATAGCGGTAAATCGGCGATTTATCCTTAACGGTACGAAAATTGCTAGCGGTAAGTTTTAAGTATCCTAAGTCACAGAATGTATGGATGTCGTCTGTCTGCCAGTAACAGACAAACGCAACGGTCGGCTTTCTCTGCGATAGCTGAGCTCTTGTAAAGTTCTATTACAAGCAGACTCAGCAGTGAATTTGCAGTAAATTTTCGTTGAAAACGCCACAATATCTGAATACCTAGCTGCAGTGCCTTATGATTTATAGTTAACCTGTTTCAAATTGCCGCTTGTTTTCTGACATCGTCATGCTCAAGCGCTGCGTGAACAAACTGGCACGCAACACTCAAACTATGCCCCAAATGGTGGCTCAAAAAGCGATTTTTCCATTGTTTTGAATAAAATCCAACTTCAATCGAGTAAAGTCCGCTACAAAGTTTATGTGTGTGAAAACTTCCAGCGGCAAAGTTGTAGTACATGCAGTATAACCATGCCCCCATCTATACTGTCCATATTGGCGCAAAACGTAACCCTTCAACCTAGCGCCTGCATCCGTTTTTGGGCGACCGTTTGTAAAACGGTTCGCCCTATGCTATCAGACCGTTGTCTGTCTGGCTGCAGTCCTGTCCTGTCTGTCTGACATGTCTGTAACGTTGGTGTATTGTGGCCAAACGGTTGGACGGATCAAGATGAAACTTGGCAAGCAGGTAGGCCACGGCCTTGGCCACATTCTGTTTGATGGGAACACAGGTCCTCCTCCCCCAAAGGGGAACAACCCCCCAATATTCGGTCAATACCAGTTGTGGCCAAATGGCTCGATAGATCAAGATGCCACTTGGTAGGAAGGTAGGCCTCGACCCAAGCGACATTGTGTTATATGGAGACCCAACTCCCCCTCCCCCAAAAAGTGACAGAGCCCCCAGTTTTCGGCCCATGTCTATTGTGCCGAGACGGCTGGATGGCGTGCACCCCCCCCACAAAAAAAAATCTGCCCATGTCTGTTGCGCCCAATGGCTGGACGGATCAAGATGACACTTGGTATGGAGGTAGGTCTCGACTCATGCGACGTTGTGTTAGATGGGGACCCAGTTCCCCCTCCGCAAAAAGGGGACAGAGCCAATTTTCGGCCCATGTCTATTGTGGCCAAACGGCTGCATAGATCAAGATGTCACTTGGTATGGAGGTAGGCCTCGGTCCAGGCTACAGTGTGCTAAATGGCGACTCAGCTTCCCCTCCCCAAAAATGGGGCACCGCCCCCAATTTTTGGCCCATGTTTGTTGTGGCCAAACGGTTGGATGGATCAAGATGCCACTTTGTACGACGGTAGGCCGATCGGTACGGGCAACATTGTGTTAGATGCGGACCCAGCTCCACCCCCTCCCCAAGTTTCGGCCCATGTCTGTTGTGGCCAAATGGCTGGGTGGATCAATATGCCACTTGGTACGAAGGTAGGCCTCGGTCCAGGCCGCATTGTGTTACATGGGGACCATGCTCCATCTGCCAAAAGGGGTACAGCCCCGCCAATTTTCGGCCCATGTCTATTGTGGCCAAGCGGTCGCCCATCTCAGCAGCTGCTGAGCACTTGTTCACTGGGCCTATTGTCTTTTCTTGTCTTGTCTAAAATTTAGCCTCAAAGTGACCAACCCTCTTAACATAGAGCTCCGTGGCACTTGTAGTTACTCGTAGCGACTTGTAGTGATAATTAGGCCTAATTACGAATTATTTATGATGCCTCGATGACTTACTATTCGCCCACTTTTGATGACGTAAATGGATCTTTTGACGCTGGAATACCTTTGATCCCCGATAGCGTGCGATCGGAAAACGTAAACAATGAGTAAGCGCATTACTGGACTACATCACAATACAAAGTTTTATGTGCAAACTTCCAGCGGCAAATTGCAGTATAATCATTCCTCTATTTTACAGAGTATAGTTATTGGAGCGAAACGTAACCGTTCAGCCTAAAATTTAATCTCGAAGTAATCTACCCCCTTAAAATTGCCGAACTCATACCGTCTCTCTGCCATAGCTAAGCAATTGCAATTTGTTGAATACATTCACGAAATGTTTGTATCAAATCTTTGCCTGCAGACGTTCAGCGAAAGTTAAATCGCGGTATGTTATTCTTGTTGCCGGTAGCTCGGATGCTATTGTTTGATTCAAGTCAGGCTAATTATTCATGTTCATTCAACGTAGGCTACGCCAAACGTACGTCGTGAGCGTGGAAGCCAATAGGCCTAGGCCCATTAGTTGGCCTATTTCAGTTGTGAATTGGACTTTTATAATTAAAAGTTACTTGAATACTGTTTCAATCTGCCTTCATTTAAGCATATCATTATCAGGATCCAGGAATATGGGTAGACGGCCACGCCCATTTATCTAGGTCAATGTCAAGGCTACTGCACGTGACCACGTGCACCTTACGTCGCAATTTCATGCGCCTGTGTTATTGTGGGCCGCCAGAAAGTTATTATACCACAGCAACATAAATTTCTGTTTACTAACGGTTCATATGCATCATATACTGTTCGTAGTGGAAAGTAGATATTATATTTAAGTTGTTGCGATAAAATAATTTCGTCAAGAGTAAAAATATGAACAATAATAGTAAGGTCACCTTATGTATATTTTTCCGTCCTTGTAATAATAACTTAGTTCAGTTTGAAGAGCAATATACAGTTTACAGAAACACAATTCTGTAATTTTGTCGCAGATCGTGCAACAGTGATATATATTCGAGTCCCTGTTGCTTGTCTCAAGTTGCACACACTCCGAATAACAGCTGTATGCTAGCTTAAACATAAGGTGTACTTGGATTTGGGCACCCTTATGTAACCGGTACACCTTAAGTCTACCTTTTTCACTTGAAAAGGCTACCTTAGCGTTAAATAGTATAATAATAATAATAATAATAATAATAATAATAATAATAATAATAATAATAATAATAATAATAATAATAATAATAATAATAATAATAATAATAATAATAATACTGTTTACTACGTATAGTACACATCGCAAAAACACCACTTAAAGGTGCCCAAGTAGTTTTTGATCAAAAAGTCAACACTTATTCAATGAAATGATACGTTAAATACATGACTGCTTTCAAGTTTTAACATACTATTACTCTGTTTCAGTTATACGAAGTTTGCAGGTAGTTTGTTGAAGAATAACATAATAATCAGGTGCACCTTATAAAACTTACGCCCTGAACTACATAAAGTGCCGGGTTCCTTTAAGCGCATAAAACCTATATAGGTCAAGTGCACTTTAAGTATACATTCGTATACTGTTGATAATAACTGCTGCGCACATACAGTAAGTAAACAGATTTGGCTACTAAATATATAAAAGTACGGGATACACGCAGTTACGTAACTTAAAGTCTATAGGCTCAACAGCCTAATTTCATTTTATTGTGTGTAATTTCGGGTACGAAACGTCAATATTTTGGGAATAACTTAACAAAGTTGAAACCTCAACCGATCCAAAAGAAACTTAGAACGCACGCATAGCTTAATGGTCGACAACATTCAAGATCTTTTCAGTGTAATCAGACTAGCGACGGCAAAATACAGGGACTGGCGTGGGGTGGCTTCCTCAGCATATCTGAGCGGCTAAATGGCAATGGCATGGCAGGCGCCTATTTAATAAAGCTACAGGGCCGTAGGCCTGCGCAAATGAAGCGCCAATAAGAAGAAATCTGAAGCAAGCCGGAATTCCAGAATAATTTGGGGCGTCAAGTCTCTCTAATTTTTCTAAGGATGCTTTTTGCAGTCTCTGAAGTCTTTGCATGATACTTCTTTTTACCGAACGTATTAATTACATACAATTAATGCTGCTTGGCTTTAAAATCGGTCTTGCTTAGACTAATTTCTGTTCGACTGTGTTAGTGGCTTAGTGCTGAAAAATTGACTGAAGTGTGTGACTGAAAATGTTGAGCAAAGTTGATCAGTTAAGGACTCAAATTTCGCCATATTTTTTCTGGAAATCATCACGTACCTACTTTATGATCCTAAGCTGTTAGCTGCAGCCTATAGTGGCGCATTCTTGGGCAAAAGCCCTGACAAAATTGTTAGGACCGCCGCTGAAAAAGGCCATCGGCGAAGCATTCGATTTTCTTCTGTGCGTACACTTATGTGTTCACGTAGGCCTATGTCGTAATTTTATGTCTATATTCTGGTAAAATGCAGGTGTGTCGCTTTAGCATACTGAGTGCCCAGTGGTCTGTCTATTGTTGTTTTAGTTTATTGCCTACAGTTCACTTTGTATTGCTACTGAACTATTTTAATTATATATATATATTTATAGTATAGCCCACACGTTGTCGCTCTTAGCGAATCAAATAATAAATAATTAATCAACTCGAAATCACACAGAGTGAAAATAAGGCAATGTAATCAACTGTATACGATTTTACTTATTCTGAATAACTGATTACTGATATACATTCAGAAGTTACATTGCATAAATACAACAGTGCGTAAAATGTCATAAGCCTAAATCAACATTTCTTGTCTGCATGTTTCTAGCACAACGTCGAAACATTTTCACATTTAGCAAGCACGCCATATAGGCCAATGACATCAAAGCAACATGCATGTGCCCCTGTTAGGGGGGGGGAGAGCTGGGTCCTCATCTAACACAATGTCGCCTGGGCCAAGGCCCACCTCCGTACCAACTGGTATCCTGATGGACCAAGCCGTTTGGCCACAATAGTGCCAAAAATTGGGGGCTGTGTCCCTTTTTTTGGTGAGGGAGCTGAGTTCCCCATCTAACACAAAGTCGCCTAGGTCGAGGCCTACCTCCATACCAAGTGGCATCTTTATCCATCCAGCCGTTTGGCACCACAACGGACACGGGCCGAAATTGGGCGGCTGTGTACCCCCCCCCCTTATGGGGTGAGCTGGGTCCCCCTCTAACACAATGCCGCCTGGGTGAAGCCTACCTCCGTACCAAGTGGCATCTTGACGTATCCAGACGTTTGGCCACAATAGACATGGGCCGAAAATTGGTGATGCGTCCTTTTCTTTTTTTGAGGGGGGGGGAAGCTTGATCCCCATCTAACACAATGTGGCCGGTCCCGAGGCCTACCTGAGTGCCAAGTTTCATCTTTATCCGTCCAACCGTTTGGCCACAGTACGCCAACGTCACATGACAGGACAGGACAGGACATACAGGACAGACAACGGCCCGATAGCATAGGGCGAACCGTTTTACAAACGGTCGCCGAAAAGAAGACAGTAGTATCAAATTAAGCCTGTGAACTAGCCAAGCAAGGTACATTCAGTAGCGTAGTTCTCGAACACAGCAATCACAGTACACTTAATTAAACTAGGCTTTGAGGATATTGTAATGTCATTCAAAAACACCATCGGATGCTAAATGCAGTAACAGCAAATCAGAAACGATATCGTGTTACAAAGAAGCCAGTTTATGCAGAAATGTCAAACGTCTTAGACCATAACGAAAATCAATGCGTTGCATAAAATATATCAGTTCTTTTAATTACAGGTTCAAAAGCCTTGAAACCAATTTTTTTCTATATGCATTATTCCAACACACGTTATGTTCATGTATCTGCTGCTTACATAGACAAATACAATCAATACTATATAAAAGTATTGGTAGTTAATATGACTCAAAGAGCTGTAACTTAACTGGTTCACTAACGTATTTACAATGCGCATTCAAACGATTAGCTGAAGCAAAAGACTTATGACGAGTGCGGCCTAAACATAGGCTACAGAGAATCAGCAACATGACACTATTGTCACTCCAAAATACTTCAATAATTTATTAGCCCACTGTAGGGCATTGTCATCAAGCATAAGATCAACTGCTTTGTAATTACAGTTGCAACCAACAGAAATAGGCCTATACACTGTGATTTTTAATCATTGAATGACAAGGAACGAGACTTACCAACACTTAGGCCTACACAAATATCTAGCATATTTTGTAGGCTAACATGCAGACTGATGCCGAAATTAGGAGGACTAGCGGCTACGCTACGTGGTTCACGGACGGGGGTGCAATCCGCATCGGTCATTACGACGTCATTGATGACGTCATAACTCGGAAACTATAAGACATAGAGAAAAACGGAGACCACATCGCCCCATGAAATCGTCTGAGCTATCCAATGGTGCAAACCGCATCGCTCTACGACAACTTTTGCAAAACCGGAAATTAAGTCATTTATGACGTCATAATTTGGGTTCAAGATGGAAATTGTAAAAATGGTTCGAGAGAATTTTAGTATTGGTGCGTTCTACAATATAACCAAAAATCAGGACAATCCGATCAAAACTGTAGGACGAGATAGTTTTTTTCAGCCCAAAACCCCTAAAAAATACAAGTTTTTAGGGGTCACCCAGCCCCCAGGGGTCGCACAGCCCCTATATTCTGGGGGACACAACTAGACCCAGGCATATAACATATGTCCTAGTTTGATCGAAATCGGATCAAAAACGGCTGAGAAAAACTCGGCACAAACAAACAGACAAACAGACAGACAGACAGACACTACAAAAATAATGGTCACTTGGCCGTGAACCAACAATATCATCTGTATACAAAATGCATCCTAAAATGTACTAGTCCATACATCATTAACATGGCAACCGATATTTGAGTTTTTAAGTGAACAAATTAGATCATTATAACTAGAAGAGAGAGAACACCACCTTGCCTAACACCAGATTTGACACGAAAATCTGCTGATTCGGGCCTATTGAATTAGTAGCCTATATCAGATCGCTGCTACGTTGAACTAGCAGTAACAAAGAACACAAATTAGCAGTATTTCTTGAGCCGGTTTTTAACCGCCATCTGCTCATTCATCACTTTCGTTCTGATGATAGTCCAGTGGTCACATCTGACAGCCGGGTATATGCCCATGAACTCAACAATCTCTGATTTGCCTGAACAACAAACCATGCGACATTGAAGTAAATATTTAGAAGAAAAATGCATTTTTACCGGTATGTACAAGAGCAATAACAAGAACTCATCAGGAGATGAGATAGCGAACGTGAACTTTTACGCAGTGCGCCCGGAAGCTACCCGAATTCGCCGAAATAACGCAAAATAACGCCATTACGCCGTTCAAGGTCACCGATTTTGGTACCAATCGAAAGGTCATATACGATTTCCTATTAGTGATTAATACTAACTTACCTCATATCTTGCACCGTTTCCGAGATATAGCCGTCGATACGTCCGAAACCGCTAACTTGGTTACCCCTCTTGTGTTTAACTTTCCCGGCGGAGGGGTTCCTCTGGGACGATCTCCGTGAAATTTTCAGTGTATGTCAATGGATGACTAAGGTACCTAATGCCGTAGAAATATTGCCGAAAATTTGAACCGCCTGAGTAGGGAGCACGAACGTTACAGACGACAGACGGACGGGCGATAGCATATAGCGAACGTGATCGTGAGTTCACGTTCGCTAATAAAACCATAGATATGGGTATGTAAGTGGCAAAGCTTTGTTTCGTTTAAAACATTTAGTAGATTTATTGTTGTAACCCCTTCGCGTTCGACCCAGTGGTACCGGTACTAAGCTTTGCCATTGTCAGCCAACCGGTAAACAATTGTATACAAGTAATCGTTACTTATTTATTACTAGCACTGTGCCGTCGTAGACTATCTAATATCTTTGGGCAAAGTGGAGGTGCTGTAAAAAGTGAAGATTTTTATTATATACAGTGCCGTACACAATGTTGGTAGCGGATGTTGCACATCCAATGCATCATTCAGGTATAGGTAGGTACCGGTAGGCCTATATACAGTCTTGTCCGTAGTTATTGTTTGTAGAATTTGTCAAACATTCTACGTGCCACGCCCCCTCGTTTGTTTACAAGCGGCATGCCTGTTAACCAGGGCTTCCGTTAAGTTAAGCTTTGTGAGTTGGGCGCACGCACTCCAGGGGGTCTATTTTGGGGCGTTCGGTACGCCGGGGGTGTCGTTTTACGGCGTTTTCGTTTTTGATGCTTTTAGAGTGCTATTAAACGTTTCTAGATGGCCTAGTGCATCCTCCTTGAAACTGAACCAAGGATAAGTAAGTATGCAAGAGTGAATTGAGTGATTATACAGAGTACACTACTGACGGCCGACCGGTATATTTCATTCGCCAAATTGAAACGCACGGCACAAATCATAATGAAAGTAATTCAGAGTGGTCGTCAAATCGATTCGAAATTTCAAACGCCGGCTAATTATTTTTCGGCGTATGTGTACGCCAGCCGTTTTAATTTAGGAGTACACGTACTCCGGGCTATCTAATTTTGGGCGTTTTGGCCAAATTTTCTGGCGTATATTGCTCCCGTACTCCCATTAACAGAAGCCCTGCTGTTAACGTATAGGCCGTGTCCAGTTAGTGAGCGGTTAGCTATGCAAAAATTTTCCACTTGGGGCTTTCCAATTAATCCAAATGAAGCAGAATTTTTTTGCTTAGTTGCTTAGCTAAATGCTCGCTAACTGTACACGGCAATAATGTGCAATAAGCAAAGATGGTATCTCTAGTGCCGGCAGCTCACGTCACTGCACTTACAGTATTATACCCCACTCAACCCCCACTTTTCACTCGGGTACCAATAGTTTGTCAGATGAACAGCAGACGTAAGCACGAAAGACCACGAAGTGCCTATTCTCACAAGAAAGGCAAGGTGCCACCCACAATCCCGGTCTTTGGCCCTCTGGCTGCTTGTGGGGTTATTTTGTCGCTCCTCAACAATTTGTGGTGCCAACATAAACTGCAAATTATTTGGTTTCGTGAATTATTTGGTTACGGTTAGGCACAGGGTTAGGGTTTTGTAATATTTATTGCCAATGTGGATGTATAAATTCGCTAGATGGTGCTAGTGACAGTCATATTTTGCCGGCACCGGAGACACAGCTAGGCTCCAGTGCTGGCAACGGAGACTGCAGAGCTGCGGTGCCGGCTGCGCGGCTGCGTGCACTATGATCCTAGAGTCGCATTGGATTATCTGATTGTATGTAATGATTTCAAGTTTACCAAGTTATCAGTTGTGGTAGTATCAAAAAAATAAATACGACACACTGCATCCAGCATTATTAGGACCAGTGGATCATGGTAAGTATTGAAAACAAGCAAAGACAACCAAAAACGTACTGAAACCTACCGAAAACTACTGAAATCTTGAACTTATCATATCACAGAATCACACACATTCATATCGCGGGTGCTAGCACATTAGTAAGCAAGCATTTCATAAAATAAAAAATCATGACCTATTCTTAGCCGAACAATGTGATGAAAAGGTAGCTAAAATGTCTCGACTCTTAGCATGATACATTTGATGGTTTTCAACATGGCAGTGATACATCCTGGAAGTGGTGCTGTATAGAGCTTATGTCACAATTGATGACTAATTATAGGAAGTCATATATGGGCATTCGATTTGTGCAAAAGTTGATGACGCAGTATAAATTGAACTGTCAAAATGCACATGAAATCACTGGTAAATAAAAAGTAATTTGCTAGGGGCATAACTTCCTGCCAACATTTGTTAATGCTATGCTGGAAGAATAATTTATTTAGTGGGTGTTTCTTTAGTCACAGTACAGTAGGCTACAGCTGTCACTAATTATATGCTCTGTAGGCTATAGGTGACGACACAGCTAGCACACACGCAGCGACAAATGCCGTTGCTTATGTGTCGCTTGCCAGTATGAAGTAAGCATTTTAAACCTCATTACAGTACTGAATGTTGATTTGTTGTTGTTGCACTATGATTGGGTACTAACAGTTTAACGTAACGTGCTGACAGCTATCAATACACATATCTGTACCAACTTATTGCAATTAGTATGATCACAAACACATTGAAGATTACTTGTCTTATGATGATACTGACGAGTTTTTGCTAGGCTTCGGTCAGTTTTTAGTTGATTTTGGTTTTTCGGTAGTTTTCGGCAGTTTTTGATAATTACTAAAGCTGAACGTCCTACCTGGTAAACCAGAGCCAGTGATGTATGAGGCGAAGTGATTGCGTACCCAGCTGCGTTCTTCGTTTGACCAGCTTTTCCTAGTACGTTCTGCAAACAATGACCAATTAAGAATTTAGTTACCAACAGCAGTGTGGAAATTTACTTAAACACAAGCATCCTATTGCTATTTTGTTAATGCGTATGCTTACTATACAGTTCTGCCATAAGTGAAAGAAGTATGATAGAGAATACATGCTGACACATGCTGGTGGGCATGACCAGTGTGTTTACGTTTGTCGCAGGGCACTAGAAAGTAGCAGCGATCGCCGATTGCGTGCTGACCGTGGCAGAGACAGACGGACAGACACTTCCGATTTTTATATATAGATTACTAAGAAGAAGAACAACGAGAATGTGGGCCAATGCCCAACGTGATGGTCGCCCGGCCGAACATAGGTGGCGCCCTCTGTTTAACGCCGCAAAGTTTGGCTGACGCCCACTACTAGATGCCGTGCGGTAACGCTGCCAAGATGTGAAACCAGTTGAAATTTGCAGGGTCACCCACTCTTCATTCCCCTTCCCCTTCCCCTCGCCGCCTTCGGCAGCTTGATCCTCTCCACCTTCGGTGGCTCGTTCCTCGTTCGACGTATACCCACCTCTGTCTTTAGCAATACACCACTGGCCATATCAGAGACGACCTGCACACAGGCATGGGTGACTTGGTGGTGTAGTGGTTAGGATGCCAGACTCATGACTCATGGTTGTGGGTTCGACTGCCAGCCATGACACTGCCTGGTTATGTATGGGATAGGTGACTCTCTTTAGCGGGTAAACTATCCCTGGGTGTAACCACCACCAATGGTCAACTCATCATACCTTGGTGTCGCTAAATCGAGTACCAGCTTCAGCTGCATGGGGTAAGGGCAGGAAAGTCATTACTGCTGGGTGGCACAGTGTGACCCCAAGTGGCATGTCATTTCCTCTTAGCAGTTACGTGATATCACACAAAACTGCTGTGTACACATGCATGCATTTATTTTAGTAAACCTGAATGTTTGGCTTCCAGGGCAGTAACTAAACTGTCATGGAAAGAAAGCATAGCATATAATGTGATTAAAAAAGCATCTTATATAGAACATGCAATGTCTTACTCTGTGGCAGTTCAGTGCAGCTGTCAGTATGTGATGACTCTGTTGTAGTTGCTAAAGCAGTCACACATGAATGGACAGATGACGACGCTGGAATTGTTGAACTACATGGCTCAGTCTGTCGACGTCCATACTTGCGCTTTAGTTCTATACTCGCATGCAGTGCATACATTCACAATTTCACATATTGGAGGTCATGGCAGCATCGTGATCGAGCAAATGAAAGGTAGGACATTGTTATTAATTATGTGCCCATTGCATTAGCAGATTTAGACATATTATAAAATCAGTTTTCTTGTTTGTCAGTCTGTCACGCAAAACAAGTTGAACGCTCTACAGGTTGCAGTCTTCCACTGATCTTCACCAGGCTTCAGATCATGGTAGTGCTCCAGGAGATGTGGTCAAGTATTGTTTTTGGTAGAAATCTGAAATACTTATGTCCGTCAAACCGGAAGTGGAATTAATTTTTGGGCGACCCTTTGTAAAACAGTTCGCCGTATGCTATCGGACCGTTGTCTGTCAGTCTGTAACATTGGTGTATTGTAGCCAAACGGCTGGATGGATCAAGATGACACTTAAATTTTGGAGAAACTGACTTTATCATTGGATTCACAGCCCCAATCTTTCCAATTCAATGTACAATAGTCAATTACATTGATGATTGGTAACAAATAAGACAAACAACAAAACTGCAACAGTAAGTTAATTAGACACCTTGTCGATGACCAGCTCTTTTTGGAGTAATTCGAGGATTTGATTGCAGTGATGCAGAAGAACCAGCAGGAGTACACCATGCTGCAGTCACCGATCCTTGCGTGGGTGTTTTCACAAGGCTTGATTGATCTGCATCAAAAATAACGTTATAACCTGAAACGTATTACAGAAGATGAATAAAAAGCCTACCCAGCTAAATATGTAGTGATTGATAATTAGCGGATCCCTTTCATTATTTTAATTATTACATGTGAAACTAACAGTAAACATCAAAAGTTTACGATGTTTTGGCTCTATTTGCTTCACACTTTGCTACATTGAATTTTTACGAAATATTTCCCACTATGCCTTCAAGACGGGCATACTATATACTGTGTAATTCATGTGGTTTTGCTAAGACTAAGTCACACATGTCGGCTAATTGGGATGTAATAAACGGGCTTAGACAGATGACTCTTGATACATATCAGCAAATGCATGACTGAGATGAAGTACAAACTAGAAATGTGGGCCAATGCCCAACGTGATGGTCGCCCTGCCGAACATATGTGGCGCCCTCTGTTCAATGCCGCGAAGTTTGACTGACGCCCACCACTTTACTGCTGTGCAGTAACGCCGCCAAGATGCGAAGGCCGTTGAAATTTGGAGGGGTGCCCCAAACTGGTAAACCGATCTCAGCCGCTAGTAGGCCGAAGTTCACCATATTGTGGGGACATGTGGAGGACATATTGCTGCTTAACAAGTTTTTTTTTCCGATTGTCGATATGTGCCTTCGTTGCAAAGATATAGTCCGACAAAGTTGTGTGATGGTGCCCAGATGGCGATTTTTGGCGACTTTTTTGCGTCCTGTGTTTTCAGCGAGCCGCGTGCAGCAGGTTTCAGACCTGCATCTTAAATTCACACTAAGGCCACACCATGTATGGAAGTATGGCAGACATCCAATCTGCGGCGGCTGAGATTAGGCGAGGAAAAAAAGAAGAAGAAAAAAAACAAACCACAGCATGAAAATATAATGGTCTGCCCTATTTCATAGGGCGACCATAATAATACTACCTGTTGTGACAGTTGCAGAAGGACTACACTGTCGATACTGTCGATGTGTTGACGTAAGAGTCGTTGCCAGCGACGGCGTGGCTGGAGATGAAGGCTTGACAGTTTCTGTTACAACACACGAATGCACATACTTTGTGTAAGTTTTGCACAAAAAAAGCATTTTTTGTGTTGTAATTTTGTGCACATTTGCTGCTTATGCGGTGGTTACATGTGAAACACGAGCTCAGCAGTAGCTGAGATGGGCGACCGTGGCCACAACAGACATAGGCTGAAAGGAGGGGGAGGGGGCTCCCGTACCCTTTCACGGGGGGAGAGGGTCCGATAGGGTAGGGCAAACTGTTTTACAAACAGTCGCCCCATAAAATTATTTCAAAATTATTTCAGCCTTCGTTGAAAGACAGGTTATGCTATGGCTTTACAAGTTGGTGAGAACCCGATGAGTGCAGAGACCTGGTCGGCTGATAGTTTGGATTTGGTCAGTGAGGTATGGTGGGTGGCCTGTATGCAATGCCATGAAGGTCATAGTGGCCAGTTTAAACCATATGCGCCATTCCGCCGGAAGCCAGTGGAGCTGTTTGAGGAGTGCAGTGGAAGAAGGTAAAGCATGTGAACGCTGATAGGTTACAACTCTAGCCAGTGAGTACTGAATTCGCTGGAGACAATTTATATTCTTTAACGACGTGCCGTGTAGAATAGAGTTAACATAATCAAGATGGGATGAAATAAGCGAAGATGCCACGGAACCAGCCATGCTGTCATCCAAGGACGAATGCATTACAGAAGATGAATAAAAAGCCTACCAAGATAAATATGCAGTGATTGATAAGTAGCGGATCCCTTTAATTATTACATCTGCAACTGGCAGTAATCATCAGACGTTTACGACATTCCGGCCACATTTGCTTCACACTTTGCTACATTGAATTGTTACCAAATATTTCCCACTATGCTTTCAAGATGGGTATGCAATATACTGTGTAAATAACGTCGTTTTGCTAAGACTAAGTAACGCACGTCGGCTAATTGTGATGTAATGTAATAAACGGGCTTAGACAGACGACTCTTTATACATATCAGCAAATGCATGACTGAGATGAAGTACAAATAATACTACCTGTTGTGACAGTTGCAGAAGGACTACACTGTCGATACTGTCGATGTGTTGACGTAAGTGTCGTTGACAGTGACGGCGTGGCTGGAGATGAAGGCTCGACAGTTTCTGTCACAACACACAAATGCACATACTTTGTGTAAGTTTTGCACAAAAAAGCATTTTTTTGTGTTGTAATTTTGTGCACATTTAGAGTTTATGCCGTGGTTACATGTGAAACGAAGAGCTCAGCAGTAGCTGAGATGGGCGACCGTGGCCACAATAGACATAGGCCGAAAAGAGGGGGGCTCCTGTGCCCCTTTCACTGGGGGGAGGGTCCGATAGGATAGGGCAAACTGTTTTACAAACGGTGGCCCAGGAAAATTATTTCAAAATTATGTCAGCATTTGTTGATGTTCTGACTCAAATAAGTTTGCTTAATTTTTTTTCAAAATTATCTCAGAGGCTTATTGCATGTCATGAATATTTTCCAACATGTTCAAAGTGACTGAAATAATTTTGAAATACTTTCAGACGTGGTTACGTGAGAAATAAAACGCTGAAATTATGCACTGTTTAAAAACACTTATCGTATTTCACTGTTTGTTCCATCTCAGTTTTTTTTATCTGAAACAGAAGTAAGGAAGGTTGTGCTAAATACTTTACTCGGTTCCGAAAAGTTAGCTCATTACTAGTTAGTCTTTAAAGAATATATTTAAAGTGCCAAGGTGTCATTGCCAGTCACTACCACATTGAATTATCCAGTTGCAGTTGTTCTTGATATTTTATAAAAATGTAGCCATATAGGAACGCACTTGTCTCTCAGGAATCATACTGTGCTTTACACATTACTGAAAGGCAACTAGAATGTAACAACTATTCTTACCCATATCAGAGGCTGAAGGCAATAATACTTGTGGACTAGCTTGTCTTTGAAGAGATGATGTCGAAACAGATGCAGCTGATCGGCGCAGTCCCGTTGCTAAACAATAAATAATACAGAGAGTCTCCTTTTTAGCTAAACATTAAACCAGTCACTATCAAGCAAAGTCGCAGTAATATGACAAGTCTGGAAGAATGAAGTAAACAGTTGCTTACATTTGTCGATCTGCTGCAGATGATAGCCGACTTTTGTCACTTCTTGATGTGCCAGTGGTGCCTGGTAAATGGCCGAATTGACCTTCTCTGAATGTCCCATGTGCATATAGAACAGCTGCCGGTCTTTCTCTGGCACATCTCTGGCAGCATAGAGAGTCGACACCAGATGTCGCATCTTCGTTGGATTTAACAGCTCCGGGGAGTGGATCTTTGCATCTGTCGCTACCCGGTTAACAGAATGCCAGCCACTTACGTGATCCAGTGAGTGTTTGGAATTCGGAAACACGTAAGCATTGTTTTTGTGAATGCCACACGATGTCCGGACAGCTGAATCACAGAGCCTTTCTGTGGCTGTGACAATATCTGACGGAAAGAGAACAGGAACAAGATGATTGTTCCCTTTTCCTGTCTGGTATGTTAGCTTGAATTCTCTGAACAGCTGCCGCTCGATGTCACTGCTGTTATTTACTGACGTGGAGTTGAGCCAACGGCCTTCGACCGCCTCCTGCCACTCTGTCATCGTGAGACGTGCCGGTTCTCCTCCACGTCGGGCATTGAATAGTGTGAGACGGCTCAGAACAAGGTCACGCAGCTCACAGTATTCTGATGTCGACCAGAATTGGAACTGGTCGTTAGTCAGCTGTTCAATTCTTTGTAGGGTGTAATCGCGCAGCTGTTGGCAGTCGTCTTCCCTGGGCAGATTTTCTGGGCGACGAAGTTTAGTCTGGCGGTTCTTGTTGATTTTGTACATAGCATCTCCAAATACTACGTTATGGTTGAGAGCCAAAACATCCGTAAATTTGTCTATTTCTGCTGCCTTGCTGTCTTCGTCTCTCTCCAGAAATGTTGCCTTCATAATTTTGGCCATTTTCTTCAGAAGATAGTAGTATGAAATTTTCAGTCCAGCTTTCAGTTTACTGCTTGCTGATTCTATTTCATCTGCATCTATGCAGCGACGATCTATCGCTTCTTCAAGGGAAGAAAAATGGGAGCGAACCAGCATCGATGATGAATCACTGTGGACACAACTGTCAGAGCACCGTTCCCCAGAGATCTCCTTGAATGTCATAAAAAGGCTGGCCAGTCGGCGCATATCCATTCTGACACTCTTCCCCACTTCGGCTAGTTTGTCTTGTTTCCTTTTCATTTTGTCATATAGTCTGCGACCGACCGTGAGTATAGATGTGTCAGTTTGGCACAGTTTGCCAGTGAGGTCATTGGAGAATTTTGTTAGAATTTCGTTGCGGAATTCTTCGGGTAGAAATCTGTTATTGCTGGTTGACTTCATAACAGATAGTGGTATTGCTACAGGTTCGGTTGCTGTGTCAGACCTGCAAGTTATTTTATGGCGCCAAAAATGCTTCCGTGCGAAGAAGCCACAGCAGTGGTTGCACATTGCCATTTCACTGTTCTTCTTTCGTCTCCGTTCTCTTTGAAGGCATGGACTGTCCGTAAGTAGTTGTTTCTTATTAAATTTTAAGATTCCTTGGCGTCTCATCTGCCGCAGATGCAAGTCTCGTGCCTTTGAAGGTAGGCCCATTATCTTTTTTACTTGATCACAGTCTCTGTGCACTGTCATTATGTGCCGGCTCAGGCGTGGCAGCATTTTCTCACAAAGTGGGCAAGGTCTGGCTGGTTTACTCTTTCTTTCTTCTCGAGTTTCTAAGTTGACATCATCATCCTCACTAGATTCTTGAGCATCTGGGTTTTGCTGATGAGTTATAGTTACATCATCCATGTTCAGAATCTCTGAGTATTGAGCCACGTGTCCAAATATTTCCCCAGATTCAGAAAGGAGATGAATGTCTTGATTGTCTGGAGCTATGTATAGGTTCATCAACTGCTTGGAACAATCGTCTGAAGACATAAGGACGCCAAGGTCAGAAACAAGTCGGACAACATCGCCGCTAGACACTGTGACATTAGCAGCAACTGATGCAGACTGGTGATGAGCGGCAGACACAGTGACATCAGCAGCAACTGACGGAGACTGGTCCCGAGCGGCAGACACAGTGACATCAGCGGCAACTGACGGAGACTGGTCCCGAGCGGCAGACACAGTGACATCAGCGGCAACTGACGGAGACTGGTGATGAGCGGCAGACACAGTGACATCAGCGGCAACTGACGGAGACTGGTGACGAGCGGCAGACACAGTGAC
>Ga0209785_1000214_pt1 | contig 21472 bp, 20 predicted proteins | sample WorMetG1BERMUDA2_FD_187403 | JGI IMG/M metagenome (GOLD analysis project Ga0209785, IMG submission 187403) | Marine gutless worms symbiont microbial communities from Max Planck institute for Marine Microbiology, Germany - Inanidrilus... ...
CCGCGAGAACCATTGATGAACTGTGGAGCGCCATCGCCGAAGGGATCGAGAAAGTCACGCCCACCGAATGCGAGAACTTCTTCGCTGCCGCAGGATACGACCAGGATTAAATCGAATCCGCGCTAGGGCGCTGGACCGGAAAGATGGCAGAGCCCTACCGCACCGAGTTGACCGCACTGCTCGACGCCCTGGATCTCGACGCCGCCCCGCGCGCGGCGATCGACGTGCGCCACTTCTTCTCCGGCGCCGCCGCCTATCTCGACGGCCAGATCTTCGCCTCGCTGAGCCCGGTCGGCCTGGCCCTGAAGCTGCCGAAGGCAACCCGCGAGCGGCCGCTGGCCACCGGCGGCCAGCCGCTACGATACTTTCCCAAGGCACCGGTCAAGAAGGGTTACGTGGTGCTGGCAGACGCCGTTCGGGGGAACCGTGAGGAACTGGCGCTCCTCGTGGCAGAAAGTGTCGGTTTCGCTACAAATCCCTCAGTCACCAGGGGCTAGGAAAGATCCATAATGTTCCAGATCACACCGCATACGCGCCTGCGCCGCTCGCCCTATTACGAGGCCACCGTGGCCGAGGGGGTGACCGCGTTCATGACCTACAACCGGATGCTGATGCCGACCAGCTACGGCAATCCCGACGGCGAGTACTGGCGCCTGATGAACGGGGTGTCGCAATGGGACGTCGCCGGCGAGCGGCAGGTGCAGATGGTCGGTCCCGACGCTGGGCGGCTGGCACAGATCCTGACCCCGAGAAACCTGGCCAATTGCGTCGTCGGCCAGGGCAAGTACGTCCCCCTTTGCACCCACGCCGGCCACCTGATCAACGATCCGATCCTGCTGAAACTGGACGATGACCGCTACTGGCTGTCGATCGCCGATTCGAACATCCTGATCTGGGCCAACGCGATCGCCGCCGAACGCGGCCTCGATGTCACAGTCAACGAGCCCGACGTGTCGCCGCTGGCGGTGCAGGGGCCGAAGGCCGAGGACGTCGTCGCCGCTCTGTTCGGCGACTGGGTCCGCGAGATGTGGCTGTTCCGCTTCCGCGAGACCGATCTCGCGGGAATCCCGCTGGTGCTGTCACGCTCGGGGTGGTCGAAACAGGGCGGCTTCGAGTTGTTCCTGCGCGACGGCTCCAAGGGCGTGGCGCTGTGGAACCTGGTGCGCGAGGCCGGCCAGCCCTTCGGCATCGGCCCCGGCTCGCCGAACGCCTGCGAACGCATCGAAAACGGCCTGCTGTCCTGGGGCGGCGACACCGACGGCCGCACCAATCCCTACGAGGTGCGCTTGGGCAGCTTCGTCGACCTCGACGTTGACGACGAGGTAATCGGCATCCAGGCGCTGCGCCGCATCCACGCCGAGGGCCCGAAACGCCACCAGATCGGCCTGATCCTCGACGACCCGCAACCGATGCCGGGCTTCGCCCGCTGGTGCCCGATCGAGCGCGACGGCCAGCGCGTCGGCATGATGACCAACGGCGTCTTCTCGCGCCGGCTCGAGCGCAACATCGGTTTCGCCCTGATCTCGCGCGACTGCCGGTCCGGCGAAGGGGTCGAGGTGATGCGCGACGGCGCGCTGACCCCGGCGACGCTGACCGACCTGCCGTTCGTTTAAAAAAAAAGGCGGCTCCGGTGGGAGCCGCCTTTGGCGTGGATGGTGGGTCGGCCGTATCCGGAAACCAACCCCCTTCCCTCGTGTTGTGTAGTTCGTGCAATTCGTTCCGAGCGGTCGATCGCGGCGGAGGGGTTCGACTTCGGGGCGTCGCGATCTATCGGGTTTATAGGTGTTCCGGAACACGCATTCTGTAATCCGGTTCACATTCGCATGTTTTTCTCCCGTGTTTGAACCGATGAACCGGACAAGGCGTAATTGAGCGGGCCGCGTTCCGGGGGAAACAACGCATCATGGCGCTGCAAGGGCTGTTCAAACGCATATTCCGCCGCGATTCGCCGCTTGCCGACGACATCGAGGCAGCCGCTCCCGAGCCGCCGAAGCCGCACCACGACAGCACCGGCCTGGCCGACCTGATCGGCACCGAGATGCACTTCCTGACCCAGTTGGAAGACACCCTGCTGCATCACGCCGATGTCGCCACCGGGCGGGTCCACTTGGTCGGGCTGGAAAAGATCCGCGAGCACTTCGGCGACGATTGGCCGACGGTCGTCGACAAGGTGCACGAGATCGCCCAGAGCACCATCGAGCGGCGTCTGATGCCGGGCGATTTCCATGTCCGCTACTACGACCTCAACTACATGGTCGTGTTCGCCAGCCTGAGCCGCGACCAGGCCTTGCTGAAATGCAACCTGATCGCCCAGGAGATCGCCGAGCGTGTGCTCGGCCGGCGCAATGCCCGAAGCTTCGTCGATCTGCAGGTGGTCGAAGCCAAGGCGAACGGCGAATTGCGACTGCAGAGCGCCGCCAGCCTGGACGACCTGGCCAGCAGCCTCGATGTCGCCTTCCAGCACGAGGCCGAACATCCCGAACGTGAGCCCGCCTGGGTCAGCCACGAGGATATCGAGGCCAGCTTCGACGACCTGTTCGAGGCGCTGGTGTTCCTCTATCGCCCCGTGTGGAACGTCGAGAAGGACGTGATCTCGACCTATTTCTGCCTGCCGGCGCTGGTCCTGCCGGGCGGACGCATCCTGACCGGCTACAACACCTTGCCGGCGGACACGCCGACCTCGATGCTGGTCAGGCTCGACCGCACCAACCTGGCCCAGGTCGAGAGCGACCTGAAACGCTGCAAGGCGGCCGGCGCCGACCAGTTGCTGGCGACACCGGTGCACTTCGAGACCCTGGCGACCCAGCGCGACCGGCGCGAGTTCATCAAATTGATGCGCGCCCTGGACGAAGAGCTGTGCGAGCGCCTGGTGATCGAGATCGTCGGCCTGCCGCGCGGCGCGCCTTCGGGGCGGATCATCGACGTGGTCTCGGCGGTGCATCCGTTCTGCCGCGCCGTGCTGGTCCGTCTGCCGGCGACCTTCGACAACTTCCAGGCCCTGCGCGGCGTGCCGCTGGCGGCCGCCGGCATGGATGCCGCCGCCGCCAATGCCGAGGGCGAGCTCAGCGAGGCCGAGATGGCCAAGCTGCTGCGCGCGTTCAGCGACCGCGCCGCCCGTGTCGACCTGGCCGCCTATGTGCACGGGGTCGACACCTCGCGGCTGTCCCTCGCCGCCATCGCCGCCGGTTTCCAATACGTCGACGGCGACACCGTCGCCTCGGCCACCGAGCAGCCGCGTGGCATCCAGCGGTTCGAATTCGAGGACCTCAACGTCGACCTGCCGGACCAGGTCCGTACCCGCTTCAAGAGCCTGCTCGACGCCGCCACACCGACCTAAGCTGGTATCCGGGCTCTTCGGTGCGGAATCGGTTTGCCGGCCGCGCCGCGGGTGTGCATATTGGCGGACAAAGCAGATAAAAAAACGACAGAGGGACCGGATGGCGTTCGGCAGCTTCCTGAAGAGGATCGTCAACACCCTGTCGACGTCCGAGAATTCGGACGACGAGGCCTTCGACCTGCCGTTCGACGACGAGGAACTCGGCTTCAATGCGCGCTCGCCGGGAAAGAGCCGCAAGGCCCTGGCGGCGCATCTGGACAAGGCGATGGCGGAGCAGCCGGAGGGCTCGGCCGGCTACGTGCAGCTGATCGGGCTGGATCGGGTGCGCGCCTATTTCGGCGAGGCCTGGGGCGAAGTGCAAGACCGCGCCCACCAGGTCGCCCGCGCCATCATCGAGGAACGGATCTCGCCGGCCAACAGCTACTCGCGCTACGACGAGCTCAGCTACATGGTCGTGTTCTCGCGCCTGGCGCCGGACCGGGCGCAGTTGAAGTGCGACATGATCGCGCAGGAAATCGCCGCCCGGCTGATCGCCGAACGCGATGGTGCCACCGAGGCGGCGGAAAAGCCGGCGACCGCCGGACGCAGCATCGACGAGATCCTCGGCACGATCACCGATCACGACGACGTCGACCTGGCGCTGGAGGACATGGTCCATGTCGAGAGCGGCGTGGTCGCGGTCAAGCAGGACGGCGAGATCCAGCTCGGCGGCTTCGACACCGGCGACGACATGTCCGACCACGCCGGGCTCACCTTCCTGCACGGCGATCAGACGCCGCAACCGGATCCGGCCTGGATGAGCTTCAAGGACATCCAGCACCGCTACGACGAGATCCTCGACAACATCCGATTCTTCTACCGCCCGGTCTGGCAGGTCGAGCGCCAGGTGGTCTCGACCTACTTCTGCCTGCCCGCCATGCCGGTGGTCGGCGGCCGCTTCCGCACCGGCCACGGCGTGCTGTCACCGGACGCGCCGCCACTGGCGCTGGCGCGGCTGGACGAGACCACGCTGATGCACGCCGCCCACGAGATGGAGCGCAACATCATCGAGGGGCTGCAGCACGTGCTCGCCGTGCCGGTGCACTTCGAGACCTTCGCCGGACAGAAACCGCGCCGCCGGTTCCTGTCCACCGCCCTACGCCTAGACAAGGACCTGCGCCAGCGCATCCTGTTCGAGATCGTCGGCCTGCCGGCCGGGGCGCCGTCGGGCCGGATCATGGAGGTGGCGCAAATGGCCCGCCCGGCCTGCCGCGCCGTGCTGATGCGGCTGTCGCCCGAGTTCAAGGACCTGGGCGCGCTGAGCGGCTCGTCACTGGGATCCGCCGGGCTCGACGCCGGCGCCATCGCCGAGACCGACGAGCAGGTCCTGCGCACCGTCACCCGGTTCCGCGAGGAGGCCTCGAAGGCCAAGCTGAACACCTACCTGCACGCGGCGCACCGGCCCGAGCTGGCCCAGGCGGCGATCACCGCCGGCTTCCAGTTCGTCGACGGCGACGCCGTCGCCGACATCGTTGAGCACCCGGAAGGCATTCAGCGCCTCGAAGGTGTCGCCTAGACCTCTTCCACCGTCAGCTTGAGGAAGTGGGTGGCGCAGGAGATGCACGGGTCGTAGTTGCGGATGGTCTGTTCGCAGCGCCAGGTCAACGCCGCGTGGTCGAGATCCAGGCTCTTGCGCACCACGCCGAGCAGGTCGCGCTCGATGCGTTTCTGGTTCTGCGAGGTCGGCGGCATGATCGTGGCGTGGGTGATGCGCGCCTCCTTGTCGAGCCGGTAGTGGTGGTAGCAGATGCCCCTGGGCGCCTCGGTGCAGCCGAAGCCCTCGCCGGCCTTCTCGGTGATCGCGACGCAGCTTTCGTCCGGCTCCTCGTAGCGCTTGATCAGGCGCAGCGCCTCCTCGCAGGCGTAGACCGCCTCGACCATGCGCACGACGATGCTCTGGAACGGATTGTCGACTCGCTTGCCGAGGCCGCAGTCCCTGGCCAGCCGCTTGGCCAGCGGCGACAGCTGCTTGTGGTTGTTGTTGTAGCGCGCGATCGGCCCGGTCAGGTACGGCTCTTCGCCGCGCAGCACGCCGTGCAGCGCGTTCGAATGGGCGACGTGCTCCTCCTCGAAGTGCCGCTCGAACTCGGCCGCCGCGATGTCGAGGCCGCGGTCCGACACGATGCGGCCCTCGTGGATCGCGTATTCGTCGGGATGGCGCAGCGAGACGCACAGGTAGTCGTCGGTGAAATCGGGGAAGTCGAAGCCACCGAACAAGCGGGCCAGGTCTTGCCCCGCCTCGATGCCCCATTGCAGCTCGTCGGTCAGCGCCAGCAGGGCGGCCTTGCGCGGCGCCTTGTAGAAGCCGCCGACCTTGAGGTTGACCGGATGCACAGCGCGGCCGCCGCCGATCACCTCCAGCAGGGTGTTGCCGAGCTTCTTCAGGCGCAGCGCCTTCTCGACCACCTCGGGGTTGGTCTTGGCCAGCAGCAGCACGTCGTCGAGGCCGAGGAAGTCGGGCGCGTGCAGCATCGCCGCGTGCAAGACGTGGCTTTCGATCCATTCGCCGCAGTAGATGATTCGGCGCAGGTCGCGCAGCGGGCCGGTCACGCTCAGCCCCAACGCGTCCTCCATCGCCTGGCTGGCGCCCATGATGTAGGCGATCGGGCAGATGCCGCAGATGCGCGCGGTGATGTCCGGGGCCTCGGCGTACTTGCGCCCCTCGAGCAGCGCCTCGAAGAAGCGTGGCGGCTCGTAGATGCGGAACTTGACGTCCTGCACCACGTCGTCCTTGATCCGCACCAGCAGCGCGCCCTCGCCCTCGACCCGGGCCAGGGCGTCGACCTTGATGGTCCGCGACGAGGTCTTCTTGGCCTTTTTGGCTGCGGCTTTGCTAGTCATGGGCTTCGCTCTCCTTGCGGAAGGCGTCGGCGCCGGCAGCGATGCCGCGGAAGAGGTGCCGCACCTGGCGCGCGTCCTGTCCTTGATGCTCGCCGAACCAGCCGGCGAGGCTCGTGGTGTTGGGGGTCTCCTTAGGCCCGTAGCAGCCGAAGCAGCCGCGGTTGCACGACGGGCACAGGTTGCCGCAGCCGGCCTGGGTCACCGGCCCCAGGCAGGGCTCGCCGCGGCTGACCATGACGCAGACGGTGCCGGCCTGCTTGCACTCGATGCATTGGCTGTGGTTGGGCACGTTCGGCTTGCGCCCGTTGAGGAAGGCGTTGAGCACCTCGAGCAGCTGTTCCTTGCTGATCGGGCAGCCGCTGAGCTCGAAATCGACGTGCACGTGATCGCGGATCGCCGTCGACTTGGCCAGCGTATCGATGAAGTCGGGCCGGGCGTAGACGGTGTTAATGAAGCCGTCGACGTCCTTGAAGTTGCGCACCGCCTGGATGCCGCCGGTGGTGGCGCAGGCACCGATGGTGATCAGCGCCTTAGATTGGCGGCGCACCTTGTGGATGCGCTCGGCGTCGTGCGGCGTGGTGATCGAGCCTTCGACCAGCGAGACGTCGTAGGGGCCGGGAAGCTCGGCCCGGGTGGCCTCGAGGAAGTACGCGATGTCGACGCTGCCGGCGACCGCCAGCAGCTCGTCCTCGCAGTCGAGCAGGCTGAGCTGGCAGCCGTCGCAGGACGAGAACTTCCATACCGCGAGCTTGGGTTTGCGGGTCTTGGCCATGATTACAGCTCCCGTACCCGGAAAACGTCGGCGATCTGGTCGAAGCGGAACACCGGTCCGTCCTTGCACACGAAAGCGCCGCCGAACTGGCAATGGCCGCAGAAGCCGACGGCGCACTTCATGTTGCGTTCCATGGAGACGTGGATGCGGTCGTCCTCCACCCCAATGTTGTTCAGAGTGTCGATGGCGAAGCGCATCATGATCTCGGGACCGCAGACAAAAGCCGTCGCGTGGTGCGGATCGAACTGGCCGCGCTTGATCAGCTTGGTGACGACGCCGACCGATCCGCCCCAGTCGCCGGCGGCACGGTCCACCGTGACGTCGACGAACATGTCGAAGCGGCCGCGCCACTTCTCCAGCTCGGGCCGGTACAGGATGTCGGCCGGCGTTCGAGCGCCATAGAACAGACAGACCTTGCCGTATTTCCTGCGGTTGGCGAGCACGTGATAGATCGCCGGACGCAGCGGCGCCAGGCCAATGCCACCGGTGACGATGATGACGTCCTGCCCCTCGGCCTCCTCGACCGGCCAGGCCGAGCCGAACGGGCCACGCAGACCGACGGTGGCGCCTTTCTTCAGGCCTTTCAGCGCGTCGGTCACGGTGCCGACGGCGCGGACCGTGTGGATCATCCGGTCCGTCTCCAGCGGATCGCCGCTGATCGAGATCGGCACCTCGCCGACGCCATAGACATAGAGCATGTTGAACTGGCCGGGACGAAATCCGAAATGCCGGCGACCGGCGGCCGGGAACAGGTCGAGTGTGAAGGTATCTCCGAGGTCCTGCATGATCTTCTTGATCCGGAAGGGTTCCGGCACCATTGGGTCGATGGCTTTCTGTATCGCGCGCATCGGCTACTTCCAATCCCCCGGGTGTCCGTACATGTCGATCATCTGCATGCGCGCCGCCGACAGACGGTCGGCCATCACCGGCAGGAAGCGGCTAAGCAGTTCGAATCCGAGCGAGTGGTCGGCGTCGAACTTGCCGCGCAGGCACTTGGCGTCGAGGCTGACCAGTCGGCACAGCTGCACCGCGCGGGCGTCGAAGGACCACTTGTAGGGCCGCACCATCCACGACCAGCCGAACAGTTCGCCCTCGTGCACCGTGTCCAGGACCACGGGTTCCCGGCCCGGGACATGAAACTCGAGCGCGACGCTGCCGTGGCGCACGAGATAGAACTTGTCCGCCGGCTGGCCCTCTTTCGCGATGTAGACGTTCTGCTCGAAGCGCTCGTTCTTGGCGCAGCCCGAAATCACGGCCATTTCCTCGGCGCTCATACCCTCGAAGAAGGGATGTTCCGCCAACAGCTTGTCCAATCCGCCTTTCTTCACCATCGTTATGCCCTCCGTCCCTGTCCGCTTAGGGTTTTGACTTCTTCCGTGATATCGATGCCGACCGGGCACCAGGTGATGCAGCGCCCGCATCCGGTGCACCCAGAGGTGCCGAACTGTTCGTGCCAGGATGACAGCTTGTGGGTGATCCATTGCCGGTAGCGCGCCGAACCGGCGCGCCGCGTGGCGCCGCCGTGGATGTACGAGAAATCCAGCGTGAAGCAGGAATCCCAGCTTCGCCAGCGCTCCGCCTGCTCGCCGTCGAGCGAGGTCCGGTCCTCGACCGTGGTGCAGAAGCAGGTCGGGCAGACCATGGTGCAGTTGGCGCAGTTGAGGCAGCGCTCGGCGACCTTCTGCCAATGCGGGTGTTCGAGGTTGCGGCGCAGGATCGCCGCCGCGTCGGCCGGAAGCTCGCGGCCCATCGATTTCGCCGCCTTGTCGACAAGGCGCCCGGCGGCACGCACGTCCGCCGCCGTCGCGGCGCGGCCGGTGCGCATGCGCGACAGCACCTTGGTGCCGCGCGCGCTGCCGGCCTGGACCAGGAATTCAAGGCGCTTGGCGCCCGCGAACTCGGTCAGCAGCAGGTCGTAGCCGCTCTCGACCCCGGGCCCGCCGCCGGCGGAGACGCAGAAACAGGTGTCGCCGGCACGGCCGCAGTTGACCGCGACCACGAAGGCCGCCTCGCGGCGCTGCAGGTAACCGGGATCGGCGAAGTCGCCGTTGTCGAACATGCGGTCGTGGATCTGCATCGCCCGCAACTCGCACGATCGGACACCGATGAAAGCATGGCGCGGGCTCTCCGGCTGCGGCGGTTCGATGGAGAACCCGCTGCGCGTGCGACGCGCGCCCCAGAGTTTCTGCCGCGGCGGATACAGGTAGCGCTTCCAGCTGTGCGGCCCGACCACGTGGGCGAAATACCCGGCGCCCTTTTTCGACTTCAATCGATAGCTGCCGCCGTCCTGCTCGTCGATCACGTCGAGCGGCAGGTCGCCCGTCCCGTCAATCGGCGCGTAGGTGACGGCGCCGTCCTCGACCCGTGGTCCGAGGACCGAAAAACCGTCCCGCGCCAGCGCCTTGATCAGGCGATCGAGACCTTCGGGCGGTATCACCCGGCCCGGCGAACCGGTTGCTTTTTTCGCGGTCATGCTACCCCCATGAAATGCGCCCGCCTTGTCAGCGGAACGGAGGAATTATACCACCTTCGCGGGTTCAATTTGATGATAACCATCAAATCATTGCCGAATCCGGGCAAAAAAGAGCGCCGGGCACAAGGCCCGGCGAGTTTGACAGGGAGATTTGGCTGGGTCATGGGGAGGAAAGACCCGCCCGGATCTGGATCCGGGCTCACGTGGTTCGTGGGGGGTACGAACGACGTTATGAGGATGATTGTGCGGTCGGCCTGTTTCACGTCGATTTCAGATCCCGGGAAAATCGATGTCAAATGTTTCAGCCTCCCTTTTTTCTCGATTGTTCACTATAAGTCATTGAATTATCGATACTATCTAACACACGAGCGCAGACTGGATTTGGCACTCGGGCGTGATTCGGCGGTTTTCTCCGTCGACTCGCAACACCCGCGGCTTGCGTCCGCGGCCGCACCTTCGCGGCGGGTCCCCAAGGCCTCCGCCGGGACCGCGCGTGCTTCCCGGCCCTCACCGCCCAATCTGGCGGAATTCCTTGATTCCCAGCCCGTATTCTCACATCTTGGGCCGGGGTGATTCCGACAGTGTTCACCTGGGGACGATTCGGCAGACATGCTCTAGATGAACGGTTTTAACAGATATGTGCTCAAGCACCTGCTGATCGGCATGGTGCTCGTCACCACCGGCCTGACCTGTGTGATCTGGCTGGCGCAGTCGCTGCGCTTTGTCGACATGATCGTCAACCGCGGCCTGTCGGCCGGGACCTTCATCCACCTGACCATGCTGATGCTGCCGAGCTTCCTGCCGATCATCCTGCCGATCGCGCTGTTCACGGTGGTCTTGTTCACCTTCAACCGGATGATTTCCGACCGCGAGCTGGTGATCATGCGGGCCGCCGGCCAGAGCCAGTACGCCCTCGCCCGCCCGGCCTTGATCGCCGCCCTGGTCACGGTGATGGCCTGCTACTTCCTCAACCTCGTGCTGCTGCCGGCGTCGTACAAAGGCTTTCGCGAGATGCAGTGGAATATCCGCTACGGCTATTCGCACGTGCTGTTGCAGGAAGGCACGTTCAACACGGTCTCCAAGGGCGTCACCGTCTACGTCCGCGACCGCAGCGCCAACGGACAGTTGCATGGCATCCTGGTGCACGACCAGCGCAACCCGGAACGGCCCGAAACATGGATGGCCGAACGCGGCACGCTGGTGAAAAGCGAGGTCGGCTCGCGGGTGGTGATGTTCAACGGCAACCGCCAGGACGTCGATCCGCGGACGCACAATCTGTCGATCCTGTATTTCGAAAAGGGATCGATCAACCTGGAACGGGATACCGGCGCCGGGGCGATACGCTACCGCGAGCCGCGCGAACGCACGATCAGCGAACTTTTCAACATCGAGAAGGCGCCGTATGTGCAACCCAAGGACTGGGGCAAGTTCAAGATCGAGGCTCACCGCCGTCTCGCTGCCCCGCTGTCGGCTGTCGGCTATACACTTGTCGGCCTGGCCTTCCTGATCTCCGGCGCGTTCAGCCGACGCAGCCAGTCGCGGCAGGTCTTCCTCGCCGTTTCGACCGTGGTGATCCTGCAGATCGTCACCCTGGCGCTGGAGAACGCGGCGGCCCGCAACCTCGAATTGGTGCCGATGATCTACCTTGTCGTCGGACTGCCGATTCTCGCGGCGGGTTGGGTCGCGCTGCGTCCGCCGCGCATGCGGCGGAAATCGGGATCGGACGGCGCACCGGACGATCCGGCCGGTTCGGACACCGCCCCCCTCGCCGGGGGAGCCGCCTAGATGCGCCTGTCGCCTACACTCTCGGTCTATATCGGGCGCCACTTCCTGCTCAGCTTCCTCGCCCTGTTCGCCGCCTTCACCTCCCTGATCCTGATCCTCGACGTGGTCGAACTGCTGCGCCGGACGGCGGCGAAGCCGGACATCGGCTTCACCCTGGTGCTCGAGATGGCGCTGCTGAAGCTGCCGCACCTGGGGCAGCAGACCTTCCCGTTCGCGGCCCTGTTCGGCGGCATGGTGGTGTTCTGGCGCCTGACCCGCAGCCACGAACTTGACATCACCCGCGCCGCCGGCGTGTCGGCCTGGCAGTTCCTGTTGCCGGTGGTGTTGATCGCGCTGCTGCTGGGTATGTTCAAGATCATGCTGTTCAATCCGCTGGCGGCGACCACGCTGTCGCGCTTCGACGTGCTGGAGACCCGCCACCTGAAAGGCAAGCGCAGCGCGCTGGCCCTGTCCGGCACCGGACTTTGGCTGCGCCAGGCCGGCGATGCCGGCCAGACGGTGGTGCACGCGCGGCAGATCCTGCAGCAGGGCAGCAACGTCGAACTGCGCACGGTGATCGTCTTCAACTACGCCGGCACCGACACCTTCTACAGCCGCATCAACGCGGCCTCGGCCCGGCTGGAGGCCGGCTTTTGGCATCTGCGCGCCGCCTGGATCCTGGTGCCCGAGCAGAAACCGCGACACGAAGCGCAGTTGCGCCTAAAGACGGATCTGACGGCGTCACGGATCCAGGAGGGTTTCTCACCACCCGAAACCTTGTCGTTCTGGAGCCTGCCCGAGTTCATCGACACCCTGGAGAGGGCTGGTTTCTCGGCCATCCGCCACCGCCTGCACTGGCATTCGCTGCTGGCCGCACCGCTGCTGATGTGCGCAATGGTGCTGATCGCCGCGACCTTCACGTTGCGCCGCCACCGCAAGGGCGGTACCACCCGGGTGATCGTCGCCGGCGTGCTGACGGGCTTCGTGTTCTATTTCTTCTCCGACGTAGTATTCACCCTCGGACTGTCGGACAGCCTGCCGGTGACCCTGGCCGCCTGGGCGCCGTCGGGGGTGATGGCGCTGCTCGGCCTGGCCATGCTTCTGCACCTGGAGGATGGTTAGGCCGTCATGGGGGGAGTCCGCAACCATCTGTCAACATTGCGCGCCGGCTGGCGATCCGTACTGGCCGTTGTGGCGCTCGCATCCCTGCTTGCCGGTCCCGCCACGGCGCAGGAGATCGATCCGTCCCTGCCGGTCAACTTCACCGCCGACGAGGTGCGCCACGACCGCGAACTCGGCGTGGTGACCGCGTCGGGCGCGGTCCAGGTGGTGCACGGCGAGCGCATCCTCAACGCCGACACCATTTCGTACAATCAGCGCCGCGACTTCCTGACCGCTTCCGGCAACGTCTCGCTGCTGGAACCCACGGGTGAAGTGATCTTCGCCGACTACATGGAGGTCACCGGCGATCTCAAGGACGGCACCATCGCCAACATCCGCATGATCCTGGCCGACGGCGCCCGCGTCGCCGCCAACGGCGGCCGGCGCAGCGGCGGCAATACCACGACATTTTCGAAGGCCGTTTATTCGCCGTGCAACCTGTGTCCGGAAGACAAGACAAAGGCGCCGCTGTGGCAGGTCAAGGCGGTCAAGGTGTTGCACGACAAGACCGAACAGACCATCGAGTATCGCGACGCCTGGCTCGAGGTCGCCGGCGTGCCGGTGATGTACACTCCCTACCTGTCGCACCCCGATCCGACGGTGAAGCGGCGCAGCGGCCTGCTGGCGCCGACCTTCGGCGGCTCCTCCGACCTGGGCGCGACCGCCTGGGTGCCCTATTTCATCAACATCGCGCCGAACCGCGACGCCACGCTGACCCCGTTCTATTCCGCCAAGGAGGGTCCGGGACTGCTGGGCGAATACCGCCACCGGTTCATGGACGGCGAAATGATCGCCCAGGCCAGCATCACCGAGGATTCGGAGGACGATATCCGCGGCCACATCGATTCCGAGGGGCGGTTCGACATCAACCGGACGTGGCGGTGGGGCTACGACCTGAAGCGGGCCACCGACGATACCTACCAGCGCCGCTATGGCCTGGGCAGCGACGATACCCTGACCAGCCGGTTGTTCGCCGAGGGTTTCCGCAAACGCAACTATTTCGCCGCCAACGCCTATGCCTTCCAGGGGCTCGAGGTCAACGACGACCCGGGCGAGACATCGCTCGTGCTGCCGATGTTCGACTACAATCACGTCGGCGAGCCGGATCGTCTGGGCGGCCGGACCGAACTCGACGTCAACCTTCTGGCGCTGACCCGCTCGGACGGGCGCGACACCCGGCGGATGTCGGTCAACGCCGGCTGGCGCAAGCCGTTCTACACCGATTTCGGCAGCGCCTTCGAGGTCGCCACCAACCTGCGCGGCGACCTTTACCACACCAGCGGACTGGTGCGCCCCGGACAGCCCGACAAGTGGTCCGGCGTTTCCGGCCGGCTGGTGCCGCAGGCCAGCCTGGACTGGCGCCATCCGTTCGTGCGCGGCGAAGGGTCGGGCAATGTCTACCAGATCGTCGAACCGATCGCCGCGGTCGTCGTCAGTCCCTACGGCGGCAATCCACAGACGATTCCGAACGAGGACAGCATCGACTTCGTGTTCGACGAAACCAACCTGTTCAGCGCCAACCGGTTTCCCGGTCTCGACCGCATCGAGGGCGGCCCGCGGTTCAACTACGGCCTCAAATGGGGCGTGCACGGCGCCGGCGGCAGCACCACCGCCTTTCTCGGTCAGAGCTACCGCTTCAAGGAAGACGATACCTTCGCTGAAGGCAGCGGCCTGAAGCAGAAGTTCTCCGATCTGGTCGGCGTCGTCCACATCGCCCCGAACGAGTTTCTCGACCTTTTCTACCGCACCCGCTTGGACAAGGAAGACTTCACGCCCAACCGGAACGAGGTTCGCCTGATCACCGGCGTGCCGATGTTGCGGCTCACCACCAACTACGTGTTCTTCGATTCGCCCAAGGGCAGCGAGTTTTCCGGCCGCGAGGAAATCAACTTCACGGTTTCTTCGCAGGTCAACCGGTATTGGCGGACCCAGATATTCGGCACCCGCGACCTCACCGAGAACGGCGGTCAGCGGCTGTTCGGCGGCACCCTGACCTACGAGGACGAGTGCCTGGTGTTCTCCGTGGTGGCGCGGCGCATGTACTTCCAGGACCGCGACCTGCGGCCCAGCGACTCGGTTACCCTGCGGGTCGAATTCAAAACGCTGGGCGAGGTCAGCACGGGTATTTTCTAGATGCCGTTCCCTGTTTGCCTCGCCGACGCCAGCCAGTATGATGCTGGCCGTTCGCCGGGTATAATGGCATCGGGCGGCAGCGGCGATTTACGGGATTTGCAATGAGGCTGATCATTTCCAGATTGATGATCTGCGCGCTGGTCGCGGCGCTCACCGGTGTCCTGCCGACGACGGCGCCGGCGCAGGAATCCCTGCGCATCGCCGCGGTGGTCAACGACGACGTCATTTCGGCCTATGACCTGGCCATGCGCATGCGCCTGACCATGATCACGACGCGGCTGCCGAACACGCCGGAGGTACGCAACCGCATCGGGCCGCCGATCCTGCGCAACCTGATCGACGAGAAGCTGATGCTGCAGCAGGCCAAGGAAGCCGGTATCACCATCGGCCAGCGCGCCATCGACAAGGCGATCGCGGGACTGGAACAACGCAACGGCATGCCGCCAGGCGGGCTGGACACGTTTCTCCAGAATGCCCAGATCGACAAGCAGACGATCGTCAACCAGGTCAAGAGCTCGCTGGCCTGGGCCCGGGTCGTCCGGCGCAAGTTCCGCCAGCGCATCAAGGTCAGCGACGACGAGATCACCGAGACCATCGCGCGCATGGAGGCCAACAAGGGCAAGCCGGAATACCGCGTGTCCGAGATCTTCCTGCCGGTGGAATCGACGCGGCGCGAACAGGAGGTCCGCGCCCTGGCCGAACGGTTGCTCAGCGATATCCACAACGGCGGCGACTTCGCCGCGCTGGCGCAGAGTTTTTCCAAAAACGCCTCGGCGCAATCCGGCGGCGATCTCGGCTGGGTTCGCCAGGGCGACCTGGACGCCGAGTTCGAGCAGGTGGTGAGCCGCCTGCGCGAGGGACAGGTCGCGGGCCCGCTGCGCTCGCTGACCGGATTCCACCTGCTGCAGTTGGTACGCAAGCGCGCCGATCCGGGCCTTGGCGGCGGCGAGGAAAAGGTCGGCCTGCGCCAGCTCTACATCGGCCTGCCATCCGATGCCGGCGAGCAGGCGGTGGCCCAGGCGATGGCCCGCGCCGGCGAACTGGCCGCCAAGGCGACCAGCTGCACCCTGATGGACCAGCTGGCGCCGGAGACCGGCAACGACATCTCCGGCGACATGGGCACCGTCGAGTTGTCGGGCCTGCCGGCGCCGATCCGCAACGTGGTCCAGGACCTGCCGATCGGCCAGGCCAGCAAGCCGCTGCGTTCGGGCGGCGGCGTGCTGGTGCTGATGGTTTGCGAGCGTTCCGGCAAGCCCGACCTCGGGCAGGTCAAGAAGCGCATCGCCGGCACGCTGATGGAGGAAAGGATGTCGACGGCGGCGCGCCACTATCTGCGCGACCTGCGCCGCTCGGCCTTCGTGGACGTCCGCATATGACGCCGCCGCCGCTGGCCCTGACCATGGGCGAGCCGGCCGGGATCGGCGGCGAGATCGCGATCAAGACCTGGCGGTCCGGCGACGCGCCGGCCTTCTTCCTGCTCGATGATCCGGACCGGATTTCCGACCTCGCACAGACCCTCGGGCTCGACGTGCCCGTGCGCGCGGTGGCCAGCCCGGCGGAAGCGGCCGTTGTCTTCGCCGGAGCCCTTCCGGTGCTGCCGCAGGCACTGCCCAACCCGGTGCGTCCGGGCGAGCCCGATCCGGCCAACGGCGGCGCGGTGATGGCGGCGATCCAACACGCCGTCGCCCTGGTCCGCGGCGGCCACGCCAGCGCCGTGGTGACCAATCCGATCCATAAGAAGACGCTCTGTGACAGCGGATTCCGCTTTCCCGGCCATACCGAGTATCTGGCCGACCTGTGCGGTGGCGGCGTGCGGCCGGTGATGATGCTGGCCTGTAGCGGGCTGCGCGCGGTGCCAATCACCGTGCACCATTCGCTGCGCGCCGCGATCGACGGGTTGAGCCGCGAGCTGATCGTCGACACCGGGGTGACCGTGGCCGAGGCGCTGCGTCGCGATTTCGCCATCGCCGAACCGCGGCTGGCGATCGCCGGGCTCAACCCGCACGCCGGCGAGGACGGCGCCATGGGCGGCGAGGACGGTGAGATCGTCGCGCCAGCGGTCGCCGAGCTGCGCGCCCGCGGCATCGACGCCAGCGGCCCGCGCCCGGCCGACACCCTGTTCCACCCGCGGGCGCGGGAGACCTACGACGCGGCCCTGTGCATGTACCACGACCAGGCGCTGATCCCGATCAAGACCATCGACTTCGACGGCGGCGTCAACATCACCCTCGGCCTGCCGATCGTGCGCACCTCGCCCGACCACGGCACCGCCTTTGGTATCGCCGGCACCGGCGAGGCGCGCGAGACCAGCCTGCTGGCGGCGCTGACCATGGCCGCGGAAATGGCGGCGCGACGGGCCGAGGCGGAGTCCTGAGCACGTGCCCGCCGAGCTGCCGCCGCTGCGCGATGTCATCGCCCGTCATGGCCTCGGCGCGCGCAAGTCGCTGGGCCAGCACTTCCTGTTCGACGGCAACCTGACCGCGCGCATCGTCCGCGCCGCCGGCGACCTGAAGGGCGTCACGGTGATCGAGGTCGGCCCCGGCCCCGGCGGCCTGACCCGCGCCCTGCTCGACAGCGACGCCACCCGGGTGGTGGCGATCGAGAAGGACGCGCGCTGCCTCGACGCCCTGGCCGAACTGGCCGCCCACTACCCCGACCGCCTGCGCGTGGTGCCCGGCGACGCGCTCGAGCTCGACCCGGCGGCGCTGGCGCCGGCGCCGCGCAGGATCGTCGCCAACCTGCCCTACAACGTCGCCACGCCGCTGCTGCTGAACTGGCTGCGCGACGCGCAGGCCTACCAGAGCCTGACCCTGATGTTCCAGGCCGAGGTCGCCGACCGACTGCTCGCCGAACCGCGGACCAAGGCCTACGGCCGGCTCAGCGTGATCACGCAATGGCTATGTGAGGTACGCCGCGACTTCAACGTCGACAAGCGCGCCTTCACGCCGCCGCCCAAGGTGATGAGCACGGTCATCACCCTGACGCCACGCCCGCAACCGCTGGCCGCGGCCGCCTGGGCCGACCTGGAGCGGGTTACCGCCGCCGCCTTCGGCCAGCGCCGCAAGATGCTGCGCGCCAGCCTGAAGGGCCTCGACCTCGATCTCGCCGCCGCCGGCATCGACGGCACGCGCCGCGCCGAGGAACTCGGCGTCGCGGAATTCTGCACCCTGGCCAACGCGCTTGGAGCGAAACAAGGATGAAGGATTGCGCTACTTTCGACTTGTTCTAAGATGGCAGTCGACAGGCAGGCGAATTCTGGATTCACCATGACAGATCGCAGAGTCGAGCGCAGGCTGGCGGCCGTCCTGGCGGCCGATGTGGCCGGCTACACCCGGCTGATGGAGGCCGATACCGACGGCACCGTGGCGGCCTGGCAGGACGCCCGCGAGACGGTGATCGCGCCGGCCATCGCCGAACACGCGGGCAACATCGTCAAGCTGACCGGCGACGGCTTCCTCGCCGAGTTCCCGTCGATCCAGGAAGCCGTCACCTGCGCCGTCAAGATGCAGCAGTAACTCGCCCACGGCCCGCTCGACTTCCGCATGGGTGTCAACCTGGGCGACATCGTCGACGACGGCCAGGACATCCACGGCGAGGGCGTCAACATCGCCGCGCGTATCGAGGCCATGGCTGAGGCGGGCGGCGTCTGCATCACCGGCATGGTGTTCGAGGCGATCCGCAACCGTATCGACGCGCCGTTCACCGACCTCGGCGAGCACAGCCTGAAGAACGTCAGCGCGCCGGTGCGGGTCTGGCAATGGACGGGCGAGGCGCGGCAGCAGGCCACCGAGGCGGCGCCGACACGCCGCTGGTGCTGTTCCTGTACGGCGGCGGCTGGCGCTGGGGCTCGCGAAACCGGTACGGCTTCGTCGGCACCGCCCTGGCCGAACGCGGCTTCATCGCCGCCGTCGCCGACTACCGCAAGTACCCCGAAGTCCGATTCCCCGAATTCAATCATGACGCCGCGATGGCGGCGGCCTGGCTGCAGACGCAGCGCGGCGACTTCGGGCTGGCACCAGGGCCGCTGCATTTGATGGGCCATTCCGCCGGCGCGCACATCGCGGCGCTGCTGGCGCTCGACCCGCAGTATCTCGAAACCGCCGGCCTGCCGCGCGCCCAGCTCGGCCGCCTGGTCGGGCTGGCCGGCCCCTACGGCCTGTACCCGTCGCGGATCAAGTTGATCGCCGATATCTTCCCCGCCGACGACAACCTGGTCCGCCCGATCGGCTTCGCCCGCGCCGACGCGCCGCCGATGCTGTTGCTGCACGGCGACGAGGACGTCATTGTCGGCACGCAGAACACGCTCGGCATGGCGGCGGCGCAGAAGGCCGTCGGCGGCCAGGCCGAGTCCCGCGTCTATCCCGACGTCGGCCACCGCGGCCTGGTCATGGCCCTGACCACGCCGTTCCGGGGCATGGCGCCGGTGCTCGACGACGCGGTCGCGTTCCTGACCGCGACCTGAGCGGCGCCGGCGGCGGCCGATTGGCGCGATTCTTCAAGAACGAACCGATATCCGGCGCGACACTGGCAGCATCGCAACGTGCCGGAGAAAACCATGAAACTCAGCGTCAACGGCCGCCATCACGACATCCCCACCGCCTGGCAGGACGATACCCTGCTGTTCGTGCTGCGCGAACATCTGGGCCTGCTCGGCGCCAAGTTCGGCTGCGGCAGCGGCCAGGGCCTGGCGGCGGAAACCGGCAAACCGCCGAGGGACGCGCACGTGCCGCTGGCGCAGAAACGCGACCTGGCCGAGGCATTGCTGGCGCGGCACGGGCCGCTGGCGCTGCTGCGCGTCGGCGAGGCGATCGAGGGCGTCACCGACGAGCCGATGCAGGTGGTGTTCACCCTGGCCCGCGGTCCGCACGACCTGTTGGCCCGCTGGCAGCGGCTCGAGCGCTTCATCCATTCGCGCCACCGCACCCGCATCGAGGCGTCCGACAGCCGGCGCCTTGAGTTGCGCCATGTCGCCCTGGCGCCGCACCCGCCGCCGCGCCCGGCCGAGGACCTGCTGGTGTTCGGCGTGCTGCTGGCCCTGTTCCGGCTCAGCGGCGCGCGCGAACTGCGCGCCCGTCCGCTCGGCACGCGGCAGTGGCGGCTGCGCGGCGACCACTGGCACGGAACCGGATATGCCGGCGACCTCTCGTGCTGGCAGATCGAGTGGGCCGCGGTCGAGCGGTCTGAAAGGCGGCCACCCGCCCCCGCGGCGGACCTGCCCGAAGCGGCGCGGCGGGCGATGACCGGCGATCGCGGCCGCGGCTGGACGGTGGCGGCACTGGCCGAGGAATTGCACCTGTCGCGGCGCAGCCTGCAGCGCCGGCTGCAGGAACAGGGTGAGACCTTCTCCGAGGTGCTGGCGCGGTCCCGGGTCAACGCCGCCTCGAACCTGCTGGGCACCACCTCGGCGGGCCTGGCCGAGGTCGCCTACGCCTGCGGCTTCGCCGACCAGGCCCACCTGACTCGCGACTTCAAGCGCCAGGTCGGCACCACGCCGGCGCGGTTCCGCGATCAGTTCGCCGCCGACCGACGCGGGTGATCCATGACGGCATGCGACGCGTACAAGAAAACAACTAGGGATGCATTCACCGGAGGAAGACCCCATGTTCACCGCCGACACCAACGTCAACCGCCACGTCGCCTGCCTGCAGGTGATCGCCGACCGCCTGCGCTCGCCGTCCGCCGGCGAGGAGCTCGGCGACCTCTCGGACGCACTCGAAGCCATGGCCGCCGACCTGATGATGTCGCCCGCCTTCGCCGCCGATGCGGGCGCCATCCGCCGCTGAGACGACGGTGATCCTGTGCCGCCCGTCCGTTGGCCGGCATTCGGCCTGACCGCCCTGCTCGCCACGGGATCGGCGGCCGGCTAAGCTTCCGCCTGGGAAGGCGATCGCGGTTCCGGGTGCCCGGGGTCTCTGCTATCCTGGCGAGCGCACCACGGACCCGACCGGCAGCCAGGGGGACAGCGCTTTGCCGTTGATCGAATACAACGCCCGGATGCTGGCCGAGCTGACCCGCAAGCACGACCTGAACGGTGCCTTCTGCACGTTCGGCCGCCTGTATCCGGTGCAGGGCATCACCTTCGACCTGGCCCGCGACATCCTCGCCGAGACAGGTCACGCCGACACCGGCAACGCCGTCCTCGACGCGGCGGGCGGCGCCGGCGACGATCCGATTCCCGATGAGCACCTGCTGTTCCGCGCCCTCGGGTTCGACGTCTCGGAATCCCTGGACGCGCTGCCGGACGAGCAACCGACACACCTGTGCGACCTCAACCGACCGACCCTACCCGACGAGATCTACAACCGCTTCGACCTGGTCTACAACAACGGCACGCTCGAGCACGTCTTCCACGTGCCCAACATGCTGGCCAACATGACCAAGATGCTGAAGGTCGGCGGCGTCGCGGCGCATGTGCTGCCGGTGAACAACCACGTCGGCCACGGCTTCTACCAGTTCTCCCCCAACATGGCGTTCGACTACTACCACAAGAACGGTTTCGACATCCTGGACAGTTGGGTGATCCGCTACGAGAACAAGGCCGCGGAAACGCCGCGCCGGCGCTGGCGCGGCGACTTCTTCAAGCCCTACGAGCAGGAGGACCCGTCGGCGCTGGACGGGCGGATGGACGCGGCGATCTACGCCCAGGTCTTCGCGGCCCGCAAGACGGATCGCTCGACCACGGACCGGATTCCGCAACAGGGCGAATACGCGAACTCGCACTACGCCCGGCAACTGCCGTCGAAAATGGAACTGGTCCAGCACGTCCAGAAGCTGTCGGCGGCACTGATGCAGGCCAAGGCCCTGTTACAGCAGCAGCGTTGAGTTCTAGCGCGGATTCGATTTAATCCTGGTCGTATCCTGCGGCAGCGAAGAAGTTCTCGCATTCGGTGGGCGTGACTTTCTCGATCCCTTCGGCGATGGCGCTCCACAGTTCCTCAATGGTTCTCGCGGC
>Ga0209785_1000215_pt1 | contig 21468 bp, 27 predicted proteins | sample WorMetG1BERMUDA2_FD_187403 | JGI IMG/M metagenome (GOLD analysis project Ga0209785, IMG submission 187403) | Marine gutless worms symbiont microbial communities from Max Planck institute for Marine Microbiology, Germany - Inanidrilus... ...
CGCTCGCTCTGGGCACATGCCCTGGCCCGAATTGATGGCTGGGTTTTGTGTGGGCCCGACAAGGCCAGTCTTCGTTTCGGAGTCCGTCTCGGATATCGCGACCATCTCGTCGCACTGGAACGGCTACTCGACGAGGCAGGATATCGCTCGAAGGAACCGCTCAAGCCGGCATACACGACGAAATGGTTAGAGAGGACCCTCGGCGAACTCTTTCTTTCGGAAGGAATGGGGGGAACATGACAACGTCGGTCGATGTTCACACCCAACACCCACTCGCGATTTCTCAGGAATTCGCTTCCTCGTGAGTCCATGAGCGATCTATGGCGATTATGTTTATGTTTTGGCGGAATCAAAAAACCCGTAACTTATTGAAGTTACGGGTTTAATTGGTTGCGGGGGCAGGATTTGAACCTGCGACCTTCAGGTTATGAGAGAGTAAGCTCCTCTGAACCGACCAAGAGCATACAAGCGTGCTCGCTCCGTCAACGGATTTACCATTCTCCAGCCGCTCCGCTCCTTACGACCCTATGGGGTGACTTCCGCTGCGTGCACACTGTAATTCTAAAAGTGTCGGATCAGAGGGAATGTCGCCGCGCTATTTCAGATAGCCATAGATGGTCCAGACGGTGTAGTGATGGAAATGGTCGGGGTTGAGGCCACTCAGGGAGTGATAGCCGTGGTCAGATGGTACCTGAACGAGGCCCAACGATTTCTGGGGAAGACTTCGACGCCAGAGCACATGCAGGATGTAGAAACTGGTTCATCTTCGACATCTGGTCTACACTTGGAGAATCTGGGCGAGAAATTCTACCCCTCACGTAAGAAAGAGAACTATATGAAGAAGGCCGTAACAGCCCTATGTGCATTATCTGTTCTGGCTGCTTGTGGCGGAAGAACCGCCAACCCCGTTATGATTGCGCAATACGGAGATCAAAGTAAATCCTGTAAAGCACTAAAGTTCGAGATAATGAATATTCAGGGGGAGATTCAAAGGCTGCTTCCTAAAACAGATAAGACAGTACAAAACGTGGCTTTAGGCGTTGCGGGATGGTTCCTTTTGGTTCCATGGTTCTTTATGGACTTCAAAAACGCCGAAGCCACTGAATACGAAGCTTACAGACAAAGATACAATCACCTGTCTACTCTAGCTATGTCGAAGAGCTGTCAAGTAGAAACTATAGATCTACCTTCGGTACAAGAAGTGAAACAGAAATACGAAGAGCAACAAAAGCAGCAGAACCAAGGCAACAACTTCCAGAACGATTAGTAACGCTCTTTTATATGCGTCGGATAAGCGATTCACTCTTCAATGGGTTCGGTGTGCCGTATCCGGTTTCTTTCTGCGTGTAAAGCCTAGGCTGCCTGGATCGCGCAGAGCAGGCGGCCATGACTCTGGACCTCTGAACAAAAATATCGCATATTAGCCGAAGTTTCGCTTGGAAGTTTTATAGGAACAGATAACAAATCGCATAGTGATTACGCTAGCGATTTAGCCTTTCTCTCAATCAATAGTAAACGTGTAGATTTCCTAATCATCGACCCACTGGGGGCTCCTCGGCTGGCTATTGAGTATCATGGAAGTGGGCATTTTCAGGGAAATAAGGTCGGTATTCCATTGCTAGAGTTTAAAGAAGGAGTTAGCGCAGATAATGTTAGAGACGCGATTATGAAAAATCTACGTTAACATTTTTGATCCTGTATACCCTATTTCCAATGGCGATACCAAGCTTACCCGTATTGCCTGGGCGAATGAGGGAATGAGTCGGCACCTAAATGGGTGCCCGCACGCAGGCCGGGATGGCCGAAGCTACAGGGATGTAGGGAGACGGAACACTGGAGGCCGCTGACTCGTCATGTCTCGCTGGCCTGGCTTCAAGCCCAGGTCCTCACAGAATCCCACGGGCGTTTCTGCCTGTAGACCATCCACTGATCGGTCCGATGGCTTGTGCCTTGCAGGTCTGGCTTCGGAGCCTTGGGCGGCGGAAAACCTCGGCCATTTCAGGCTAAATCGAAAAAAACTTGTGGTTACTCCGTTAGGAGACTCCAGGCCGCTGCTGGGGCCTGCGGATCGCCGTATGGGAAACCAGGATAAAAGTGTGGGGACTTTCCGGAGGCAAGTATCCACACGCTCGCGGAGCGATTTCCCCAGTTTTCTACACGAAGCCTCTTGAACCGTTCCTATCTGTCGCTTGTCCTCTTTTCTTCCTCGAATTCTTTTAGTTCCTCCAATAGCTTAAGTCGATCCTCTTTTTGGAATTGATTGTATGCACGGATAAGTACTTGTTGCTTCTCCGTTAAGTCTTTTCTCTCCCAAGAATTGTCCCAAAGCTCATTTACTGGTTTTCCGAGTGCGTTGGCAATTCTTTGTGATATTTCATGGTTTGGGTTAGCAAATAGATTGTTCTCTAGATAGGAGATGTAACCGGCGGTTGTGTCTGTTTCTTCTGCAAGCTGCTTCTGTGTAAGTCCTGCTTGCAGTCTTGATTCTCTTAACTTGCTGGAGATGAGTTCTTTCTTTCCTTCTGGTAAATCTATGTCTTTATGGAGTTCTTCAATGGTTATGTGGAAATTGAAGAAAAAGAGGTAAAAGTCCGGTCGGACATGTCTTGTCTCCCACAGACAGGTATCCGAATCGAACAATTGTGGGGGCCAGAGGATCGCGATAGAATCCCTGTGGTCTGATAGCTAACATTTGACCTCCACACCGCTACGCAGCGCTGCGACAGCTTAGCTCAACGTTATGTGGCGCAGAACCAATCCTGAAAGCGAGAATCTATGGGTTAGACGTGAGTCTTCTGCACGAAATCCAAACCGCTGTCATACAGGATGGGGCCAATCTTAGCTCTGCCCTACTAAAGCTGCGTCTCTTAGCCGCTCGCTTGGTAAGCAATCCTCTTGAGGAGTGGGTTAAGCACGAATCGGAAGGTTATCCGCCTGATTCTGAAGTTCCACCTTATCGAGTCGTACCGGTGTCATATCGAGGCACCTTTACTGGTACATTTGGTTCCAGAATTAATAATGCCAAGATCCCCGGATATATAGTCGAGGAATTCGCTGGAAAAAAGGGTGGACGAGGTATGAGATTCGAGATGGCATTGCAGCGATCAACGATCTCGTAAGGAGTACCACTTTGCTTGAAATCGATGCGTCCAATCTAATTTTGTTGTTTCAGGGAAAAGTATACAAAGACTACGCATGCAACGAAGTTCTCGGCGTGATCTCGCGACCGGCCATGACCGAACTGCAGTATGCCGTCCGCAGTCGAACTCTCTTCTGTGCTTTCCTGGGCCGCGTCCTGTTGCTGCATATCGCGGCTCCGAGGGAAGACCTTACGGCACCGCCGATGGGTACCGGTGATCTCATGGCAGCATTCGACCGCCTGGGAAGAGCTCGGACGGTCAGCCCCTCAGCTAGACGGATTAGGCGCTGGCAAGCGTTTGTAATGGCTGGACCCCGGAACGGCGTGCCCGCCAAGCCAAGCTGACCCGGCGGACGCGGTATGTCTGGGTAGTGCGCCTGACCGGACCGCACCGAGTCGAGGTCCACACACCGGACGGATTGCATATGGCCTATCCAGGAGATGAATTGAAAGCCCCTGGCATTCTCCGAAACCCGGTGCGCGTGGAGGCCCTGTACGACCCAGCGGCGGCCCACGATGCGGCGTTGCGCAACCTGCTGCAACGGCGCGGCTACGCAGACCTGAACGTGGTGCTGGAAAAGGGCCGAGAAGAGGGTGGGTTAGCGGTGGTCTTGCGCCAGCTTCACCGCATGGTGGGGCCATTCCTAGAGGCTAACCGCCAACGGGTCGGACAACTTGGGCATGATGGCTTGGCGGCGCTGGCCGAGGCGCTGTTGGCGTTCCAAACGCCAGACGATTTGAGCGCCTGGTTGGCCAGCCGAAGTCCGGTAGCTGATTGACCGAGGATTCATAGATGTTCTATGAAGACGAGAAATTGGCTGACGAACGATGGAGAAAACAGGTGCTGACCTTGCCTCTAGACCAACAACTCGAGCTCAAGGGCGAGCTCAGACGCCTGGATAAGGAGGACCAAGGTTACACCGAGGATGATCGGTATTCGTGGCTGGACTAGCGGTGTGGACTGTCCGGGTGCGCAGCTTCTCGAAAACTTTAGTTTTCGAGAGGTTGCGCGAAGGCCCTGAACCGGGGCCTTTTTTCGTGCCCACGATTTATTAAAATTAATCTTGAAATATATCTTATCGAAAGGCATACTGATTGTGGTTTTTGAGAGTACCCAACCAAAGCAAAGGAGGAACCTTCAATGCTCATCGGTTACGCGCGGGTTTCGACTCACGATCAGAATCCACAGCTTCAGCTGGACGCATTGACAGCCGCAGGCTGCGCGCGCCTTTTCGAGGAAAAGGCCTCCGGCGCTCAGCGGGACAGGCCAGAGCTCATGAGAGCTCTAGACCACCTGAGATCGGGTGACACGCTGGTGGTGTGGAAACTCGACCGCTTAGCCCGATCGATGCGACAGCTGATTGAAACAATCGATACGCTCAGTGAACGTAGCGTTGGGTTCCGATCGCTGACCGAAGCCTTGGATACCGGCACCGCCGGTGGAAAGCTGATCTTCCACATCTTTGGGGCGCTCGCTGAATTTGAGCGAGCGGTGATCCGGGAACGTGTGCGAGCTGGTGTAAAGGCTGCACGTGAACGTGGTCGCCTTAACGGTCGACCGCGCGCGCTTTCCGAGGAGGACCTGGCCGTCGCTCGGGTCCTGTTACAGAATCAGGACAGTACAGTTGCGGATGTTGCCGCGCGCTTGAACGTGTCAGTACCAACGTTGTATCGGTACCTGCCGGGAGGCCGCGCTCAATTCGGAGCCCAGGCTGGAAGAAATCGCTACCTTTCCTGATGCCGGCGACCTGCCAGGTGTCGTTGATGTTGAATGCCTACTTCAGACGAGAATCGCCCGTAGCGCGTTTCCAACGCCAGAGTAAGGCCAAGTACCCGTCCGGCACCGGAACGCCGCTACCGGTCGTTTCTGGGCCTCTCGGACGGTATCCGCAAGGTGAGCTCGGCAACGGATCGGAGGAACTGGCCTGTGGCGTCCCAGGCCCGGATTCAGGATTTTTGGGCCTCTCAGGTAATTATTCCCTTTAAATTCATGGAGATGAGGTATGGTCCCGTTCTATCGAACTTACTTGAGCCAGGATGCGGAGATTCCTCGGGTCTCTGCCGGCCACAGAAAGCCGAACATTTCAAGGAGCTTGCAGGAGAGCTCGCCAGGCGGACGATTTTCAACGGCACTAATCGTGCCGATCTGGGCGACCCGGGAAACCAGTGACAGCCTCGTGGAGAACCAGCGATGAGTACCGCCGCTTACCGAGATTTGGAAAACTTACCCGCGCGCGCCATCGGCAAGCTTTTCAATGGGCATCTTCATGCGCAATCGCGCCCGGCTTTGCCGCATGTGCACGCGCAGTCCTCCATGGGGATTTCCCTGGGAGCACCCTGACCCTTTTTCCTTCGAACACGTTGCGCACCCAAAAAAGCGTGAAATCGCTGGAAGGCGTGGAGTGGTGCTGGATCGAGCAGGCGCGGCCGCTAAGCGAGCGCAGCCTGGAACTCCTAGCGCCTAACCATCCGCAAGGCCAACGCCGAGAGTTGGGCGTCGTGGAATCCGCACCGTCCCTCCAACCCAGTAGACCGGTTTTTCCGGTTCGACGTAAACCAGTATGAAACCTCTCCATTCCGATACCATATACCTTTGGCTATTATCTATTCTCATTTCAGTGACAGCTGTTTCCGCAATGAGCTATAAGTGGTTAAGTGTGAACCGTTCATATGGAATGGACACGCATGTGATTCGCAATCAATCACAATTGGAAGATTTTCTGATACGACGTCAGGATACGATTGAATTTACGGATGGGCAGAATTTATATCTCATACCAACTGGGTTTTTTATCCAATCACTGGCATTTGTTACTGCCAGCGATGTGAATATAACTGGTTATATCTGGCAAAAGTATCCAAAGGATTTTCCAAAGGATTTCACTAAAGGTATCGTTTTCCCGGAAGAGGTTAATTCGGGGAGTACACGCCTGGATAAATTTTATGAGTCGACCGGAGAACAAGACGGTATTAGATATGATGTGATCGGGTGGTATTTCGATGTCACCGTCAGACAATCTTTCGACTATTCTCACTATCCACTCGATCTATTGACAATCTGGCTGCGGCTGTGGAATAAGGATTTTCTTCATAGCCCTATCATTCAAGTTCCGGACTTTGCTTCATATGCAAAAACGGGCAGATCCACCTTCGGGCTGGACACCGAAATCGTGCGTGGGGAATGGGAAATAGACGAAACCTTCTTCAGCTATAAGGAAGTGCCTTATGATACAAACTTTGGATTATCTACCAATACCGAAGAATACTCATATAAGGAACTTTTCATAAATCTTGGGGTTCGTCGCAAGTTCATTAACGCATTTATCGTTAACCTGGTTCCACTTTTCGTAGTAGCGTTACTGCTTTTTGCACAGATGCTTATCGTGTCTGGAAAAGAACATCTAGTCAATAGGTTCGGGTTTAATGTGAACGATTCACTTGCCACCTGTTCGGCTATATTCTTTATCGTCCTACTCGCTCATATCCAGGTAAGAAATCAGTTTACCGACTCGGGCCTGGTTTATATTGAGTATTTTTACCTTATAATGTATCTGGCAATCATATTTTGCGCCGCGAATTTATACATCTTCTCGTTAGGGAAACTTCGCTACCTTGGCATCATCCATTACCAGGATAATCTTATTCCTAAGCTGGCATACTGGCCGGTAATCACATGGGCGATGGCGATAGCAACCTGGTCGACCCTGTAGCTATACTTATTTTGATAATGGTGCTCATCACGTCCTGGATGACTTGCTTCTATAGCCTACGCGACTCATTATGACAAGACTTACTCAATCCAGGATGCGGAGTTCCTCGGGTCTCTTCCGGCCACTTGAAGTAGCTGTTTTTTGCCCCTGGTTCTGTTTCTTCCTTTGCGCACGCGGGTGCGGTCGCGGAGACGTTCGCGTGTGTGTACCTGCCGCCGGGGACCGTCCGCGAGCCGTTGACATTCCGGTTCACCATCGGAAGCGATGAGGATGCCTGCATGCTGGAGAGCGGCCACGACGCGATGCTCCAGGTGCACCAGGCCGGCCTGTCCTGCGTGTCTCTGGAGTACGTGGAGGGCAAAAGCTCGACCAGCGGCGGCGATACGTGCGCCGTGTCGTCGAAGGGCAGGGCACAAGTGGATTACTCGCACCCGCTGTTGAGATGGAACTACGCCTACCTCATCGAGCCACACCGGTGCGCGTATGTCTGCCTGTCGCGGTCGCGGTGTACCGATAAGGTCGCGAGCTGTCCACCCGGCACCACGGGGCCTATCTATCTCGTGTTCGCCCCGTTCTGCCAGTCTTAAGCGGGTGCGGATCGCCGCACCGGAAACCAGTGACAGCCTCGTGGAGAACCAGCGATGAGTACCACCGCTTACCGAGATTTGGAAAACTTACCCGCGCGCGCCATCGGCGAGCTGTTCGACGGACGACTGCATGCGCAGCCGCGTCCGGCTTTCCCGCATGCATATGCGCACTCAATGGTGGGCGGTGAGTTGGTCAATCCGTTTCACCATGGGATGGGCGGCCCCGGTGGCTGGATCATCATCGATGAGCCGGAAATCCACTTCAAACTGGATATTGATGTGGCCGTGCCAGACCTAGCGGGATGGCGGCGTGAGCGCAAACTGAAGTTTCCGATGGGCCACAAAATTGAGCTGGTGCCGGATTGGGTCTGCGAGATCCTGTCGCCGTCCACCCGGAGCATTGATCGGGAAATCAAGCTGCCGCTGTATGCGCGATATGGCGTATCGTATGCATGGTTGGTCGAGCCCATCGAGCATGTCGTGGAAGCCTACCGGCTTCAGGACGGTGAATGGGTGGCGGTTGGTCGTTACACCGGTACGACCCAAGCCGCCATCCCGCCCTTCGACGCCGTGCCGCTCGACTTGGGCAGTCTGTGGATGCCCACGTAACTCAACCGGCGGCCCGGAACACGCGAGGTAGCGTGTTGGCCATCTGGTTTCTGCTCCTCGTGGTGAGCACGGGAATCGCTCTCGGCGGCGGCCTCCGGATCAATCTTTCCGGCTCGATGTCGGCCGGCTGTTACCTGAAGGCGACCGATCGCAGTGGGCATGGATTGCCTCCAATGGACAGGCATCCGAACCCATTGCAAACACCGGGCAACAACTCTACAATATGATTACGCCATGCGTGATACATGGTTCCGTTATCCTGTCTCATTTAGCGGTGAGTGTGTGATTTGCGGTTAGGCGGCTTTCAAGTGTCAATTGAAAGCCGCCTGTAGTCTAAACGAAAAACCAGCCTCACGGCTGGTTTTTTTTGCGCGTTGCCTTCTGGTTTTTATTCTTCTTATTTCAAGATAGCTTTTTAAGTCGATTTCAAGCTATCAAAAATCTATGCGCAGCCCGCTAAATAGATTGAATGATACTCTGGCCCCTATATGCTCCTAACGGCGCGTATGGCCTTAGTTCGCTTCACTCACCAAAGGGAAAAGACGGCGTGCCTTGAACCCTTATACCTGTTTCGCTGAATTGATCCCTGATCCATGTCAGAACGCCCATCAAGGGCAAGCAGGCTTCGCCTGTGCTACGCACCCTTGACGGACAACCTATCACGGCTCTTTTCGGGATCAGCGAACAGGCTCCGAAGGGAAAGGCACTAAACGTTCCCTCTCCTATATCTCCACAGATAGGAATATCGTCTTATGGACAAAATGGATATTTTGGCTATATAATGGATGCAAAGAAAGGAGGCTGCCATGACACGCGTCACAGCAACAGAATTTAAAAACAACATCGGCGCATTCAGCGATGCTGCAATGCAAGAACCAGTCATCATAACGAGCCATCAACGTGACCGCCTCGTGTTGCTATCAGCAGATGAATATCGCCGTTTGACTGGTGACAACCCTCAAGGTATTTCTGATGATCGCCGTCGCGAACTGCGCGAAGGGATCGAATATCATCGAAACACCATCATCGAGTTAGCTAACCGATGAGAGAACCACGGTGGCTATCCCGCGAGGACGTGGAAATTATCCATGAAGGTGTGATCGAAGTCGGCGGCGGATCACACGGCCTGCAGGATGGCAACTTGCTGGAATCAGCTCTTGCCAGACCTCAAAATCAACATGCTTATGGCGAGACCGATCATTTTCAGCTTGCTGCCAGCTATGCCGAGGGCATCTCCTGAAAGATAATGGGCACCAGCTCGACCGTGCAAATGGACATGAGCACGCCGAAATGATGGAACAGCTAGGACAAGGTAATATCAGCCGCGAGGATGCCGCCAAGAATTTCCGTGAACATTCCCGTTCGTTTATTCCTGCAATGTGAACTGGCCCGGAGATGTCTCACCCAAGATGAGACGCAGCGCCCGGTAAACCGATTCCTCAATGCGCGGCAAGGACTCGACGCCGACAGCGACCGGCATCCACTGGTCCGTACCTCGGAAAATAACGAGTGTGGTAGGTGTGAAATCCGTGCCAAACCGGGCCACCATATCCGGCTGCCGGTCCAAATCAATTTCGAGAACCTGCCAGCCATGCCGCCCCTGAAAATGGCGCAGCGCGGCGCGTTGCGCTTCGCAATAGGGACACGTCGCACGGCTGAGTAAAACGAGTGCTGCGCGGTCGCGTTCCGCCGCCAAACGGCTTTCAATCGACGACGAACGCTGCTTGTTCCGCACCGCCATGCCAGGCGGATTCACCGGGTATTGGGTTTGTTCGCAAATTCAACCGAACGGCGGCGCGCGAAATCTTGAAGCTGGTAGTACCAAAAAACGGTTTCCTCCGTCGCGTGGCGAAGTGCATTTTCCCGGTAATCATGAAGTAACTTCTCCACGTCCTTCGGAAGCATCTTCCGCAGAACCTTCTCTCCAGGCGGAGGACCGAGCCGCTGCTCTTCATCCGGCGGCGCAGGCGGATCACAGTCCCACCAGTAGTCCTGCATCTCCGAACCCTCCGTACACCGTTCAGCGCCACCTGCCGGGATCACCCAACTGACGACTCCAGCAAGAAAAAACACCTTCCAGCCCCGGCTTTTCATTACCCATTTCAAGTTAAATTACCCATTTCAAGTTAATTGCGTTACTCAGTACTCTGCCAAACCTCGTTACCATACCGGGATCCAGGATCAGATGTGCGCGTTTGGGACAAGGAGCAAGGCATCGTTTCCCTAACCATTGAGGCCGGTCGGGACAAGAATCCCAAGACCGGAGAGTGGATCCAACTCGGACTTCCCTTTGGTCCCAAACCCAGGCTCATCCTAGCACATCTGAACACCGAGGCACTTAGAACGGAGTCCCCGAAGATTAACGTCGAGGATAGCTTCACGGCTTTTGTACAACGCATGCAAAGTTACCGTCCGAACGGAAAAGAAATCCAAGCGTTCAAAGATCATCTAAGACGCCTATCCGCCGCAACCGTCCGCATGGCTATTTCCACCGAAGGCCGCTCGCTACGAGTAAACAGCCAAATCATTACGGCCTTCGACCTGTGGTTCCACAAAGACAAGAGCCAGCGTGTCCTGTGGCCCTCGACGATCCGCCTGAGCCACGAATACTTCACCAGCCTCCAAAACCACGCCGTGCCACTCGACGAGCGCGCACTGGCTGGATTGTCCCACTCGGCCATGGCGCTGGACCTCTACACCTGGCTTGCCCAACGCCTCCACCGCATACCACCCAAACAGCCTCAATTCCTCGCCTGGGCCGCACTCAAGGAGCAGTTCGGAGCCGGACTTGGTCAGATGAACAACTTCAAGCGCAAATTCCGCCTAGCCCTGGGACAAGTCCTTGCCTTCTATCCAGCCGCCAAGCTGGAAGGCGATGGTCAAGGGCTGACGTTGTACAACAGTGCTCCTCCCGTGAAAAAGCGCCTGGTACTTGTGGATAAGCCGGAGGGATAAGTCAACTTATCTACGGCTACTTGGTCACACAACCCGATAGTAGTACCGATAGGTACCGATAGTTAGAAACGACCCGCCTGTGGAAAACTCGACTTTAGGGGAGAACTTTGCGGCTACTTGGGGGGGGCGATGGGTGGAAAAACGGTGGGAAAGTGTGGGTACGCGTTTGCGCGTATCCACACGGTCGCGTAGCGATTTCCACGGTTTTTCCACCCATCGCCCCAAGACCCCAAAATTGTCGACAAGCCCCCAACACCAACAACAATAATTTTTCGGAATTTCCTATTCTCAAAGTCATTGCCGGTACGCCAGATCGGCCATTGGTGATCAATGATATCGAGCTCCAGTGCTACGTGCTCGAAGACAAGACGCGGGTATTGAGCCAAAGAGGATTCCTCGGAGCTATTGGTCGTTCGGAAACCATAACGGCCCAACCGTCCGGCGGCGACAACCCCCCCGCTATTTTGGCCCCTAACAACCTAAAACCCTTTATTTCCAAGGACCTGGCGGCGACGACAAAACCAGTGGAATTTCAACCGCTGGGTGGAGGTCGGTCGGCTTACGGATATCGAGCAGCCCTCTTTTAGGTCCCGCCACCAGACTGCGCGCGCATCCCTGCACTTGCGGGATGTCTACAGGATGGTGATACGGTCTCAGAGGTGCATACCAAATTACCCGCTAGGAGCTCCTGAGAGGTCGTTTAAGGGGCCTCCGAGACCAACCCTATCCTAACCCTACCGAACGGTCACAAGGGGCTTCTTGGGGCTAATATTCGCCCTTCACGTCCACCAAGCCGAATCCAACGCCGCAGCATCGAGACCAGATTAGCGATCCAGAGGATGGTGATACGGCTAATATTCATCGCCCTCCGTCCTGATCCAAGGAGAAATCCTGTTCCCCTGGAGGAGGAACGAACGAAGACCACTCGTCCTGACCGGGAGGGGGACGCTGGTCGGTATCCAGGATGTCCTGGTAGTCCCCCAGAGGGATATCCTGCTCGGGAGGAATGCTCTGCTCAGGCTCAGGAGGAACAGGAGGAACAGGAGGAAGTTCTTTCTTCATTGCCTCCCATGCCTCTCATAAAGTTGTCTAGAAAGACAGATAAACGAGAAGAATTACACTCATTTGATTCTCTGGAAACTTGGGAAGTAAGGAGAATCGTGAGCAGATTGTCGAGCAGTTTATCGTTTAAACGATAGATTCGCCCACGACTTTCTTCATCGGTTTTCCCGTAGCGGTATTCTAAAAAACGCATGACGAGTTGCCGCTTCGCTTCTTTCTTACCATATCCTCTTCCATCTCCCCATCCCTTCCTATATTCACGAGTACGATTGAGATACAAAATTTCGGATTACCTCAAGATTTTCCGATAAAAATCAAGCGCATGGATGCGCGCGCAGTCTGGTGGATGGATACACATGGGTCTGTAAAACCTTCTTTATTCGTCACGCCGTGGTTCCTGGGAGTCGGTTTTTTTAATCAGACCAGCAGGTATGTTCTTGGCAATGTTATTTACAACCGCAGCTAAAATCGCATCAGAAAGATTATCGGTCGTTCCGAAATGCAGCTTTCCTCGAAGGATTAGCGCGCGAATGGCAAAGAAGACCCCAACCCAGCCAGAGATAATAGCAACCAAACCAACGCCAAATGCGAGCCCAAAAAGGAACTTAGGAACAGGGTCAAAACTACCAAGGAGTATTTTAAGGAACGTACCGACTATAACTAAAAAACAAACAAAGAACGATGCGAACAGACTTATGGCAGTATTTCTGGCCCTATAATAACGTCCTTTGAGGACAGCTTGATCATCTTTTGTGTGCTCCGGGTTTGCCTTCTCATTCATGGTATATGCTCCATTTTGTTTATACTGTACAGGAGTAATCAGTATACAAGAATAGAAGATGATATGTAAAGTTAAATACAAAATGATATGTAAATTTAAATACAAAGGTGATAAAACCTATTATCTACCATCGCGCAGACTCCGGCCTCCAGGTTTTATCACCCCTATCCCCTCCCCTCCCTGATTCATCTGTACCCGATTCATCCGATGTTTTGTCCACCCTTGCTTGCGACTTATTCACCAATGACTCGAAATCTTCCTTGAATAGATCGCTGGCCCGTGCATAGATTTGGCCAGAGGCATTCGAGTCCGACGGCGGCAACGCGCCATTCTGATCTTTGTATTCGGTCTTGGCTCGTTCCATCGCGCTAGAGCCAAGACTCTGCATGAGCAGAAGGTTCCTGTTCTCATGGACGGAATCGGTACTGCTCCAACCGTCTGATTTATCCCGAGATTGTCTAAGTCCACCGCCTAGATGACCCGATACATCGATCCCCAGGACTTTAAATCCACCCTTGGCTTCGAGACCGCCAGAACCGTGTACCGATGTGTTGACGTGATCCCTGAGCTCATCTGCGTGTTGCCTACTGAGTGTGAATCCACGGTCGCTTAGTGCTTCACCGTACGCTTTCCCGAACGCGGCCAGCGAGGACTGGTTCACCGATCCATCCAAGTTGAACGCACGCTCCATAAGCGTCTCGATATGACCTTCCCCAAGCAGCCGGTTGCCGCCACCAGCGGACTCGGAAACAGTGTAGATCTGCTCCTGTGACGTACCGTCTCGGAAGTGAGAGAAGTTGCCGGATGAGAGATCAATCCCTGTTTTCATTGAGCCTGCCGTCCAGTTTCCATCCTGGTTCAGATGGAAATTCATGGCATACCCGGCATCGGGATTCTCCCGCATGAAACGCCGCTGTTCAGGAGACAGATCCGCATTCTGATTTTCAGCAACCCGACTCGCCATATCCGAGGACAGCCCAAGCTGTACCTGCGAGTGCGACATACTCTGATACTGCACGTTGTCACGGATCTCATTGGGATTCAGGCCAAGCCCCTGCGCGACCGATTGGTCACGCCACAGCTCGGCCGCTCCAATCGAGCCTTGCCGGGTTCCAAGACCCCGACCATGACCGAACGGATCGCCACCAGACACCTCATTCGCCACCGCCGCGCGCCCAGTAAGCTCACCACGATTGAGCATTTCAGCGTTCTCGATTGCATCCGGGCCAGCCCTGAGCGTCGCATTCGTCTGAGCGCCCTTGAAATACGCATCCGCGCGGCCCGCATCGGAGCCACTCACCCCCCGCTCGGCCATCGCCTGTGTGAAACTGTTCTCCGACTGCGCCGCGAAGCCTTTCGCCGCAATCGCCTCGCTTGGACTGAATTCGCCAGCGTTGGCGATCTCTCCAGCACCCAAAACCCGGAACGTTCCCCGAAGCGCCTCGCCATCACTCACGCCTTGCGCCCCCTTGAAGGCACTCACGGCATCATCCGTCGCCGCCGTCCGGGCTACGCCAAACTTCGCTTCCTGCTCCGCAGGTTTAAGTGAATCACTGTAAAAGTCACGGCCCACATCCCGCCGCGTCAATGCACCCACATGGCTCTCACCGGCGGACTGGGAAATCGCGCCAATCGCCGAATCCGCGTAGCCAAGGCCAGCGCGCTCCGCCGCCGCCTCGTAGCCGCGATCAGTGCCCACCGTGTTCACTGCCGTACTCCGCGCCTGCAAGGCGTTATATTGGCCGGCGTTCATGCCCAACTCGTTCGAGATGTACGAAGAAGTCTTCCCCTGATACAGGTCACTCATAGCCTGTCCACCGGCCATGTGGTCGAAGCCAACCTGGCTCATCGCACCCTCATGGGCCACTGAACCGACCAGTGACCGCTGGAATTGCGCTTTTTCCTCCGGGAGCATCGTCTGGCGACCGGCACGCTCACCGGCCTGCTCCAAATGGCTTTGCCACTGCTCACCCAACCTGGCAAACGCATAGCCGCCGAACTTGAACAACGCCCCGGATAACACCGTCGCAAGCGTGATTGCGACCATCCGCGCCTTTCCAAAAACACCGAGCGCCTGAACCGCCGCCTCGGGACTCTGCAAGATCGCGTCGATTCCGAGCTTCTGCCGCTGGATCCCATTGAATGCGTCCAGAGAAGCATCCTGAGCCATTTGCACCGCCATGGCATCGCAGACACCCCACATCGCCAGCCACGAGAACAAACCTAGGAGCAGGATCATGGCCGCCTGGTACGCCGGAGTGACTAGGAAGAGCACAACAATCGGAACACAGCCCAAAGCCACGACCGTAAGGAAAACGCGCACCTTCGGAATCCACTGGTCCATTGCCTGCGAAGTCCCGAATCCTTCCGCAATGACTTGGCGGTTTATCAGCGTCCGTTGCGCTTGGGAGAAGTCGGCGCTGTTGAGCGCACTGGAAACGGACTTCGCCATAATCATGGCACGAAGCAACGGGACTTCGTTTGTACCATTCACTCCGAATAAGCCTGTCGCTCGCGCCAATGCGCTCTTGCATTGCGTGAGCTGCGCAGTAGCCCCAACGTTGAAGCCAGCCGACTCACAAACCGAAGCAGTGTAATCATCAAAGGTGCTTGTTCTGTTTAACCGCGCCTTCAAGCCATCACTATCGTCCCAAGCCTCCGCGCAGCTGCGAAGCTCACCCGCGTCGCTGCCCGGCAAGTGGTACGTTGTGAAAAGCGCAACATTCTTCCATTCCGCGAATTCGTTCATTAGATTTTCCGTGTTGTGCAACAATCTCTGCCGACGGTTGGTAGATCCATGGCCCAGTGCTGGAACCCCGCAATTCAGGTAATAATTCACCAAGGACTGCTCAAGGTAATAATCATTCAGATCGGTACGGTTAGCAGCTCGAATGAGCGAATAGCTGATCGAGCTGGACATGTCCATATACGGATTAGCACCGGCTGTTTCGATGATGGATACCAGCCCACGTTCAATCACGTTTAACCCACCGGCAAAAAGAACAATCAAATCGGGAACATTCGGGACCGTAGCGGTCGCGTTCCGAACAGGATCGTAGACGATTACATTCCCAGTCGGAAACACCAGTCCTCTCACAACCGCAATGCCAATAATAATCGGAATTAGACCAGCAGCCGGATTGGTGCCAGTCCCGGAAAGTGCCCCCATGAGCGCCGGTCCAAGGATAGAAGCGATAATACCGACAACCGCAAAGATCATGAAGAACGTTCTGAATCCTCCATCAGAAAAAACGAGCGCCAGCCTGGTAAACATCGCAACGGTTTCATCAAAACCATTGTACGTATAAAAGTCCATATCAATACCAAGCGCAGGGGCAGGCACTAGAATCAAGAGAAACAGAGCGGTCCAAATTCGCATGTTCTTCATTACTCTTCTCTAATCCTAGTAAGGTGGCGCTGCTTGGCATGGAGCTGGCTTTGCGCAAACGAAATCGCCGCGTTCACCTCGTTGAGACGGGCCGTGTATTGGCCTTGTGCGCGGCCACGATAGTCTCTCAGGATCGGTTCGAGCTTCTGAAAATGCCGCAACGCTTTCACCACAACAGTCGGTTTACACTTCTCCTGCTCATAATCCGTATTAGACGTTGCATCATCATCCTTTGCCGTGCTGGCATTCTCGTAAACTTCATTCGACTTCGCAGCAGCGTATCGAATCGCCCGGAGCAGGTCATCGAAGATGCGGTAGGCATAGATGGACGCCAGCGGTCGGGCCATCACATGAATACGTGATTCGGTCGTTTGAGTCGCCACACCATCACGCAGGACATTGAGGACGGGAAAAGGCGAGGCGTTGATGAAGGTGATTTCATCCGCCGTCAAAGCAGTGGTATTGTTCGGAACCAGCTTTGCAGAAATGGCCTGCAAATCCTCTGAAATACGGTCACTAACCGATTTCCACTGACTGAGCGCGCAGACACCATCCGAATCCATCTTGTAGATCCTCCCATCAATAAACTCGGACGGGTCCATCTCGTCATTCTCCAAGCAATACGAGTAGAGGACGACACGGTATTGGTTGATACTGCTATCGTAGGAAACCTTTGCATCGCCAACCAACCCACGCATCTCATCGGTATAATCACTCATCCCTACCTTTTCCGTGATGTTCGCAAGCACAGAGCCACCACCAAAAACATCCTTGAACGCATCCGGGCAGTCCTCCAGAAGCTCTTCTGTAGAATCCGGTGGGTTTCCATCGTCCACATCATCCGAAAAGTCCTGGGTATTCTTGCGCAAGCCTTCAAAAAGACTCCGCCCCTGCGCAAGCATGCCGCGAACCTTGGAATCAACCTGGTTCGGATGAACAAGCGACGTAGCCAAGCCACGCGCCATTTGGCAATCATTCATTTGAAGCTGGTTGATCTGGTTTGTGATTGTTTCCAGTGCTTCGAGACCAGCGACACATGGCTTGCAGTATTCCTGCATCGCAATTTGAAACGCCATCGCCGGAGCTGCTTGCAAAACCCTTTTCAGCTTTTCAACTAGGTATTCAGCGTCTAGGAAGGAAAGCGCACCACCGAACAAGTCAATGCCGCCGCAGCCGACCTCAATGCGGGGTGCGGTGGCGCTGACCAGATAGTCGTCCGTCATCCGTCGGCGCGCCGTGAACGAGCCTGCCCAGTAGAAGTCACGCTGTTGCGCATCGAAGGTGCCAGGTCCACTGGAAATCTTCTGGTCGAACCAATCATCCGCCCAATTCTTGCTCGCGCCCCACACAGCGGTAGATGCCCCAAGATACAGAACGGAAAGAAGAACCAGAATTCCGATGTTTCGCTTCATGGTTTCCACCCCCCAAGACTAGGACGCTGCGGATCAAGCACGGTCCCATGCTGGACAGCAGGAAGAAAGCCAGTCACAAAATCAAGAGAATACTCAACGCCGTTCAGCTCGTGACATCATGCATGAACAGCGAGAGCGATCCCGAAAGAAAACGCGCAGGCCGAGGCGTTAGGTTGCGGGTTGCGCTCAAGTCTGGATGGTCTAAGCTTGGATCAAAGGTGTTCTCGCCCCATTAGCGGGTCTCCTTCTTCCCCAGAGCGAGGACGCTGTCTTTGGTGTGTGGCGCAAGGCAGATACTATCGAGCGGCTCATCGACGATGCGAAGACACACAACTATCTGCCGCCGCTCCCCCTCGGGGAACGGGACGGGGAACGCGATCTCTTTGTTGCCTTAGAACGTATCGGTGTAATGTTTCGGCGCAAGGACGAGCGACTCGACATGCCCGACCTGTTCCGGGTCGCAGCCAAGCTGTTGAAGAAGGGAGCTATCGCGCCTGCGTGATGTCCGCTCCTGGCCGCACGCGGACCTCAGCCTCTGAGTCGCTACCAATGATCATTGGCTTGTTTCGCTTGTGCTGAATCCGGTAATTCACTAGGGCCTCTCCCTGCGTGCTCTGGACCAGAAGCGCGGGAACATCGCCCTGGTGGATGCCTGGACCCAGCTGCAAAACCGTCAGCTTGCCGTTTTTGTACACGCGCTGAGGCCGCCAGGCGCATCGTCCGCAGCCGGCGATGGTGTACGCGAAATCCAGCGTCGAAATGTCCTCGCCCGTTGCCGGAAACCGCCGCCGTTTCTCGGCTTCGGCGCGGTCCCGGTAGTACGCCTGCCAGGCCGCATTCACCTCGTTGGGATAAAGGCGTCTATGTTGGCGCCTAGTTCGACGCGAAACGCCGTCAGACGCGCTACCTTGCTTCTGAAAGGCTTCGCCCTCCTGACACCCTCCCCGCCTAGCCGTAGGAATCTCCGCCCTTTGAGGGCGGGGAGGGTGTCAATTTCCGAGCCGGCGAATCCGTTGGCTATCCTTCTCCTAGGTGGCGGCGGTCCAGCCAGGCGGTGAGATCGCTTTTCTCGCGGAAATCCAAAAGCGCCTCGGCCAGCGCGTCCAACCCGTCAGGCCCAAGTTGGCCGATCCGTTGGCTATCCTCTTCCTGGATTGGTCCGGTCACCCGTTTGAGTTGGCGCAGGACCAGGGCCAGCTGGCCCGCTTCTCGGCCTTCTTCCAGCACCGCGTCCAGGTCCGCGTAGCCGCGCCGTTGTAACAGGTTGCGCAATGCCGCCTCGTGAGCTGCCGATTTGTCGTATAGGGCCTCCACGAGCACCGGGTTTCGGAGAATGCCAGGGGCTTTCAACTCCTCTCCCGGATAGGCCAGTTGCAATCCGTCCGGCGTGTGGACCTCGACCCGGCGCGGTCCGGTCAGGCGCACTACCCACACGTAGCGCGTTCCCGCCCCGAGCAGGGTGCGAATCTTTGCCTGGAGATCCCCCTCGTTCTGACCGGTATCGGCATACTCGACCGCCAGCAGCGGTGCTCCGGGAATCCAGCCTGGCTCGTCCGGGACATTGCCCACGGCGATGTCGGGAGCACGGAGGTTTTTCTCGTCCGGCGTGAATCCGGCATCGAAGCCCACTGACTCGACCTCCGGATCGGTCTCCAACACCGCCCCCCCGTTCACATTTGCCTTGGCGTGCCGCCCCCCACTGGGCAGACACTCGATGGGGTGGCCGTCGTCGAGTTCGTAAGGATCGCCGCAACGCAGTTGTTCCGCGCGGAAGGGACCAACGGATTGTTGTTTGTTTAGCATTTGGATCGAGTCCCCATGTTTGGTAGATCTTCGTCATGAAGCGCCGAGGGCGCGCGCTGTGCAGCCGTCTTGTACGAGCGCGTGGGCAAGCTGTAATTGGTTAGCGATCTGTGCCGCCTGCACCGCGACAGCCTCTTGCTGGGTCTCTGGCGGCAGTAATTCGCGCAGCCGTTGAGCGATCCGATCCGCCCTTATTTCATCCACTGATTCCAGCAGCAGATCGCTGAGGAGCGGTGCGGCCGCGTAGGGCACCTGGCGAAAGAGCGCCTGCACCGCCGGCGCGGTGTCTTGAGCCTCCGCGCCGAGGAGGCTTAATACGCTGCTCTGAACGGTCTTCTTCGCCCGAAGTTCATCGAGCACGGGAAATTGCGGGGCTTCAAGGGCCATTTTGGCCGCCTCCTGAACTGCTCGTGTGGGCGGTCCTGTCTATTGGCTGGAGGTCCTAGGAATTGCGACGCTTGAATACCATTTGGCATGAATATGTGGTTGTTGCGGTAAAAAAAATCATTTTCGAGATGAGTGAAGTGACCAACCGGAGATCCGGCTTAATGGCTGGCCTGATTGCCTGCGGCTTGTTCGTGCTTGGAATTTTATTCCTTGGCATCGTATTTGTCCCACTGGCCGCCATCGTCGCTTTGATTGCAACGGTGCTGGCCGTGAAAAACAAGCATTGGGGCGGGATACTGGTTGCCGTTTTGGCTTGGATATTGACGGTTATTGGACTCACCACCTCTCCTGTTCTTCTTATCTTCCTTGGTTTCTTGTAGCAGTCCATCACCTCAGAGGCCCTCGAACGCTCGCTGACGGCTTCCCGACACCGACTAGTCTTGAGGGTTGCCCGCCGCTGGAAACGCGCCACAAGCGCTTAGAGGGCGGCTCCGGGCTTGCAATCGGGCCAGCGCAGGGATGCGCGCGCAGGCACGGCAGCCTAGAATACTCCGACACTGCATATGGCTTGATCCTGCGGCTTTCTGTCAGGTAACGCAGAAGCTCCTTAGAAGCTCCCTGCGGTATTTTTTCGACCTTCCCTATGCTTTACCCTATTGGTAGGGGCTCGGAAACGCGCCATAGGTACTTAGATCGCTCCTAGGGACTTGCCCGATATGAAAACGGAAAAAATACTATGACGTTATTCGTTGATTGGGTACAAAGTAACCCGGAATTTCTAACTGGGTTAGTTCTGGGAGCCTTTATTGTTTGGATTTTGACTTACAGTAAGACTTTACGGACTAAGCTAGTCGAGCAGACTCAGCAGGTTGAGCAACTCATTCAAGTGCGAGTCCAACTGGCTGAGCAGACTCAGAAAGTAGAGCAGCTCTTGCAAGCCAGGCAGGCAGCGAAAAACCGAGCGAAGGAACTAGATCTCAGTAATCATTCAAACCAAATAGAATTTATTGAAAAGGCTGTTCTTCGTAGCCGCAAGCCGATAACTGATGAATCATTTCGAGCGGTCTATGCGATATTGGAACAATCACTTATGCTTGGCTGGCACAACGGCTGTACCGGATACCACGCCGTCAGCCACAATTCATCGCCTGGACCGCTCTTAAGGAACAGTTCGGAGCTGGACTTGGTTGGATGAACAACTTCAAGCGCAAATTCTATGTTGCCCTAGGTCAGGTTCTCGCCTTCTGCCCTGCCACCAAAATCGAAGTAGATGGTTGTGGCTTAACCCTGTATAGTAGCCCGCTGCCCGTGAAAAAGCGCTTGGTGCTTGTGCATAAGTCTCAAGAATAACTCAAGTTATCTACGTGTAGTTGGTATCACAATCCGATAGTTATACCGATAGTTTTCTGGTATTAGCGCCGCCTGCCTGTGGATAACTTAGCCATATCAGGTTCGGAAGACGACAGCACGGAAGGAGGAACGGATTCACACATCAACCGCCAGAGCCGGTAGCCGTTCCAGTGCGACGAGATGGTCGCGATATCCGAGACGGACTCCGAAACGAAGACTGGCCTTGTCGGGCCCACACAAAACCCAGCCATCAATTCGGGCCAGGGCATGTGCCCAGAGCGAGCG